>OFDN01000154.1_pt1 | contig 67627 bp, 61 predicted proteins | sample 1520971 | NCBI WGS metagenome assembly OFDN01 (sample SAMEA94257418, study PRJEB24077) | hot springs metagenome | biome: Aquatic biome; feature: Geographical feature; material: Water | place: India | collected 2012-06-12 | depth 5 m
CGCGCCAGCGCGAGCCGCTCGGCAGGCAACGCCGCGAGCGCCGCCAGCCCGGCCTGCGCGCCCTCGACCTGCGCCAGCGCCAGCGCGCGCGAGAGCGCCACCATCGGCGAGGGGCGCAAGCGCAGCAGCACGTCGTAGAGCCGCAACACCGCCCGCCAGTCGACCACGCCGTCGTAGGCGCGCCGCGCGTGGGTGAGCTGGATCGCGGCCATCACCTGGCAGGGGCCCGAGCGTGCGGCCTTCGCCGCTGCCGCCAACAGCACCCGCGCCCGTTCGATGCGGGCGAGGTCCCAACCCGCGAAATCCTGCTGCGAGAGCGGCACCATCGCGCCCTCGGCATCGAGCCGCGCCCCGGCCCGCGCGCGCGCAAGCAGCACCAGCGCGGCAAGGCCGAGCGCCTCTGGCTCCTGCGGCAGCAGCTCGGCGACCAGCAGCGCGAGGCGCTCGACCTCGGCGCCCAGATCCTCCCCCAGATCGGCCGACAGCTCCCCGCCCGCATCGGCATAGGCGGCGGTGAAGGCGAGTTCCAAAGCGAGCAGCACCGCCCCCAGCCGCTCGGGCCAGTGGCGGCGCGGGGGCAGCTCGAACGCGATTCCCGCTTCGCGCACCTTCGCCTTGGCGCGGGTGAGCCGCTGGAACATGGCGGGCTCGCTGACGAGGAAGAGCCGCGCGATCGCGCTCACCGGCAGCCCGCAGATGATCTTGAGGGCAAGCGCCGCGCGCACCTCGGCCGCGAGCGCCGGGTGGCAGCAGATGAACAGCGGCCGCAGGCGCTCGTCGGGGATCGGTTCGGGCAGCTCGAGGACATCGCCCATCTCGGTGACCTCCACCAGCGCATCGGCGAGGCGCGCCTCGCCCCTCGCCTTGCGGATGCCGTCGAGCGCGCGGCGCCTTGCAGCGACGAACAGCCAGGCGGCGACATCGCGCGGGGCCTGGGGCAGCGCGAGCGCGCGTTCCGCGGCCCCGGCGAAGGCCTCCTCGGCCGCGTCGAGATCGCGCAATTGCGCGGCAAGCGCGGCCACCACCCGGGGCCGCGCCGCCATGATCGCCGCGCCGCGCCGCGCCGGGCTCAGGCCTCGGGCCCCATCGGCCAGATCGGACGCACCTCGACCCCGCCCTTGGGCACGGGGATGCGCCGGGCCCATTCGAGCGCCTCGTCGAGCCCGGGCACGTCGATGATGTAGAACCCGCCGAGCTCCTCGTGGGTTTCGGCGAAGGGGCCGTCGTGCAGGGTGACGACGCCGTTGTCCGAGCGCACCGTGGTCGCGGTCGCGGCGGGCTTCAGCCGCTCGCCCGAGAAAGGGATGCCCGCCGCCACGAGATCCTCGGCAAGCTTCATGTGCCCGGCCAGCACCTGCTCCATCAGCGCCGCGCCGCCCTCGCCGCCATAGGCGCTCTCGTCCTCGTTGATCATCAGCATGAATTGCATGGGTCGTCCTCCGTCATCGGCCCCGGCCGGAATGGCGAGGCTCTGACACGGAGACGCAGGCCGCAAGACGGATTCGACAGGGCGGCGAAAATTATCCGGCGAGCGTCTGTTCGAGAAGCGCGAGCGCATTGCGGGTGAAGGCGGCCATGTTGGCGATCCGGTCGTCACTCGCGGTTTCGAGCACCAGCGTTCGCTCTCCCGAGGGCCCCGCCAGCGCCGCAACCGAGCGTCCCGCCGGGGCCCCCGAAGGATGCGTCGAACCACCGACCGAGCCGCTTTCGGCCAGCCCCCAGTCAGCGCCGAAGTTTTCAAGGATCGCACGCGCCTGAAGCAGGGCGTATTCCTCGCTCGCGCCGCGCATCCCCTTGTAGGCCTCGCGCGGGAGCGCGAAGAGCACGTCGCGCGCACGGAAGGAATAGACCACGCCCCCGCCCACGAAGAAATCGAGCGCGCCGGGCACGGTCAGCAGGCTCGCCGCGATCAGGCCCCCGGTCGCGCCGTCCGCCACAGCGACCTTCTCGCCCCGTGCGCGAAGGAGGGCGGCGATGCGGAGGGCCTGGGGCGCAAGTTCCTCAAGGATCACGTTCGGCAAGCTCCGTCAGATAGGCCCGAACCGCACCGACCTCGGCATCGGTCAGGTTGGCATAGCGCCGACGCGCGGCGCTGCTCATCAATCCGACCTCCCGCCCGCCCGCGGCCATGCCGGTGCGCATCAGCCGTGCAAAGTCCCGGGGGGTGTAGGAGGCGACCATGCGAAGGTCCGGACGAGGGTTCGCGCCTGGCTCAGGGGCCGGCTTGCCGCGCAGGTCGATACCGTGGCACTCGGCGCAGGTGACACCGACGATCTGGCGCCCGAATGCGTGGTCCGGGCCGAGATCGGGCGCAGCCTCGCCCCTGCGATCCTCGACCTGCTGTGCCGAATTGCGATAGGTGCCCGCATCGATCTCCCGCTGAAGGCGGGGCCCGATGGTCGCGTCGGGATGGACGGGTCCGACAGGTTCGAGCGACCCGAGATAGGCGACCAGCGCCGCAACATCGTCGGGGTGGAGCCGGGCGAACAGGTGCGAAGGCATTTCCATCAATGCCCGGTCGGGCCTTTTGCCAAGCACGATCATCTGCGTCAGCTCCGCCGCCGACCATTGCCGAGAGCTGCGGGTGAGGTTGGCGCTCCACAGGGTGCCGTAACCCGGCTCGCTCCAGTCATTGCCGGTGAGTTCGTCATTATGGCAGCCGGTGCATCCGAGCACTTTCGCGAGCCGTTCCCCGTGCTTCACCGGATTGGCGGAAACCTGTTCGAACTGCAGGGACGAAGGCGGTAAGACAGTTGGATCATCGCGAGGCGGGCCGGCCTCACCGCAGCCGGCGATCAAGGCAATCAGCACCAGCACGATCGCCCGCCGTTGCATCATCCGCCCCCCAGCGCCTCGGCGACGATCGCCGCCCAGCCCGCCTCGTCCGTGGTTTCGATCCCGAGTTCGGCGGCCTTCTTGAGCTTGGAGCCCGCGCCCGGCCCCGCGACCAGCAGGTCGGTCTTAGCGCTGACCGAGCCCGCCGCCTTGGCCCCCAGCCGTTCGGCCTGGGCCTTGGCCTCGTCGCGGCTCATGGTCTCGAGCTTGCCGGTGAAGACGACGGTCTTGCCCGCGACGCGGGATGCGACGGTCTTGACCTCGTAGCGCGGCGGAGTGACTTCATTGAGCAGGTCTTCCCACACCGCGACATTGTGCGGTTCGTGGAAGAAATCGCCCAGCGCCTCGACCACGCTCGGTCCGATGCCGTCGATGGCGGTGAGTTCGCCCGCCGCTTCGGCATCGCCTGCATGGGCGCGGGTTGCGAGGTCGCGCAGCGCGGGAAGCGCGTGGAAATGCTTCATCAGATCGCGCGCGGTCACCTCGCCGACATGGCGGATGCCGAGCGCGAAGAGCAGCCGCGCGGCGTCCGGGGCGCGCTTGGCCTCGATCGCGGCCAACAGGTTGTCCACAGACTTGTCCTGCCAGCCCTCGAGGCTCAGGATGTCGGAGCGGCGCTGGCGAAGGCGGTAGATGTCAGCCGGACTTTCGAGCCAGCCAAGCGCGAAGAACTGGGCGATAGTCTTCTCGCCCAGCCCCTCGATGTCGAGCGCCTTGCGGCTGACGAAATGTTCCAATCGCTGGGTGCGCTGGGCGGGGCAGATGAGGCCGCCGGTGCAGCGCACATCGACCTCGCCTTCCTCGGCGACGGCTTCGGACTGGCATTCGGGGCAGTGGTCGGGGAACATGAAGGGCGCGCGCGGCTCGTCGCGGGTCAGGTTCTCGACCACCTGCGGGATCACGTCGCCCGCGCGCTGGATCACCACCCGGTCGCCCACACGCAGGCCGAGCCGCGCGATCTCGTCGCGGTTGTGGAGCGTGACGTTGGTGACCGTCACCCCGCCCACCAGCACCGGCGCGAGGCGGCCCACCGGGGTCAGCTTGCCGGTGCGCCCGACCTGGATGTCGATGCCCTGCACGATAGTCTCGGCGCGCTCGGCCGGGAACTTGTGGGCAAGCGCCCAGCGCGGCGCCTTGGCGACGAAGCCGAGGCGCTCCTGCCAGTCGAGCCGGTCGAGCTTGTAGACGACGCCGTCGATATCATAGGCGAGACCCGGACGGGCAGCGCCGATCGCGTCGAATTGCGCGACCAGCGCCGCAGCGTCACCTTCGATCCGGGTGAACAATGGCGAGACCGGAAAGCCCCACTCCTTGAGCTTCGCCACGACCTCCGATTGGGTCGCCCCCGGCACCGCGCTCGCCGCGCCCCAGCCATGCGCCCAGAACCGCAGGGGGCGCTTGGCGGTGACACCGGCATCCTTCTGGCGCAGCGATCCAGCAGCAGCATTGCGGGGGTTGGCGAACAGCTTGCCCCCCACCTCATGCTGCGCAGCATTGAGTGCGGTAAAGGCCTGTTTTTCCATATAGACCTCCCCGCGCACCTCGAACACTTCGGGCACGCCGTCGGGGAGCTGTTGCGGGATGTCGGCGATGTGCGCGACATTCGCCGTCACATCCTCGCCCACCTGCCCGTCGCCGCGCGTCGCGGCGCGCACCAGACGGCCGTTCTCGTAGCGCAGCGAGCAGGACAATCCGTCGATCTTGTCCTCGGCCGTGCAGGCCAGCGGCGCATCCTCGGCAAGGTTGAGGAAGCGCCGCATCCGCGCCAGCCACTCGGCCACCTCCTCGGGCGAGAAGGCATTGTCGAGGCTCATCATCCGCACCTCGTGCGTCACCTTGCCCAAGGGCGAGGCGGCGATGGCATGGCCGACCTTGCGGCTCGGCGAATCCGCGCGGACGAGATGGGGGAAGGCCGCCTCGAGCTCGGCATTGCGCCGCACCAGCGCGTCATATTCGGCGTCGGTGATCTCCGGCGAGTCCTCGGCGTGATAGAGCCGGTCGTGATGCGCGATCTGGCGGGCCAGCCGCATCAGTTCGTTGGCCGCTTCGGCCTCGGAGATCTCACCCGGCATGGTTCACCGGACGCGTCTCGGCGCGCATTCCGAAACCGGCGATCAGCGGCCGCGCACGGGCGATGGCGGCCTGCACCGCTGCGGGCTTCAGGCTGTTGCGGTGATCGGTCTGCGTGCGCCACACCTCGGTAATCCAGATCGCGTCGGGATCGGCAATATCCTCGGCGACGAGGTAGAGGAGATTGCCCTCCATCGCCGCCGACGCCTCAAGCAGGATCGCCACCAGTTCGGCCCGCTTGCCGGGCGCGGCGTTCAGCTGGCCGATCAGGCCGTACAACGTGTCCTCCATGCCCTCTCCCTTCGCCAAGGCGGGCGCTGCTGAGGCCAGCAGGACCAGCGCGGCCGTCCCGGTGAATTCGCGTCGCTCGATCATGGCCGAAGCTTTTTCACCGCGCCTTGGCAATGTCCAGCAGCGCCGGAGCGATGGCCGCAAAATCCTTCGTGCCGGGGACCAGCAGGTTGAAATGCTGCTGCTGGTCGATGGTGATCACGTCCACCGCGATGCCCTGCGCGCGCAGGGCCGCGAGCTTGGTCGGATCGGGATCGGGCAGCGCGCCGTCGACCACCAGCAGGCGCTTGACGCGCGGTGGGTTGGTGACGGGATCGAGCATCGCGAAACGCCCCGGCAGCTCGGCCGGAGTGCCGCCCACCAGCGGAGCGATCACCGGCTCGCCGCAGATCGCCGCATCCACCCCCACAAAGGGGCCGAGCGCCAGCGGGCCATCGAGCGCCACCACGGCGCGCACCTTGGGCAGTTCGCCCGTGACGACCGCATCGCCCTTGTCGCCGCTCGCCAGCCACACCGCCGGGGTGACGCCCGATGAATGGCCCATCAGCGTGATGCGCGAGAGGTCCAGCGGATAGTCGCGCGCCAGCGTGTTCACATAGCCCAGCCCCTGCGCCCAGTCGGTGAAGGTGTTGGGCCAGCCCCCGTCCGAGCCCAGCTCGCGGTAGGAGGGCGTCCAGGTCGCGATGCCGTTCTTCGCGAGGAAGCTCGCCAGCGCGGCGAGGTTGGCGGTGCCCCCCATCCCCGCCCAGCACCCGCCGTGCCAGAGCACCGCGACCGGGAACGGCCCCTTCCCCTTGGGCACCCGCAATTCGCCATATTGCCGCGCCGAGGCGCTGCCATAGGCGATGCGCGCGGTCGGCGGATCGGAGGGGACGGCGTTGACCGACACGGGGTTGTAGTTGGCGGTGTCGGTAACCGCGAAGGTGGCGGCGGGCGGCTCCTTCGGCGCGCAGGCGGCGAGCGTGGCGGCCAGCGCCGTCGCTGCGATCAGGTGTCTCATGGCTGTTTCCCCCCAGTATGTGGCCGCAGACTAGCGTGTCCGCAGGCCTTGGCAAACCGTCACTTGATGAGTGCCAGCATCGCCGCCTCGTTGGCTTCGTAGACCGGGTTGCCGGGGGTGATGATCGCGAAATGGCTCGCGCCCTGGTTCTCGCGCACCGTGACCTTCGCCCCGCTGGCGGCGAGCGCGGCTTGCGTCGTTGGCGAGGGTGCGGGCAGCTTCGCCTGCACGAACAGCAGTTCGGCAAGTTGCGGTGCGCGGGTTGCAGGCGCAATCGCGGCGTAGCGTGCCGGTTCGGCGGCAGGCGCGGCGCCCATGAAGGGCTCCACGGCCGAGAACTGGCACAGCGCGTCGAACGCGGGCTGCTCGGCCCCGACATCGCCCGGCCCGTCGAGCACGATCCCTGCGCGGACCTTGAGGGGGCTGCGTGCGCCGAGCGGCCCTTCAGGGCCGTCGGCACGCGCCAGCCACTGCGCAGGCAGCGCGCCTGCCGAATGGCCGACCAGCGTGACGCGGGTGCGGTCGACGGGGTATTTCGCCGCAACCTCCTCGATCAGTCTCGCGGACGCGGCCCAGTCCGCGAACGACCCGGGCCAGCCGCCCCCGTCCCCGACCTCGCGATAGTCGACATTGAGCGTCGCGATGCCCTGTTGCTGCCAGCGGGTCGCGAGCGGGGCCATGTAGGCCTGCGAGGCGATGCCGGTCTTCCAGCACCCGCCATGATAGATCACCGCGAGCGGGAACGGGCCCTCACCTTGCGGCAGCCTGAGTTCCGCAAACCCGCGCGGATGGTCGGCATAGCGCAGGATCGCTTGCGGAGCTGAGGCGGCGAGGTCGGCGTCGGTGCCATAGGTGGCGTTGTTGGGCTGCACGGCGGCGGGGGCCTCCTCGGGGCGGGTGGCAGGGGAGCAGGCGGCGAGGAGGAGAAGGGGGAGCGCACTCCACCACCCCCAACCCCCGCCTCTGGAAGCGCTGCTGTCCCGCAGGGACAACAGGAGGGGGCTTTTTGGGCAGCGCCTCATGTCTCCCCCTCCTCTTCAGAGGAGGGGGTCGGGGGGTGGTGCCGCGACATCCGCTCGACTCGCCCAGCCCAACGTTCGGGCGAAGTCAGCAGCACTTCCTGCAACCGCACCAGACACCCGTCGAGATTTCGCATCACATCCTCGTTCGTGAACCGCACAGTCGCAAAGCCGAAGTCCCGCAACATCCGCGCGTCGCGTAGCGCATCAACCTCGGCGTCGTGCGTGTGGCCGTCAACCTCGACGATCACCCCGCGCGCGGGGCAGAAGAAGTCGACGATGCGGTGGCCGATCACGTCCTGCCGGCGGAACTTGAAACCTTCGAACCGGCTTGATCGCAGCGCCATCCAGAGGCGCCTTTCGGGCTCGGTCGGGTTGTTGCGCATGGCGCGGGCGCGCTGGTGGAGCGATTCCGGTGTGACTTCACCACCCCCAACCCCCTCCTCTGAAGAGGAGGGGGCTTTGGCGCCATTCCCCCCCTCCTCTTCAGCCCCGGCATGCGCCGGGGCAGGCATCGGAATCGGGGGGTGGTGACGAGCTTCGTCAGCCTCCTTCACACCCCCTCCAAGAGCCGGTCCGCCTGCGCCCGCGCCTCGGGCGTCACCTCGGCCCCCGAGAGCATCCGCGCAATCTCCTCCTGCCGCCCGGCGTGGTCGAGCAGGACGACGCTGGTCTTCGTCACCGTGCCCGAAGAGGCCTTGGCGATGAGGTAGTGCTGCGAGCCGCGCGCCGCGACCTGCGGCGAGTGGGTGACCGCCAGCAGCTGCCCCTCTTGCGACGCCAGCCGCGCGAGACGCTCGCCAATCGCCGAAGCCACCGCCCCGCCCACCCCGCGGTCGATCTCGTCGAAGATGATCGTCGCCGCCCCGCCCTTTTCGGCCAGCGCGACCTTCAGCGCGAGGATGAAGCGCGACAACTCCCCCCCGGAGGCGATCTTGTTCAGGGCTGCAAAATCCGCGCCGGGGTTGGTCGAGATGAGAAACTCCACCGCATCCATTCCCGATGCCGCCCAGCGCTCCTCGGGCAGCGGGGTCACCTGCGTGCGGAACCGGGCGGCGTCGAGCTTCAGGGGCGCAAGCTCCGCCGCGACCGCCGCATCGAGCCGCGCCGCCCCCGCCACCCGCGCGGCGTGGGCCTTTTCCGCGGCCGCGACATAGGCCGCGCGGGCCTCCTTGGCCGCCGCCTCGAGCGCATCCAGTTGCGCCTCCCCGCCCTCGATCGCATCGAGCCGGGCGCGCATGCTTCGCGCCAGATCGGGCAGGTCGTCGACCTCGCAGCGGTGCTTGCGGGCCGCGGCGCGCAGTTCGAACAGGCGCGTTTCGGCGCGCTCCAGCTCGTGCGGATCGTGGACCAGCGCCTCGGCCGCCTTGGCGAGCCTGTCCTCGGCTTCGCTCGCCTCGATCACCGCGCGGTCGAGCGCTGCGAGCGCCTCGCCCAGCAAGGGGTGCTGCTCGGCGATCCGGTCGAGCCGCCGCGCCGCCACGCGCAGGGCCGCGAGCGGGGAATCCGAACCCTCCCACAGGTGGCGCAGATCCGCGAGATCGCCCGAGAGCTTCTCGCCCTTCTGCATGTCCGCCCGCGCGCCGGCCAGCCGGGCCTCCTCGCCCGCGACCGGCTCCAGCGCCGACAGTTCGGCGAGATGCGCGATCAGCAGGTCCTGATCGGCCTTGGCCTGCTCGACCGCTTCGCGCGCCTCGGCCAGCTGCGCCTCGGCGCGGGCCCAGTCGGCATAGGCACGCTCGAGCCCGGCGACGTCCGTCCCGGCATAGCGGTCGAGCAGCATCCGGTGCCCGCGCGGGTTCACCAGCCCGCGGTCATCGTGCTGCCCGTGGAGCTCGACCAGCGCGGGCGCGAGTTCGCGCAGCAGCGCGACGCTCGCCGGCTGGTCGTTGATGAAGGCCTTGGAGCCCCCGTCGGCGCGCACCTGGCGGCGAATGATCAGCGGCTCGCCCGGTTCGATGGCGATCTCCGCCTCGTCCAATGCCGCAGCGACCGCGCGCGGCAGTTGCGCGAATTCGAAGCTCGCCGTCACGCTCGCGCGCTCCTCGCCCGCTCGCACCAGCGAGGTCTCCGCCCGGTCGCCCAGCACCAGTCCGAGCGCGTCGAGCAGGATCGACTTGCCCGCCCCGGTCTCCCCCGTCAGCACCCCCAGCCCGCGCGCGAAATCGAGATCGAGCGCTTCGATGAGGACGATATTGCGGATCGAGAGACGGGTGAGCATGACCGGGCACGGGGATAGCGCAGCCCGGCGGGCGCGTCACGCGGCAAGGCGCGCCAATCCCCAAACCTCGCCCGCCGCCCCAGTTGCCGCAAGTTGCCTTGACCTTGCCGCAATTTGCGCGCCATTCGCTGCTGTGGCGACAGCCATCCGGGCCGCTTCGCGCGCGGGTGGGGCAGCAGATGCAGGGGATACCCATGGCCAAGGCTGATCGCGTGTCCGAGCCTCCGACCCGTGTGTTGCGGTGGTTCGAACGCGTGCAGATCGCCGACTTCCACCCGCTCACCCGGCTTGCCGGCACCCTGGCAATCTTCGCCGCGGCGTGGGCAGCGCGCGTGCTGCTCGATCCGATGCTGCCCTCGGGCTTTCCCTATGTGACCTTCTTCCCGGCGGTGATCCTCACCGCCTTCCTGTTCGGATTGCGCGCCGGACTGCTCTCGGCGCTGCTGTGCGGGGGAGTCGCCTGGTATTTCTTCATCCCGCCGCTCAACTCCTTCCGTCTCGCCGGGGCCGAAGTCGCGATGGGGCTCTATGTCTTCGTGGTCGGCACCGATCTGGTGCTGCTTCACGGGATGCGCGCCGCCAACCGGCAATTGCGCCTGGAGCGCCAGAACAGTCTCGATCTGGCCGCCGCCAAGGAACAGCAGACCGAGGAACTGCACCGCGTGATCGCTGCGGTGCGCGACAGCGAGTTCAAGACCCAGCTTGCCACCCGCACCGCCGGAATGGGGATCTGGCAATGGCACATCTCCAGCGACCGGGTGCAATGGGACGAGACCATGTTCGCGCTCTACGGCATGGCCCCGACGCCGGACGGCACCGTGCGCTATGACGACTACATCGCCCACCTCCACCCCGAGGATGCCGAGGCGCAGGACACCAGGCTCAAGCGCACCGTCGCCGAGGTGTCCGAAAGCACCCGCGAATTCCGCATCCGGCGCTCCGACGACAGCCGCTGGCGGCACCTGCGTGCGGTCGAGGTCGCACGGGCCGGGCCCGATGGCCGCACCGAATGGGTGGTCGGCACCAATCTCGACATCACCGCCGAGAAGGAACGCGAAAGCCACATCCGCCTGCTGCTGGGCGAGGTCAACCACCGCGCCAAGAACCTGCTCGCGGTGGTGCTCTCGGTCGCGCGGCGCACCAGCGGGAGCGATCACGAGACCTTCATGACCAACTTCGCCGCGCGCATCCAGTCGCTCGCCGCGGGGCAGGACCTGCTGGTCAGGAATGCCTGGCGCGGGGTCGGATTGCAGGCGCTGGTCGCAGCGCAGCTGGGGCACTTCAAGGATCTCGTCGGCAGCCGCATCCTGATCGAGGGCGAGGAGATCGCGCTCGCCCCCCCGGCGGTGCAGACGCTCGGGATGGTGCTCCACGAACTTGTCACCAATGCCAGCAAGCACGGCGCGCTCTCGAACGAGCGCGGGCAGGTGCGGCTGCACTGGGAACGGCGCGGCAACGGCGCCGAAGCGCGCTTCGTATTGATGTGGAGCGAGAGCGGCGGACCGCCCGTCGCCCCGCCCGCCACCGCCGGCTTCGGCACGGTGGTGATCGGCGACATGGTCAGGAACACCCTCGATGCCGAGGTCGAGAGCCGCTTCGATCCGCAAGGCTTCGTGTGGCGGCTCGACTGCGCGATCGGCAACATCGTGGAACACCATGCTTCTGTCGGAATTTTGCGCTAGGATACGATCCATGGCCGCTAAGATTCTGATCGTCGAAGACGAATATTTCATCGCACAGGAAGTCGCCGAAGCGCTCGAGGGCGCGGGGATGACGGTGCTCGGCCCGTGCTCCAAGGTCGCGGCCGCGCTCGACATCCTGGCCGCTGCCGAAGTGTGCGAGGCGGCCGTGCTTGATGCCAGCTTGCGCGGGGTGAGCAGCCTGCCGGTGTGCGAGGCGCTGACCGCGCGCGGCATCCCCTTCGTGGTGGTCACCGGCTTCAGCGCCGGCCAGCTCCCCGAGCCGATGGCCGCCGCCCCGGTGCTCGCCAAGCCGCTCGATCCCGAACAGCTCGTGAAGGTTCTGCGCCAAGTGATCGGCGGGGGGTGAGCGGCGCGCGGGGCATAAGCCTCGCAAGTATCTGGCCAGCATCGGCGAACCCCGCCTATACCTGACATCCTGACTTCGCACGGGCCAGCACACCTCTTATCGCGAGCCTCCACGGCCGCCGCTGGCTGAATGGATCATCCGTCCGCGCTCGAACACGACACCCGCGCTGCCATTGAAGAACGCACTTGTGCCCACGGAAAGCACCATTGATGTCCGGGGACGATGGTGGGCAGACGGTGCCATCGGAAGCATGATTGTCTTCTGGAGCCTCACCAACCACTTCATCCTCTTCACCGAAGCCGAAGTCGGCGCCAAGGCGCGCTTCGAAAGCGATTTCATGGTGCGCTACATGGCGCGGATGGCGTTATCGCCCGAGGCTCAGGCCGTGCTCGACGAAGGCCGCAAGCTGTTCCAGCGCTTCCACGCCACCAGCTTCCCCAACAAGATCCGACAGGAGTACAAGCTTGGCCGCGCCGACGCCGGCTGGTATCAGGTTCGCCGCGCGCTCGAGGCCTATGGCGACACCGAGCTCACCGACTTCGATCCGATCAAGCTGGCCTACGCCGCCCTCACCGAAAAGCTGCGCCCGATGGTCCATGAACTGGGCTTCCTGCCCACCTGATCGGCAAGCGTCCTCATGGCCGGTGAAACTGCGCTGATCAGGCTGCAAAGCAACTGCAAGCGCGAACGCGCGCCCGCAGCGGGGGCAGCTAAGCTGCACGCATAGCGAGGACGAACCCGCGGAGGCGGGTTCGCAAGACTAGGACGCCGTCACGCCCTCGGCGCGCTTCTCGACCAGCTTGAAGGCGCGCTCGTACCATTCGCTGCCGGGGTAGTTCGCGCCCAGCACCGCGGCATATTTCACCGCTTCCTCGGGCAGGCCGAGGGCGAGGCTGCTCTCGGTCAGGCGGTAGAGCGCCTCGGGCGTGTGGCTGGTGGTCTGGAACTTCTCGACCACGTTGCGGAAGCGCAAGTCGGCGGCGAGCCACAGGCCCGAGCGCTGGTAGTGGCGGCCGATCTCCATCTCCTTGCCCGCAAGGTGATCGGCGACCAGATCGAGCTTCAGCCGCGCGTCGGCGGCATATTCGCTCTGGGGAAAGCGCCGGTTGACCTCGCGCAGCGCGGTCTGCGCCTGCTCGGTGATCTTCTGGTCGCGGTTCACGTCGCTGATCTGCTCGTAATAGCTCAGAGCGATCAGGTAGTAGGCGTAAGGCGCGTCCTTGTTCCCCGGGTGGATCGACAGGAAGCGCTGCGCATTGGTGATCGCCTTGTTGTAGTCGCGCGCGATGTAGTAGCTGAAGGCGCTCATCAGCTGCGCGCGGCGGGCCCAGGGCGAATAGGGGTGCTGGCGCTCCACCTCGTCGAACAGCGCCGCGGCCTGCAGCGTGTTGCCCTTGTCGAGCCGCCGCTGCGCCTCGGCGTAGAGCGATTCGACATCGCGCGCCACGTAGGCGACGTCCTTCTCCCCCCCGCCCCCGGCACAGGCGCTGAGGCTGCCGAAGGCGAAGGCGGCGAGCGCGGCGACGGCCGCGCGAGAGGTGAGCTTGGATTGCATGGCCTCGCGTATAACGACGGGTGCGCTGAACGCCAAGTGAAGGCTGACGCCCTGTGCGCAAGTCGCAAGACTTGCAAACAAGAGGCGCAAGCCCGGCCGGCGGGTCGGCGTCAGCCGACCCGTTCGGAAGCGAAGCTGGCCAAAGGCCACCACGCGGCTTTGCCGCGGCGCACCCACCCTCTCCCGCCTGCCACGCACATTTTCCTACTCGCCGGATTTGTGATCTTCTGCGCCTCCCCCATCTGCCAGAGGCTCCCGCCATGACCCTCCCTGTTGATCCTGCCGCCGACCCGCTCGCCTTCACCCCCGTGCCCCGCCAGCGCAAGCGCCGCCGCGGGTGGAGCCCCGCCCGGCAGCGCGAATTCATCGCCCACCTCGCCGAAACCGGCTCCGTGCGCGCCGCCTGCCGCCGCATGGGCGTGGGCGAGCACCAGGTCTACGTCCTGCGCAACCACCCCGATGGCGCGAGCTTTGCCGCCGCGTGGGAAGCCGCGCTCGACATGGGCATCCAGCGGATCGAGGACACCGCGATGGACCGCGCATTGAACGGCGTCGAGGCACCGGTGTTCTACCACGGCGAGAAGGTCGGCGAGCGGACGGTCTACAACGACCGCCTGCTGATGTTCCTGCTCAGCAACCGCGCCTCGGCGCGCTTTGCCCATGGCAATGCCCGCGCTCCCGGGAGCGTCAGCCAGACCCAGCTCGACCGGCTCAAGAAGCAGTGGCGCGCGGAGTGGGAGGCCGAGCGGCCCAATGTCTCCGCCGCCGAGGTGAGCGCGAGCATCAACCGCAAGATCGAGGACATCCGCCGCCGCATCGCCCGCGAACGCCCCGAACGCCGCGCTGTCCTCTCGGAAGAAACCCTCGCCGCCTTCGCCCGGTTCGCGACCTTGCGCGACCGCGACCTCGCCGCAGCGAACGCCGACGAGCGCACGCGCAGGATCACGGGCGGCACCCTCGACACCCCGACCGACTACTACGACCCGATCAATACGCCCGCCCTCCCCGCGCCGGAGCGCGAGGCGGAGGCACCGAGTGGCCACCCGCCCGAGGGGTGAGCTTATGGGAAGCCCAAGCCTGCGCTGCCGCCGCGGACGGGGTGGTCGATGAGGGATGAGAGTTTTGATCCGTAGAGGGGTGGGATTGGCAGCCGCGTTCTGGCAAAGCTGTGCCTATGGAACTGCCTGAATCGACCCTTGATCTTCTCCGCAATCTTGCCCGCCGGCCCGGCCATGACGAGGTCAAGACCGAATTCTTCAACCTCCTCGTGCAGGAATTCGGCGCTGACCGTTCCACTCTTCGCTTCGAGAAGCGCCAACCCGAAATCTGCGGGAGGCTCGATGCGCTGATTGGGCGCACTGTATTTGAAGCGAAGCGCGACCTTGATCGCGAGTTGCCCGATGTCCTCAGGCGGATGCCCGACTATCTCGCCGATTGCGAGCGGGAGCATGGCGAACCTTTCGTCGGGATCGCATCGGATGGCTTCCGCTGGATCGTCTACGAACTGGCCAACGGGCAATTGGTCACCATCAAGGAGACAACGCTCGACCCTGACAAGGGCGAGCAATTTCTCGCATGGCTCGATGGCATTCTTGCCATCAAAGGTTCGCTCCACCCGGATGCGCTGACCATCCGTGCCGAACTCGGCCCGGATTCGGTGGCGTTCAAACGAGTCGATCGGGAGCTGCGCGCGCTGTGGGAAGACGTCGAGGCAATCCCGGCCGAGGCGCTGAAACGCCAGTTGTGGGCCGACATGCTCAAGCTGGTCTATGGCCGCGAAGTCGATGATCCCTCGCTGTGGTTCCGCCACTCCTACCTTGTCATCGTCACCAAGTGCATCGCGCTCGCGGTGCTCGATCTGCGCGAAGATGATCCGTCCCGGATGCTGTCAGGCCGCGCATTCGAGGCGGCGGGGATCACCGGTGCAGTCGAAAGCGATTTCTTCGACTGGATGGTCGCCACCCCGGCAGGATGCGCGCTGGTCGGCAAGATCATGGCCCACGTCCGCCGCTTCCGCCTGCGCGAGGTGGAAAGCGACGTGCTCAAGATCCTTTACGAGGCGCTGATTGACGCGACCGAGCGTCATGGCCTCGGCGAATACTACACCCCCGATTGGCTGGCGGCCAAGGTTGTGCGCCATGCCGTGGACCGCCCCCTCGAACAGCGCGTGCTCGATCCCGCGTGCGGTTCGGGCACTTTCCTGTTCCATGCCGTGCGACGGTTTCTGGCCGAGGCGGAGGACGCGGGGCTAGATCCGCGCGAGCGTGCTGCCGAGGCGTGCAAGTTCGTTAGCGGCGTCGATATTCACCCGGTGGCGGTCATCATCGCCCGCGTTACCTTCCTGCTGGCACTGGCTCCGGCGCTTGATCGGCGTTCGGGCGGGTTCTCCGTCCCGGTCTATCTCGGCGACTCGATGCAACTGTCGATCAAGCAAGACATGGTCGAACGCGAGTTGGTGATTCAGGTGCCCCCGCCGCGCGCGGGCGAAGGCAGCCGCGAAATGCTGAGCTTTCCCGAGACGTTCTGCCGCGATCCCGGCCTGTTCGACAAGGCGATCGAGGCGATGCGGCAGGGCAGCCTTGCCAGCCGCACCCGCGAACAGGTGGAGGCGCAGATCACGCGCGAGACGCAGCAGCATTACATGCGCGAGATCACCGAGGAAGAAGCGCAGGCGATCCGCGACCTCGGCGCAACTTACGAAACCTTCCACCGCCTGCGGCTGGAAGGGCGCGACACGATCTGGAGCTATGTCGCGCGCAACCTGTCACGCCCGCTGGCGCTGGCATCGGGCGGCGGCTGGGCCAATGTGCTGGTCGGCAACCCGCCGTGGGTCGCCTATCGCCATATGAGCGCGGACTTGCAGAAGCGGTTCAAGGAGATGGCGAAGGGGGAAAAGGTCTATGTCGGCGGCAAGCTCGCCACACAGAACGATCTGTGCGGGCTGTTCACCGTGCGCGCATCGCACCTTTATCTGCGGCCCAGCGGCAGGCTAGCCTTCGTCTTGCCCCTTGCGGTGATGACGCGGGGGCAGTTCAAGAATTTCCGGTCGGGCCGGTTCGAAAGCTACAATATCGCCTGGGACGAGGCGTGGACGATGGATGACAGCGTCACCCCGCTGTTCCCGGTGCCCGCCTGCGCGGTGTTTGGGCGCAAGCGCGCGCTCGGCAAGGCGATGCCGGACAAGGTGCGCGCCTATTCCGGCTGGCTGCCGATGCGCGATGCGCCCGAGGCGATGGCTGATGATCGGTTGGCAGTAGCTGAGCGCACTTCTGCTCCTATTGTCAGCCCAGACAACGAAGGGTCGCCATACCGCAAAGCCTTCTTATGCGGTGCAACGCTATTTCCAAGGTTTCTTCTGTTCATTGAGCGACAATCAGCTGGCCGCCTAGGACCTGACCCGAGTGCCCCATTAGTAAAGAGCAAAAGAAGCCCATTGGAAAAGAAACCTTGGAGGGATCTCCCGTCTTTACAAGGTCAAGTTGAGATTGACTTCATTAGACCGACCCTTTTGGGAGAGAGCATTCTTCCTTATCGGGTCATCGAATCCTTCGAAGCAGTAATTCCTGTCGATTCATTCGGAAACGTCTACGACTCAACGAGTGCGCAGGCAGCCGGTTTTTACAAACTGTCTGACTGGCTGCTCAATGCGGAAACCTGTTGGATTGAAAATGCGGCCAGCGAGAAACTCACACTTTCGCAGCGCTGGAACTATCAACGAGGGATTTCAAATCAGCTCCCGTCGTCGGCATTGAGAGTCGTATACGCTGCATCAGGATCCCAGCCGGCGGCTTGTTTGATCCGAGACGAGCTAGCAGTCATCGAACATAAACTCTATTGGACTGCCCCGTCTTCCGACGAAGAAGCCTATTACCTGGTCGCGATACTCAACAGCGAAACCACACGCGCCCTTGGCGAAAAATACCAATCGCGCGGTCAATTCGGCGCGCGCGATTTCGACAAAGTCATCTGGAACCTGCCTATCCCGGTGTTCGATCCCAAGGACGCCCTCCACCGCAAGCTTTCCAAGGCTGGTGCGCGGGCCGAGGCTGTCGCCGCCGGGGTTGAGCTGGTCGAAACCGAGAAGTTCCAGCGGGCGCGCAAGCGTATCCGTGACGGGCTGATCCAGAACGGCATCGCCGCAGAAATCGAAACGCTTGTCGAAAACCTGCTCGCCGGCGGTTGACCCCCGCCATCCCGCGCGGCACCTGTGCCGCCATGGCGCGCAACACCGGCATGGATGATCTTTTCGGGCACGTCCCCCAAAGGGGCGATCTGGCGCTCGACGATGCCTCGCCCGCAGTCGCAGTCTCCAGTGGCCCACCAGTTCACACCATCGATACCATCCGCGAGATGGTCGAAGGCCTGTTGCAGGAACTGGAGACGAGCGGGACCTGTCCTTGGAACCCGCGTGACCTTTACGGCAATCGCGGAATGTGGCCGCACTGGATGCACTGGTTCCGCAACACCGGTGAGGCGGAGGATTTCACCCGCCGATTTCACGCCGCGCTGACCCGGTTCGGCAAACCGTTGGTCAATCCGCCCTTTGAGGAAGCGTGGGAAAGCGGCGTATTCGAGGAGACCCGCGCCGTCGTCGAACGCCGCGAACCCGATCCGCGCCTGCTCGCGCCGGGTTAGATCACTCTTCCCCCATCCGCAGCGCAGCAATGAACGCCTCCTGCGGAATGGACACATTGCCATACTCCCGCATCCGCGCCTTCCCCTTCTTCTGCTTCTCGAGCAGCTTCTTCTTCCGGGTGATGTCCCCGCCATAGCACTTGGCGGTCACGTCCTTGCGCAGGGCGGCGATGGTTTCGCGGGCGATCACCTTGCCGCCGATCGCGGCCTGGATCGGGATCTTGAAAAGATGCCGTGGAATCAAGTCTTTAAGCCGCTCGCACATGCCGCGGCCGCGCTCCTCGGCGTTGGCGCGGTGGACGATGAGGGACAGGGCGTCGACCGGCTCGTTGTTGACGAGGATGTTCATCTTCACGAGGTCGCCCTCGCGGGTGCCGATCTGTTCGTAGTCGAAGGAGGCGTAGCCGCGCGAGATCGACTTCAGGCGGTCGTAGAAGTCGAACACCACCTCGTTCAAGGGCAGCTCGTAGCTGACCTGCGCGCGGCCGCCGACATAGGTGAGCTCGGTCTGGATGCCGCGGCGGTCCTGGCACAGCTTGAGGATCGCGCCGAGGTACTCGTCAGGGGTGTAGATCACCGCCTTGATCCACGGCTCCTCGATCGATTCGATCCGGTTGGTGTCGGGCCAGTCGGCGGGGTTGTGGATGTCGATCGTCTTGGCGTCCTCGGTCTTCGAATGGCCGAGGTGGATGCGGTAGACCACGGATGGCGCGGTGGTGATGAGGTCGAGGTCGTATTCGCGGCTGAGGCGTTCCTGGATGATCTCGAGGTGGAGGAGGCCGAGGAACCCGCAGCGGAAGCCGAAGCCCAATGCGGCGCTCGACTCCATCTCGAAGGAGAAGCTGGCGTCGTTGAGGCGCAGCTTGGCGATGCTTTCGCGCAGCTTCTCGAAGTCGGCGGCGTCGACCGGGAAGAGGCCGCAGAAGACGACCGGCTGGACTTCCTTGTAACCCGGCAGCGCCTCGGTCGCCCCGCCCTTCACCGTGGTGATGGTGTCGCCGACGCGGGCCTGCTCCACCTCCTTGATCTGCGCGGTGATGAAGCCGATCTCGCCCGGGCCGAGCTCGGTGAGGTCGGTGCGCTTGGGGGTGAAGCAGCCGACGCGGTCGACGAGGTGCTGGGTGCCGCCCTGCATGAACTTGATGTTGAGGCCCTTGGTGAGCTTCCCGTCGATCACCCGCACGAGGATGACGACGCCGAGATAGGGGTCGTACCACGAGTCCACGAGGCTGGCCTTGAGCGGGGCTTCCGTGGTGCCCTTGGGCGCGGGGATGCGGGCGACGACGGCCTCGAGCACTTCCTCGATGCCGATGCCCGACTTGGCCGACGCGAGGACCGCGTCCGAGGCGTCGAGCCCGATGATGTCCTCGATCTCGGCCTTGACCTTCTCGGGTTCGGCGGCGGGGAGGTCGATCTTGTTGATGACCGGGACGATCTCGTGATCGTGCTCGATCGACTGGTAGACGTTGGCGAGGGTCTGGGCTTCGACGCCCTGGGCTGCGTCGACGACGAGCAACGCGCCCTCGCAGGCGGCGAGGCTGCGGGAGACCTCGTAGGCGAAGTCGACGTGGCCGGGGGTGTCCATGAGGTTGAGCTGATAGGTCTCGCCGTTCTTGGCGGTATAGGTGAGGCGCACGGTCTGCGCCTTGATGGTGATGCCGCGCTCCTTCTCGATGTCCATGTTGTCAAGGACTTGCTCGGACATCTCGCGCGCCGTCAACCCGCCGGTGAACTGGATCAGCCGGTCGGCGAGCGTCGACTTGCCATGGTCGATATGGGCGATGATGGAGAAATTGCGGATATGGGAGAGGTCGGTCATCGCCGCGCGATGTAGCGTCCGGTCACCGCGTTGTCATTCGCCAAAAACGCAATTGCCCCCGGGGCTCAACCGGCCTCGGCGCGGGCGGTGCGCGAATAGCCGAACTTGGGCACCGCTCCGCCCTGTTCAGCACCGACAAACCTGCCCGGCGCAAGCGGGGCGAGCGGGGCGCCTGCTGCGGCAAGCGCGTAGGGCGAGACGCGGTGGCGGGTGCACAGCCCGCCCGAGCCGTCCTCGATCAGCGACTGCTCGAATTCCAGCCCCTGCACATCGCCGTTGGAGCGCGTCACCGTCGCCACCGCCAGCTGCCCGCCGCCAAGGTCGACCACGAACTGCGTGCCCTTGGGCACATCGGCCAGCCCCTCGATCAGCGCGCCCGACTTGGAGAGGTTGCGCAGCGTCACCTCGTACGCGCAGTCATCGTGGATCACCTGGATCTTGCGGAACACCGTCCGCCTGCGCGCGCGGCGCATGCGCTCGGCGCCGGGATCGATCTTCCACGCGCCCCCGGCCATCTCGGCGGCCACGGTTTCGGCCTCGGCCGGTTCGCTGAAGATCGGGCCCTGGAGCTGGCGCACCCCGCTTGCCGTGAGCGCGGCGAGGAGCCCGGCGCTCTCGATCCCCCCCGCCATCGTGTCCATCTGCAGCGCGCCCGCCAGCGCAACGATCGCGCGCACCAGCCCCAGCTCGCGCGCATCGTCGCGCTCGGCCGCGGCGACCAGCTTCTGGTCGATCTTGATCGCATCGAAGGGCGCGCGGCGCAGGTAGGCGAGCGAGGAATATCCGCTCCCGAACTCGTCGAGCGTCAGCCGCACGCCGAGCTTGAACAGCGACGCGAGCGTGCGGTCGACCACGCTCGCGTCGCCGAAGAACACCGCCTCGCTGATCTCGAGCTCTAGCCTGCCGGGTGCAAGGCCGGCGCTATCCAGCGCCTCGCCCACCAGACCGACGAAGTCGTCGGCGAGCAGCAAGGGCACCGGGACATTCACCGCGAGCCGAACGCTCTCGGGCCAATCGGCGGCCTGGGCGCAAGCCGCGCGCACCGCCCAGCGGCCGACGTCGGCGATCAGCGCCGAACCCTCGATGATCTGCGCGAACTCCTCCTCGTCGATCACCCCGCGCTGCGCATGGTTCCAGCACACATGCGCCTCGAGCGAGGTGACCGTGCCGCCGGCCGCCTCGACGATCGGCTCGAAGCGCAGGAACAGCTGCTCCTCGCGCAGCGCCAGCCCGAGATCCTGTTCGAGGCGGCGGCGGAAGATCGTCTCGTTCTCGAGCTCGCCCGAGAAGAAACGGTACTGCGCGCGCCCGCCGTTCTTCGCGGCATAGAGCGCAAGGTCGGCCGCGCGCACGATGTCCTCGCGCGTCATGCCGTCATGCGGAGCGATCGCGATGCCGACCGAGGCGCCGATCACGCAGCGCCCCTCCTCGAGACTGTAGGGCTGGCGCAGCATGGCGATGATCTTCGCCGCCAGCTCGCCCAGCACCCCGCGGTCGTCGATATCGGGGAGCAGCACCTGGAACTCGTCGCCGCCCAGCCGACCGATCTCGCAATCGCGGTCGATCGCGCGGGCAAGGCGGGCGGAAACCTGCTTGAGCAGCTCGTCGCCGGCTGCATGGCCAAGCGTGTCGTTGACGTGCTTGAAGCGGTCGAGATCGATCATCATCACCGCGCAGTTGCGGCGCGCCGCCTTGAAGGCGGTGAGCGTGGCCTCGATGTGGCTGGCCATGCGGTGGCGATTGCTGAGGCCGGTAAGCGAGTCGAAGCGCGCGAGGCGGGCGGTTTCCTCCTCGCGGGTATACTCCTCGGTGATGTCGGCCCCGGTGCCGCGGAAGCCCAGGAACTTGCCGCCGGCGCTCATGATCGGCTGACCGGACAGCCGCAGCACCGCGCCCTGCGGCCGCCGCGCGGCGCGCACCGCCATGCCGACGAAGGCCTTGTGCGCCCCCAGCATCAGCGACAGCGACTTGCCCCGCCCGTCGCTGTCGGCGGCGGTGAAGATCGCGGTGAGCGGCTGGCCGATCAGCGCCTCGAGCGGCAGATCGAGACGACCGGCGATGGCGGCGGACAGATAGGTGAGATTGCCGGCCGCATCACTCGCCCAGAACCAGCCGAGCCCCGACTGCTCAAGCTCGTCGAGCATGGCGAGGCGCTCGCCGTCGGTGAGCGCCGATGCGGGGCCATGCGGCCCATGGCGGCCGCTGCGGGAAGACAAGAGACCCTTCAGGGACATCTCGCGGGGGAACCTCCAGACCTCGGGCGCACAGGGAAACCTGCCGCCGGAGAATGTTCGCCGGGTGTAAAGCCCGATGGTTACTTTTGGCCTAAGACGACTGCCTGAGAGACGTGCCTAAGGCCCCGTCAAGCATCGCTGCGCCTACCAGCCCGAGGCCTGACCGGGCGCACCCCTGAGCACTGCGAAGGAGCTGTCCGCGCGGCGGTGCAGGGGTTGGTGGAACTCGATCCCCACTCGGTTCTCGCGCGACCAGCGGACCTGGGCGGTGACCGATTGGTCGGCGGAGAACTCGATCCTGATCATGCTGCCCGCGGGCATGTTCCACAGCCCCTCGATCATCGCCCCGCTTTCCGAGATGTTGCGCAAGGTGGCGTTGAGACGGTTGCCGTTGTGGACCACCACCACCCGGCGCAGCAGGTTCTGGCGCGGCGCGCGGGCCGATTGCGGCCCGTCGGCCTCGGCGACGAGATCGCCCGAGACCAGCGCGGTCGCGTCCGCGACGCTCATCGGCTTGAAGTAGATGTATCCCTGAACGTGGCTGCACCCGAGCAGCCGCACGAGCTCGAGCTCGTCGAGCGTCTCCACGCCCTCGGCAGTCGTGTCCATGTGCAGCGCTTCGGCGAGGCTGGTGATCGAGGCGATGATCGCGCCGTTGCGGCTGCCCTCCTCGGTGGCGCCCTGCACGAAGCTGCGGTCGATCTTGATCTTGTCGAAGGGAGCCTTCTTGAGATAGCCGAGCGAGGAATAGCCCGTGCCGAAATCGTCGAGCGCGAGGCGCACGCCGACTCGCTTCAGCGCCTTGAACATCGCATCCGTGCCCGAGCTGTCGTTGAGGAACACGCTCTCGGTGATTTCCAGCTCGAGCCGCGAAGGCGCGACGCCGCTGTGCGCGAGCGCGTTGGCGACGATGGTGGGAAGGTCGGGATTGGCGAATTGCAGCGCCGAGACGTTGACTGCGCAGCGGATCGAGCGCGGCCAGCGGGCAAGATCGGCGCAGGCCGTTCGCAGCGCCCACTGGCCAATGCGGTCGATCAGGCCCGCATCTTCTGCGATGGGTACGAACTTGGCCGGGCTGATCCACCCGCGCTTGGGGTGGTTCCAGCGCATCAGCGCCTCGAAGCCGACGATCTTCTCGTTCGCGGCATAGACCACGGGCTGATAGTAGAGTTCGAGCTCGCCCCTGGCGATCGCCTCGCGCAGATCCTGCTCGAGCTCGGCACGCTCCTCGGCTGCGGCGTGGAGGTCTTCGGCATAGAAGCGATAGACCCCGCGCCCGGCATCCTTGGCGGCGTAGAGCGCAAGGTCGACATTGCGGATCAGCTCGTCGCTGGTCGAGCCGTGCTCGGGTGCGAGCGCAATGCCGACCGAGGCACCGATCACCACGCTCTGGCCCTGGATCGAATAGGGTTGCGAGAGCGAGTTGATGATCTCGTGCGCCATATGGCCGAGCGTGTGGCGGTCCTGGTGGCCCGGGACGATCACCTGGAACTCGTCGCCGCCGAGGCGTCCGCAGCGGCCATGACCGTCGATCGCGCGCTCGAGCCGCTGGGCGACCTGCTTCAGGAGCGCGTCGCCCGCCGGGTGGCCGAGCGTGTCGTTGACATGCTTGAAGCGGTCGAGATCAAGCATCAGCACCGCGCAGGCGCGCTCGCGGCCGCTGGGAGCGGCGAGGATCTGCTCCAATGCCTGGCTCATCTGCACGCGGTTGGCGAGGCCGGTGAGCGAATCGTAATGCGCGAGGCGCGAGACCTGCTGTTCCGAGCGGCGCTTCTCGGTGAGATCGGTGCCGTGGCCGCGGAAGCCGCAGAAGTTCTTGTAGCTGTCGTAGACCGGGCGGCCTGCCAGCGACCACCAGCGTTCATCGCCGCTCGTGGCGGCGCGCACCTCGAGATCGTGGAAGGCCGAGCGCGCGGACAGGTGGAAGGCGAGCGTGCGCTCGGCATCGGCAGTGCCCTGCGAGGGATCGACGATCTCCGAGAGGGGGCAGCCGACCACCTCCGCGGTGGTCTTGCCGAGCACGGTGGCGGCCTTGGGGGAGATGTAGGTGATGAGCCCGCGGCGGTCGGTCTCCCAGAACCAGCCTTGTCCGGTCTCCTCGAAGCTGCGCAGGATGTCCTCGGCGCGCGCCGCCACGCGTTCGCGCGCCTCGCGGGCGAGGCGGCGCTTGTGCGCGTCCTTCCATTCGAGCCGGGCGATTAGCGACAGGGTCAGCGCGGCGGCGAAGACCGCGGCGAACGTGACATTTTCGGGCACCAGCACGGCAAAGCCGGTCCAGCTCGCGATCTTGGCGCAGAACAGCGAGATGATTCGCATATTGAACAGCGCTGCGGCGGCAGCGTTGATGCACACGAGCGTCGCGATACCCCATTGCCACGGCAGGCCCTCGCCCACCCACAGCGCCAGCGCGAGCCCCGCGCAGGCCATCGGCAGCACGATTCCGACGAACACGATCCCGATCCTGAGCCCGCTCAGCGCCTCGATCCGGCGCTCGATCGCGGCGAACAGCGAGCCGCAGGCGAACAGGCTCGCCGAGGCGAGCGCGAAGGCCAGGGTGTTGGTCGAGGGCAGGCCCTGGAACACCAGCGCCGCCATGGCGAAGGCGGCAACGAGGAACAGGGTCATCCCGCCGGCCTGGCGGGGCAGGAAGTAGCTCTGCTCGCTGGCGGGCTCGTCGATCGCCTGCTGCAATCCGCCCGATCGCTCCGCGCGCAGGCGCTCGGCCCCGCGCCGCTCGCCGCGCGTGCGCGCTTCGCCCATCCCGGCTTCGGGGGCAGCGGCGGCCGCCCGCGCATTGGCGACCGACCGCAGCTCGCGCGCCGCTTCGAGGGGGCGCTGATTGTCGGTTATGCGTTTACGGATAGGTTCCCCGGCCATTGATCTGCCTTGCCTCAGGACGGCCTAGAAAAGCGTTAATCGGAATACTTAAAACTTGAACCAAGCCGTTCTGATCTGGGGCCGGCAAACCCTCGCTCATGCTTGCAACTTGGGTTGCAAGGCGGCATTCTCACGGCCTACGACCGCGTTAACGCAAAGCCGTTACAAGCGGCATGCGCAAGGTCGAACCAGAGGGGATTTCATGGCACGCAGCGAAGTGAAGCTCGAGAACGAAGCAGCCCAGTCCACTAACGCCCTGGGCCCCCTGATCGGGGTGGCGCGCGAGGACTTCGTCAGCGCCGTCGCGCTGCTGCTGCGCGAGACCGCCTCGGACCCCTCGCGCTTCCTGCGCCACAGCACCGCGATGGCGCAGGACATGGTCAAGATCCTGACCGGCAAGAGCGATCTCGCCCCCGATCCCAAGGACAAGCGGTTCATGGATCCGGCGTGGCAATACAACCCCTTCTTCCGCGCCGGCGCGCAATATTACCTCGCGGTCCAGAAGGGGATGAAGAACTGGCTCGAGGAGCTGGAACTCGACGAGCTGGAGCGCAACCGCGCGAACTTCATCGCCAACATCATCCTCGATGGCCTTGCGCCGACCAACACGCTGGCGGGCAACCCCACCGCGCAGAAGCAGATCATCAACTCGGGCGGGCTCAGCCTCATCAAGGGGCTCCAGAACGCCTACAACGACATCGTCCACAACAAGGGGATGGTGAGCCAGGTCGACAAGCGCCCGTTCAAGCTGGGCAAGAACATCGCCACCTCCAAGGGCAACGTGGTCTACCGCGACGAGATCATGGAGCTGCTGCAATATGCGCCTACCACGCAGGAAGTCTATGAAATTCCTCAGCTGACGATCCCGCCGCAGATCAACAAGATGTACATCAACGACCTCTCGCCGGACAAGTCGGTGATCAAGTGGCAGGTCGACAACGGCATCCAGACCTTCGTCATCTCGTGGCGCAATCCCAGCAAGGAACAGGGCCACTGGGGCATGGCCGATTACATCGCCGCCTGCGAGAAGGCGCTGGAGGTGGTCTCGGCGATCACCGGATCGAAGAAGGTCAACGTCTCGGCCGGCTGTTCGGGCGGGCAGACCGCCTCGGTGCTCGCGTCCAAGCTCGCCGCGACGAACAACCCGGTGCTCGGTTCACTGACGCTGATGGTCTGCGTGCTCCACCCCAAGCCGACCGATATCGAGGCCGGATCGCTGGTCTCCGAGAACGGCATGCAGCTCGCCCGGCAGCGCGCGATGAAGCAGGGCGTGATCAAGGCCGACGATCTGGCGCGCGGCTTCGCGTGGCTGCGCCCCAATGACCTCATCTGGAACTACGTCATCAACAACTACCTGCTGGGGCAGGATCCGCCGGCCTTCGACGTGCTGTTCTGGAATGCCGACGCCACCAACCTGTCCTCGAGCCTGATGGGCGACTTCCTCACGCTGTTCGAGACGCTTGCCTTCACGAAGAAGGGCGAGGTCGAGATGGCGGGGCACAAGGTCGATCTCAGCAAGGTGACCGCGGACCTCTTCATCCTCGGCGGGGTGACCGATCACATCACCCCGTGGAAGGCGACCTACCGTTCGACCCAGCTGTTCGGCTCGAAGGACGTGACCTACGTGCTTTCGCAATCGGGCCACATGCAGGCGATCCTCAACCCGCCGGGCAATCCCAAGGCGAAGTATTTCGTGCAAGCGAAGAAGGGCAAGCTCCCCGCGACCGCCGACGAGTGGCTGCAGGGGACCGAGGAGGTTGCAGGCAGCTGGTGGCCGCTGTGGATGGAGTGGGTGCAGAAACGCTCGGGCAAGAAGAAGGCGACGCCCGCCAGCCTCGGCAATGACACCTACACGCCGCTGGAGGCTGCGCCGGGACTCTACGTCGTGGAAGAAGTCTGATACAGGGCTTCCCGCGCCAGAGGCGTTCCGCGAGCCGGAACGATGGCGCAAAGTTTGTGGGCGCGCGCGCTAAGGGATCGGCGTGCGCGCCCAACCCGCCTCTCTTGCGGGGGCTTGAAAGGACGTGACTACGTGACCAATCCCATGGACGACGCGGTCGTCTCGATGGAGCAAGTCGGCGGCCGGACGCTACGGACTGCGGCCTGGCGGCTCGATATGCCCTCCGATCATCTGCCGATCCTGTTCTTCAACGGCATCGGCGCGAACATCGAGGCGGTAGCGCCGCTCGCCGCCGCCCTGCCCGAGCGCGGCTTCATCATGTTCGACATGCCGGGGACGGGCGAATCACCCGATCCGCTGGTGCCCTACAACCCCTTCACCATGAGCTGGACCGCCGCCCAGCTGCTGGCAAAACACGGGCTCGATCAGGTCGACGTGATGGGGGTGTCGTGGGGCGGAGCGATGGCGCAGCACTTCGCGCTCCAGCACCCGGGGCTGACCCGCCGCCTGACCCTGATCGCGACCACGCCGGGGATGCTGATGGTGCCGGGCAACCCCGCCGCCTTCACCAAGATGGCCGACCCGCGCCGCTATATCGACCCCGAGTTCATGAACGAGCACTTCGCCACGCTTTACGGCGGCGTCGACGTAGACGGGGCCGCGCACCAGAAGGACAGCCATATCGGCCGCCTCAAGCCGCCCTCCCCGCGCGGCTACCTGTACCAGCTGGTGTGCATGCTCGGCTGGACCAGCCTGCCCGCGCTGCCCTTCATGAAGAAGGAAACGCTGATCATGATGGGCGAGGACGACCAGATCGTGCCCGTCATCAACGGCAAGATCCTGAAGGCGATGATCCCCAATTCCCGGCTGGTGACTTTTGCGGGTGGCGGGCATCTGTTCCTGCTGACCCATACCGACGAAAGTCTTGTTGCCATCCGCGAGTTCCTCGACGCGCCGGAAACGGCGAAGGAAACGGCACGGATGGCAATGGCCTGACGCGCTGGACACCTCGCCCCGTTTGCGACATCCTCGCCCGCAAAACGGGAGAGACACATGGCGCAATACGACCTGATCATCCGCGGCGGCACGATCGTCGACGGGACGGGAGCCCCCGCTTTCACCGGCGATGTCGCCGTTAAGGACGGGCTGATCGCGGCGGTGGGGCGAGTGACCGGCAGCGCACACGAGGAGATCGGCGCCGCCGGCAAGATCGTCGCGCCTGGCTTCGTCGACATCCATACCCATTATGACGGGCAGGCCACCTGGGATCAGGAGATGGCCCCCTCGAGCTGGCACGGGGTGACGACGGTCGTCATGGGCAACTGCGGCGTCGGCTTCGCGCCCGCGCGGCCCGACCGCCACGAGTGGCTCATCAGCCTGATGGAGGGGGTCGAGGACATCCCCGGCACCGCGCTCGCCGAAGGGATCACGTGGGACTGGGAGACTTTTCCGGAATATCTCGACGCTTTGGAAAAGCTCCCCCGCACGGTCGATATCGGTACCCACGTCCCCCATGGCGCGGTGCGCGCCTATGTGCTGGGGGACCGCGAACAGCCTGGCGCCGTCCCCACAGCGGAAGACATCGCAGAAATGAGCTGCATTGTCGAGGAAGGCGTGCGCGCGGGCGCGCTCGGCTTCTCGACCTCGCGCACGGTGCTCCACAAGTCGGTCGACGGCGAACTGGTCCCCGGCACCACCGCCACCGCGGAGGAGCTGATCGCCATCGGCCGCGCGATGGGCCGCGCCAAGGCGGCGGGCGGCCATGCGGTGTTCGAGATCGCGAGCGACCTCAAGCGCGAGTGGGACGAATTCGGCTGGATGGGGCAGCTCTCGCGCGAGGCCGGCATTCCCGTCACCTTCGCCGCGCTGCAATCCATCGCCAAGGAATTGCCGCTCGACGAGCAGATCGCCGAAATGCGCGCCCAGAACGACAATGGCGCCAACATCGTCGCCCAGATCGCGCTGCGCGGGAACGGGATCATCATGGCCTGGCAGGGCACCGTCCACCCCTTCCGCTTCCGCCCGAGCTGGATGGCAATCGCGGACCTTCCGTGGGAGGAGCAGCGCGCGAAACTGCTCGATCCGGCCTTCAAGGCGCAGCTGCTCGCCGAGCCCAACGACTACACCAACGCCCCCAAGGATATCGGCGGGGTGGTGATGGCGATCAGCATGGGCTGGGCCCTGCAATACGAGATGGACCCCGATTTCGACTACGAACCCGCCGCCGACGCCAGCATCAACGCCCGCGCTGCGGCGGCCGGTGTCGCGCCTCAGGAATATGCCTATGACCTGCTGTGCGAGGGCGATGGCACGGGGTTCATCTACCTGCCGATCCTCAACTACGCCGACGGGAACCTCGATTTCCTGCACCCGCTCCAGCATGCCGAGGACACGGTGAACTCGCTGTCGGACGGCGGCGCGCATTGCGGGACGATATGCGATGCGGCCTCGCCCACATTCATGCTCGAACACTGGGTGAAGTCCCGCAAGCGCGGCGCGACGATCACGCTCGAACAGGCGATCAAGCGCCAGTGCCGCGACACCGCGCGGCTCTACGGGCTGGAGGATCGCGGGGTGATCGCGCCGGGCTATCTCGCCGACCTCAACGTGATCGACATGGACAGGCTGAAGCTCGGCAAGCCGTGGCTCGCCTTCGACCTTCCGGCAGGCGGCAAGCGGCTGCTGCAGAAGGCCGAGGGCTACGTCGCCACGATCAAGAGCGGCGTCGTCACCTTCCGCGATGGGCGGTGGACGGGCGAGACCCCCGGCGGCCTGATCCGCGGGCCGCAGCGGGTTGAGCTGGCCGAAGCGGCGGAGTAGGCACCCTCAGCCCGCGGCCACCTCGACCCTGCGCGCCGGGGTGTGATCGTAGATCGTGCCGCAATAGAGCAGCGGGGCCTTCAATGTGCGGGCCAGCGCGAAGCTCATCGCCTGCGCCAAGGTCAACCCACCCGGCACCGCGCCGTTGCCATAGCGCTGCCAGGCATTGGCGCATGCCGCAGCGGCCTTCTTGCTGAAGCGCTGGAGCTCGATCCCAGCCTCGGCGACGTAGGCGTTGTAGACTGCGCGCGCCTGCGGCCCGAGGGCCTGCTCGAGCCCCTCCACCGTCTCGCCCTGCGCCAATCCGGCGAGGATGGCAGGCTGGGCCCGGATCGCGGCATCATAAGCCTCCCACCCCGGTTGACGGAGCAGCACGCACAACATGGCCGAGGTGTCGACGACGATCATCGCCGCAATTCTGGCAGGCCGACGTTAAGAGCGGTTTACCGCAGGCGCGAACGGCCCTCGCCCGTCAAGGCTCGATCACGATGCCCTTGGCAGGGTCGATCTGGCCTGCGACCATTCTGGTGAACACCTCCCGCGCGGCTTCGAGCCCCGTGTGGCGTTCGATGGCGATGGTGCCCTCGGCGGCCTCGAGGAATTCGCGCCATGCCGCGGCGACCAGCTTGCCGCCTTCCTCTGACCCATGCGCCTTGAAGAAGGCGACCGCGTGGTCGGGGGCGAAGAACAGCTGCGGCTTGGGGCCTGGCAGCGGCTCGTTCTTCCCGAACACCGAGCGTGCCTCGATATGGGTCGCGCCGACGAGCGCCGAATGCGCCAGCGCATCCTCGAGATGGTGGTGGATGCTTGCAAGCAGCTCGGCGTTCCCGGCAAAGTCCACGCTCACGCTGCGCAGCACAGGCACGCGGCCCAGATCGTCATAGGCGACGACAGAATCGTATAGCCCGCTCGCCTCGACAAAGGCGACATTGCCCTTCGAGGTCAGCCCGATCCGCCTGATGCCCGGCGAAGTCTGCCGCGCGACGCTGGCGAGGCCCATAGCGGTCTTGGACGAGGCGCTGGTGACCACCAGCTGTTCCGCCCCGAACCAGCCTTCCCCGCGAAGGAAGTACTCGATCAGGAAGCCGGTGCGGAACAGCGGGCCGAAGATCATCCGCTCCGCCTCGCGCGCCGGATCGTGTTCGGGGTCGGCCGCAAGCCGCGTGTAGCTGTTGTAGACCGGGCTCATCGGCTGGCGATGCGCGGCCATGTCCATGAAGCCGCTCGGCGAAACCCGCCCGGGCAGCACATCCAGGTGGCTCGCCATCGGCAGGTAGCCATAGACCCGCTCGCCCACCGCGATTTCGGGATGGCGGCTCTCGATCACCCGCGCATGGCCCCACATCGGCACGATGCCGAGGCCCTCAGGGGTGGGGAAGAAGTCCCAATATCTGAACCCGTCGCCAACCACCGCATAGGTGACATTGTTGGCGGTGACCGAAAAGCTCTCGATCGCGAGCCGCACCTCGCCATCGCCGAGCGAGGCGAGCGGCACCTCGGCGAGCACCGCATCGGTCAGCGCTGCCTTGCGAACGTGAACTTCGGTGGCGTTCATCGCCTCTCCCCTCCCTCAAGCGGCGGGGATCACACCCGCATCGGCATCAGCACATAGAGCGCGCGGGCCTTCTCGCTCTCGCGGATCAGCGTCGGCGCGCCGGCGTCGGCGAGGTGGAGTTCCACCGTGTCGCTGTCGATCTGGCCGAGGATGTCCTTGAGATAATTGGCGTTGAACCCGATCTCGAGCCCTTCGGCCTTGTAGTCGGCTGCCAGCTCTTCAGCCGCGGTGCCGTTGTCGGGCGAGGTGACCGAGAGCGTCACGCGGTCATTGTCGAGCCCGATCTTGACCGCGCGGGTCTTCTCGGTGGCGATGGTCGCCACGCGGTCGACGCCGGAGAAGAACAGCTTGGGATCGACCTTCAGGAGCTTGTCGTTGGCGGTGGGGATCACGCGGCTGTAATCGGGGAAGGTCCCGTCAATCAGCTTGGAGGTGAGCACCACGCCCCCTTCCCCGCCGAGCGTGAAGCGGATCTTGCTGGCTGACAGGTCGATCAGCACGTTGCCGTCCAATGCCTCTTCGAGCAGCTTGCGCAACTCGCCCACGGCCTTTCTCGGCACGATCACGTCGGGCATCCCGGCAGCACCTTCGGGGCGCGGCAGGGTGAAGCGCGCGAGGCGGTGGCCGTCGGTGGCGGCAGCCTTCAAGAGCGGCTCGTCCTCGTCGGTGACGTGAAGGAAGATACCGTTGAGGTAGTAGCGCGTCTCTTCGGTCGAAATCGCGAAGCGGGTGCGGTCGATAAGCTCGGCGAGCATCCGCGCGGGGATCTCGAAGCTGGTCGGCAGGTCGCCCTCGACGATCACCGGGAAGTCGTCGCGCGGCAGGGTCGGCAGCTTGAAGTTCGAGCGGCCCGCCTTGACCTCCAGACGGTTCTCGCTGGTGGTGAGGCTGACCTGGCTCCCCTCGGGCAGCTTCCTCGCGATGTCGAACAAGAGGTGCGCCGAGACCGTGATCGCGCCGGGCTGGTCGACCGAGGAGGCGCTCATGGTTTCGACCACCTGCAGATCGAGGTCGGTCGCCATCACCCGCACCGAGCCGCCCACATCAGCGTCGATCAGGACGTTGGAAAGAATGGGGATGGTGTTGCGGCGCTCCACCACGGATTGAACATGGGAAAGGCACCGCAGCAGCGTCGCGCGTTCGATCGTGGCCTTCATCGCTTGTCCCTATCGGTCCTGATTGTTGCGCGAAGGGAGAGGAATCGCCCCCAAGCGCCGGAAAGTTCCCGAAACCTTAGCGCAGGCGAGCATACGGGCAAGTTGGCGGGATTGCGAGGGGCGACTCCGTTGGGGATAAGGGGCAGGCAGAGTTGCCCCTTCGGCCCTACAGCATCGCCATCCCGCCATTCACGTGCAGCGTCTCGCCCGTCACATAGGCGGCCTCGCGGCTGGCGAGGAAGGCGACCGCGGCGCCGATTTCGGCACCCTCGCCCATGCGGCCCATCGGGATGCGGGCGTTGATCGCGGCCTGCTGCTTTTCGTCGAGCGCGGCGGTCATCGCGGTGCGGATGAAGCCGGGGGCGACGCAGTTGGCGGTGATTCCGCGGCTGGCGACTTCCTGCGCGAAGGCCTTGGTCATGCCGGTGAGGCCTGCCTTGGCCGCGCAGTAGTTCATCTGCCCCGGGTTGCCGGTCGCCCCCACCACGCTGGTGATGTTGACGATCCGGCCGAAGCGCGCCTTCATCATCGGCTTGGCCGCGCCGCGCATCAGGCGGAAGGCCGCCTCGAGGTTGATGCGGATCACCTGATCCCACTCGTCATCCTTCATCCGCATCCCGAGATTGTCGCGGGTGATCCCGGCATTGTTGACGAGAATGTCGACGCTCCCGAGCGTGTCGAGCATCGCCGGGATCAGTTCCTCGACCTGGGTCTGGTTGCCCAGATCGCAGGTGATCTCGACATGGCCGTCATGCTCGTGGGGGTAGGCCTCGTTGAGTTCGTCGCGGAAGGCGCGCAGCTTGGCCGCGTTCGAGCCCGACAGCGCCAGACGCGCGCCCTGCGCGGCGAGCGCGTGAGCGATGGCAGAGCCGATCCCGCCGCTCGCGCCGGTGACGAGCGCATTCATGCCGGTGAGTGAAAACATCGTCGGTTCCTTGCCCCGGATTGATCGTGGCCCCTGTTGCGCGCGCAAGGCGCGAGGGTCAACGCCGGATCGCGAGCTTCACGGGGCAAAACTCGTCCGTCGCCGCTCGGTGATGGCGCTGCCGGAGAGCTGGCCTTCGACCAGCTCGTAACCCATCAGCGCGAACACCCGTCCGCCGGTGAAGATCGGGCGGGCGTTGCCGTACCAATCGACGCAGGAGGCCTTGCAATTGTCGCTCTGCGAAATCCCCGGCGCGGCGGCGAGTTCGCCGAGCGGGGCAAGCTTGCGCTGCTCGCGCCGCAGGAAGGTGATCGCCGAGCCCGAGCCGAGGAACTCCCCGCCATCGCGCACCGACCCGCGCGTCACCGGCAGGCCGAGCACGCCCGAGGTGCCTTCGGTGCTGCCCGGATCGGGGCGGAAGAAGAAGGCTTGGCTGCGGGTCTCGCCCTCGCCCGCTGCGGCAAGGATGTGGAAGTGCTCGAGCCGCGGCGTGCTCCCCATGGACAGTGCCGAAAACCCGAGCCCGTCGCCCCGCGCCGGACCGATCGCGATCGCGTCATTGCCCATGCGGTCGAAGCGGGTGACGCCGTGGGGGATCGCGATCTCCTGCACCGCCCCGCCGCCGAGCGGCACGGCATAGACCTTCCCCGTCTCCTCTTCGCTGCGGTAATTGCCCGCGGCATAGAGCGCGTAGTCGCCCACGAAGCGGTTCTGGAAGCGCCAGCCCTTGGGGTCGGGCAGCGTGCGGTAATCGGCCTGCGCAAGTCTCTCCTCGCCGTTGCCGAAGCGCGCGAACGGCACGCTGGCGAGCGCGACAGAGCCGCCGCTCACCTCGCCCTCCCACATGCCATCGCCCCCGCCCTCGCCGCGCAGCAGCACCCGCAGCACGCCTGCGCCCGCGTCCTCGGCGAAGGAGAACTGGTCGATGGGCGATCCACTGACCTGCACCGCGCCGGGTGTGCCGCCTGCGAGGGGAATGCGGTAGAGCTGCCCCGGAACGCCGCGTCCTTCCTCGGACGAGGGATCATCGGCCACTCCGGTCCAGACATAGACCGCCTCTGCCGAGACGTAGAAGGCGTGGCTCCACGTCCCCGCGATCGCGCTCGCGCGGCAAGTCAGGGCGGCGGCGAGCTTGCAGCGGGTGACAGTGTGGAGCGTATCGAGCGGATAGCGGCCCGAGCGATAGGGCTCGGCAACAATGAAGTCCTGCGGCCTCACCAGCGGCACCGGCTTGGCGTAGGGGCTGCGCTTGCGGATCGCGGGCAGGCTGTCCTCGAGCTTGGCCCAATTGGCGTAGACCGGCGTATACAACACCAGCTCGTCCCCGATCAGCCGCGAGGCATAGTTGGAGGACGAATAGTAATCGCCCGAGCGCATGTAGTGCGTGTCGCGATAGGCGAGCTTGCCATCGGCGGCGATGTCGAAGCGGTTGATCTCGGTCCCGTCCGAGCCATAGGAATAGCCGATCACGATAACCTGACGTTCGTGGATCAGCATCTCGTCATACCAGGTGTCGCCGGGGTTCTTCTTGCCGGGCGGAAAGGCGTCGATCATGCCTGCGGGCGCGAGCGCGTCGCCGCCGATGCGGATCGTGAACAGTCGCCCGCGCCGCAGCACGAGGAGATAGTCGCCCGCCTGCTTGACGATCCCGCCTTCGTCGACCCCGGCCTCCTGGGTGTTTGTGATGCTTTCGGTGCCGGGTGGCGGCGATTCGGCGACATCGGCCACGGCGTCGGCAGACATAACGGCGGGCGGCGCAAATGCGAGGCTCTCTTCCACGGCGAGCGTCCGCCGCTCGAGCCGCGCCATCTTGCGGGTGAAGGCGTCGAGCGCAGCCTTGTCGGCAAAGCCGCTGAGGCCCTTGCCGCTTGCGGCTGCGGCGCTTTCCTTGGCGTCAGAAGGTGCGCTGAAGCCAACCGCGGCGATCAGCGCCGCCACCAGCACCAGCACCACGCCTATCGACAGCGCCTGACCATCACGCGACTGCACCATGTCCATGCCTCTCTCCCCGTGACCGGCTTTCCGCCGGACAGGAGCGAGATTAACCCATCACAGGCTTTTGGCAAAGGCCTCAAGGTCTTGCATGGTGACAAGGCTGGTGACCTCGGCCTCCTTGTCGATCCGCCCGACCATCGGGCCGACGACCTTGCCGCCAAGCTCGACGAAGCTCTCGACCCCGTCCGCGCGCATGGCCAGCACGCTTTCGCGCCAGCGCACGCGGCCGGTGACCTGCTCGACCAGCAGCGCGCGGGCTTCGTCGGGGTCGGTAACGGGGGCGGCGGTGACATTGGCATAGAGCGGCAACGCAAGCGCGGCGGGCGGAGTTTCGGCGAGCGCCTCGGCCATCCGCGCTGCGGCGGGTGCCATCAGCGAAGAATGGAACGGGGCCGAGACGTTGAGGATCATGCCGCGCTTGATCCCGTGCTCCTTCACCAGCGCCACCGCACGCTCGATCGCGGCCTTGTGGCCCGAGATCACGACCTGCGAAGGGTCGTTGTCGTTGGCGACCTCGCAGACCTCCCCTTGCGCGGCGGCTTCTGCCAGAGCCTTGGCCTGATCGATGTCCGCGCCCAGCAGCACCGCCATCGTCCCCTCGCCCACCGGCACGGCGGCCTGCATCGCTTGGCCCCGTAGCTTGAGGAGCCGCGCCGTGTCCGACAGGCCGAAAGCCCCGATGGCGCACAGCGCGGTGTATTCGCCGAGCGAATGGCCCGCGACGCAGTTCGCAGTCTCGAGCAGTTGCACCCCGAAGTCCCGCTCCAGCACGCGCAAGGTGGCGATGGCGTTGGCCATGATCGCGGGCTGGGCATTTTCCGTCAGTGTCAGCTCGTCTTCGGGGCCGCCGAACATTAGGGCGGAGAGCTTCTGGCTCAGTGCCTCGTCGACCTCGCCGAACACGTCGCGCGCCGCCTCGCTTGCGGCGGCGAGCTCCGCCCCCATGCCGACCTTCTGGCTGCCCTGCCCCGGAAAGATGAACGCGCGCATGTGCAATCCCGCCTTGTTGTGATTTTGGCGGGCGCCGTTACGTCCGCGACGGCGGGCTGGCAAGGCCGAAGGGCACAACCCTGTTGGCAGAATAATGCCCGATCAGTGCGCGGCCGAGATAGGGCACCCCCATCCGGTCGCACCAGAAGCGCGCGATGTCTTCCTCGGTCTGGCCGAATTCGACGTAGTTTTCCGGGACATCGGTAACCGCGCCGAGCCTCAGCCCGGCAAGCCGCGGCAGGGTTCCGGCAAGGTGGAAGAACAGCCGGTCGATCGAATAGATGTGTTCGGCCACCTCCTCGACCATCAGCACATGGCCGGTGAGGTCGGGCATCATCGGCGTGCCCGCGATCATCGCGAGGGTGATGAGGTTGAAGGCCGCGGCGGGCGTGGTACCGTCGAGGCTGGGCTCGAGCCCGCTGGTATCGCCCTCGAGCCAGCGCAGCACGCGCCGGATCGCCTCCTTGCCACCTTCCGAGCGCGCGCTCACCGGCATGTGGCCGTGGACGCTCTGCCCGATGCGTTCGCGGTAGAGCGCGGCGAGGAGGTACCCGGCATCGGAGAAGCCGATATAGGTCTTGGTCCGCGCCGCGCGGTTCATCTGCGCCACCGCCGCCTCGGCAATGCGGTTCGAGCCGTAGCCGCCCTTGGCGAACCACACGACATCGAATGCAGGGTCATTGGCGAATTCGAGCAGCGCGGACAGGCGGCGCAGGTCATCGCCCGCGAAATGGCCCGCCCGCTCGAAGCACTGGTCGTGGAAGGTGACCCGGTGCCCCGGAAACTCGGCTGCCACCAGCGTCTCGAGCGCGGCCTGCTGTTCGCGGGTGATCGGGGTGGCCGGGGCACAAATGGCGATATTCGTCATGAGGCGCAGCCTATGGCGCTTGTCAGGGGGCGTGCAAGCCAATAACCACGCCCGATATGGATAACGGGGTCACCACGGGCGCGCTCTCCGGACGGCCGCTGTTCTTCTGCGGCATCGGCGGCTCCGGAATGCTCCCGCTCGCGCAGATCGCGAAGGGTCTCGGCCACCCGGTCGCCGGCTCCGACCGCAGCCGCGACCAGGGCCGGAGCCCCGAGAAATTCGCGTGGATGGAAGCGGACGGCCTCGCGCTGTTCCCGCAGGACGGCAGCGGGGTCACGTCCGCCGAGCAGGTGCTCATCGCCTCGGCCGCGATCGAGGACACCGTTCCCGAAGTCGCGCGCGCGAAGGAACTGGGCTGCGAGCGCCTGAGCCGCGCCGAACTGCTCTCTCAGTTGTTCAACGCCGCCGATTTCTCGGTCGCGGTGGGCGGCACCTCGGGCAAGTCGACCGTGACCGGCATGATCGCCTGGATCCTCGCCGAGGCGGGGCACGATCCGACGGTGATGAACGGCGCGGTGATGAAGAACTTCGTCTCCCCCGCCAACCCCTTCGCCAGTGCACGGATCGGTTCGGCCGGGGTTTTCGTCGCCGAGGTCGACGAAAGCGACGGATCGATCGCACTCTACCGCCCGACCGTGGGCGTGCTGCTCAATGTCAGCCTCGATCACAAGAGCATCGAGGAATTGCGGGTGCTGTTCGGCGATTTCATCGGCGAGGCGGGGACGGCGGTGATCAACCTCGACAGCGAGGAGGCCGCCTACCTGCGCCCGCGCGCCGTAGGAGCAGTGACCTTCGGAGTGCGGGCCAAGCAGGCCGACATCGGCGTCGAGCCGGAATCGATCGAGATGAGCGCCGTCGGTATCAGCGCGGTGGTGGTCGACAACCGACGGCGCGAGGCCTTCCCGCTCGAACTGCCGATGCCGGGGCTGCACAACCTGTCGAACGCGCTCGCGGCGATTGCGGCGGCGAATGCGGCGGGGATCGGGGTGGGTCACGCGGTCTATGCCCTGCGCAGCTTCAAGGGCCTCGCCCGGCGCTTCGATGTGATCGGCACCTCGCCTTCGGGCGTCACGGTGATCGACGATTTTGGCCACAACCCCGAGAAGTGCGCTGCCACCCTGCGCACCCTCAAGGCAACCCCGGGCCGGGTGATCGCCTTCTTCCAGCCCCACGGCTACGGCCCCTTGCGCCAGATGGGCGAAGAGCTCGCCCGCACCTTCGCGCGCGAGTTGGGGCCGGACGATGTGACGATCATGTGCGACCCGGTCTATTTCGGCGGAACGGTCGACCGCTCCGTCGGCTCGGAGCGGATCGTCGAGCTTGTCAACGCCGCCGGTGGCAGGGCCGAGCACATCCCCTCGCGCGAGGATTGCGGTGCGCGGATCGCCGCCCTCGCCCGCCCCGATGACCGGATCGCGGTGATGGGCGCGCGCGACGACACGCTGACGGAGTTCGCGCGATCAATCCTCGCCCGCCTTTCGTGAGCCTCTACGCCCGCGCAGCGCGGCATGCGTGGCGGATGCTGGGGGCGCTTGCGCTGGCCGTGCTGCTGGTGGTGGCGGTCGACCGGCTCTACGGCCACTCGAGCTTCGCCTTCGCGGCGGCGATCATGCTGCTGCTGGTGGCCAACGCCCCGATGCTGCGCTTCAACTGTCCGCAATGCGGCAAGAACGCCTTCTTCCGCGGGCCCTTCGTGGTGCCCTGGCCCAACCGCAGCTGCACGCGTTGCGGGCATGATCTCGACCGGCCCCACCCTTCGCAAAATCGCTGATGGCTGAGCGGGCGGCGCGCGGTTAGCTATCGGCCTATGCACGCCCGCGACTTCTCGCTCGACACGCTGCTGGCGAATTGCGCGCAGCGCCACGCGCACCGCCTCGCGACGGTTGACGGCTCCCAGCGCCTGACCTGGGCGCAGCTCGACACCCGCGTCACCAACCTCGCGCAGTGGATGCTCGCGCGCGGGATCGCGCCGGGAGACCGGATCGCGCTGCTGCTGACCGACGGTGCGCCGTTCCTCACGCTCCTGCTCGCCTGCGGCAGGATCGGGGCGATCGCGGTGCTGCTCAACTGGCGGCTCGCCCCCGCCGAAATCGCATGGATCTGCGGCAATGCCGAACCCGTGATGACCTTTGCCAACCCGCGCTTTGCCGCCCTGATCGAGGGCGCTGCGGCGGGCGAAGTACATCAGGTGGACGAACACCACGCTGCCGACGGTCTTTTCGAAACCGCCGCTCTCGCCGCACTCCCGCCCGCGCCCCACGCCTACGACCTCGGCCTCGGCCTTGCCCCCGATCGCCCGCTCTACATGATGTACACCAGCGGCACGACCGGCCGGCCCAAGGGCTGTCTCCAAGCGGGAAGCGCGGTTGCCGCGAGCGCCTTGGGCTTCGCGCAGCATCGCCGCTTTACTGCAACCGAAGTGCTGCTCTCGGTCAATCCGCTGTTCCATGTCGTCGGCATGCAGCAGGTAGCGGCGATGCTCGCCTGCGGGGGCACATCCGTGTTCGCGGGGCGCGACGACGATAGCGCCGCGATCCTCGAGTTGCTCCACCGCGAGGGCTGCACCACCACCAGCGCCTTTCCCACCATCTCCTTCCCGTGGCAGGCGATGAACCCGGTCCGCGACGGCCGCATGCCGCTCACCAACTACACTGGCGGGGCGGGCATGGGGCGGCCTCAGATGTACGAGTTCATCGAGACCGAGTGGGACGCCCGGGTCGTCGGCGGCTACGGCCAGACCGAGATCTGCGGCTTTGCGACCTTCATCGACTACCCCGATATGCTCGAGGCCCCGCGCTCGATCGGCTGGACATTGCCGCATGTGACGATGACCGTGCTAGACCCGGAGGGCAACCACCTTCCGCCCGGCGAGGAAGGCGAGCTCGCCTTGCGCGGCCCCTCGGTGATGCTCGGCTACTGGCGCAACCCCGAAGCGTCCGAGGCAGCGCTGGGCCACGGCTGGCTGCGCACCGGCGACCTTGGCACGATGGATACGCGCGGGCGCGGCTATCTGCTCGGGCGCGCCAAGGAGCTGATCAAGACCGGCGGCGAGAACGTCTACCCCGCCGAGGTCGACGCGGTCTTCGCCGCCATGCCCGAGGTCGCCGACGCGGGCTGCTGCGGCGTGCCCGACAGGCAATGGGGCGAGGCGGTCAAGGCCTTCGTGGTGCTGAAGCCCGGACACACGCTCACCCGCGCGGAGATCACCGCCCGCTTCAAGGGGCAGATCGCAGGCTACAAGCGCCCGCGCTACATCGAGTTCGTCGACAGCCTGCCGCGCGATCCGATCGGCAAGCTGCTGCGCCAGGAGTTGTCGGCACGCCCGGTCGGCCCCGATCAAGCCGCCTGACACCTTCCCGGCTCCCCGCGATTCCCGCGTAAGGAACCTGACGGGGGGCACGCCACACCAGCGCTTAGCTGCCCCCGCATTATCTGCAACCCCCGAAAGATGCAGAGGAAACCGGGCCCATCGCCGCGGTGCAGTCTTGCATCGAGGGCGAGGCCATGCAGCATTTGTCGGTCAGTACGAGGATCATCGCGGCGCTGCTGCGCTGCATCATGCTGCTGGGTGCGAGCACCCTGCCGACCGCCGCCCTGCACGCCGACAATGCCGAGAGCGCCGAGGATGGCGAGGCCGCCGAGGATGCGTCGGTCTTCACGCTCGAGGGCGAATATGTGCTCGACATCGTCGGGGTGGCGCAAGGCGAGCGCAGCGGCGTGCGCCATGTCGACCTGCTGACCCTCACCGGCACGCTCGATCTTGAGGCCGCCGCCGGGTGGCGCGGCACGCAGCTGGTCGGCGAGGTGATCGCGGGCACCGGGCGCGAACCGAACCTGCTGGCGGGCACGCTCCAGGGCATCGACAATGCCGAGGTCGCGCATAATCGCGTCAAGCTCTACCAGTTCTACCTTGCCAAGGACTTCGCCGATGCCGGGGTGCGCCTGGCTGCGGGGTTCATCGATCTCAACGCCGAATTCTACAGCAACGAGGCCGCAGGGCTGCTGATCGCGCCTGCCTTCGGGATCGGCTCGGAGCTCGCGGCCACCGGCCCCAACGGGCCGGCGATCTTCCCCTCGACCGCACCGACCGTGATGGTGCACGTCGAGCCCACCGCCACCACCTATGCTAGCCTCGCGCTGGTCAATGCCGAGAGCGGCGTGCTGGGTGATGCGGGCGGGATCCCCGCGATGCTGCGCGAGGGCGCGCTGGTGATCGGCGAGGCCGGGGTGACGAGCTTCGGCAAGCTGGCGCTGGGGGCGTGGACCTACACACGCCGCCAGGATGATCTGCGCCTCGTCGATGCCGCGGGCGATCCGCTGCGTCAGCGCGCGGCGGGCGCCTATCTGCTGGTCGAAGTGCCCATCGGCACGTCGAAGCAAGCCTCCGAGCCCGATACTCCGGCGGCGAGCCTGTTCCTTCGCGCAGGGATCTCCGATGGCGACACCACCCCCTATTGGGGCGGTTGGCAGGCCGGGGTGCTGTTCAATGGCGTCTTCACCGGGCGGCCCGACAGCCAATTCTCCGCGGGGGTTAACCAGGCCTTCCTGACAGGCAGGTTCCGCCGCAACGAGGCCGACGCGGGCATTGCACGCGGCCCGAACGAAACCGGCTTCGAGATCACCTATGCCGACAGCGTCGCCCCGTGGCTGACGCTGCAGCTCGACAGCCAGTATGTCCGCAGCTCCGACCACAGCCCGGGCGCGCGCGACGCGGTGATCTTCGCCCTGCGCTTCATTCTCACCGGCGCGGCAAGCCGGTGAGCGCGCCCTCGCCTCCATCCGGGAACCCGCCAGCATGACGATCAAGACCCGTGCCCTCATCCTTGCCGCCGTGCTGCTCGGCCTGACGCTGGTGCAGACCGCCGCCACCGCGTGGCGCGACTACAGCCGCACGCAGAGCGATGCCGAGGGCGAGCGGCTGGTGGGGATGCTGCGCAACCACATGGTCGGCGACATGATGCACGACGCGGTGCGCGGCGCGGTCTATGCGGCGCTCTACGGCGCGGCGAGCGGGAACCCCGCGCAGATCGCCGCCGCGCGCAAGGATCTGGCCGAGTATTCCGCCAATTACCGCACGATCATGGCCGAGAACCGCAAGGATGCCGATGCGGCCGAGCAGGAGAAGATGATCGCGCTGCTCGCCAAGACCGACGCCGATGTCGAGGCCTATCTCGGGATCGCGAAGAAGATGGTCGAGGCCGCCGCCGGGGATCGCGCGCGGGCCGAGGCGCTGTTTCCCGAGTTCAATGCCAAGTTCGACACGCTCGAGGAATCGATGGAGGCGATCGGCCTCGTGTTCGAGGATCTGCTCGCGCAGAAGAATGCTGCAGCGCAATCGAGCAGCTGGCTGCTGCTGGTGTTCTTCGCGCTGCTCTCGCTGGCGGTGCTGGCGGGGACGGTGTGGATGGTCCGCCGCGCGATCGTAGCCCGCCTGATCAGACTTGCCGAACGGCTCGGGACGCTGGCTGCGGGCGATTTTGCCGCCGCTATCCCCGAGGCCGAAACCTCCGACGAGATCGGCGACATCGCCCGCGCCGCCGAGGTGTTCCGTGCCGCCGCCCTGTCGAAGCAGAAGGCCGACGCCCAGCAGCACCTGGTTGTGGGTGCCCTCGCCGACGGGCTGAAGGCGCTCGCCGCGCGCGATCTCACCTGCCGGATCGCCACGCCGTTCGCGGCCGAATACGAGGCGCTGCGCGAAAACTTCAACCGCACCGCGCAGGAATTGGCGGGCGTGATCCGCGAGGTGGTGAATGCGGCCGAGGGGGTGACCAGCGGCGCGGGCGAGATCCACGCGGCCTCCGACGACCTTGCCAAGCGCAACGAATTGCAGGCCGCCCGGGTCGAGCAGACCACCAGCGCAATGGGCGAGATCGCAAGCGGCGTCCAGGGCACCGCCGCCAGCGCCCGCGATGCCGAAAAGACGGTGGGCGAAGCGCAGAACGAGGTCGCGACCGGCGGCGCAGTGGTGCGCGACGCGATGGAAACGATGACCGCGATCGAGCAGTCCTCGCACGAGGTCGCGCAGATCATCACCCTGATCGAGGGAATCGCCTTCCAGACCAACCTCCTCGCCCTGAACGCCGGGGTCGAGGCGGCGCGCGCGGGCGAATCCGGCAAGGGCTTTGCCGTGGTCGCCAACGAGGTGCGCGCCCTCGCCCAGCGCTCGGCCGAGGCGGCGAGCGACATCACCGCGCTGATCACCGCGAGCGCCGGCCATGTCGAGCGGGGGGTCGCGCTGGTCGGCCGCACGGGCGAGGCCTTCGACGCGATCCTCACCCATGTCGCGCGCACCAGCGAGCATATCGCCCGCATTGCCGAGGCCTCCTCGGTGCAGGCCGACAGCTTGCAGCAGGTCAGCAGCGCGGCGCGCGAGATGGACCGGATGACCCAGCAGAACGCCGCAATGGTCGAGGAGGCGACTGCGGCGGCGAGCGGGCTCACGCGGCAGGCGCAGGGTCTTGCGGCACTGGTGGCCGATTTCCGGCTCGAGGCGGGTGCGATGGGCGCAGCCGCGGCTTTTGCGGAAGACCGCTGGGCAGCCTAGGCGCGTGCCGTCTCCAGCGCCACGCGGCCTTCCTCCTCTCGCGCAAGCGCCCGCTGGTAGGCGGGGCGGGCGGTCAGGCGCTCGCGGTAAGCCTTGAGGCTTTCGGGGACGCCTTCGTCGAGTCCCACGCTTGCCGCGAGGATCAGCGCGTAGCCGACGCAGATGTCGGCGACGGTGAAGCGGTCGGCGCACAGGTATTCGCGGGTCTCGAGGCGCTGCTCCACCTTGATCAGGCGCTTGTGGAACCACTTGGCGTAGGCGTGACCCGCCTCCTGCAGCCCCTTGTCTTTCTCGAACAGGCAGAAGCGCATGTAGACCGTCTGCGGGAAGGTGATCGTGGCGTCCGCGTGGTAGGTGAAGTCGAGGTATTCCCCATAGTCCCGCTCGCCCGGAGCCACCGCGAGATCGGTGGTACCGCCGCGCGTGGCGAGGTAGTGCGCGATTGCGCAGCTCTCGGTCAGCCGGGTCTCGCCATCGACCAGCATCGGCACGGTGCCGAGCGGGTTCAAGGCCATGTATTCGGGCGCGAGGTAGCGCGGAGGGAACGGGAGAATCCGGAGGTCGATCTCGACCCCGGCTTCCTCGGCCGCCCAAGTGGCACGCAGGCCGCGCGATCGCGCGCAGGTGTAGAGGACAGGTGTGGTCATATGCGCGGACTTAGTGCCCCTCGCCCGCGCCCACACTCAGCACTTTGTGCAGGACAAAGGCGATGATGGTGCCCAGCACCACCCCGACAACCGCCGAAAGCGCAGCATAGGTCGCCCAGCCCGCCACCCCGCCGAGCGCTCCCGCTGCGGCCGCGACGGCACCCTCGGCCCCGTGGATCAGATCGTAAAGCCCGTGGAAGCCCACCTCATGCGTGCCGTGGACGATGATCCCGCCGCCCACCCACAGCATCGCGATGGTGCCGATCACCGAAAGGGCCACCAGCAGCTTGGGCACGAAGCGCAGCAGGAAATGGCCCAGGCCCTGCTTCCAGCTATCGGCCTGCTTGGTGAGGTAGAGGCCGACATCGTCGATCTTCACGATCACCGCGACCGCGCCATAGACCACCACCGTGACAATGACTGCCACCAGCGCGAGCGCAATGCCACGCTCCCACCAGCTCGGCAGCTCGAGCGCGGCGAGCGTGATCGCCATGATCTCGGCGGAAAGGATAAGGTCGGTGCGGATCGCCCCGCCGACACGCTCAATCTCGAAGGCGACCGGGTCGACGATCTCGTCCTCCAGCGTCTTGCCGTGCTTGGCCCCGCCCAGTTTCTCCATGACCTTTTCCGCGCCCTCGTAGCACAGGAAGGCCCCGCCCAGCATCAGCAGGTAAATGATCGCTTGCGGCAGAAACTCGGACAGCAGGATCGCGCCGGGTAGCAGGATCAGCAGCTTGTTCTTCAAGCTGCCCTTGGTGATTTTCCAGATGATCGGCAATTCGCGCGCGGGGCTGAGGCCGGTGACGTAGCTGGGCGTGACGGCCGCATCGTCGATGACAACGCCCGCGGTCTTGGACCCGGCCTTGCCAGCGGCCAAGGCGATATCGTCGATCGAGGCGGATGCGGCGCGCGCAATCACTGCCACGTCGTCAAGCAAGGCGACCAATCCTGAAGGCACGGAAACTTCCCCCTTGTGCGAACCCTCGTTAAACTCGCCGAGTGCCCTGCCTGTTCCCTGCGCACAAGACTTGCAATTGCCCGCCAAAGCTGTAAGGGGCCGCGCTTCGCACGGGATGCGCCCTTGCGATTATCGAAGAAAGCCGGAGGGGCCCCGTCTTTGCCGACGGATCAGCCAGCGATCGGCAGGAAGTGAAAGGAACGCGAAGATGGCGCTCTACGAGCACGTCTTTCTTGCGCGTCAGGATCTGAGCCAGGCTCAGGTCGACGCGCTGGCGGCGCAAGCCACCGAAATCGTCGAGGCCGGTAACGGCAAGGTCACCAAGACCGAGACCTGGGGCCTCAAGTCGCTCGCCTACAAGATCGAGCGCAACCGCAAGGCGCACTTCGTGCTGCTCAACATCGATGCCCCGGGCAATGTTGTCGCCGAGCTCGAGCGCCAGACCCGCATCAATGAAGACATCATCCGCTACATGACCATCCGCGTGGAAGAGCACGAGGAAGGCCCCTCCGTGATGATGCGCAAGAACGAACGCGAGCGGAAGCGCCGCGAAACCCGTGAGGAGCGCGACTGATGGCCCGCCCGTTTTTCCGCCGCCGCAAGTCCTGCCCCTTCGCGGCCAAGGACGCCCCCAAGATCGATTACAAGGACGTGCGCCTGCTCCAGGGCTTCATGTCCGAGCGTGGCAAGATCGTGCCTTCGCGCATCACCGCCGTTTCGGCCAAGAAGCAGCGCGAACTGGCCCAGGCGATCAAGCGCGCGCGCCAGATCGGCCTCTTGCCCTTCATCGTGAAGTAAGGAGAAAGAGACATGGACATCATTCTCCTTGAGCGCATCGAGAAGCTCGGCTCGATCGGTGACGTCGTCACCGTGAAGGACGGCTATGCGCGCAACTTCCTGCTGCCGCAGAAGAAGGCCCTTCGCGCCAACGAAGCCAACCGCAAGGTCTTCGAGGCCAACCGTGAACGGCTCGAAAAGGAAAACGCCGAGCGTCGCACCGTCGCCGAAGCCCAGGGCGAGAAGGTCGCGGGCGCGGAAGTGGTGCTGATCCGCGCCGCTTCGAACGCCGGCCAGCTCTATGGTTCGGTCAGCGTGCGCGACATCGTCGCCGGGCTTTCGGAACAGGGCCACAGCGTCGACAAGCGCATGGTCATCCTCGGCGCGCCGATCAAGACCATCGGCATGCATGACGTGACGATCGCTCTCCACCCCGAAGTGCGCGTCACGGTCAAGGCCAACGTTGCCCGCTCGGACGACGAAGCCAAGCTCCAGAGCGAAGGCGTCGACGTGCTGGCGGCGATGTTCGCCGACGAACAGCGCGAGATCGAGGAACAGGCCGAAGCGACCCGCATCGACACCAGCCTCGAGCCCGGCGAGATTCCGGCCGAGCTGCTCGAAGGCGGCGAGGACGCGTAAGACTTTCGGTCCCAACCGGCCCCACACACAGCAAGGGCGCGAAGATCACCTCGATCTTCGCGCCCTTCTTGTAAACGGCGTCCGCAATCGCGAAGATGCTGCCACACAACGATAACAAGAAAGGAGCAGAGACAACTGCCATGATCGACATTCCCGCCATCCTCAGCCAGCTTCAGCAGCACTATGACGACGCGGTGCGCACCTTGCGCGAGGACGTCATCGCCTTCGGGAAGAACGGCACTCTGCCGGCCCCCGCCAAGCGCGCCGACGGCTCCTATGCCTATCCGCAGATCACCTTGCGCTACGCCGGCGTGGGCGAGCCGAAGGATCGCAGCCGCGCTTTCGGACGGCTCGAGGCCCCGGGCACCTATTCGACCACCGTCACTCGCCCCGATCGCTTCGCGCAATACCTGACGGAGCAGCTTGCGCTGATCGCGGAGGAATACGAGGTCGAGGTCACCGTCAGCCGCTCGCGGCAGGAAATCCCCTTCCCCTATGTGCTCGACGGCGAGGCGGGCGCTGCGATGGTCGGCATCGCCCCGCGCGAGATCGCGGCGCACTTCCCCGCGACCGATCTCGCCCTGATCGGCGATGAACTGGCCGACGGGATCGAGGTCGACGGCGACCATGACATGCCGCTTTCGCTGTTCGATGGCCTGCGCACCGATTACTCGCTTGCGCGGCTGAAGCACTACACTGGAAGCGAGGTCAGCGACTTCCAGGACTTCGTGCTGTTCACCAATTATCACCGCTATGTCGATGAGTTCGTGAACTGGGGCGCGCAGGCGATCGGCACCGACGGCTATGTCGCGCTGACAGGCGCAGCCGGGCTCGATATCCGCCAGCCCACGCCCCACGCGCAGGATCAGCTCAACGACACCGCCTGGCGCAAGCACCAGATGCCCGCCTATCACCTGATCCGTGAGGACGGGAGCGGGATCACGCTGGTCAACATCGGCGTCGGCCCCTCCAATGCCAAGAACATCTGCGATCACCTCGCGGTGCTGCGCCCGCATGCGTGGATGATGATCGGCCACTGCGGGGGGCTGCGCTCGACCCAGAAGATCGGCGACTTCGTGCTCGCCCACGCCTACCTGCGCGACGATCACGTGCTCGACGCGGTGCTGCCGCCCGAAATCCCGATCCCGCCGATTGCCGAAGTCCAGCAAGCGATGGCGCTCGCGGCCGAGCAGGTCTCGGGCGTGCAGGGCGCCAACCTCAAGCAGCGCATGCGCACCGGGACGGTCGTCACCACCGACGATCGCAACTGGGAGCTGCGCTATTCCTCGTCAGCGACCCGCTTCTCGCAGAGCCGCGCGATCGCGATCGACATGGAGAGCGCGACCATCGCCACTCAGGGCTACCGCTTCCGCGTGCCCTACGGGACGCTGCTGTGCGTGTCCGACAAGCCGCTCCACGGCGAGATCAAGCTGCCGGGGCAGGCGAACAAGTTCTACGAGGAAACCATCGCCGCGCACCTGCAGATCGGCATCGTCGCGGTCGCCCGCCTGCGCGACGAGGGCGACCGGCTGCACTCGCGCAAGCTGCGCGCGTTCAACGAACCGCCGTTCCGCTAGGCGGAACGGACGGGGGCAACGAACCGCCGTTCCGTTAAGGTGTGTAGGGCGGCGCCCCCCGCGCCGCCCCAACCTCGGCTCACAGGTCGTCCCTGTCGCCCGAGAGCTCGATTTCCTTGTCGTCCGCCGTCTCGGCGGCGATGTCGAGCATGCTCGACAGCTCGCTCGAGGTCGCGCTGTCGAGCACCTTGATGACGAAATAGAGCACGTCGCCGCGGATTTCCCAGCTGCCCATCTTCATTTGGCCCGAGTTGGCGAGCAGCTCGAGCGCAGCCTCGCCGCCGATCCCGTCCTTCTCGACGCGCCCGGCCGGCGAGAACACCTCGCGGATGGTCAGGCCCGACACCGTCTGGGTCGTGCCCGAGACGAACACCAGCTGGGTGCGCCCCTCCTTGGAATAGTTGAAGGTGAGCTTGTAATCGCCGTCATCGTCGACCTCGTACTTGAGGCCCTCGCGGTCGAGCCGCCTCTCAACGCTAGCATCCTCGGCAGCGGCCGGAGCCGCAGTGGCGGCGGCCACGCCCGCCAGGACCGACAGCGACAGGAGACGGCAAATGATCATGAAAATCCCTCCGTTGGTAACCCACAGCCGAGGCATAACCGATTCGCCCCCCGACTGGCTTGGATTAATTGGTCAGCCCTGGTGCGAATCGCGCGCAAGGTGACGCGCCTGCGCCGCTCGGCTAGGCTTGCGGGCCGACGCCCTCGACAGGAGAGCCACCCATGACTCATCCCCCACTCTCACGCTCGATCGCCGGGCGCTGTGCGATCGTCACCGGCGCTGCAAGCGGTATTGGCCGGGAGAGTGCGCTGCTGTTCGCCGCCGAGGGCGCGCGTGTCGCCGTAGTCGACCGCGACGGCGAGGCTGCCGCGGCCGTGGCGGCGCAATGCGGCGGGGAGGCGCGCGCCTATGCGCTCGACGTCGCCGACGCCAAGGCGATTGCCGCCACCGTCGCGCGGATCGGTACGGATTTCGGCGGGATCGACATCCTCGTGAACAACGCGGGCGTCTCGAGCTTCTGCGCGCTCGATGATCCCGTTTACGAGGAGGTGTGGGCCCGCGCGCTCGCCGTCATGCTCACCGCCCACCAGCGCATGGTGCGCGCCGCTTTGCCCTTCCTGCGGCAGAGCGATGCGGCGCGGATCGTCAACATCGCGTCGACCGAGGGCCTCGGCGCGACCCCGGGCGATACGCCCTATGTCGCGGCCAAGACCGGGGTGATCGGCCTGACGCGTGGCCTCGCCGTCGATCTCGGGCCGGAGGGGATTACGGTCAACTGCATCTGCCCCGGCCCGATCCGCACCGCGATGACCGACGCCGTATCCGAGGAGCACAAGGTGATCTTCGCGAAACGCCGCACCGCATTGCGGCGCTACGGCGAACCGGAGGAGGTCGCACACATCACCCTGTCGCTGGTGCTGCCGGCGGCGAGCTACATCACCGGCGTCGCGATCCCGGTCGACGGGGGGCTGATGGCGCGGAACGCGTGAGACGCGCCCGAGGCCCCTACCCCCGCCCCTTGGTCTTGGTCGTCCCACCCGCATTGGCGGCGATGAAGTCGATGATCTGGCCGGCGATGTCCTTGCCCGTCGCGCTCTCGATGCCTTCGAGGCCGGGGGAGGAATTGACCTCCATGATGACGGGGCCGTGGTTCGACCGCAGCATGTCGACGCCGCATACGTTCAGCCCCATGCGCTTGGCCGCCCGCACCGCGGTCGAGCGTTCCTCGGGGGTGATCTTGATGACCTGCGCCGAGCCGCCACGGTGGAGGTTCGAGCGGAACTCGTCGGCAGCGCCCGTGCGTTTCATCGCCGCGACGACCTTGCCGCCGACCACCAGCGCGCGGATATCGGTGCCGCCGGCTTCCTTGATGAACTCCTGCACGAGGATGTTGACGTTGGCACCGCGGAAGGCCTCGATCACAGACTTGGCGCTCGACATCGTCTCGGCGAGCACCACGCCGATGCCCTGCGTGCCCTCGATCAGCTTGATGACAACGGGAGGCCCCTTGACCGCCCTGATGATCTCCTCGGCGGCCTTGGGGTCGTTGGCATAGGCGGTGAGCGGCAGGCCGAGCCCGTGCTTGGCGAGAATCTGCAAGCTCCTGAGCTTGTCCCGGCTGCGGCCGATGGCGACGCTCTCGTTCAGCGACCAGATGCCGGTCATCTCGAACTGCCGCAGGATCGCGAGGCCGTAATTGGTGATCGAGGCGCCAATACGCGGGATCACCGCGTCATAGGCGGCGATCGGCGCACCGTTGTAGAACACCTGCGGGCGGTGGCTGGCGATGTGCACCGTGCAGCGCAGGGTGTTGAGGATGTCGAGGCTGTGCCCCCGCGCCTCGGCGGCCTCCTTCAGCCTCCGGTGCGAATAGAGGTTGGCATTGCGCGCCAGCATCGCGATTTTCATGAAGACCCTTTCAAGACCGGCCCGGACCCTTGTTGACGCGCTTTCCGAACCGCCGGGCAAAGACACCCGGCTGGAAAGCGCGCTACCGGCGGAGGCGCCCCATATGCGCTATCGCAGGTGATTGCAGCCAAGAATGACCACTATCCACCACCATCCGCCGCCGAAGCGCGGTGCGCCCGATCAGCATCGGGAACTGCATCTGGGACCTGTCCGCCAGGCTGATTTCCGCCCGGAAGGTGAGATTACCGATGGAGAGCGGCGTCTTTATGACAAAGCGGGTCTGCTGGTCGCCGTTCGAAGAGGTGATGCCGCGCAGGTCGACATGGATCGCCTCGCAGAAATGCCGCTCCCCGTCCCAGTCGACCGCGAAGCGCACGAAGCGTTCGCCGTCGCGCAGGAAATCCTCGAGCACATGGGCATGGAGCGAGGAGGTGCGTGCGCCGGTGTCGATCTTGGCGGGGATGCCGGCGAGCCCCAGTTCGGGCAGGCACACCAGCTCGCGCCAGCCCACGACGAGAGGCGGCCTTGCTGCCATCAGGGCAGGATCGCCATCCCGTCCCCGCCCCCGCTGCCAGGCAGCCGCCGCAGCACCACGCCCGCGACATAGTCGACCTCGGCGACCGTATCGCTGGCGGTTTCGGCGACGTAGATGCGGGTGCCGTCGTCCGACCACAGGATCGTGACCTGAAACCGCGCCTGCGCCTCGGCGGGGCCGGAGACCGCGATGGTGCGGATCACCTTGGCGGTGGCGGTGTCGATGACGCTGAGGCTGCCGTCCTGGAGATCGCTGGTCACCGCGACGTCCCCTTGCGGGCGCACCGCGATGCGCAAGGGGAAGCGGCCGGTGGCGATGGTCTCGCGCACCTCCATCGTCCCCGGATCGAGCGCGAAGGCCTGGTTCGAGCCGCGCGCCGAGACCCACAGCGTGGTGCCGTCGGGCGAAAGCGCGATGCCCTCGGGCTCCTCGCCCACCGTCACCGAAAGCGGGGCGCGGCGGGTGACAAGGTCGATCCGCGTCACCGTGCGCGAGCCGAGGTCGGTCGTCCACGCCGTGCGCGCATCGGGGCTGACCGCGAGCATGTGCGTGCCGATCTTGCCGGAACCGAACTCGAACAGCGCGCGCGTTTCCGACAGGGGATCGGCGATGCGGAAGATCGACTGGCGGCCCTCGGCTGTCGCATAGATGTCGCCATTCGCGTGCCAGACGATCCCGTGCGGGCGCGCGTTTGTGCCGAGATCGATGCTGGCCACCCGCGCGAGCGTGGCGGCCGCGAAGATATCGACCGTGGTGCCGCCATAGCAGGCAAGCGCCACGTGCTGCCCGTCGGGCGAGGTCGCCAATTCGTGCGGGTTGGTGCAGCTCGGCAGTCGCAGCACCTCCACGCCCGTCGCCAGATCGACCTTGGCGAGCGTGTTGCCGCGCTTGCCCGCGACGAACAGCGCGCCGTCCGGCGTTTCGGCGGCAGCAGGCATGCCAGCGGCGAGCGCCGCTAGCATCCCGGCCAGGATCAGTCCCCCGCGCCGCATCACCAGCCCGCCGTCTCGCCCTTGTTCTGCTGGTCGAGCCACTTCTTGAGCGGGGCGAAGTACTCGACCATCGCCTTGCCGCTCATCTGCCGCTCGCCGGTGAAGGCCTCGAGCGCGTCGGGCCAGGGCTTGGAGGCCCCCAGTTGGAGCATCGCATCGAGCTTTGCGCCCACCTCCTTGTTGCCGTAGAACGAGCAGCGGTGGAGCGGGCCCTTCCACCCGGCGGTTTCGCAGGCGGACTTGTAGAACTGGAACTGGAGCAGCCGCGCGAGGAAGTAGCGGGTGTAGGAGACATTGGCGGGGATGTGATACTTGGCCCCCGCATCGAACCCGGCCGGATCGCGCGGCACCGGCGGGACGATCCCCTGATAGTCGCGGCGCAGATCGTTCCAGCCGGTGTTGATCGCGCTCTCGGGGATCGAGCCGTCATACAGCCCCCAGCGATAGCGGTCGAGCAGCAGGCCGAAGGGCAGGAAGGCAACCTTGTCCATCGCCTGGCGCAGCAGCAGGCCGATGTCCTTGTCGGCGCTCGGCACCTGGGCAGGATCGAGCATGTCGATCTGCACCAGATATTCGGGCGTGATCGACAGCGCGATCATGTCGCCGATCGCCTCGTGGAAGCCGTCATTCGCGCCGTTGAGATGCAGCGGATCCTGCTGGTTGTAGGCGCGCTGGTAGTAGTTGTGGCCGAGCTCGTGGTGGATCGTCACGAAATCGTCGGCATTGGGCTTGATGCACATCTTGATGCGCAGATCGTCGACATTGTCGATGTTCCAGGCCGAGGCGTGGCACACCACCTCGCGGTCGGCGGGCTTCACGAACTGGCTGCGCTCCCAGAAGGTTTCGGGCAGCGGCGCGAAGCCCAGCGAGGAGAAGAACTGCTCCCCGACCTTGACCATGCCGACTGCGTCGAGGTTCTTCTTGGCGATGAGGTCGGTGAGGTCATAGCCGATATCTCCCGCGCCTGCCGGGGCGACCAGCGGGTAGATATTGCCCCATTCCTGCGCCCACATGTTGCCGAGCAGATCGGCGCGGATCGGGCCGGTGCGCGGCTGGACGGCATCGCCGTATTTCTCGTTCAGCTTGCGGCGCACATAGGTGTGGAGCGCGATGTAGAGCGGCTTCACCTCCTGCCACATCCGCTCGGTCTCGGCGGCGAACTGTTCGGGGGGCATGTCGTAGCCCGAACGCCACATCGCGCCGTAATCGGCAAAGCCCAGCTCCTTGGCGCCCTCGTTGGCGAGCGCGCTCATGCGGACATAGTCGCCGCGCATCGGGGCGCCGACATTGTCGTGCCAGCTTGCCCACATTTCCTTCAGTTCGTCCGGGGTGCGCTCAAGGTTGCCCATCTCGGCCTCGATGTCGCTGCCGTTGATCGGCTGGCCGTTCAGCGTCCCCTTGCCGCGCCCGTAGGCCGAGCCGAGGCGGGTGGCGATCGCATTGAGCTCCTCGGCCGCGCCGGGGCGGTTCGGGGCGGGAAGCGAAATGCCGTTCCGGAGAATGTCGAGCTTGCGCGCGGTCTCGGCATCGAGCCCGGCCACGCGGGCGTAACGCGCGGCCTCGTTGGCGTAGCCGACCTGCTTGACCGTCAGCTCGGCGCCGTAGCGCGCGGCGAGCGTGTCGCTGTCATGGTTGATGTAGGTGGCGTTGAGCCAGGAAACGTGGCCATATTCCTTCGAGAAGGCGGCGAGATCGGCCTCGACCATGGCGACCCAGGCCGCAGCACCCTCGGGCGTTTCGGGATAGGCGGCGGCGGGGGCTGCGGCCGACGCGGCCTCCTGCGCGGCGAGCGGCGCGGCAAAGGCGATGGCGAGCGCGGCGGCGGCGCCCTTCAGCAGGGGAGCGGCAGATTTCATTGCGAGGGGTTCCCGTCAGTCATGTGACAATGATGTCAGGTTTGAACGCGCTTGGCGGCGGAATCAAGCCGCGAGGAAGCCCGCAATCGCCGAGCCGAGTTCGGGCTTCGTCACGCTGCCCATGTGGGTGCCGGGCACCTCGACATAGCGTGCCTCCGGCAGCAGCGCGGCAAGGTCTTCGGCCGAGCCGTTGTCGCGGTCCTCGTCGCCGCAGATCACGGCGGTGGGCATGGTGATGTTCGCGAGCGCGGCGAGGTCGAAATCGTCCATCGCGTCGAGCAAGAGCCGCGCGGCGGCGCGATCAACGCCTTGGGATTTCAGGAAAGTGCGCGCGGCATAGGCGGGATCTCCGGGGCGGATGGTGTCGAATTCGTCGATCACCCGCTTGAAGAAATCCGCCCGCCGCGCCCAGCCCGCAAGCCCCGCGACCCCCATCCCGCAGATGGCGAGGCGGCGCGGTTCGAGCACCCCGTGGGCCACGGTGTGCACCGCGGTGCGCGCGCCGAGCGAGAAGCCGACCAGGTCGAACCCGCCCGACTCGAGCGCGAAATGCTCGGCGAGCGCGGCGACATCGCGCACCAGCACGCCTGTGGGGTACGCCGCCGCATCGCGCGGCGCGTCGCTCTCACCATGAACCCGGAAATCGAGCATGATCGCCCGGAACCCCGCCGCCGCGAGCGCCTCGACATGGCCCCACTTGATCCAGTTCATCTGCGCGCTGGAAAACAGCCCGTGGAGCAGCACCACCGGGGGCCCCTCGCCAAGAGTGTGGACGGCGAGATGCGTGCCGTCGAAGCTGGCGAAGCGGGAGGTTTCCGGCGCGCTCACGCCAGCCCCACGAAGGCGACCCATTCCTCGGTGCTGCGCGGCTGTTCGTCCATCACCTTCGCGCCTTCGGGCAGGCCGATCCACGGCTGCTTGCTCTTCACCCACACGTGCCCGGCGGGGATGAAGGACGCGCTGTTGTCGAGCGTGCCGCAGCGCAGGCTCGCCATGCCTTCGCGCGCATCGTTGGTGGCATAGATCCGCGCCTTGCATTTGGCACAGCCGTAAATGCGCGAATGCGCCCCACCCGGGTAGTCATATTCGCCAACATCGAGTTCGCCGGTGATCACGAGGTCGGCGAGTGCGAACAGCATGTGCTCGGAAAAGGCGCTGCCGGTGCGGCTCTGGCAATCGGTGCAGTGGCAGGCATAGGCGTTGAGGCGCATCCCTTCGCGCAAGGTGTAGCGCACCGCGCCGCACAGGCACCCGCCGGTGAGTTCGCCCTTCATCGCCGCTGCAAGCCCTTCTGCTCCATCCGCCATTGCGCCATGGCGATGCGGTCCTGCCCGAAGAAGGGTTCGCCCTCGAACACCAGGGTCGGCACGCCCCAGTGGCCCGCGGCTTCAAGCGCGGCCTGGTTGGCTTCGATCTCGGCGTCGAGCGCCGCCGCATCATCGGCCGCCTCTGCCTCGAGCGCGGCGAAATCGAGGCCCGCGCGAGCGGCGGCCTCTGCGAGGTGATCGCCCTCGTGCCAGTCATCGACCGTGCCCGACCAGATCACCCGCGAGACCTCGTCGGCAAAGGCCAGCCCCCGCCCCGCCCGCTCGGCCGCCTGCCCCATCCGGCACAGGCGGTGGATATGCGGCTGCTCGGCCGCGATCTCGCGCGTCGCGAGGTTCTGCGCCACCGGATCGGGGCGCGGCCAGCGGTAGGGGATACCGAGCATCTGAGCCGAGCGGGCGGCGTCGATGAAGATGTAACGCCCGACATTGGGATTGCCGGTGAACAGGATCGAGGGATCGCGGATCGCGATCGGCCACACGGTGCGCAGCGCAATGGCAAGGTCGTATTCCTCGGTCATTGCCCGGTAGCGCCCGACGGCAAGGTAGGAATAGGGCGAGCGGAAGCTGAAGAACAGGTCGGCCCGCAGCGTCATGCCGGCAGGCTCAACGGAAGAAGCACTGGGTTCCGGCATAGAGCATCTCCACTTTGTCGCCGTTGATAAAACCGCCGAGCCTGTCGCCGAGCGTGAATTCCTCGCCCAGCGTGCTGCCCTCGACCTTGGCGAAACCGGGTGCGGCCTCGACCTCGGCGCGCGGGGTGCCGAGCTGCACCTTTCCTGCCAGCGCGACGGTGCCGCTCGGCGCGCGGTCGCCGTCCTGCGGCAGGTGCCAGTTCCAGCCCACCAGACGCCCCTCCTGGAAATGCGCGGTGAGCCCGCCCGCGTAATCGGTGAAGGTGATCGGCCCGGCGCCGCATTCGGGGTTCTCGCCGCTGCGCAGCGCCGTGCCCAGCGCGCTGGCGAGCGCAGCCTCGACCTCGGCCTTCCCGGCAGCGAAGAAGAAGCTCTCGGCCCCCGCCGTCAGCCCGTCGCCCCGCAGCGCGACGGCGTTGGCCGAAACCGGCACTTCCTGCCCCTTGCCCTCGAGCTTCTCGGCCGGGCTCGGCACCCCGCCGCTGTCGCAACCCGCCAGAGCCAAGGCGCCCGCAAGCGTCAGCAGCGCCAGTCCCTTCTTCATTCCGCAATCCCTCTCCACCAGCCCGCGCGGCGCACGAGCGGCACCGTTAGCACGGCACCCAACCCGGCTAGCGCCATATCCTTCTGCGCGTCAAACATGTCGCCCTGTTCGCCGTTGTAGGCCCCGGCATCCTCGGGCGCCAGAGACAGGGTGAGCGACCACTCGAAAATCTCGTAGAGCCCGCCCACCGCCAAGACAAACATCAGCGCGAAGGCCAGCGCCATCCGCGCCGACAGTCCGCCATGGCGCGCGCCCAGTTCCACCATCGGCGGCATCGCCAGCACGCCAAACAGGAAATGCACCAGCCGATCAAAATTGTTGCGATCCGAGCCGAAGATCGCGCTTATCCCCTCGCCCAACCATGCCTCATAGGGGACAAAGCTGTAGGACCAGCGCGCCGCAAACAGATGCAGCAGCACAAATCCGGTCATGCAGGCGGCCGAGGCATTGCTGACCGTCCAGTGCCGCAGCAGCCGGTAGGCGAGCGGCAGCATCAGCGCCACCGGGCCGACCTGCAACCAGGTGTTGGTCGGGTAGATTGCCCCCCACGCGCTCAGCGGCACGGCTAGCGCCACCGCCGCAAGCATCCAGCGCTGCGCTGTCGCAAGCGGCAGCACGCTCGGTGTCTATCCCTTCTTGAGGTGACGGCGGCCGAGCAGCTCGGCGATCTGCACCGCGTTGAGCGCGGCGCCCTTGCGCAGGTTGTCCGAGACCACCCACATGGTGAGCCCATTCTCGACCGTCGGATCCTCGCGCACGCGGCTGACGAAGGTCGCGGCGTCTCCCACGCATTCGACGGGCGTGATGTAGCCGCCATCCTCGCGCTTATCGATCAGCATCACGCCGGGCGCCTCGCGCAGGATGTCCATCGCGGCTTCGGCGCTCAGTTCGTTCTCGAACTCGATGTTGACCGCCTCGGAGTGGCCCACGAACACCGGCACGCGCACGCAGGTCGCGGTAAGCTTGATCTTCGGGTCGAGGATCTTCTTGGTCTCGACCACCATCTTCCACTCTTCCTTGGTCGAACCATCGTCGAGGAAGACGTCGATATGCGGGATGACGTTGAAGGCGATCTGCTTGGTGAACTTCTGCGGCTCCACCGGATCGCCCACGAAGATCGCGCGGCTCTGGGCGAAGAGCTCGTCCATGCCCGCCTTCCCGGCGCCCGAGGTCGACTGATAGGTGCTGACCACCACGCGCTTGATCGTCGCGGCATCATGCAGCGGCTTCAGCGCCACCACCAGCTGCGCGGTCGAGCAGTTGGGGTTGGCGATGATGTTCTTCGCGGTGTAGCCATCGATCGCATCGGGGTTCACCTCGGGCACCACCAGCGGGACATCGGGGTCCATGCGGTAGAGCGAGGAATTGTCGATCACGATGCACCCGGCAGCCGCCGCCTTGGGGGCATATTCCTTGGCCGGGCCCGAGCCTGCCGCGAACAAGGCGATGTCCCAACCGGCCCAGTCGAAATGCTCGATGTTGCGGCACTTGAGCATCTTGCCGGTGTCGCCAAATTCGACCTCGCTCCCGGTCGAGCGCGACGAGGCGACCGCGGCGACCTCGTCGCACGGGAATTCGCGCTCGGCCAAGACCTGCATCATCTCGCGCCCGACATTGCCGGTCGCACCGACCACTGCCACCCGGTAACCCACTTGGCGTTCTCCTATCACTTCGCAGCCGCGAGATAGCGACGGGTGCGCCAAGCGCAACCGCTATCGTCGTCGTGCAGACCTATTCCGGCGGCGCTACGCCGTGCGCCTTCAGGAAGCGGAAGATGCCGTTCCACACGTGCGGGCCGATCTTGGGGCCGGAGACGCGGTGGGTGTAGCCGGGGTAGAGCATCATCTCGAAGGGCGTGTTGCTTTCCTGGAGCACGCTGATGAGTTCGGAGGAATTCTCGAAGATCACGTTGTCGTCGGCCATGCCGTGGATCACCAGCAGCGGATCGGCGATCTTGGTCGCGTCCGGAATGGCGCTCGCCTTCTCGTAGGCCTCGGGCACCTCGCGCGGATCGCCCATGTAGCGCTCGGTGTAGTGGGTGTCGTAGAGTTCCCACCGCGTCACCGGCGCGCCCGCGATGCCCGCCGCGTAAAGCCCCGGGTCGGCCTCGAGCATCTTGAGCGTCATGTAGCCGCCGTAGGACCAGCCATAGGTCGCGATCCTATCCGGATCGACGAAGTCGAGGCTCTTGAGAAACAGCGCGCCCGCCTTCTGGTCGCGCACCTCGGCCCCGCCCATCGCGCGGTAGAGCGGCTGTTCGAAGTCCACTCCCCGGTTGGCCGAGCCGCGGTTGTCGAGGACGAAATAGATGTAACCCCTGTCCACGATCGACTGCGCGAGCGCCCCGCCCCAGCCCTTCGTCACCATTTGCGGGCCCGGCCCGCCATAGTGGCTGAAGAAGACCGGATAGCGCTTGCCCGGCTCCATCTTCGGCTTGAGCATCATCCAGTGGAGCGGTGTGCCGTCCTCGGCGGCGATGGTGCCGAATTCGGGGATCACATGGCTGGCGAGGAAGGGTGCGTAGGGGTGCTCGCCCTCGACGCGGTTCTCCTCGATCCACGCAACTCGCTTGCCATCGGGGGTGGCAAGGTAGGACTGCGGGGGCTGTTGCGGGCCCGAGCGGGTGACGTAGAGCAGGCGGGCTGCGCCATCCATGCTGGCACTGTTGGTGAAGGCGGGGTCGGTCAGCAGCTCGGGCTCCCCCGTCCCGTCCAGCCGCGCCCGATAGATTTGCTGTGTCAGGACATCGCGGGTCGCCTGATAGGTGAAGGTGCCGGCCGCCTCGTCCACGCCGACAAGCGCGGTCGTCGGCGTGGTGCCACGCGTGAGCTGCTGCCACCGGCCGTTGTTGGAGATCACCGGCTCACCCGCCGCCTCGGCTGCAAGCACTTCCGCGGCAACCTTGGAGCCGCCGAAGCGATAGAAGTGACCATAGCCGTCACGCTCGGACCACCACAGCAGGCTACCGTCCTTGAGGAAGCGGTAGTTGTCGCTGAGGTTCACCCAGTAGTCGGGGCGCGCGGCAGTCTCGGTGAACCAGACCGTGCTCGCGCCGGTCACGGGATCGACCTTGAGCACGTCGATTTTCGTCTGCGCGCGATCCTGCCGCTGGACATAGATCGCGCTGCCATCGGGCGCCCAGTCGACGCGGGCGACATAGATGTCGAGATCGAGCCCGAGGTCGATCTTGACGCTGCCCGAGCCATCGGGGTTCATCACGAAGAGCTCGACCACGGCATTGTCGGTGCCCGCTGCCGGGTAGCGCTGGTCGAACACCTTGGTACCCTTCGCCCCGATCGCCGCGCGGGTGACGACGCCCACGCTCGCCTCGTCGGTGCGCTGGACCACGATGCGCTTGTCGTCGGGGCTCCACCAGTAGCCTTGCAGCCGCGCCATTTCCTCCTGCGCGACGAACTCGGCCTCGCCCCAGCGGATGGTCTCGGCCTCGCCAGCAGGCGTGATCGGCTTGGCCTCGCCGCCGACCGGGCCGACCCACAACCGCCGGTCGCGCACGAAGCTGACGTAAGCGCCCTTGCTCGACAGCTTGGGGTTGAGTTCCGTCCCCTCGGTATCGGTGAGCTGCGTCACCGTGCCGTCGAGCTTCGCCAGAAACAGGTCACCATCCAGAGGCACCAGCACGCCGCTGCCGTCGCTCGCCCACTGGTAGCTGATGATCCCCTTGAGGCTGCCGACGCGCGCACGCTCGCGCTGCATCTTCTCGTCCTCGCTGAGCTCGCGACCTGAACCGAGCCTTTCGGAGTCCACCAGCATCCGCCATTCGCGGGTCTCGATTTCGTAGCCCCACAGGTCATAGCGATCGCGATCATCGGCACGGTTGCGCAGCAGGGTGAGGAAGCGCCCGTTGGGCGAAAGCTTGACCTGCCGCGGCGCGGGACCATCAAGGCCGGGGGAGGCGAAGACGCGTTCGAAGGTGAGCATGGCGTTCTCTTTCGCAGAAGGGGATGGCGCGGCTTCGCTCTCGATACTGGCGGCCCAGCCGATGGTGATCGACCTCGCCGTCGCCGGAAGCGCGCCCACATCCTGAACCACCGTGAGAGCCGCGCCGACCGGGAGGGGGTCCCCTTCGGACGAAAGGGCTTTGCGGAACACGATGCGGCCCTCCCCGTCGCGCGCAATCACGGCAACAGCCGGGACGGGCTTGGCCTTGCCTCTGATATTCTTGATCAGCCCGAACACCGACAGCGCGTTCGTGCCATCCTCCAGCTTGGCCACCTTCTGGATTCGCATGGGAAAATAGAGGCAGAAATCCCGATTCGGAGATCCCTCCTCGCCACGCGGCCAGGCTGAGCTGCAGAACTGCTCGAGCCCCTCGCCCGAGAGCGATGCCGATACGGTCTCGTCCTGTGACGAAGGGGAGCTTGCGGCGGTTTCCTGTGCCTGTGCGGCCGCGATGGGACCGACGAGGGCAAGGGCAAGGATCGCGGCGAGGCGTGAACGCATGAAGGTGGCGGCCTTTCGGTTGTGTCCGCAACCTCCTTGCAACGCCGCCGCGCAAAGGCAAGATGCGCATACGAAAAGGGCGGCCCCTTGCCGGAGCCGCCCTTCGCGATTTGCTGGCCAAAAAGCCTTACGCCTTGGGGGCGTTGGCCTTGCGCTCGACGATGCGCGCGCTCTTGCCGGTGCGGCCGCGCAGGTAGTAGAGCTTGGCACGGCGCACCACGCCGCGGCGGACCACGGTGATGCTTTCGACGATCGGCGAGTAGAGCGGGAAGACGCGCTCGACGCCCTCGCCGAAGCTCATCTTGCGCACGGTGAAGTTCGAACCCATGCCGCGGTTCGAGCGGGCGATCACGACGCCTTCATAGGCCTGGATACGCTCGCGGTTGCCTTCCTTCACCTTCACGCCGACGCGGACGGTGTCGCCTGCGCGGAATTCGGGGATGTCCTTGCCGGACTTGGCGATTTCTTCGGCTTCAATCTGCTGGATCAGGTTCACTGGTCCGGTTCCTTGGTTTTGCGCCGCGCGCCAGAGGCAGACTGGACCCGAGCACCCTCATGGCGCTCCCACAAGTCCGGCCTGCGTGACCGTGTGTCATCTTCGCTCCTTGCCTTGCGCCAAGCAGCGATCTTCGCATGATCCCCCGATCGCAGCACTTCGGGGATCGTGCGCCCTTCCCATTCGTAAGGTCGGGTGTAGTGCGGGTATTCGAGGAGGCCGTTTTCATACGACTCCTCGGCCCCACTGGAAGGCGCGCCCATTACTCCGGGAAGCAGCCGAATGCAAGCGTCAAGGATGGTGAGCGCCGCCATCTCGCCGCCCGAGAGCACGATGTCGGCGAGGGAGACCTGCTCGATTGCGGGCCGGGCCTCGAACAGGCGCTCGTCGAAGCCCTCGAAGCGCCCGCACAGGATGACAACGCCGGGGCCTTGGGCGAGCTCGCGGATGCGCTGTTGGGTGATGGGTTTCCCGCGCGGCGTCATGGCGAGGATCGGGCGCCCGGCCGCCGGCGCGCTGTCGAGCGCCCGCGCCAGCACATCGCACTTCAGCACCATCCCCGCCCCGCCGCCCGCAGGCGTATCGTCGACGGTGCGGTGCTTGTCAGTTGCAAAATCGCGGATCTGCACCGTCTCGCAGGCCCACTTGCCTTCGGTGAGAGCCCGCCCCGCAATGGAATGCCCGAGAGGCCCGGGGAACATTTCCGGGTAGAGCGTGAGGATGGTGGCGGCGAAGGTCATTATCGGTCGCCCTGACCACGCCTAGAGGATTGCCCTCTTGTCACACCCAAGACACCGGCAACACAAACGGAGCCCAAGGAGAGCGCCCATTCAAAACCTCGGATCATCATGAACGAAGCGACACTTCGTTCTCCAAATGCGAAAACCATGAGCAAGCCAAAGCCAAGAAGGAGGACTGCAGGGCCACTGGACAACATCGCGAGCTTTGCCACTTCCGTTCGCGGATTCCGATGGCCGAGAGCGAAGCCATAAGCGAATGTCAGAAGCACAAGGATGACAAGAGCTATCATCGGAGATCACCCGCCCTCGGGTTTGCCTCCCAAATCACCCCATCCTTCGCCCGCGTATCGACCGTCAGCTCGAACACATCAGGCCTTGAATAATGCCCGTCGCTATCAAGGTTCGCCAACCCCTCGGCCACTTCGGCGAGATCAAGTTCGGCGAAGAGCGTTTCCTCCCCCTCGCCCGCTTGCGCGATCACACGGGTGTCGGGGGCGGCGATCAGGGAGCCGCCGCGGTTGAGGATTTCGGTGGGGATCGCCTCCAGCAATTCGCGTGCCGCCGCATCACCGCCCACCCGCTCCAGCCCCTCGAACAGATCGCTCTTCGTCTGCACCAGTCCCGCCGCCAGCACGAAGCAACGTCCCTCCATCGCGTATTGGCGCGAGGCGATCTGGTGGCATTCGCGCACGGTTGGCCAGGCGGCGATGTGCACATCCTCGCCCAGATTGTGCATCGCCGCGCGGGCGAGCGGCATCCAGTGCTCCCAGCAGATCAGCGAGCCGATCCGCCCCCACTCCGCCTGATGCACGCCCAAGGTGGAGCCATCACCCCGCGCCCAGATCAGGCGCTCGCCGTGGGTCGGCACCAGCTTGCGGCGATCGAGCACCGGCAGGCCGGGGCGGAAGGTCAGCTGGTTGTTGACGAGGCTGCGTCGCACCCGCTCATGCGCGCCGATTGAGATGATCGCACCGCTCGCATCGGCCAATTCCTGCAAGGGCAAGAGCCGCTCGTCCCCGGCGACCACCGCCTGCTCGAGCATGATCCGGTGCAACGCCTTCGACCCGGGGTGATCCCACAAGGCTGCACCCGGCGCCTCGTCGAGCCACAGAGGATAGCCGCCGAGGAAGGTCTCGCCGAAAGCCACGACCTTTGCGCCGTTCTCCACCGCCGCGCGGGCGAGGGACACGGCCTTGTCGATTCCCCCCTGAAAATCGAGCGGGACAGGGGCGGCTTGCACTACGGCGACAGGAAGCTTGGTCATGTCCGCCACTTACGCGCGGAAATCAGCCCCCGCAACCGCCGCAGCCGCCCCCGCCGCAGCCCGAGCCGCCATCGCTGCTGCTGCCGCCACAGCCCGAACCGCCGTCACCCTCGGGCTTGCGCATCGCGTGGACCGGTTCCCACGGCGTGCCGACCAGCACCGTGGTGCCGAACAGCGCGACCGCCATCGCGGCCTCGTCCGGCATAGGGGCACGCGAGAAGCGGCCGTTTCTCGTGCGCAGATCGCGCACTGCCTCGATCCCGCCAGCGGTGCGCGGATCGACGGTGAAGAAGCGGACCAGCGCCAGCGCGGCGGTCACGAACAGCAGGATCACCAGAAATCCGGTCGGCTCGCCCACCGCATCGCCCGCACGCTGTCGGTAGAGTCCGAGCAGGAACAGCGCCGCGAGCGGCGTGATCGCCAGCCAGCGGAGCCGCGTGTAGTCCGCATCGCGCATCAGCAGCCCGGCGCGCTGAAGCTTGGCGGCGACGCGCTCGGCATGGGCGCCCAGCGCCTTCTTGGCAGCGGCAAGGCTGAGCGGCTCGCCCGCTTCGAGCAGCGCACGGCCCGCGGGCGAGACCGCCACGTTGCGGTGGGTGATGGCGAGCTTGCCTTTCTCGCCCTCGCCCAGCGCGCCATGCACGAAGAGCTCGGCCAGCAGCGAATCGGCGAGCCGTGACCGCCCGCCGGTGAGCACGGCCACGCTCTCGACATCATCGGGGGTGCCGCGGCGGCCGGCATCGCGCAAAAGGTGCGGGATCCACCATGCGCCGGCGGCGGCAAACACCAGCAAGACGCTGTAGAAGAGCAGGAAATCGCTGCCCGTCCAAGACGAGAACAGCTCCATCACATCATCCTTCCCGCAAGCCACCCCATGGTAACCAGGGTGAGGCCCAGCGCCAGCGCGACCCGGCGTGTCAGCACAATATCACGCCAAAGGTTAACGCGCACTCCCCGCGGATCGACCGCAAAACGCCGATGTGCACCCGGCCAGATATCGGCGGGCGGCGCGTGGCCGAAGGCGGTCTCGTATGCGGCGAGGGTTGCGGCGTATTGGCGGTAGTAGCGATCGCGCTCCACCTGACCGCCCTGTGTCGGGCCGTGGTGGAGATCGCGCCCGAGCACCTCAGGGCAGAACACCTGCCAATAATCGCGGCTGTAGGTGAGGTGGAGATGCCAGGCCTGGTCGACCGCGTCGGACGGCGTCACCTCGTGGCCGGCGGTCATCGCGAGATAGCAGAAGCGCCTGTATTCACCGGTCACGCGCTCGGCGTGCGCGGGGCTCCAGCGGTTTTCGCGGGCAAGGCGGGCGGCGAAGGAAAGCGATGCATCCGCCGGGCCAATGTGGTGGTCGGCGATGCGCTGCCAGAGAGTCTCGTCGAAGGGCGAACTCACGTCGTCAATTATCGGCGAAATCTGTGGCAATCACAAGCCGATTGTCGTCCCATTCGATCACCGCCGCGGGGATCATCGGAACCATGAAAGTCTTCGGCCCCTTCGCGGGGGCGGGGTCGAGAGTGATCTCGATGATGTCGGTCGCGCCGAAGTTCTCGATCGCGAGCACGGTGCCGATCGCCGCTCCGGCATCGGTTACGACCGGGAGGCCGAGCAGGTCGGCATGGTAGAATTCGCCCTCGCCCAGCGGCGGGAGCGCCTCGCGCGGGACGGTCAGCACCGTGCCGCGCAGCTTTTCCGCGTCGGCGCGGGAGGTGCTTTCGGCAAGGCGGGCGATGGCCCCGCCCTTCCCGTCCTCGCGGATCTTCACGAGGGTGAGCGCGCCGTCGTTGAAGCTCTTGTGCTGCGCGAGCGTGGCGACGCCCTCGCCGAACAGCTTCAGACGCACCTCGCCCGCCACCCCGTGCGCGCCGGCGATGGCGGCAAGGGTGACGGGCTTGGAGCTCATCGCGGCTTAGCCTTCGGCCTGCTCTTCGGTGGCAGCTTCCTCGGCAGCAGGCGCTTCCTCGGTGGCAGCTTCTTCAGCCGGAGCTTCCTCGGCAGCCGGGGCAGCGGCAGCGGCCTTGGCTTCTTCCTCGGCAGCGCGCGCGGCTTCCTCGGCCTCGGCGATCTTGGCGGCACGCTCTTCGGCGCGCTCCTTGGCCTTCTCGCCCGGCTCGCCCTTCTTGGGGTTCACGCGGGCGGCACGCTCCTTGATGCCGGCGGCATCGAGGAAGCGGGCGACACGGTCGGTCGGCTGCGCGCCGACGCCGAGCCAGTAGCGGGCGCGGTCTTCGACGAGCTTCACGCGCTCGGGGCTGTCCTTGGCGAGCAGCGGGTTATAGGTCCCGATCTGCTCGAGATACTTGCCGTCGCGGGGCGAGCGGCTGTTGGCGACGACGATGCGGTAGTAAGGACGCTTCTTGGCACCGCCGCGCGAGAGCCGGATGGAGATAGACATGAGGTGTTACCTTTCGAGAGAATTGAACCTTTGAACCGAAACTTCTGACTTGAAACTATTTCTTGAACCGCGGAGGGCCGCCGAGGCCGGGCAGGCCACCCATCGGACCGGGACCGCCGAGGCCCGGGAGGCCGCCTGCGCCGCCGCCCATGCCGCCCATCGGTCCGCCGCCGCCGCCGAACATGGCCGCGAGACCTTTGAGGCCGCCCATCTTCTTGATCTGCTTCATCGCGCGGGCCATTTCCTGGTGCATCTTGAGCACCTTGTTGACCGTCTGCACGTCGGTCCCGCTGCCCGCCGCGACGCGCTTCTTGCGCTTGGCGTTCATGAGATCGGGGTTGGCGCGTTCCTTGGCGGTCATCGAGGAGATGATCGCCTCCATGTGGATCAGCACCTTGTCGTCCATGCCCGAGTTGGCCATGGCGGCCTTGGCCTTCTTCATGCCCGGCATCATGCCGGCGAGCATCCCGAGGCCGCCCATGTTGCGCATCTGGCGCAGCTGCATGGCGAGATCGTCGAGATCAAACTTGCCCTTCTCGAGGTTGCGGGCGAGCTTTTCGGCATCCTCTTCCTTGATCGTCGCGGCGGCCTTCTCGACCAGGCTGACAACGTCGCCCATGCCGAGGATGCGGTCGGCGACCGAGCCGGGACGGAAGGGCTCGATTGCGTCGAGCTTTTCACCGGTGCCCGCGAACTTGATCGGCTTGCCAGTGACCGCGCGCATCGAGAGCGCCGCACCGCCGCGGGCGTCCCCGTCCATTCGGGTCAGCACCACGCCGGTGAGCGGCACCTCCCCGCTGAAGGACTGCGCGACGTTGACCGCGTCCTGGCCGGTGAGCGAGTCGACCACCAGCAGAACTTCATTGGGGGCCGAAACGCTGGCGACGGCCTTCATCTCGGCCATCAGCGCATCGTCGACATGCAGGCGGCCTGCGGTGTCGAGCAGCAGGACGTCGAAGTTCTGGAGCTTGGCCGATTCCATCGCGCGCCGGGCGATATCGACCGGCTGCTGGCCCGCGACGATCGGCAGGGTGGCCACATCGACCTGCCCGCCCAGCACCGCCAGCTGCTCCTGCGCAGCCGGACGATTGACGTCGAGCGAGGCCATCAGCGCCTTCTTGCCGTGACGTTCGCGGATCAGCTTGGCGAGCTTGGCGGTGGTGGTGGTCTTGCCTGAGCCTTGCAGGCCGACCATCATGATCACGACCGGGGGCTTCGCTTCGAGCTTGAGGCCTTCGACCTCCATCCCGCCGAGCGTCTCGACCAGTTCGTCATGGACGATCTTGATGACCATCTGGCCGGGGGTGACCGACTTCAGGACATCCTGCCCGACGGCCTTATCGGTGACGGCATCGATGAAGCGGCGGGCAACGGGGAGCGCAACGTCGGCTTCGAGCAGCGCGATCCGCACTTCGCGCATGGCGTCGCGCACGTCCTGCTCACGCAGCGCGCCGCGGCCCTTCAGCTTGTCGAATACGCCCCCGAGACGGTCAGACAGCGTGTCGAACATCGCTCAATTCTCCTGCCGGGAGCCGTGACGCCCGGAAAATGCGAAAAACGCCGGCGGACGAAACCTCGTCGGCCAGCGTTGCGGAAGGTGTCCCCTCAAGGGGATGCGCCTTTCGACTTTATCAGTGGTGACTGGTGGAGCCTAGCGGGATCGAACCGCTGACCTCAACACTGCCAGTGTTGCGCTCTCCCAGCTGAGCTAAGGCCCCGAGCCAGTCATCATGCGAACCGGGTGGTGTACCCTGCTCGCGGGAGGCGGCCATTATAAGGGCCGCACTCCCATTGCAAGCGGTAAATCAGCTTTCGTCGTCGTCATCATCGCCAGAGGTGGCAACGCCAAGATCATCGTCACCGCCAAGGTCGACGTCATTGTCGGGCGAATCGCCGTCCTCGTCGATATCCTCGATGTCCTCGAGTTCATCGATGTCGTCATCGCCGCCGAGATCGGCATCGGCTTCGACATCAACCTTCTTTTCGGCTTCCTCGAAGGGAATCGGCTGCTTGGACT
>OFDN01000155.1_pt1 | contig 67024 bp, 46 predicted proteins | sample 1520971 | NCBI WGS metagenome assembly OFDN01 (sample SAMEA94257418, study PRJEB24077) | hot springs metagenome | biome: Aquatic biome; feature: Geographical feature; material: Water | place: India | collected 2012-06-12 | depth 5 m
TTGAGGTGTCGGGCTACGACTGGAACCCCATTCCAGGAGCGCCTATCGGGGCGGGTGAGCCACCTGGGCCGCCGCCGCTGCACAGTTCCGTGAACGGAGAGGGGCAACTGCTCTTCGAGTGGGATGCCGCCTACGGCGAAATGCAGCTCGAATGGGCGAACACCCTGGCCGAACCCGTGGACTGGCAACCGGTCCCCGAGGCCGGTCCACCGCCGGTGCAACTGCCGCTGGCCGAAGAGGCCCAGCGCTTCTACCGCCTGCGAAAACCGTGACGCGGTCCCGCACAGTGCTGCCGGCGTCCCGCCGGCAGGGCTCCCGGCCGGTCGAAGGGCTGAAGACCTGCAAGGGAGTGATTCCACTCGCGCTGAGGGATTGCTTGCTTCCGCCCAGCCGGACCGAACGCCTGCCGGCGGGACGCCGGCAGCACGTTGGGGCGGGCGCGGCGGGTTGGAAAAACCGCGCTCCCGGGAGGGCGGACTTTCCAGTCCGCCGGGCCTTCACCCTCATCGAGTTGCTGGTGGTCATCGCGATCATTGCGATCCTGGCGGGCATGCTGTTGCCGGCGTTGGGCCGGGCCCGGCAGCAGGCCCAAGCCATCCAGTGCCTTGGCAACGTCAAGCAACTGGCCGTTGCCTGGCATCTCTACGCGCTGGATGCCAGTGACTGGCTCTCCCCCGCGGAGTCTGTCCCGGGCGATCCTGCCGCCCCGCGTTGGGTGGACGGAGACATGGGGTATGGTAGTGCAAATCCGTCCGATCTGACCAACCGGGCGCTGCTCCTCCAGCCCGGGGCCGGGCGGCTCGGTCCTTATCTCGTCAAGGCGGACGTGTATCGCTGCCCCGGCGATGATAGCCGCACCAATGCCTTCCGCCGCACCGGTGCTCAACGGGTGCGGAGCTATGCGCTCAACTGTTACATCGGGTTTGGGGACGGTCCCTGGTTCGTGAACGGACAGCCGGAACGTTCTCCGGCTGCGTTCCACCGCCTGACGGACTTCCGGACCAGGGGGCCCAGCGACATCTTCACATTTATTGATGCGCACGAACTGACCGTCGGCACTGGCCAATTTCGAATCCAAGAAATCTGGGCGCCTCCACGGAGCTGGGACGGCGGCCATCATTGGCCGGCATCAAGACACGGCCGACGGTGTCCACTCACGTTTGCCGACGCTCATGGTGAAATCCGCACATGGCGCGACCCCCGCACGCCCCGTAAGTATCGGAGTTCGCAGGAACTTCTCGAACACACCGCGCAGCCGCAGGCCAATAACGCCGACTATGCTTGGCTGTGGGAGCGTGCGTTCGAGCCGAGCGCTGGCCGGTGATGGGCACGGACACCAAGCCGGTTTGGAGGGATGGGAACCGTCGAAACAAAACAAATCCTTGCCGCACCGGGAACGTGGCGGCTACACGTCCGCCCACTCTGTCATGGGTAAAGCCCTCATCATCGCGGAAAAACCGTCGGTCGCCGCGGACATTGCCAAGGCCCTGGGCGGCTTCACCAAGGACAAATCGGGCGATTTCTTCGAGAGCGACCAGTTCGTCATCTCGTCGGCCGTCGGTCACTTGCTCGAGCTGGCGGTGCCGGAGGAATTCGAGGTGGCCCGGGGCAAATGGACCTTCGGTCAGTTGCCCCACCTGCCGCCGCGCTTCGGGCTCAAGCCGATCGAGAAGAACGAAAGCCGGTTGAAGACGCTGGCGAAATTGATCAAGCGCAAGGATGTGGACCGGTTGGTCAACGCCTGCGACGCCGGGCGCGAGGGCGAGCTGATTTTCCGCAACATTGTGGCTCATGCCGGGGCGAAACAGCCGATCCAGCGGCTGTGGCTCCAGTCCATGACCCCGGCCGCGATCCGTGACGGCTTTGCGAAGCTGCGTTCGGATGCAGACCTGCTGCCGTTGGCCGACGCGTCGAAGTGCCGTTCCGAGGCCGACTGGCTGGTGGGCATCAACGGCACGCGGGCAATGACCGCGTTCAACAACAAGTCGGGCGGCTTTTACCTGACGACGGTGGGCCGGGTGCAGACGCCGACACTGGCGATCGTGGTCGAGCGCGAGGCGAAGATTAAGAAGTTCGTGCCGCGCGATTACTGGGAAGTCCTCGGCACCTTCCAGGGGGAACGCGGCAGCTACACCGGGCGGTGGTTTGACGAGGGTTTCCGGAAACCCGACGGCAAGGAAGCCGACGCGGAGCTGAAGCCGGAGCGCCTGTGGGACCGTCATCGCGCGGAGACGATTCGCGCCCGCTGCCTGGGCAAGCCCGGGGTGGTGACGGAGGAAACCAAGCCGGCGACGCAGCTTTCGCCGCTGCTCTACGATCTCACCACGCTCCAGCGCGAGGCCAACTCCCGGTTCGGCTTCAGCGCGAAAAACACCCTCGCCGTCGCGCAGGCCCTCTACGAAAAGCACAAGGTGCTGACCTATCCGCGAACCGACTCGCGGCACCTGCCGGAGGATTATCCCAACACGGTGCGCAAGACGCTGGAGTCGTTGGGCGACACCGCCTATGCGCCGTATGCGCAGAAAATCCTGGGCGAAGGCTGGGTGCGGCCGAACAAGCGCATCTTCAACAACGCCAAGGTCAGCGATCACTTCGCGATCATTCCGACTGGCGTAGTGCCCAAGGGACTTTCCGAGCCGGAGCAGAAGCTGTTCGACCTCGTCACGCGGCGTTTCCTGGCGGTGTTCTATCCGGCGGCGGAATTCCTGGAGACGGTCCGCATCACGCGGGTGGAGAACGAACCCTTCAAGAGTGTGGGCAAGGTGCTCGTGAAGGCCGGCTGGCTCGAAGTTTACGGCAAGGAAGTCCAGTCCGAGGACGACGCCCCGAGCCTGGCGCCCGTGACCCAGGGCGAGCGTGTGGCCACGACGGACGTGGAGGTGAAGCAGAGCACCACGAAGCCGCCGCCGCGCTACACCGAGGCGACCCTGCTGAGCGCGATGGAAGGCGCCGGCAAGCTGGTGGACGACGAGGAGCTCCGCGAAGCGATGAGCGAACGCGGCCTCGGCACACCGGCCACCCGGGCGGCGATCATCGAAGGGCTCATCAACGAGGAATACATCCACCGTCACGCCCGGGAACTCGTGGCCACGGCCAAGGCGTTCATGCTCATCCAGCTCCTGAACGGACTTGGCGTAATGGAGCTGACCAAGCCCGAGATGACCGGGGATTGGGAATTCCAGCTCAAGAAGATGGAGCGCGGCCAACTTGGCCGGCAGCAGTTCATGGACGAGATCCGGCGTTTCACCGCCGAGATCGTGGCGAAGGCCAAGCAATACGACAAAGACACGATTCCGGGCGACTTCGGGGTGCTGGCGGTGCCGTGTCCCAAATGCGGCGGGCTGGTGCAGGAGAAATTCCGCGAATTCAAATGCCAGGCCTGTGACTTCGCCCTGCGGAAGATTCTATCCGGCCGGATGTTCGAGCCGGTGGAGGTCGAGACGCTGATCCGCGAGAAACAGATCGGGCCGTTGCAGGGTTTCCGCAGCCAGAAGGGTTTTCCCTTCGCCGCCCTCATCAAGCTGAACGCCGAGTTCCGCGCGGAGTTCGACTTCGGCAACGAGCCCAAGGACGGCGAAAACGGCGAAGGGGCCCAGGCGCCGGACTTCAGCGGCAAGGAACCGGTCGGCAAATGCCCGAAGTGCACGGCACGGGTGTTCGAGAACGGGATGAACTATGTCTGCGAAAAGGCGGTCGGGCCGGGCAAGACGTGTGATTTCAAGACCGGTGTGCTGATCCTGCAGCAGCCGATTGACCGGGTGCAGGTCGGCAAACTGCTGGCGGAGGGGAAGACGGACGTGCTGAAGGGCTTCGTCTCCAAGCGGACGAACCGGAAGTTCGACGCCTTTCTCACGCTCAAGGGCGGTGAGGTGAAATTTGAGTTCCCGCCGCGCGAAAAGAAGGCGGGCGCAAAAACGAAGGAGCCGGCGGTGAAGCTCGACTTCACGGGGCAGACTTCGTTGGGCAAGTGCCCCAAGTGCGCCGGTCAGATCTTTGAAGGCCCGACCGACTACGTGTGCGAGAACACCCAGCGCGACGCGAAGCGCTGCACCTTCAAGACCGGCAAGGTCATCCTCCAGCAGCCGGTGGACCACGCGCAGCTGGCCAAGCTGCTGACCGGGGGCAAGACGGACGCGCTGACGAAGTTCATCAGCAAGGCCGGCAAACCGTTCACGGCGCACCTGAAACTCGGCGACAAGGGCAAGGTGGAGTTCGAGTTCCCGGAGGGCTGAAGGCCGCTTTGGTCGCTATTTCCGGGGCGCTGCCGCCCGCAATTCCGCGAGCTTGGCGGTGAGCGCGTCGAAGCCCAGCCGGTCTCCGTTGTGTTTGCCGACGTAGCGAAACACCTCTTTGCCCTCGGGATCCAAAAGCACCAACGCCGGGAAGTGGACGGTCTGCCCGTGGAACGCATAGCCGTCGGGAATGCCGAACTGTTTCGCCAGGCCGGCGTCCGGATCTCGGTAGATTACGGGCTGTGACGTCGCCTCCTCACCGAGCTTGCCAGTCCAGGCCTTGATTTCTTCGGCGGCGTCCGGCTTGAGGAAGACCGGCAGCAGGTCTGCCACTTCGGCGGAGCGCCGGTGATGTTCCCGCGTGTGGCGCAAGCAGACCGGGCATTCCGTCTTCAGCAGGAAATGGAGGGCGACATACTTCCCGCGGGCTTCGGCCAACCGGAACTTCTGGCCGGTGGCCGGGGCCTCGACGGTGAAGTCCGGACTGGCCAGCGTGGCCGGTGACGAAAGTGTGGTTCCGGCGAGCATGAGGCAGAGAATCCAAGCGCGGCGAACTGATGGGATCGAGGAATGGTTCATGCGTTTCCGCTGATCGGAGCCGTTTCAGGTGCGGTCTATTCCCGGTTATTTCTTGGTTGAGGATTCTGAGCGCGGCGCGGTGTGGCGGCGTTCCTGGGCAAACCTCATGCGAGCCCCGCGCGCCGGGGCCTATTCCACGAAAACGGGAAAAGTGTCCGCCGGCCAATTCTCGGGAATGGCCGCGGGCCGGGGTGGCTCCCATCGCCGCTCCGTCATGGTGGCGGCGCACGACATCTGCAAACCAGTCATGCACTCCCCAATCCTCCGATCGTCTAGTCCCCGTGTCCTGCCGCTGCTGGCCGCGGCGGGCCTTTCGCTCCCGGCCGCGGCCGGGTCGTTCCAGATCACCGTCCAGAACCTCGCGCCGGCCAATGGCACCTACCTCACGCCGGTGTGGGGAGGATTCCACCACGGGTCGGTTGACCTCTTTGACTCCGGCTCCGCCGCGTCCCCTGCGTTGGAACGCCTGGCCGAAGATGGAAATCTTGTGCCGCTGCGGGCGGATTTCGCCGCGGCGGCCCCGGCCGGCGTGGATGGCGTCGCCGGCATGGCCCCCATCGCTCCCGGCGCCTCGGTTTCGTTCACGGTCACCCTCGACCCGCTGAGCGCGGACACCCGGTTCTTCAGCTACGCCTCGATGATCATCCCGAGCAACGACGCGTTCATCGGCAATGGCAACCCGGCCGCATTTCAGGTCTTTGACCTGTCCGGGAACCAACTGTTGTCGAGCTTCATGGTCAGCGGTGCGAGCGTCTGGGACGCGGGCACCGAGATGAACGACGAGCTGCCGGCGAACACCGCGTTCCTCGGCCAGGCGGCCCCGGACACCGGAGTCGCCCAAGGCGGGCTGGTCGGGCTGCACGGCGGTTTCAATATGCCGGGCACGGGTGGCATTCTGGACAACGCCATGTTCAGCGCCGCCAACATCGCGGCGGGCGGCTACCAAGTCGCCCAGATCACGATCACTCCGGTGCCGGAGCCCGAAGAGTGGGCGGTGGTCGGAGCGGCCGGTCTGATCGGTTTCGCACTCTGGCGCCGCCGGGCGAGTCGCGCGTAGGGCAGACCCGGAACTGACTACGGGCGCCCGGAAACGCAGATTCAGAAAGACTACGGATGGATTTACCGCGGGCGGTCCGTGGCTTTTCTGAATCTGCGGGAGTTTTCGGGAGTTCCCTGCGCCAAAACGGGCCGGAAGCGGCCTTCCCCCGGGGATGCTTCCGGCCCAAACTTTTCGGGAATAAGCCGTTCGCCCCCGACTCTCACTCACGATGTCCGGACCGGATTCAGCCGCCGTGGTGGAGGCGCACTATGCGCCGCTCTACCGCTTTGCTCTGAGCCTGGCGGGAGAAACGGCGGCTGCCTGCGACCTCACTCAGGAGGCGTTCTTCCGGTGGTTTATGCAGGAGACGCCCCTGCGGGATCCAGCCAAGGTGAAGAGCTGGCTGTTCACCACACTTTACCGCGAGTTCCTCAAAGGCCGCCGCCACGAGACCCGTCACCCGCATCAGGAACTGGAGTCGGCCGCGGCCGAACTGCCGGCCGTCGAGCCCGCCGCGATGGAGCCGCTCGATGCCGCCCTGGTCTTTGAGGCGCTCCGGGCGGTGGACGAGACCTTTCGTGCCCCGCTCAGCCTCTTTTATCTCGAGAGCCTCAGCTACGCCGAGATCGCCGGCACCCTGGAGGTGCCGATCGGCACCGTGATGTCGCGGCTGGCGCGCGGGCGCGACCAGTTGCGCCGCGAACTGCGCCGCCGGCTGTCCGCCGAAGACCGAAAGATCATCCCCTTCGCCGCCCGCACCGCCTGAACCATGCCGCTGCCGCCCATGAACCGCACCGAAGCCCAGTTCATCCTGGGGGCCTGCCCGCCGGGGCCGTTGCCCCCGGACGATCCGCAGGTCGCCGAGGCCCTTGCCCTGGCGGAACAGGACCCCGAACTCGCCGCTTGGCTCCGCGACACGCGCGCCTTCGACGCCGCGGTGGCCGCCAAGCTCCGGGCCGTGGAACCACCCGCCGAACTCCGCGCCGCGCTGCTCGCGGGCCGGCGCCTTTCCCGTCCGGCCATGCCAGCCTTCTGGCGGCGGCCGCAGTGGCTGGCCTTGGCCGCCCTGCTGGTGCTGTGCGTGGGCCTGGCGGCGGTGTGGTTGGGCCGGGGCGTGACTGACGCCTCCGGCTTCCGTAACGCCGCGGCACGTTTTCTGTCCGAGGAATGGCAGCACGACTTCGACCTGCCGGAGCGCAGTTTCCCCAACATCCGCACCTGGCTGGCGGCGCAGCCCGGAGCCATCCAGGTCGAGGCCCCGCCGCAGCTTGCCGCCCAGCGGACCTACGGGTGCAAGGTGTGGGAATGGCGCGGTCGCCGGGCGACGCTGGTGTGCTTTGTGGCCGGCACGGGGGATGTGATCCACATCGTGAGCGTGGATGCCGCGCAGTTGCCGGCGAATCCGGCGGACGGCGCTGCGCCGCAGTTCGCCCGCAGCGGCGAATGGAATACCGCACTCTGGTCGCGGGAAGGCCGCGTTTACGTGGCCCTGACCACTGGCGATGCCGAGATGCTGGCGCAAAATCTCCGTCCCGTGCCGCTATGAGTTCCAATCGCTCATTCGCCGCCTGGTGGATCCGGAGCCACACCGTGGCCTTGGCTTCGGTCCTCGTGTTCCTGTTGACGGGCTGCACGGTGCCGGTGGCCAAGCACCGTCGGCTGGTGCGCCCGGCGATGCAGTTCAGCGGACCCGCGGCGTTCGGCGCGACCTCGCGGCTGACGCCTCAGCTTGAATCCGGCGCCGCCGTTTCCGGCGGGGCTCAGGCGGCGGGTTGCTCCTCCTGCCGATGAACGCGCTCCGACAGTTCGTGTCCGCACTGCGGCGCTGGCTTCCGAGCCTGGCCGTGGGCGTGGCGAATCTCACGGCGGCGGCGGAGAGCTCGCTGGTGTCCCGGCAGGCCGAAGCCGAATTCGAGGGGCTGTTTGCGCGGGATGTGCAACTGGTCCAGGCCGGCCTCAGCTACGGCCAGAAGCACGGACGTCACGAGTTTGCGGTGGGCGTGGCCTACACCGACTACCAACTGGACTACCGGCCAGCCCCTTTTGATTTTTTGGGCGAGGCGTCAGATGTGTCCGCCCGCCGGGTGGCCCTGCAGTTCAACGGCCACCGGCGGCTGGGGGAATCGTTCCGGGTGCTGGGGGCGGCGGGCGTTTACGAAGGATTCGGGAATTTCCGGGCGGTGTGGTTTGACGAATACTTTCGCCAGCAGTTCTCGGCGTTGCCGGAATACGTTGCCGCCAGCCCGCGCGGGTTCAACGGCAGCGTGGGGTTGCGGTGGGAATACCTCCCGGCCTCGGCCTTTGTGGAAGGGACGTTCGGCTACCTGCACGACCAGATTTCCCCGGGCTACGAGATTGATTTTGCCGGCCTGCGCCGGGGGCGTTCGGACCTCAACACCTTCGCCTGGCAGGTGGCGTTCGAGAACGTGCTCACCCCGTGGCTGCGCATGCGCCATGAATTCAGGCTCACGGACGTGACGGAGCGGGAGCGGCGTCACGCCTACCAGGGTTCCTTGGCGGCGGCAGTCGGAGAACGTTGGGTCGTGCGGCTCACGGGCGGTTATACGCGCGAGATTCCGACGTTCGATGCCCGCTACGTGGGCGGGGCGGTGGAGTTCACTCCCGCCCCGGGATGGACGTGGCTGTTGAGTGGACGCCATTATCGCGATTCCGGCGAGATCGAGAACTCGCTCTTCACCACCGCCACGCCGGGGCTGACCTCCTGGCAGGCGGGCGTGGGACTGCGCCGGACTTGGGGCGGGCACGCGTTGAAGCTCTCCGTGGCCCCCTACTTCACCCGCCACGAGCCGTTCGGCATTGGCACCGCCTTTTTCCAGAACCTTTTCCGCGACCGGACCTGGGTGCAGGTCCAAGCCGCCTACTCTGGCGAATTCTGAACCATGAAAACACTCCTCCGTGCCTGTCTCCTGTTCGCCCTCCTCCAGTCCGCCGCCCGCGGCGCCGCCTACCGCGTGGGCGACGTGGTGGAGAACTTTTCGCTCGTCAACCGCGCCACGGGCCAACCGATGCAACTGACAGACTTTGCCGGCAAGATTGTGGTGCTCGAATGGTTCGCGTGGTGGTGCCCGTTTTGCCAGGCCGCGGCCCCGCAGGTGCGCGACGGCGTGGCGAAGCACTACGCGGCGCGCAGTGGCAATCCCGCCGGCATCGAAGTGGTTCATGTGGGGGTGAACCTGCAGGCCGGCCAGGAGGCGCAGACGCAGAATTTTCTGAACAAGGCCGAGTTGGAACTCGTGCTGCACGATTTCAACCGGACGCTGGCAAACCGCTTCTTTCCCACGGGCGGCCAGCCGCTGTTCGCCATTATCAACGGCGTGGCCGGTTCGCCTTCGCACCGGCAGTGGGAATTGATCTACAGCCGGCAGGGCTACGGCCAGACGACGTTCCCCATCGCGGACTTCCGGGTGGCGATTGACGCTGTCCAGGCCACGGTCGTCACGCCGCCGGAGCCGCTGAAGCTCGGGGCCCCGGTGCTGGGCGCCGACGGACGTCCGCGGGTGGCATTCCGGGCCGAGGCCGGCCGTCGTTATCGCTGGGAAACGAGTGCCGATTTGGCGGAGTGGAAAACGGCGGGTGAGGTGAGCGGTGAGGGGACCGATTACACGGTGGAACTGGACGCCACGGACGGGACTTCCCGGTTTCTGCGGGTGGCGGTTCTGCCGTGAGGCAGGGCGTTGGCGATCAGGCGGGCAGGTAGAGCGTGATGCAGGTGCCGCGGCCGGGAACAGTTGTGAAGTGCAGGGCGGAACGGGTTTCCAGGACGCCGCGATAGACGACCTGCAATCCCAGTCCGGTGCCTTCGCCGCTGGGTTTGGTCGTAAGGCTTTCCCGGAACAGGCGCGGGACCAATTCCGCGGGCACACCCGGCCCGTCGTCGCGGACGGCGATGGCGACGAACGGGGGCTGGTTCAGGAAGTTGTCCCGGAGCCAGAATGAGAGGCCGTTCGCCACCATGGGCAGCACGGCGGGCAGCGGTTCCCGCACTGTCCAGCACTCGATGTCCACGCGATGCGGCCGGCTCGAGGCCTGCAGGGCGTTGAGACCGAGGTTGCTGATCATCCGGAAGACATCGGCGGCGCTGGCCTGAAGCAGCAACGGGGTGAGCGGAAGCTGGACCTTCAGCTGGTGTCCCTTGGCGGACCGGTGCGAACGAAGCAGGTGGCCCAAATCGTCGAGCACCGCCTTGGCGTCGCAGCGGTCCCCGTCCTGATTCCGGCGCAGCAGGCGCATGGAGCGCCGCGAAATCTCGATGGCCATCACGCTCTGATGACGGAGGTCGAGGAGCAGTTCGTGGAACTGCGGGTTGGGCAGTTTGCTGCCGGCCGGGGCCTGCGACAGGTCCAGCGAGAGCGTTTCGGCGAGGGAGTTGATGACCGTCAGCGAACCGTTGAGGTCGTGCAGCGCGCCGGCGTAGATGTCCCGCTCCAGCCGGAAGGACTCCGCCTGGTGGGCCTGACGTTCGAGCCGGGCGATCTGTTCCCGCTCGAGGCGCCGTTCCTGGGCCCGGACACGGGCCTGCAGCACGACTTCCCGGAGCACCGACACTTCCACCGGTTTGCGCAACGACGCGAAGATGTCGCCGTGACCGGTATGGGCGGGCAGCCCCGGTGTGCTGTCGGTGCCCAGAAGGATTGTCTGGGCCTCCGGCTGGAGCAGATGGATGCGTTGGGCCAGCTCCCACGCGGACATGCCCGGCAGTTCGCCGTCCACCAGCACCACCTCGTGCCGGGCCTTTCCCAGAACGTCCAGGGCGGTCGGTCCGCAATCGCAGACGCTGACCGCGAAGTCGTTCTGAAAAATCTGGGTCATGGCCTCCCGGACCAGCGCGTCCGCTTCGACCACCAGCAACGCTGGGGCGGCGGGCGGGTTGACGCCCTTGGTCCCGAGCCCGGTTCCGGCCGATGAGTTGGCGGGGGAGGAGAGGTTCATGGATTTGCCAGCAGCTTCTCCCAGAGCCGCTCATTCGTCATGAGCCGGGCAAGGAAGTCGCCGCCCTGTTCCGTGGCGACGCCTTCGGGGCGGTCCACCGGCAAATGCACGACGTATTTCAGGCCGCCTTCCGGTCGCGGGAGCACTTCAATCCGGCCGCCGTGATGGTGGGCGATGAAGAACGAGGCCATCAGGCCAACACCCAAATCAGCCGAATTCTCGGTGCGGCTGAAGAACGGGTCGAAGGCCGACCGCAGGGCCTCCTCGGCCAGGCCGGGCCCGTTGTCGCTGAGGGTGAACTCCACTTCCGCCCCCTTTTCCGGCGTTGCCTCGACGGCGCGGGCATCGAGTTCGAGCGTGTTTCCCGGCTGGAGATTGTTGAGTTCCTCGCGGAGCAGCAGCGGGAACAGCCGGGGGAAACGTTCGCCATCCACCTTGAGCTTCGGGAGGCCCGCGGGCACGCGGTTGACGACGGTGAGGCTGCGGTTGCGGAATTCCTCCCGCAGGCCGTCCAGTGCCGTTTGGAGGCTGGCGGCGGCGTCCACTTCCAGCCGGGGCAGGGATGCGGGCGGCTCCGTGAACTGGGCCACGCCATCGAGCACTTCGATCACGGCCTTGAGGCGCGTCTGCACCTTGCTGTGGAAGTCGTGCCAGAAGCTCGGATGCTGTAGCCGGTCCAAGTCGAGCCGTTCGCGGTGCAGCATCTCGGGGGTCAGCTCCAGGAAGGTCCGGATGGCCGCCATGGAGTTCCGCAGGTTGTGACTCAACCCGGCGGCCATGACTCCGAGGCCGAGCACCCGGTCCGTGATGACCATCTTGTGGACGACCGAGAGCTTTTCCCGCAGCAGGGCATCGCGTTCCCGCTGGAGCAGGAAGAACTCGATGGCCCGCTTGATGGTGATCTCCAGGTCATCAAGGTTGAACGGCTTGCTGATGTATTTGTAAACGGCGCCGCTGTTGATGGCGGCCACCGCGGCGTCCATGTCGCTGTAGGCGGTGGCGAGCATCCGGATGATGCGGGGCCGCAACTGACGGGCCTGTTCAAGCAGCTTGACACCCTGCATGCCCGGCATCCGCTGGTCAGAGACGATGACGGCCAAGTCGTCGAGGTTGGCCTGCAGCAGCTTGAGGCCCGCCTCGCCGCTCGCCGCCGTGAGCAGCCGGAGGTTGGGCGCGAGGTATTTGGTCACGTTCCGCAGCGACTTCTCCTCGTCGTCCACGTAGAGGACGGCAAAGCGCTTGTAGTCGTAGTTCGGTTCCATGTGGCCGGAAGAGAGGTTCTTACAGTTGGGTTTCCGCGGCAAACTCCAAAACAAACTCGCAGAACTGGCCGGACACGCTGTGGACCCGGATGCGACCGCCCGATTCCTCCATGATGCGGAAACAGATGCTCAGGCCCAGACCCATGCCGGCCCCGACCGCCTTGGTGGTGAAGAAGGGGTCGAAGATCTTGGGCAACACGTCGTCGGGAATGCCCGGGCCGTTGTCCCGCACGGAGATAAAGGGGATGGCGCCGTTCACTCCGGCCCGGACCACGATTTCCCCCGGCGGGGCGGTTTCCGCACGGTCCTTGAGCGCATCCAGGGAGTTCTGGATGAGGTTGATGAGGACTTGGAGCAGTTGGTTGGCGTTGGCCAGCACGGTGATTCCATCGGGAAGTTCCAGCCGCAACTTGACCCGATCGTTGAGCTCCGCGGCGAACAGGCGGGGCAGGCGTTCCAGGGTGGCCTTGACGGGAATGGGCTCAACCGGCCCGGAGTGGCCGTGCGTAAAGCTCCGCAAATCCGCGACAATCTGGGAAACCCGGCGCAGCCCGTCCTCCAGATCAACGACCGATTCCTTGAAGTCGGCCTGGTCGTCTTCCGGCAGCCGGGTTCCCGCTCGCCGGATGAACGCCACGGCGGCCAGCGCGTAGTTCATCGGGTTGTTGATTTCGTGGATGATGCCGGCGCACAGGCGGCCGAGCGAGGCCAGCTTCTCCGTCTGGACGAGCTGGGTTTCGGTGTCCTTGAGCTGTTCCAAGGCGGCTTCCAGCCGCTTGTTCTGGACCGTGACCTCCTTCTGCAACTGGTGGGCATCGGAAAGGTTCTTGATCCGCAGCCGCAGTTCCTGGGACGAGAAGGGCTTGGCCAGAAAATCACTCGCCCCGGCAGCCAGGGCCTTGAGTTTGGTTTCGTCGTCGGCGCGGGCCGTCAGCATCAGGAATGGCAGGCCGCGGGTGGCAACCTGCTGCCGGAGTTCCCGGCAGACGCTCATGCCATCGCGCCCCGGCATCATCATGTCGCACACGATGATCTCGGGCAGCAACTGGGTCGCGAGGGCGAAGGCCTGATCGCCATCCACCGCTTCGATCACCTCGTAATCTTCGGCCAGTTGTCCTTTGAGGAAGCGCAGCATTTCCGGTTCGTCGTCGGCCAGCAGCAGCTTCGGCTTGCGCCGGGGGCCGCTGCCCGGCGTCCACGGGCGGATGAGGTCCTTCGGCGACGCGATGCCGGGGAACATCTCCGCGCGGCGATACAGGCTTTCAAGCCACGGGTCCTTCTGCGGCGCGACCGGGTGGGGATCCACCGGCGGCGCTACGGCGGACGAAGCGTCCGCCGCGGGTGAAACCTCGGCGCCGGTCGCCAGCGGCAGGCGCACGATCATCGTGGTGCCCTGGCCCACGGTGCTTTCGGCGCCGACCGAGCCGCCGTGGGCTTCGACGAGTTCCTTGACGAGCGACAGGCCGATGCCGGCGCCCTGAAACTTGCGCTGTGAGGAGGAATCGGCCTGCCAGAATCGGTCGAAGATGTAGGGCAACTGCGGCGGCGAGATGCCCATGCCGGTGTCGCGCACCTCGATGACGGCGAAATGTTCATCGCGACGGGCGTGGATGGCCACTTCGCCGCCGGCCGGGGTGAACTTCACCGCGTTGAAGAGCAGGTTGAGAAAGACCTTCTCCAGCTTGTCCGGATCAGCGAGCAGTCGGTTCACGTCCTCGGCGATTACACACCGGAGGCGGAGGCCCTTTTCCTCCGCGACCCCGCGGAGCGCCCGCAACAGGCCCTGCAAAAAGTCGTCCGCCGGGACCGGAACCGGCTGGAGCTTGAGCGTGCCTGAGTCGAGGCGCACCAGCTCGAGCAGGTCGTTGATGAGCTTCAGCAGCCGCATGCCGTTGCTGTGCATCGTGGACAGGTGCTCCTGCACCGACGGATCGCGGAGGGAGGCGTGGCTCTCACGGAGCGATTCCAGCGGGGCGATCAGGAGCGTGAGCGGCGTGCGGAGTTCGTGGCTGATGTTGGCGAAGAAGCGGCCCTTGGACTCGTCCAGTTCGCGCAGCCGGTTGGCCGTCTGTTCGAGCTCCTGTTCACGCAGTTTCAGCTCCAGGTTCGACTGTTCGAGCTGATGCTGGCTGGACTGCAGGCTGCGGTTGGTTTCGGCGAGCCGCTGTTCGCTCAGCTTCAGTTCTTCCCGCGCGACAAACTCGCGTTTCCGCAGCGCGTTGTAGAAGACGTTGCCGGTCACCACGATGATGGCGGTGAGAACCAGGAAGTAGAGGTTGTTGAACGCGTCCTCGCCGGTGGCGGGAGCTGGGTTCACCAGCCCGGCGATGACGTAGAACGCGATGATGGTGCCGGTGACCGCCACCGATTCCCGCAGGTTCCAGTGCACGATCACGTTGACCGCGAGCAGGATCAGGTTGAGGCCCGCGTAGTAGGGCGAGTTCCAGCCTTCGGTGACCGCGATCATCACCGCGATGAAGGCCGAGGGGATCAGGGCCAACGTGGGGCCGATCAGGCGCGCATGACGTTCGCCCCGTGGGGTGCGCAGGAACCACCACAAACCGAGGGCCATGACCGAACTGACCAGCCGCAGGGCGAAGAACAGCGGCACCCGATCCCGATAGACGGCCAGGTCCAACGTCACGCCCGCGGGCATCAGCACGGCGATCAGCAGCGCGCCGACCTTGCCGAGGCGGACCCGCTGGGCGTGTTCGTCCGCGACAAACGCGGCCTTGAGCGCCGGGTTCCGCTCCAGCGCCGCGTCAGGCGTTTCCTGGTTTCCGGACTTCAAGGTAGATGTTGACGCCAGTGACATCGGCCTCGGTGGTCACCGCGCCGGGGGGCGCCGCCAACGGATGGAGCCGCTTCAACTGGTCTTGGTTGCGGTGGATCAGATGCCACTCCAGCAGGAATTCCATGCCGTTCCGGGCCGGATTGGAGGCATCCACGTTAGTGACGATCAGCAGGCCGCCCGGGGCGAGCATGTCGTAGAAGATGTTCACCAGACGCTGGCAGATGCGGTCCGAAAGGTAGTCAAACAGGCCGGCGCAATAGACCAGGTCATACTGGGGGGCCTGCGGATTCGGCCGGCCCGATTCCTTCAGGATCTGGTGCACGGACTTGAGCTGAAAGTTGAGGCCGGTGGTCCGGCCGTGGGCAGTGCGGAGTCCTTCCAGCTTCTCCCGGGCGAACTGCAGCGTTTCCTCATTGAAGTCCACCAGCGTCAGGTCGGTCTCGTTGCAGATGGGATCCTCGCGCAGGAACTGCTGGATTTCCCCGGCCGGTCCGCAACCCAGGTTGAACACCCGGAGGCGGCGGCCTTCACGGGCGGTGCGGTCCGCTTCGCCGAGCAGCTGGCGGTGCAGGTAGGCGATGCGGTTCCGGTGCGCCTCGGCCGGCGCCTGGGTCAGAAACCATGCATGGACGGCTTTGGCGAACAGGGAGCTGCCCTCCAGCGCCCGCGTGAGGATCATGTTCACCATCAGGTAGTCGCCGGCGTAACCGAGCGGCTTCTGGAACGTCCGGTAGGCAAACGGGGCGCACAGCACGAGCGGATGCAACAGCCGCCGGAGATAGGTGCGGTGCATGGCCTGCGCGGAGATGTCCACGGCGCCAGCGATGCTCTCGAACCGCTCGAACAGCTCGTTGAACGCCGGGCCGACCGGCGGCCCGATCTCCGCGATGATCTCCTGCTCCCGTCGGCCCAGTTCGCCCGTGGGCAGCGAACGCAGACCCAGTTCGACCTGCTCCAGCCAGCGGCGCAGGTCGGTGAACATGCTGTGCATGTCCGCGACCACGATTTTGAAGTCGGGACTGACCTGATGGATCTTGGTCGCCTCGCGCAGGAAACCCGCCAGTTCGTCCCGCAGCTGGTTGGGCGCCGCCAGCGGCGAGAACAGGTCCACATCCAGCCACGACTCTTCCAGCGCGGCCTCGCACACCAGCATGATGCCGGCGTTGACCAGGTTGCTGACGACCGCCCGGCCGGAATAGATCAGCCGGTCGCCGATGCGGATGCGGAAGTCGAGCAGCACCTCCGAGAGCTGGAGGATGCTGTAGGGATTATAGACCTCGAAGACGGCAGCAAACCGGTTCAGCCGGACGGGGGTCGCCTGAATTTCGGCCCCCTGGCTGTTGCGGCAACTGATGCTGATGTCGCGTTCGGTCACGGTGCTTCCCTGCGCGGTTCGACCTTTCGATGCGGTCGGCCATCAAGGCAGTGTCCCGTATCGGGACGCATGATTCTAAGGCAACGGAGGACTCCCGACCAAGTGGGAATCCCCCGTCGGCCCTCGGTTCAAAACCGGGAGCCGACGGTGATGAACAGCGCGTGGCTGACAAATTCGTAGCGACCGTCCGCCGTCTGGCCGGCCAACGAGGCCGCACTGCCGGTCACGGTCCGTTCCGGTCCCCAGCCGAACTGGTAGGCGATGTCGAAGTCAAACCGCTCGCCCTTGTGGCCGAAGCCGACACTCCAGAAGTGCCGGTCCATGTCCGCCACGATGGGATTGTAATTGGCGTCGGGCACGGAGTTCTCGTTGAAGATGTAACCGCCGCTCACGCTCCAGCCGTTTGCCAGATAGCGGGTCGCCCCGAACTCGTAGTAGAAGCTCGACTCCCAGTTCAGGACGATCGGCGCATCCGGCAACGGGGCCTGGCGCACCAGCACCGTGTTGAGCCGGTCCCAGCCGGTCCAATCCACGTTGAACTCCAGGTTCCAGTTGGGCGTTGGCCGGTAGGAAATGCCGGCGACGACATTCTGCGGGAAGTCCCATTCGGCCGACGCCGGTGGCCGGGCATTTACCGGGGCGGTGAGTTCCGTGTGGCCCTTGAAATTCACCGTGGTGGCACTCCGGTAGTTGAGGCCGACCTGGACCTGTTCGGTGATCTTCCACAGGAGTCCCGCGTTGAAACCTGCGGCCCAGCCATTGCCTTCGAAGCTGAACACATCGCCGAATCCCGGCAGCGGTGTGGCAAACCCCTGGCGCAAATCCGTATCGGCAAAGTTCGCGGTCGGTCCGGCGGCCAGGCTGAGCCCGGGAACAACCTCCCAGGCGACGACGGGATTGATCGTGAGATACGTCAGGCGGCCGCGGAGACCGAGGGTGCGAAAACCGGTGTTGTCCGGCCATTCGTTGCTCAGGCCAAAGGGCGAATAGACGCCCAGGCCGAACGCGACCGGCCGGCCTTCCAGTTTCACGGTGTAGAACACCTGCGGAACGGCGTGCAGATCGTGGAGATTGTCGAACTCCTGGCCATTTGGCGCGGTGAAGTCGGTATCGGTCTTGATGCCGTAAACGCCGGCCCGGAACTGCTGCCCTTCGAGTTGGGTGATGCCGGCGGGATTGTAGAAGATCGCCGAGGGGTTGTCGGCGGTGGCGGCGAATGCCTCGCCGCGGGCGGTCGCAAAGGCGTCCTGATCCGGCAGGCGGAATCCAGTCGCACCGGCGGGACCGGCCAATGCGGTTACAATCGCGAGCGACAACAGTCGGCGGTTGGGGACGGTCTGGGGGGAGTGTTTCATGTTGGTGGGGAAAAAACGGCAGGCGCCTTTCGCCGGAGCAGGGCAACCGGAGCTGGGTTGGGTTGGGCGGACAGGCAAACCCCGTCCATTGGGAAGGCCCGACATTGCCGCGGAGGCTGCCTGCGAACCGGGCCGGGTTGCAACCCTGTTTCGCGACCCGTTCGGTGCCGAAGCCGGGGCGGTGCGGGCGAGGCTGGAACTGATGTGCTCGATCATGGTCGGCGGTTCATTTCCGCGGCCCGCCGGAAGAACTCCGTGACGCCGATGGCCCGGTTGAACCATTCGCCAAACCGGGGCGAAAGGGCCGACAGCGCCAAGATCGGCTGAACCGGATAGCGGTTAACGACGATTTCCGGACAGTCGTCGCGAATCGCCCGCAACACCGCCCGGCAGACCCGTTCCGGCGGGCAGGCTCCCAGCAGGGCAGGGGCCTGCTTTCCGGTGGTTTCCTTCAGCCGGGTGTAGATGCCCGCCTCGATGAACCCGGGCGTCACGACCGAAGCGCTGACGCCCGTCCCCCGGTAACTGGCCCGCAATGACTGGGTGAACGCGACCAGGGCGGCCTTGGTGGCGGAGTAGGGTTCCTGGAACCCGGGCCCGGCTTTCCCGGCCAGCGACGAGATGTTCACGATGTGGCCGGTGCCGCGCTGGAGCAGGTGCGGGAGCAATTGCCAGGTCAGCAGCATCGGCGCTTCAAGGTTTACCGCGAGCACCTCGGCTATTTGCGAAGCGGTCAGTTCGTGGTAGGCCCAGGAGTATTCGACGCCGGCGTTGTTGATGAGGATATCGACCTCCCCGAATTTCTTCAGGGCATGGTCAATGACGCGGGAACGCTCGGAGGCGTCGCGCAGGTCGGCCACCAGCACTTCGGCCCGGACCGTTTCCCGGGCGGCGGTGGCCTGGACCTTCGGCAGTTCCACCCCGGGGAAGGCGACGAGCAGCAGGTTGATGCGTTCGCCGGCGAGGGCGTGGACCAGATGGGAACCCAGTCCGCCGCTCGCGCCGGTCAGGATGGCCGTTTTGCCCGCAAGATTTTTCATGACGCCAAGGGAGGCGATGCTCCCCCAAGGCGTTCGCCGTGCGATAAATGAGGGGCCTCCGGCCCAATGGGAAGCCAATTTACGTTCCCCCGGAATGATTCGGAGGCTTTTGGCGGATTTTCCCGGCAGCCTCCCGGAATCGGGCAGTCAGTCCTTGCGTGATTTCCCGGCGGACGGCCTGCTTGCCAAAGGTCCAATGAAAACCCTGAAGAAGTCCCTCATCGCGGTCGCAGTTCTGGTGGCCGCGCTGGCCGGCGTCGGATTCGTGCTGCCTCAGACCTATCACGTCGAACGAACCGTCACCATCCAGGCACCGGCGGACCGGATCTATCCCTACATCTCCGCGTTCCGCCGCTGGCCCGAGTGGATTGCCTGGACCACGAACAAGTATCCCGACATGACGGTGAAGTTCGGCGACGCCGACACGAGTGTGGGTGCCGGCTATTCGTGGACCGGCAAATCGAGCGGCAACGGCGCGATTCGTTTCACTTCGCTCGAACCAGGCAAGGCCATCGGTTATCACTTGGACTTTGAGAACGGCCAGTATCTGTCGGAAGGGACAATCACGCTGGTCGCCGAAGGCGCAGCCACCAAGGCCACTTGGACCAACGGCGGCAACTTGGGAAACAACCCGTTCAGCCGCTGGTTCGGCCTGTTCATGGACAGCCTGATGGGGCCCGACTTCGAAGCCGGGCTGCAGAATCTCAAGGCCCGCGTTGAGGCCGCCAAGTGACCGTCACGGCAGCGGGGTCGAGCGCGCGGCCGTGACGAGATGATACCAGTCGGTATGGGCCAGCTCTAGGTCGGCGGCGGCCGCCGCCTGGCGAATGTGTTGCGGGTTTACGGAACCGACCACGGGCTGGATTCCCGCCGGATGCCGCAACAGCCACGCCAAAGCGACGGTTTCCCGGGAACTACCGAATTGCCGGGCGAGCCGGTCCAGCATCGCGGTGACACGGGCGGGCTCGTAGCTCCGCTGGCCGGGCAGCAGTCCGTGGACATGGGAGCCCAACAGCCCCCCCGCCATCGGGCTCCACGCCATCGGCGTGATCTGTTCGGCGAGGCATTGGTCGAGGGTTCCGTCCTCGAAGGCGGCGAGCTGGAGCAGGCTGATTTCGACCTGGTTCACCACGAGCGGCAGCGGGCAGATCCGTTGCAGGGCCGTGACCTGGCTGACGCGGAAGTTGCTCACGCCGAATTCCCGGACCTTGCCGGCATCCCGGAGCTGCACGAAGGCACCGGCCACTTCGTGGGGGTTCATCAGGTAGTCCGGACGATGCAACATCAGCAGGTCGAGGCATTCCGTGCCCAGACGCCGCAGCGAGGCTTCGACACTCGCGACGATGTGCTCGGCGCTGAAGTCGTAGCGCACCGGCGCGCCGGCTGGCTCGTCCGCGCGCCGGATGCCGCACTTGCTGGCGATGAGGATGCGCTCCCGCAGGTCCGGAGCCGCACGCAGGGCTTCGCCGAAGATGCTTTCGCAGCGGCCGCCGCCGTAGATGTCGGCCAGATCGAACAGCGTGTAGCCCGCTTCGGCCGCGGCCAGCACGGCGCGGATCCCGGGCGCACTCGTCGGCTCGGGCGGCTGTCCTTCGGAGCCGGCCAGACGCCAGCAACCGTAGGCTAAACGGGAGGCGATCAATGAGCTGCGGCCAAGGCGGATCGTATTCATGTGACGCCCGAAAGTGTCGGCCGGCGGCGGAACACGGAAGCCAGAAACGCCCCGGAATCCTTCTCGTCCGGTTGCCGTCTGCCCGATTACGCTGGTGGCGTGTCGAATCGGCGGACATTCGCAGCGCTGGCCTTGTGGGCCCTGTGGGTGGCCTTCACTCTGGAGGCCAAACCGCCCGAAGCCCGCCGGGAGGTCCAGCGGCACGGCGTCCTCTTTGAGGAGTGGATCCGCGACACGTTTTTCGGCGGCTACCGGCCGGCTGACTACACCCAGCGATGGGACATTCCGGCGTCCGTGAACACCAATCACGGCGGCATTCCGGTCAATCCCAAGGCTGCCAAGTTCGGCGCGCCGGTGGATATGGGCGATGCGCTCCGGCAGTTCGACATCCAGGAGCCGTTCCTGCTGATCGTCGGGTTCTGGCGCCAGGACGGCGAAGTGAAACGCTTCGTGAACGTTCAGGCGGTCCGGGTGGAGCCGGACCGGTGGCGCGAGCTATGGGGCAACGTGACCCGCGGCGACCTCGAACGGCTTGACGCCGTGATCAAGGACCCAACCCGTTCCGTGGCGGAGGCCCGCCAAGCGGCGCAGGCCCTCAAGCGGCGGTCGCCGTTCCGGGAATCGGTGATCCAGGTGAATCCCAAGATTGATGCCCGCCAACGCCGCCTGCAGTGCAGCCTGCGTTTCGCGGACTTCTTCCGGCACCTCGCGCCAGAGGCCAGCCGTGAGGCGATCCAGAAGCCCGAATTGTTTGGTGTGGCCTTGCCGGCGGAACTTGCGTCGCCGCCACGATCTTTTCGGCCGTCGGCGGGGAAACCCTGATGGCGCAGCCGATTGCCTCGGCCGCCAAAAAATCGCTCGCCAACACCGGCCGGCTGGCCCGATAACCTGCGCTTTGAAATTGCCCGCATGAACGAGCAGATCGTCATCCTCGACTTCGGTTCCCAATACACCCAGGTCATCGCCCGCCGCATCCGTGAATGCAGCGTGTATTCGACCATCGTCCGGTTCGACACTCCGGCCGCCGAACTGGCCAGGCTGGCTCCCAAAGGCATCATCCTTTCGGGCGGTCCGAACTCGGTTTACGCCAAGGACGCACCGCTGCCGGACAAGGCGATCTTCAAGCTCGGCGTGCCGATCCTCGGCATCTGCTACGGCGTGCAGGTCTTCGCGCAGTTTCTCGGCGGCAAGGTGGAGAAGGGGACCAAGCGGGAATACGGGAAGGGAACCCTGACGGTGGCCGATCCGGCCTGCGCCCTCTTCGAAGGGCTGCCGGAGAAGCTGCAGGTCTGGAACAGCCACGGCGACAAGCTGACCCGTCTGCCCAAGGGCTTTTCAGTCGTCGGCACCACCGAGAATTCGGATTACGCCGCCATCGAGGATCCGCACCGGCGGTTCTTCGGCATCCAGTTCCACCCTGAAGTTGCCCATTCGCCCCGCGGCAAGGAGGTCCTCGCCAACTTCGTCCACGGCGTCTGCGGCTGTGGCAAGGGCTGGACGATGCGCAACTACATCGAACAGGCGGTGGACGAGATCCGGGCCCAGGTTGGCTCCGAGCGGGTCATTCTCGGACTGTCCGGCGGCGTGGATTCCAGCGTGGCCGCCGCCCTGATCCACAAGGCAATCGGCGACCAGTTGACCTGCATCTTCGTCAACAACGGCCTGCTGCGGGCCCGCGAGGCGGAGGTCGTGCAGGAGGTCTTCGGCCGCAACTTCAAGGTGAAGCTGCAATATGAGGACGCGACCGCGCTGTTCCTGCGCAAGCTCAAGGGCGTCACCGATCCCGAGAAGAAGCGCAAGGCCATCGGCAAGACCTTCATCGACGTCTTCCAGGCCGCGACCAAGCGGGCCGGCAAGGCGAAGTTCCTCGCGCAGGGCACCCTCTATCCCGACGTGATCGAGTCCGTGCCCATCGCCGGCAATCCGGCCGCGATGATCAAGTCGCACCATAACGTGGGCGGACTGCCGAAGAACCTGAAATTCAAGCTCGTCGAACCGCTGCGGTGCCTGTTCAAGGACGAGGTCCGGCAACTGGGACTGGAACTGGGGTTGCCCAAGGAAATCGTGTTTCGCCAGCCGTTCCCGGGTCCGGGCTTGGGGGTCCGCATCCTGGGCGAGGTCAACAAGGCGAAATGCGACCTCCTGCGGGCCGCGGATGCCATCGTCGTCGAGGAGATGAAGGCGGCCGACCTCTATTACAAGACGTGGCAGACCTTTGCCGTGCTGCTGCCCGTGCGCAGCGTGGGCGTGCAGGGCGACGAACGCACCTACGACTACACCGTGGCCATCCGTGCCGTGGAATCGCAGGACGGCATGACCGCCGACTGGGTGCGGGTGCCCTACGACCTGTTGGAGAAGATCTCGACCCGCATCACCAACGAGGTCCGGGGCATCAACCGCGTGGTGCTCGACCTGACCAGCAAGCCCCCCGGGACCATCGAGTGGGAGTGAGCCCAGTGCAGCGGGCCATTACCGGTGCTTGAGCCGTGGTCCGGCTTGGCTAAGCTGGAGCAGTGCAGAATCCATTCGCCCACGGCCATTTCCGCGACCGGTCCCGGCCGTTCATGGTGGCGGTGGCGCTCCTTCTGGCGGGACTGCTGGCTCTCGCCTTCGCTGCGAGGCCCCTGTGGAGATCCTTCAGGGCTCATCGGGCGTTGAAGTTTGTCGCTCAAGCCCGGGCTGCGATGGCAGCCACGAATTTCGCCGCTTCCAAAGCCAATCTGGTCGCGGCTGGCGAAATGAGCCCCTTTTTACCGGAGGTGTTCCGGGCGGGGGCGGAACACTTCACCCTGCTGGGACGCCCCTACGGTCTTCAACTCTGGGAGCAGCTGGAGGCCACCGGCGAGATGACCTTGGCGGACCGAGTCAAATGGGCTGGGCTCGCCTTGGACAATCGTGCCTTCCAGGACGCCAAGCGGGCGCTCGCTCCCTTTGCCGCGCTGGATTCTGCCGATCCCGAGGTGCTGCGGATTCTTTCGGGACTCTACGCCGCGGCCGGGAAACATGATGCCGCCCGGGAAACAGCCAGCACTGCGTGCGCGGCCGCTCCCGGCCGGTCTGATTTGCAACTTCACCTCGCGAAGCTGGAGTTGGGCAGTGGCGATCCGTCGGTGGCCCAGGCGGGCGCCAGCAAGCTCATGACCTTGCTGGTCCGGAACGAGCCGATTGCCGGACTGGCGGCCCTAGCCTTGCTGGATCCGGCCCGGACCAATGTTGTGAACCAGCGGATGGTGGCACGCTTGATCGAAGGCATTTCGGTGGCGGACCCGGTGGCTGAACTCGCCAAGCTGGTGGTGCGGTGCCGGCTGTTGCCGACCGAGAAGGCCAGGCTGGCGGCGGATTTCCTTGGCGAACGGAAGCTCACGCCGGATTCCCCCCAGTTCATGACGGTTGTCTTGGGCTTGCTGTCGCTGCAGGAATACTCACTGCTGACGCGGATCATTCCCGAGGATGTGGCCGTGAACGGGGAAGATCTCGGCTCCATCCGGCTCGAAGCCCTCTTTCGCACCGACGATTGGGCCGGCGTGGAAAGCCTTCTGAACCGCAGTGCGGCCAAGGTCAGCAAGCCGGTGGAAGCGACCTATCGGGCCATGCTGGCCCATGTCCATGGACGCACCGACGAACTGGGCAACCTGTGGCGGGCGGCCATCGCGGTCAGCCAGCGCAGTCCCGATTTGCTGGAGGTGGTGGCGGAACGCGCGGAATACACGGGGGCGTTGGCCGAGGCGACACGGGCGTGGCGGGAGATGCTTCCGCATTCCGACGTGGCAGCGAAGGCTGCCTTGCAGATGCTCCGCCTGTCCGAACGGACCAATGACCGGGAAGCGGCCCTGCAGGCTTATCGCCGGCTTAGCCAGCTTGCGCCGGGCGATTCCGAGTTGCGGCTCCAAGTGGCTCTCCATCGTTTGCTGGTCGGAGTCGACGAAGCGGCTGCGGAGAAGACGCTGGCCGAGGGGGAACCGGCCTTTGCGAACCGGGAGCTGTATCGGGTAGCTTGGGCCTTGGCCGCACTGCGGCATCAGCAACCCGATCTGGCACTGCAACGGTTGGAGGGGGTGCAAATGGGCTCAGATGCCCCGTCGGTTTGGCGGGCCATCAAGGTGGGAGCGTTTGGTGCCGCCGGATTGCACAAGGAGGCGGAAAAGCTGGCAGTGGGTCTCGATGCCAGTCGGCTATCCGCATCGGAGCTGGTTTTGGTCAAAGATTGGCTTCGATAAGTGAGCCAAAGCGTTGACCTGAGGTCGGCCAAAAGAAAAGGCCGCCCGTTTGGAGCGGCCCTGTTCCGAAAGAAGAGGAGGATTTCAGACCGCGGCATTCCGAACTGAACGACGGCGCTGCCACGCTACCAGACCGACCAAACCCAAACCAGCCACCGCGGAGGGCTGCCAAGCCTCGGGAACCATCACGATCAGGTCGTCAATCGCCAGACCGTCATCCGTTCCGCTGCCATTCGAATCGCGCCACCGGATGCCGAAAGACTGACCGTTGGGGATACTCAATCCAGTGATCAGGCCCGCTTTAAGTGTGAAATTGCCCGAGGCATTACCGTCAATGGCGGCATTGGCCCCGGAAGTGGTGTTGGGCGTCGTGAAGTCTAGTCCGTTGAAGTCCAACCAGCCGGTTCCAAACAATGACGACGTGTTGGAATTATAGGTGAAATCCAGTCGATCCAAAGTTGCACCAGTATCTCCCTGACGCCATTGCTCACCCCGATAGCCGATATAGAGGCTCGTGATCGTGCGCCCCGTGTTGTTCCGGAAGATAATGCCGAACGCGGCATTGGCGTTCGCGTAAGTTGAGCCAAGCGCCCGTTCGGTGGAGCCTGAACTGCCGTAGCTATATAGGTCTACGGTTGCCACGCTTCCGGTCCCAGCGGTATAGGTTCCAGCGGTTGTGGGGCTACCCGCGCTGGCATTTTCCGAGAGCAGCCAATTGGCAGGCAGCGGCGTGGACAATCCCGTGCCAGTATTCGCCAGTGTGTCGAAATTCTGCTGATACGAGATTCCGGTAAAACTCGTGATAGACTGCTGGGCGAGCGCCGCGCCGCCGAAGACTCCCGCAATGGCCATCCCCATGGCTGCACGGAACGTGTGATTGATTAGTGTCATCCCTTTTCCCCCTTACAAAGACATGCAGACTGTGCGAACCGAGCCGTTCCGGGTCAAGGACTGATTCCGCATTCCCCCGCCAAACTAGGGCAAGCCGAAGCACGAATCGGCGACGAGCGCGAATTTCCGTTCCGATCTGCTGCTTCGAGCTCACTAATCTCGCGCGGCGCCCAACTGCGGAGCGTGTGGTGGGGGCTGCAAACCTCAAGTTCGAGCGCCAATTGTGTGAGTCACTCTGGCGCTCGGTCGGGCGTTTGGTCAGAGCCCGCCGGCTTGGCGGACGCGAAAGAACCCTCCAGCCCCGTTCGGAACCGGCAGCTGAAGGGTGGCTCCGTCGCTGGCTGGATTTCCGGTAACCGGTTGCCATGCGGGTTCGCCCAGTTCGGTCTGCCGTTCCGCGACGTAGTTGGTTCCCGCCGCCGACCATGTCAGCAGCAGTTGCCCGGAGGGCAGGGGTTCGATGAAGAGCTTCGGTGGTTGGGCATTGAGCGGGAGGGTCACGGAGTTGTTGCCCAAGTTGTTGTCCGCGATCCGGTTGGTGATGTTGGCCTGCAGGGACAGCAAGCCCGGCGCCCCAACCATGGTCCGCAAGGTCACGGTCACCGTTTCACCTGGCTCCAAGACGCCGGCGGTGACCTGTAATTCGTTGCCATTGAGGGTGAAAGGTCGGCTGACCACGGCGTCGAAGTAGGACAGCCCGGCCGGCAGGATGAGTTTGCCCACGGTATTGGTGCTGGGCACGGGGCCCAAGTTGGTGAGCCGCCAGGTGGACACGAGCGGGCCGAAGGCGACCGGTGGGTTTTCGCTGACGGACAACGTGGTCCGCACGTCCGCCGTGGTGCCCAGAAAAAAATCTGCGGCCGACGTCGCCGAACCGTCTGCGGAGGTGACCGTGATGGGTCCAGTCGCGGCTCCGACCGGAACCAATGCGACCAGATCCGTTCCATTGGGAGAACTGAAGGCCGCTTTCACGCCGGAAAATGTCACATTGGTGGCGCCGGCCAAGCGGGCACCGGAAATGGTCACCTGAGTGCCCACCGCGCCGAAGCCGGGGGAAAAGCCTGTGATGGTCGGCTCATTCCCCGTCACGCGAAAGGTGATGGCACTTTCGGCGGTTCCGCCGGGTCCGGAAACCGAAATCGTCCCGGTTTTCAAGCCGGGCGGCAGCGTGAAGGTGATCTGCGTATTGCTGTCCACTGAGAAACCCGGAATCGCGTTGGTCCCAAGCTTCACGCCGGTGGTCTCGCTGAAGTTCCGCCCGGTGATGCGCACCACCGTGCCGGGTGGCCCCTGCGGCGGGCTGAATCCGAGGACATTGGGGGCGAGATGGAAGGATGCCGCTGAACTGTTCGTGCCGTTGCCGGTAACGACGGTGATCGGACCCGAAACCGCGGCGGCGGGCACGACGGCCGAAAGGCGGTTGGCGGAAATGTTGGTGACGAGCAGGCTGTTCACCCCGCCAAAGCGCACCGCCGTGGTGCCCGTCAACGCGGATCCGCTGATGGTGACCACCGTGCCCACATCGCCGACTTCGGGGGTGAATCCGGTGATCAACGGCAGGACGCGAAACTGCGTCGTCGTGATGAAGGAACCGCCGGGCGCGGTCACGCTCAGGGGGCCGTTGACAGCATTCGTCGGCACCACCGCCTGGATGTTGGTGGCGGATTTGACGACAAACGAAGCCGCCGGCAGGGCGCCGAACCAGACTTCGCTCACGGCGGTGAAGTTGCTGCCGAAAAGGTCAACGGTGTCGCCGGAGGCGCCCCTCGCGGTGTAACCGGCGATCACCGGCTGGAAGTAGAGCAACTGGCTGGAGGTCACGGCTCCGGCCAGGTTGGTCACCGTGACCGGACCGGTTCCAGCCCCCGCCGGGACCGTTATCTCGAGGTTGCTCGGGGAGATGAGCGCCCCGGCAGTCACCCGCACTCCGTTGACGAAGACTGCCAGACCGAAACCGGGCGTGTTGGGCCGGTTCGGATCGTCGAAATTCGCCCCGCGGACGTAAATGCGGTCGCCGATCAATGCCTTCGCCGGGACGACTGGAGAGCCATCGGGGCCGGTCTCCCGATAAATCTGGGTAATCCGGGGCGTCACCTGGAAATTCGGGACCGTGAGCAGCTGGGTGGAGTCCTGGCCGCCGGTCGTATAGATTGCAAGCGGTCCGGACACGGCCCCGGCAGGAATGATGATCCGCACCTGGGTGGAACTGGCCGACTGGATGGCGGCCCGCAGGTTGCCCACGTAGGCATCGGTCAGGCCGGCGAAATTCTGGCCCGTGACCGTGACCAGCGTTCCGGGAGCGCCCAGCACCGGAAGGTAGCCGGTGATGCGGGGGGCGGCGGCAAATAGGGCCGGGGCCGTCGCGGCGAGAAACCAGCAAAGGCGGAGGATTCGGAAGACGGCACTCATCGGCATGGGCGGGGGAAGCAAACGGACTCGTTCACAATTGTCAAAAGACAATCCGACGCGGGGGCGCCGGCGGATGCGCGGAAGTTTCAACTGCGGTCCGTGTGCCCAAGTCGGACCCTGAAAACGGTGCGCGCGGCAAGGCTGGGGAAGGGAACGCCGGACCTCACTTCGGCTGGCCAAACGCATTCCGGAGGAAGTTCCGGATCACGCCGATTTCCGCGGCGCCGGCCACGGTGTGCGCCTTGTCGAATTCACGCCACGTCACGTCGAGGCCCGCCCGACGCAGCACCGGGACCTGTTCGTCCCGGACCTTGGCCATGGGAATGAGCGGATCCTGGCGGCCGTGGGTGAACAGCGCCCGCTGCTCCCGGGCGACAGGCGGCAACTCCTGCGCCAGCGTTTCCGCTTCCCACAGATAGCCGCTGATGCCGACCAATGCTGCCAGCCGGTGCGGGTAACGGAACCCGGCGTCGAAGGTCATCAGGCAGCCCTGCGAGAACCCGAGCAACGCCGTTCGCTCGCTGGCGAAGCCGGCGGCACGCTGGGCGTCGAGCAGAGCGGTCAACAGGGCGCGGCTGCGGCGGATGCCGGGGCCGGAATCGCCATGGAGATCATACCAGGAAAAGCCGCCGTAGTAGGCGTCGGGCGCATTGACGAACAGGTAGTTCAGCCACGGCAGTCCCAGTTCGTCGGGCAACCAGCGCCAGCCCTCCATGGAATCGCCCAGCCCGTGCAAGACAATCAGCAAATCGCGGGAAGCCGGGTCGGCGGCGGGAACGAGGTCTGTGGTCAGCATGGGAAAAGGCTCACGCAAAGGGCGCGGCGGGCGCAAAGGATTTGGAGCAAACGTCCAAGGAGGGCTGCTCACGGTCAGGGCCAAACAATCCCCTCAACTCGACTGCCCGGGCGCAGCCTTAGGGACGTGTTCCGCAGTCTTCACATCAAGTCGCGCCGACCAAAGCCCCAAGTGACCGGCACCGCTCTCTCTCGTCCAATGAAACGTCCCGGACAGCCGAACCCATTGTCGGTGTAGCGGTCCATCTCCACGAACGGTCACACGACCGGGTAAATTGCCAGTTAGCCAGACGCCTTCTGGTGAACGAGGAAAACCGTTCGCCGGTAAAACATCATAGACCGCTCGGTGCTCGAACCGATCCCACCCCCATCCGGCAAGTGTGACCTCAAGCCCGTCAAGGCTCGCACCCAAGGCAACCGCTTCAGCGACCGAGAGTGGCCCTTGTTTGATTGCGGGACTATCAAGGTCCGCGGCCATTCAACTCCTCACGGCTTCAAATACTCCTTCAGCCACTCGAAGATCGTCATGTGCCACAGCTCGCTGTTGGCCGGCTTCAGCACCCAGTGCCCTTCGTCGGGGAAATACAGCAGCTTCGACGGCACCCCTTGGCGTTGCAGGGCCGTGAACAGAGCGAGTCCCTGGCCGATAGGCACCCGGTAGTCCAGTTCGTTGTGGATGATGAGATTGGGCGTGCGGAACTTCGCGGCGAACTGGTCCGGCGAGTGTTTGGCGATATCCGCCTTCTCCCACGGAATGCCGTGCTCCCACTCGTCGAACCACAGTTCGTCGGTGGTGCCATACATCGAGTGGAACTCAAACACGCCGCAGTGGGTGACCAGCGTCTTGAACTTGTCGGTGTGGCCTTGGAACCAGTTCATCATGTAGCCGCCGTAGCTGGCCCCGGCCGAAGCCATCCGGCCGGTGTCGATCCACGGCTGCTGCTCCAAGTGCGCCAGGCAGGCCATCAGGTCAGTGACCACCTTGCCGCCCCAATCGTGGGAAATGTCGTCGGTGAACTTCTGGCCGAAGCCCGTCGAGCCGCGGGGATTCGGCATTGCCAGCACGTAGCCCTGCGCAGCCCAGAGCTGGGCGTTCCAGCGGAACGACCACGAATCCATGAAAGCGCCCTGCGGTCCGCCGTGGACCCAGAACACCAGCGGCCACTTCTTGGCGGTGTCGAATCCGGGCGGCTTGAGGATCCACATCTGCACCGGCGTGTTGCCGGCCCCCTTTACGGTCACGGATTCGGGTTCGTTCAAGGTCAGTTCGGCGAGCCGCGCTTCGTTCAGTTTCGTCAACGCGACCGGGGCACCGCCGGCCAGTGGCACCCGGCAGACTTCTGCCGGGGCGGCCAGCCGGTTGCGGGTGAAGATGACTTGGCCGTCGGCCGTGACGCCGGCCTCGCCGGAGGCTCCGCCCGGCACCAGCGGCTTCACGTCGTTGCCGGCGATGGTCACCGTCCGCAGCGGCTTGGTGCCTTTGTCCTCGGCCTCGATCACCAGCGTGCGGCTGTCCGGTGCCCACGCGATGCCTTCGACCGAGGTGTCGAAGTTGGGCGTCAGGCTGCGGGTCTTTCCGGTCGCGCGTTCGAGCAGCATCAACTGCCAGCGGTCGGCCTCAAAACCCGCGCGGGCCTGGGCACGGTAGGCGATCCACTTGCCGTCGGGCGACACGCGCGGCGAGCCATCGGCGGCGGGATTTGTGGTCAGCACCTTGCGGGCGCCGGTGGTGACGTGGACGGAAGCCAGGTTGTGGTCCGTCTTCCACGCCTCTTCCCGCACCGGCAGCGGCGAGGGAACGTGGATGAGTTCCTGCGAATCGGGCGTCCACACCCAGTCATCACCCGCCGAGAAGGTCGAGGACCACGGCACGGCGTCGCCGGCGCTCGGGGTGAGATTGCGCGGTTGTCCCGCCGCCGCGCCGTTGGTGACGCCGACGACGAACAGATGCTGGCGCCGTCCGTCGTGGAGTTCGCTCCACTTGCGGACGGGCAACTGGGTGAAGACCTGGGCCTTGACCTTGGTCTTGTCGGGTGCTTCCAGCCGCTCCTTGTTCGCGGAGTCGGCCTCGGCGAAGGGTTTTTCCGAGAACTCCGGATACACCGACGAAACAAAGGCGAGTTGGCGTCCGTCGGGCGAAAACACACCGCCGGTCGCGCCCGTGCTGAGCGTGGTGAGCTGGTGCGGCTCGCCGCCGTCCACGGGCAGGAGCCACACTTGGAATTCCCCGCTGCGGTTGGAGTCGAAGGCGATCCACTTGCCATCCGGCGACCAGCGTGGATGCCGGTCGTGCTTTGGTGCGGAAGTGAGGCGGCGGGGTTCGCCGCCGGCGGCAGGAACCAGCCAGAGATCCGACGCCGTCTTGTTGTCCGTGACATCCGCCTCAGTGACCACGAAGGCCACCCACTTGCCATCGGGCGAAGGCTGCGGATCGGAAACACGATGAAACGCGGCCAGATCCGCGAAAGTCATCGGTCGGCGGTCGGCGGCGAGGGCGGTGACCGCCGCGAGCAGAAGCGGGCCGTAAACAAGGCGAGCCAGCGAAGTCATGCCGGCGATTGAGCCCGAAGGTCGCACCGCCGCCAAGCCGGCGTTCAGCGAATCGGGCGAAGCCTCCTGCCAACCGGAGCGCGGCTCTCCGAGCCGCGTCGGTCCTTCATCCATTCAGATGGAGAGATCCTCGCGACTCAGTGAGTCGCGCTCCCGAGCCACCTCCGGCTCGCTGCCACTTCGAGACAAACCGACCGGTCACCAGTCCGTGGGCCGGTAGTCTTTCAGGAACTTGCCCCAGACGTGGTCACCCGAGTTAAACCCGGCGATGATGGGGTCCACGATCCGGGCCGCGCCGTCCACGATGTCGAGCGGCGGATGGAAGCGGTGTTCCGCCTGCTTGCGGGTCGCGATCTGCACGGGGTCCTCGTCCGTCACCCAGCCGGTGTCCACCGCGTTCATGTGGATGCCGCCGGCGAAGTAGTCCGCGGCGGAGGTGCGCGTCATCATGTTCAGTGCGGCCTTCGCCATGTTGGTGTGCGGATGGCGGGTCGTCTTGAACTTCCGGTAGAACTGCCCCTCCATCGCCGAAACGTTGACGATGTGTTTGTCGCGCTCGGGACTGCGCAGCATCAGGGGCTTCAGCCGGGCGTTGAGCAGAAACGGGGCGACCGCGTTCACCAGCTGGACTTCCAGCAACTCCACGGCGGGCACCTCGTCCATGAGCATGCGCCAAGAGTTCCGCTCCCGCAGGTCCACCTGCTGCAGGTCCTGGTCCAGGCGGCCCTCTGGGAACAGGGCGCGCTGGGCGGTCAGTTCCTCCGGCAGCAACGGCACCTGCGACAGGGCCGCAGATTGGGTCAGGCCGGCCGCGGATACGCCTGCCGCCGCCGGCGCAATTGTCCGGGAATTGTCCGAGCCATCAGGCAGGAGCTGGTAACCCCGCAATCCTTCGTAAGCGCCCAGCAGCCGGCGGACTTCCGGGCGGAGCGAATCGGCCGAGGCGGACTCCTGGTCCATCATGTGCCGGTAGAAATCGGGCGGCCGGCGAACGGTCTGGCAGGCGTTGTTGATGATGAAGTCGAGCCGGTTCCGCGTCGTGAGCAAATGCCGGCAAAAGGCCTCGACGCTCGGCGTGTGCCGCAGGTCGAGGCCGAAGATCTCCAGACGGTCCCCCCACTCGGGGAAGTCGGGTTCCGCCGCGTAACGCTGGGCCGAGTCGCGCGGAAACCGCGTGGTCACGATCAGGTGGGCGCCCGCCCGGAGCAGCTTGATGCCGGCCTGATAGCCGATCTTCACCCGGCCGCCGGTGAGCAGGGCCACCCGGCCGCGCAGGTCGGCGGTCTCCGTGCGCTTGCGGAAGTTGAACTCGGCGCACTGCGGGCAGAGCTGGTCGTAGAAGTGGTGCAGCTGGGTAAAGTCCTGTTTGCAGACGTAGCAGTTGCGCGGCTCGATGACGTCGCGGAAGTCCGGATCCCCGGTGACCTCAATCGGTTCATGCCCGGGCGGCGGCGGGAGGTTCGGCGTGGTGAAGACCGTCTGGCGGCGCAGCTTCCGGATGCCGGTGTCGGCAAGCACGGTGTCGTCCTGCTGTTGCCGGGACGCCTTGCGCTGCTTTTGCACGGCCTTCACCAGGCGTCGGCGTTCGCGGACGTCGGGGGCGTAAATGTTGCCGGCGGCCTGGAGAAGCCGGACGCGGTCGGGCAGCTCCAGTTGGGCGAGCAGACCGCGGTTGGCCGCGACGGTTTCAAGCAGCTCCGTGGCGGCACGAAGTTTTGCGACCAGAGCGGGATCAGCGGGAACGGGATGATCGGACGACGACATCGGACGGCGTTTCATCGCAGCGGGAAGGTTCCGGGGCCAGCGCAAATGCCTTCCCGTGAACCTGGGGCGGCGGTTGGATCACCGCGCGAGGCGGCCCGGGCGTCCGTCACGCCAATACGGCCCGGATGATCTCACCCTCCACGTTCGTGAGCCGCCGTTGCACGCCGTTGTGCTCGAAGGTGAGCCGCTCGTGGTCCAGGCCGAGCAGGTGCAGGATGGTGGCGTTCAGATCGTAGAGCGGATGGATATCGTGGACCGCCTTCTGCCCCAGCTCATCGGTGACACCGTGGCTCACGCCGCGTTTCACACCTGCGCCCGTCAGCCAGCAGGTGAAGCCGTCGGGATTGTGGTCGCGACCCTGCGCGCCCTTTTGGAAGAACGGCATGCGCCCGAACTCCGTGCACCAGACGACGAGCGTGTCCTCCAGCAACCCGCGCTGGCGCAAATCGCGAATCAACGCCGCTGCCGGCTGATCGAGAATCGCCGCGTGCTTGTCGTATTGCTCCTTGAGCTTGTTGTGGCCGTCCCAGTTCAACTCGCCGCCGCTGGCATACGCGCCGTTGAAGAGCTGCACGAAGCGCACACCGCGCTCGACGAGCCGCCGCGCCAGAATGCAGTTCTTCGCGAAGCCGGCCTTGATGGGATTCGCCGTGTCGTCCGCGCCGTAGCCTTTGAGGATGTGTGCGGGCTCGGTGGAGAGATCGCTAATCTCCGGCACGCTGAGCTGCATACGCGCGGCGAGTTCGTAGCTGGCGATGCGCGCCGCGAGCTTGTTGTTGCCGGGATTCTGCTCCAGATGCCGCGCGTTCATCCGCTGCAACAACGACCGCGCCGCGCGATCGGCCTCCGCGGAAACCCCGGGTGGCGCGAGATGCCGAATCGGATCCTTCGCGCTGAAGGTTGTCCCTTGGAACGCCGCGGGCAGAAAGCCCGGGCCCCAGTTGTTCGAGCCGTTCTGCGGCACGCCGCGTGGATCGAGAATGGAAACGAACGCCGGCAGATCCTGATTCTCGCTGCCGAGCGCGTAGCTGATCCACGAGCCGAGACTCGGGAAACCATCGAGCACGAAGCCCGTTGAAAGAAAATTCTCCGCCGGCCCGTGCGTGTTGCTTTTGCTTGTGAGCGAGTGGATGAACGCGATGTCGTCCGTCAGCTCGGCGAGGTGCGGGATCAGGTCCGACACCATCTTGCCCGTCTGTCCGCGCGGCCGGAACGCATACTGCGGTTTCGCGAGATTTCCGGCTGGCCCTTGGAACGTCACCGATGGCCCGCCCGGCAGCGGCTTGTCGTCCCACTTGATCAACTCCGGCTTGTAATCCCACGTCTCCAACTGACTCACCGCGCCCGCGCAGAAGATCACGATGACGTTCTTCGCCTTCGCCGGGAAATGCGGCGCGCGCGGCGCGTAGGGTCGCGCGGGATCGATGATTGGTGCGCTCGCGGCCAGCAATCCGTCGAGGCCGAGCAGATTCGTCAGCGCGATGGAGCCGAGCGCGGTGGCGGAGCCGTTCAGGAATCCGCGCCGGTTCAGCAGATGGCGTCCGTGGGGCGTCAGGTGTTCGGCGGGATGGTTCATGGCACGAACAGGAATTCGTTGCTGTTGAAGAGCGCGCGGCACAGCGCCGGTAGCCCATGCGTGCGCACAACCGGAATGGCGTCGGCCAATTCGGCGGCGCTGGCCCGGCGGCTGAGCGCGAGCTCGTAGGCCCGGTGGATTTGCCGATCGACGTCCTCACCGATCTCGGCCTCCACGCGGCGGGCAAGCGCCTCGGCCTGGTCAATGGTGAAGCGGCTGTTGAAGAGGTTCAGCGCTTGGATCGGCGTGGTGCTTTCGCGGCGGCGCGCGGTGCTTTGGCCGGCGTCCGGGCAATCGAACGCGCCAAAAACCGCCTCGCGTTCGCGCCGGACCTTGTGCGCGTAGATCATCCGGCGCAGGCCATCGCCGCTGAAGGATTCGACCGGCTGGAAGCCGTTCAGCCCGCCGCGCTGGTTGAACAGGTCAAAGCCGCGGCCATACATCACCAAGTTCAGCCGGCCACTGACGGCGAGCATGGCATCACGGATCGGTTCGGATTCCAGTCGCCGCGATGGGAACCGCCAGAGCAGGCGGACATCGGAATCGGTTTGAACAGAAGGCAACAAAGGTAACGAAGCCATCTCTCTCGGCCCTTCGTTCCCTTGGTTTCCACCTGTTGAAGACGTTTGCCTGTAGGTTGCCGAGAGCACGATGAGCCGGTGCATCCGCTTTACCGACCAGCCGGTGCGCATAAACTCCGCTGCCAGCCAGTCCAGCAGCTCCGGGTGCGATGGCTTGCCGCCGTTGCGGCCGAAGTCGCTCGGGGTATCCACGAGGCCTGTGCCGAAATGCCCCTGCCAGATGCGGTTCACCATCACGCGGGCGGTGAGGGGGTTGTCCGGGCTGGCGATCCAGTCGGCGAGGACGCGTCGTCGGTCCTGTTCCGTCGTGTCGCCGGCGAGCTTCCTTGAGCCGAGCGTGCTCAGCACCGCTGGCACCACTTCGTCCTTGGGCTGCTCCGGATCGCCGCGATGCAGCAGGTGAATCCGGTCCGGCGTGCGAAATTTCCCGGCGAACGCCAGCCGGCTTTCCTCCGACGAGCGTATCCTGCCTTCGAGCGCTTTCTTTTCATCCAGCAACTGCGTGGCCTCCTTCGCTTCGTCGGGTTTCAGTCCGGCCAGGGTGATCTGCGCTGCCTTGTCGCCCGACGGCTTGGTCGCGCGGTCGGAAGCGTCCGCCACGACTCGCCATTCACCGTTAACGCTGGCAACTTCGATGACGTAGTTCGTTGCCAACCGGTCCGTGAACTCGCCCTTGCGGTCGCGGCCCCAGACGACGCGGTCGATGGTTCGCTCCTCGGAAAACTCCAGCGCCACCCAACCGCCGCCGTGCTCGCCCGACATCCAGCTCCGCGAGTTGCCGTATTCGCCGTCGTTCACGAACCGCAGCTCGTGCCGGTCCGCCACAACCGTGTCGCCCGAGGAAGTGGCGGTGGTGCCAGCATTGGCGAGCGCGACGTTCACGCCGTGGGTGTCGAACACCTCCAGCTCGTCCACGCACGGCTCCAGATTGTTCGTGGCACGGACCGTGAACCGCACGCGCCTGGCCTTCACCGGGGGGAACCGGTCGGTGTTCACCCGGGCGTTCACCGCCGGCCGGGGTGGCGGCACGGACACTAACGTTTTCAGCGTGTCGGGCGCCGGGCCTGCCTCCAGCGAGTAGGCTGTGGTGAGACGGTCGTCGAAGACTCCCTCACGATCGCGGCTCCAGACGACTTTCGAAATTCGGGTCGGCTCCGGCAGTTCGAACTGCACCCAGCCGCGTCCTGCCGTGTCCGCCATCCAGCTCCGGCCGTTGCCATATTTTCCGTCGTTGAGGTGCTCCAGCCGGTGGCTGTCCGAGGTGCGGCTGCCGGACGCCGTGACCTTCGTGCCGAGACTCGCGAGGGCGACATTCCGTGGCGACGCTTCGTCCGTGAAGATCTCGAACTCGTCCACGCACGGCTCGATGAGGCCCAGTGTCGGATGAAGGTTCGCATCGTGGATCGAGAAGCGGACAAACTTCGCCGTGACCGGCGCGAACGCCTCGACGTTCTCCCTGGCACTGGTGGTCCGCGGGGTTCCTGAACCCGGCCGGGCCAGCGGCACGAACTTTGCCAGCGCCCGGTCAATCGCCGCCACGCGGGTCTTCATCGCCGACTCCTCCTGCCGCTGAGCTTCGGTCTCGGGCGTGTTCATGGCGCGGTCCTCGTATTCGACGCCGGCGACGAAGGCCTGCATCGCGTAGTAGTCGCGCGCGCTGATGGGATCGAATTTGTGGTCGTGGCACCGGGCGCAACCGACGCTCAGGCCGAGGAAGGTCTGGCCGACGTTCACCACGATTTCGTCGAGCGCATCCTGCCGGGCGAGGCGTTTGGAGACGTCGTCCGCGCCAATCTGCCCCGGCAACAGCACCGAGGCGGTGAGGAGGAATCCCGTCGCCGCGTCCTCGCCCAAGGCGTCACCGACGATCTGCTCGCGGATGAACCGGTCGTAGGGGGTGTCCCGGTTGAAGGTGCGGATGACATAGTCGCGATACGGCCAGGCGTGCGGACGCTCGGTGTTCACCTCGAAGCCGTGCGTGTCGGCGTAACGCACGACATCCAGCCAGTGCTGCGCCCAGCGTTCGCCGTAACGCGGGGAATTCAGCAACTCGTCCACGATGCGCTCATGGGCGTCGGCCCGCTGGTCCTGTGCAAACGCCGTCACCTGCTCCGGCGTCGGAGGCAGTCCTACCAAGTCAAAGCTGACGCGCCGCAGCCAGTGGACGCGGTCGGTTTCCGGTGAGGGCCGGAGTCCTTCCTGCTCCAGCCGGGCGAGAATGAAGCGGTCAAGGTCATTGCGGGGCCACTCGCGGTTCGCCGTTGCCGGCGGGACCGGCCGCGTCACCGGCCGGAACGCCCAGTGCTCCGCCGGGTCATGTGCGCGAGCGTTTGAACCAATCGCCAGCGTCAGCAGGGCGAGAATCCATTGACAGCATTGGCTTCGAAGAGACTTCACAGGGGCTGTTAGGGCTAGGACGCCTCAACCACTGGAGCAACTCAAGGCTGCTTGCCACGCCCGGATCCAGAACAGTCAGATGCCCGCTCAGGACGCCGTCCGACGAGGGAGGTGGCACATCCGAAGAAGTGTGGCACCACGGTGACTTCCAAGCCGGCCTGTTCAAATACCGGCCGAAGCCGTTCGCAGGAACCGAAGTCCTCGGTGTAAACGCCAAGCATCCGGTAACACTCGATGTCGGCGAGGCAAAGGCTCCCGATGCGAGGGATGACCGCACGGAGATACCAGCGATAGATCGGTCCCAGGCACCAGTCGTCAGCCGTTGAGATTTCGATGAGCGAAAATCGACCACCGGGCTTCAGAAGCCGCCGGACTTCCCGGGCAAATTCAGCCGCTGCGCCCGCGGACAGGGTCTTCAGGCCAAACCCGGCAACGACGCAGTCAAACGACGAATCGGGCAGCGAGGTTCGGAGCGCGTTCTCGCAGCGGACTTCGACCTGGAGGTTGCATTCTCCCGCCCGCTTCAACTGGAGGCCACACATTACCGGTGAAAAATCCACTGATACTACGGACGCACCACGCCGAAGTGCGTGCGTCCAACACTCGCCTGTCCCGGCCATAAGGTCGCAGACGCGCAGGTTCGGTCCGACGCCGGCGTTCGCGACACACTGGGCTCGCCAGAGAACCGAGAAGCCGAAGGAAGTCACGGCGTTCATTAGCCCGTAGGTTTTGCCCATCCGGTCGAACAGGTCTTGCACATAGGCATCGTCGTGCCGGTTTGCTGGCGGACGAACCGGTGGGGATTTCACGGCTGAACTCCTGCCTTCGCCCTCCCGATGGCGAAGTCCACCAGCTCCTGCGACCGGAAGAAGCCTTCAAACATGTTGTGCCCTTGCCCCGGCAACGTGACGAGCTTCAGCGCGCCCGCAGCGCTGGCCTCGCCATATTTGGAGGCAAAAGCGCCCGAGTTCGCCGGGAGCGGCACCACGGTGTCCACGTCGCCGTGCAGCAGGAACACGGGCACGCGGGCGGCGGCCAGGGCACCGGCCCGCTCCACAGGATTGAACTCCGCCGAACGCGCGCCGAGTTCCGCGGGCGCCAGGCCATAGGCCGGGGCCGCGAGGTCGAGGCCGGGATACGAGCGGAAGTCGAACACCGGATAGATGCCGGCGATTCCCGCCACGCGGTCCGGATGGGCGGCGGCCCAACTGCCGAGCATCAGGCCACCACGGCTGCGGGCGAGCACGCACGGCTTGGCGGCGAACCCGTGTCGTGCGGCCAGTTCCCGATACAGCGCCGCAATGACTCCATGACTGCCCGGGCTCCCATAAGCTTCGCCCAGGTCCACTCCGGCCACCGCCACACCGGCGGCGAGGAAGCGTTCGTGCATCCAGCGTTCCGCCTCGTCCGGATACGGCGGCAGCGTGGGCGCGTAGAGCACCCACGGTTGCGGATGAGTTCGGAGGTTCGATGGGGGCAGGAACACGAACGCCGGCCGGCCCGCGACGGAGAAGTTCTCCGTGCCGGGCAGATTGAGCCGCGTGGCCGGACTGACCGGACCGGCGGCGGCCAGTTGCCAGCCCAACCACGGCGTTACCGCTTCCGCCCACTTCGTGCCGTGAACCCGTTGGCCTTTGCCGCTGAAATGGACGCCCTTGCCGCCGCCGTCGCGCAGGTCGCCGGCAAGCGCGTCGGTGTCCGGACCGGGCAGGGCGACGCCGTCCCGCCAGAGCACGGCTTGGGCGGCGCGCAGGTCGGGCGAACCCGGATCGTCGGGCGTGTGGTAGCTGACTTGGGCGACGAACCACGGAATCTCCCAGCCGGCGTCACGGCTAGACTCGGCAATGAGTTGGGCGAGGAACTTCCGGTAAAGCTCGCCCGGCAGCGTGCGGGCCGGGTCGGGCTGGTTGGCGTCCGATTCGCCCTGATGCCAAAGCACAGCTCGGAATCCGTTCGGTCCGAGTTGCCGCAGCCGGGCGGTCAGGTTGACGAAGAGTGCGCCGGTGGTTTCCCATTCGTCGGACGCGAGCTGCCGGACGTTACCCGTGAGCGTGGGCGGCTGGCGGAACCGCGTTCCGCGCGGCAGCCATTCCCGCACGCTCGTCGCGCCGACGCCGACCGCCACCAGCCCGACCGGCACCTGAAAGCGGGCCGCCAGCGCGTCCCCGAACGGTGGCAGGAAACTTCCGCCCCCGCCCGAGGCACCCGGCTGCGGATCGCGGGCCGGCTGCCAGGCGGTGCCCGAAAACGCCACCACGAGATCGCTGGCGGGCGACAGCTTCTCCTCGCCGTGATTCGCCGAGTTCGATTGGCCGGCCACCACGAAGACCTCGCCCACGCCAACATGCGCGACATTCGTTTCCGCCAAGGGCACGCCGTCCTGCACGGCCCGCAGGTTGAGCTGATACCACCCGCCGGACGGCGCCGTGAACTCGCCGGCGAAGTTCTTCCCGTCGGCGCCCAGGTCAGCGACCCAACGCCAGGCACGGTCCGCCGCGGCACCCGTCAACTGGACCTCCACGGACACCTTGCCGGTCGGCGCGTCGGCGAGTTGTCCCGCGACGCGAACCGGGCCGCGTTCGGCTGAGGCGCGCTGGAACACCTGGAAGTCGGAGGGGCTGCTCAGACGGAGGTTGGGAGCGGTCCATCCTTTGGATGAGAGACCAAGGGCAACGATCAAGGTGAACGGTGCGATTCGGGCCGACAGCATTCCCAACGCTGAACGGCAACCCGGGACCACGGCAAGCACCCGTGTCCGGAACGGCGACGTGCCCGGCTCCCAACTTCAGGCGGTCGGCGCTGCCTCAGCGACTGCCCGCAGCCGACGAGGACCCGCGCCCGGTCTCAGGGCTGGCGGGGCTGCTGCTGGCGCACCATTTCCGCGACGATGGCCCGGCCCTTTTCGCCCACCGTGGCGACGGCGACGCGTTCCAGTTCGACGCGCAGCTTTTCCATGAGGGCTGCGGTTTCCGTCGCGGTGGGATTCTTCGGGGAAGGGCCCCACTCCCGGTCCAATTCGGCGCCGCGCCGTTTGATGGCTGCCGCCAGATCGCGGACTTCCACGTCGCTCAGTTCCACCCCGCCCGCCCGGGCGATGCCGGCGAGTTCGTTCAGGTTCGCTGCCTCTCGTCGGGCCTGACGCTGCTCCTCTTCAAGGCGCTGCGTTTCGGCCTGTTCGCGTTCGATTTCGGCCAGGCGCTCCGGATCCGTAGTCGCGCGGAACCTTGCCAGCACTTCGTCTCGGGTCGAAGGGAACGACCCGCGGGCCGAAGCCGGCACATGCTGCCGCAACTGGTCGGCGTGCACGTCTCCCTGGTCCACGCCCACGGCGCGGGCCGCGGCTACCAAGCGGCGGAATTCCTCCTCGTCCTTGGCGGCGGGCAGGGCATTCCGGACGTAATGAGCCTCAGGCGACGAGCGCAGTTCGAGCTGTTCCGCAAGCTCCGGCCCCAGCAGTTCGGCAAGTTCACGGCGCTGGCATTCCCGCAGCTCGCGCAGTTTCGGGCGAGCCTCGGAGTCCAGCAACTGCCCGTAGGCGCCGCGAACCAACGCCGCCTCATTCGCACTCTGCTCCGCCGCGTGGCGCGCCGACAGTTCGGCGAAGGCGGTTTGCTGGGCTTCGGGAACCAAGGCTAGTTCACCGTTGCCCCAGGTTCGATAGGCGCGGCGGAGTTCCGCGGCCGAAACGCCCAGTAGCTGCGCCAACTCCCGGTCCAGCGCCATGCGGGCACGGTTGATCCGCTGGTAAAGCGGTTCGCCGCCATCCGTTTCCCAACTGATCTGCCAGTATTTGGAACTGCGGATGGCTTCCCGGATGGGATCTTCCACCCGTTGCTGGTGAATCCGACCGACGGCCGCAATGGCAAAGGCCCGCACCGTCTCCTCGGGACAACCCGCCTCCCGCAAAAGGGCGACAAAGCCCGCGTGATCTCCGGCAGCCAGGGCGGCCCACGGCGTGGCGAACTTCTCTCGCGCGGGCAGCTCCCGAAACCACTCCGGACGTGATGGGGATGATGCTTCCGGCACGGAACGAGCCGGCACCGGCACTCGGGTCACCGGTGAGGCAGGCGGACGCGGCCACGAAAGGTAGGCCACTCCAGATGCGGTCGAGGCCAGCAACAGCAGGGCGAGGAAAGATTTCATGGGCAGGGGGCGTTCAGGGTTTTTCGAGGGCCTGCCACCAGGACCAGTCCTGTTGCAGGTAACGCAGGCCGTTCGGCCCCAGCACGGCGGACATCGCCTCCTCGGTTCGTCGGACCAAGGCGGTTCGTTCCCGCTGAAGCGCTTCCGTTGGCAACTGGCTTTTCAGCCGTAGCCGCTCGTCTTCGGCGAGGGTGGCCTGTTTGATTTGCCAGACTTGGTCGGCCACGTCGGCTGGCAGGCCGGCCTGGCGGGAGTAGGCAACGGCGTAGCCATAACTCAGGTCGGTCGCACGGAGGAAACTGGCCGCGCGTTCGGGGCCAAACAGCTTCTGCGCCTTGGCCTCGCGTTCCCGGAAGTCCTCCATCCGTGAAGGCAGACGGTAGATGAATTGATCCTTCAGTTCCGTGAGGTGCTGGAACTCCTGCTCGGTGGGATCCCAATGCCGCAATTGCGCCTTCAGATTCCGGTGCGCCTCCAAGTTACGGTGGCGGTATTCCCGCAACTGTGCGGGCGTGAGGATGGCTCCAGCGCCGCGACGGCCCTGGCCGCTGTCTCCACGGGCAGCCAGGCCAACTCCACGCGCTGCCAGTCGGGCTGGGCGGAAAGCAGCTTGAACGCCCCGTTGGCGCCGATGTCCGGGCCAAACAAACCGTGCAGGATCGCCGTCATTTCCGCGCCCAAGTCGGCCAGGCGTTGCTGCTGGTCGGCAGAGGGTGGGCGATGCACCGCCTTCTGCCAGTAGGCGTTCGGCGGGACCGGGTCCATCGCCTCACGAAAGCGGGGCGCGAAGGTCCGCAGGAGTTCCAGCGCCACCGTGTCGCGGATGAGTCGTTCGGGCGCTCCGCTGGCGCGCAGGTTGGCGATGAACTGCCGGTAGTCGGCAGCCTCAATCGCATCCCAACGGAAGCCGGCCGCGAGGTTGACGCCGGGCGGTGGTGCGGGCGCGGGTTCCGGCTCGGTGAATTGCGCTTCAAAGGCCGGCGGAAGCGCCGCGGGCGGCGGCAATAGCCGGGGACCGACGGCGGCCCCGGTCAGCAGAAGCGTGCCAAGCGCGAGCCATTTCTTGGTGGTCATGAAAGCGGCGGTGAACTCGCCGAGCGCGGCCAATGTGCCCCACGAGGCGGCGGGAACCGTCCACGCCGCGGCGCTCACGGCGGCGGCTAGGGCGGCTGGCGCCGGCGTCACCGCGTGGGCGCCCAGCACCGACGCCAACGCCGCCGCGGTGGAAACCACCCCGCGGCGGGCCAGTTCGTGCCGGAGTCGGTCCAGCGCCCGATCCACGCGCATCCGGGCGGCATTTTCGCTGATGCCCAGGGCGCTACCCACGTCGGCGAGCGGCCGGTTCTGGAACACGCGCAGGACCACCGCCTCGCGGTCCGCCGCGGACAGTCGGTGTATGGCTTCATCCAGCAGCGGACGGAGCTCCGCCCAATCCGGCGGCGGGGAACCCGGGATATCATTCATGGCGTGGGCGGTTTGTTCCCGGGCAAGCCGGCGTTGTTCGGTCCGCTGGTTGCGGGCGGCGACGTGCCGCGCGGTCGTGTAGAGCCAGCCGGCGAGGGACCGGTGTTCTGCGAGCCGCCGGGCTTGCCGGGCCAACTCAACGAACACCGCCTGCGTCACGTCCTCGGCCCGGTGCGCGTCGCCGGCGACCTGCCGGAGGGCGGCGGAGTGGACGAGGTCGAGGTGCCGGTGCACGAGTTCGGCGAAGGCGGACTCCGCGCCCGTCTGGGCAAACTCGCGGAGCAGGCTGGCGTCGTCGTTCATCGGCGTTTCACGGGATAATCCCCGCCGCTTGGACCGACCGCACAGAAGATCGGTTCAAGGGGGTGCCTCTTGAGGGCGGCGAACGGGCTGCCCGGCCCATGCCAGGAGGCGCGATGCCGGTTTCCGCCAGAGCCGCACGGGTTAGAACGGCCGGCCGATTCAGCGCATACCAGGCGCCCGCCGGAGCCGGTCAACTGGACCTCCCACGGACACGTTTTCCTACGGCCTGTCGGTCTCGGCGCGGGAACCGACGAAATGTTCCGGGAGCCGCTGGCCCGGGTGAACGGGCTGCCCTTTCCCATATTGTCAGGTCTGGGCCGACTTCCGGCACACGTCCTGTGCAGGCCCACATCATTCGACCATGACCACCCGCGGGCCAAGCACCTCGAATTTGGGCCGAATCCCGAGACCCGGCGCCTTCGACGCGGCCATGCGACCGTTCACGCGTTGCGGCGCGCCGTCGGCGGTGCTGACAGTGACGTAGCTGTTGAAGTCGGTCGTGCTGAACAGGAATTCCGTGGGCGTGCTGTGCGCGAGATGCGCGATGGCTGCGGTCGCAATGTCACCGCCCCAGGAATCTTCTAGCGTCATCGCGATGCCCATGCTCACGCAGAGATCGCGGGCTTGCTTGATCTTCGTGAGGCCGCCGAGCTTGCTGATCTTCAAGTTGACCACGTCCATCGTGAGATCCGACTTCGCGCGCAGCAGGATGCCGAGGTCGTCGATGTTTTCGTCGAGCACGAACGGATGCGGAATCTGGCGGCGCACCGCGAGGCATTCCTCGTAGGTGAGGCACGGCTGCTCGATGTAAACGTCCACATCGCGCACCGCTTTCGCGATGCGCACGGCTTCGTGCTGCACCCAGCCAGTGTTCGCGTCGGCCACGAGGCGGTCGCCCGGCTGAAGCTTCGCGGCGACGGCAAAGATGCGTGCGATATCGACATCCGGATCACCACCGACCTTGAGTTGGAAACGGCGATAACCTTCCGCGCGATAGCCCGCGACTTTCGCCGCCATTTGCTCCGGCGATTCCTGCGAGATGGCGCGGTAGAGATGGATGTCCTCGCCGTAGCGGCCGCCGAGCAGCTCACAGACGGGCATTCCCGTCGCCTGGCCGAGGATGTCCCAGCAGGCGATGTCGATGCCGCTCTTCACGTAGGGATGGCCCTTGAGCGCGGCGTCCATCTTGCGATTGAGCTTCACGAGCTGGCGCGGGTCTTCGCCGAGCAAGTGCGGCCCGAGCTCGCGCAGACCGGCGCGCACGCCTTCGGCATACGCCGGCAGGTAGAACGGTCCGAGCGGACAAACCTCGCCGTAGCCGATGAGTCCGGTGTCGGTTTCAACGCCGACGATGGTGCTGTCGAAGACGGTGACCGACTTGCCGCCGGACCATTTGTAGGTGGTCTCGTGCAGCGGGAGTTCAACGCGATGGGCAAAGATGCGGACAATTTTCATGGGTAAAGGCGGGGGCGACTTCAACGGGCTGTTTGCGGTCATCGGTAGGCGGCGACCGGTTTCGGGACGACGCCCAGTCCCGGGTAATCGAAACCGCTGCCGAGCGGGCGGTAGTCGCCAACGATCTCAACGCTGCGGGTGGGGCTGATGGCGAACTCCAAGCCCATGCCCCAGTAGGCGGCGTTGATGATCAGGCGACGCAGGCCGGCGCTCTGTAAATCGGAGGCGCTGCCCATGGTGGAGTGGAAGACGCGAGCGGTTTTGCCGCCGCTGGTCTGCCAGGGTTTCACCCACGCCACCGGCAATGGCTCCAACTCGTCATTCGGCGGGTCACCGGGCTGGCGGCCCAGAAGCGGCTGCCCCCAGACGAGCGCCGTGCAACCCGGCGGCAGGCTCTCGCCTTCCTGGTAGGTTCGATAGACGTCGGAGTTACCCCAGATGTCGGTGACACCGGTGAGCACGGGGTGGCCCTTCTGTTCCTCGACGATTCTACCGCGCGTGGAGTCGGCCATCCAGCGGCCGTGATGATTCAGAAACGTGCCGCCAAGAACATCCTCACCCCAGCGCACCTGCTTGCCGTTGATCCGGTAGGGCAATGGGACGTTGAAGCCGTGATTCGCGGTGCGGAGGGCGATGATCGGTCTGCCGGAATCCACATACTTCACGATGTGCTCCAACTCGGGCTTCGGCAGCGTGAGCAGACGCGTGAAGAAAACGACGAGATCGGCGGAGGCGAGGTGTTCGAGGCCGGGGATGTGGTGTGGTCGGAACTCGGCCTCTTTTCCCCTTTCGGGATACACCGGCATGGTTGGGTCCACCTCACCGCGTTCGTTCACGCCGAAGAGCACGGTGCAGTCGAACCCGTGACGCACGCTGAGAATCTTCGCCATCATGGGCAGCGCCTGCTCGCTGCGATACTCTTGGTCGGCCGCAATCAGGACGATGTGTTTGCCTTTTCCGGGGCCGTCACCGCCGGGATAGGTCAGCCACTGCGGATTCTCCGGCACGGGATGCGCGAGGGCGCGTCCGCCGAACACGAGAAGGGCGCTGAGGAGAATCGCCTTCATTTTGTAGCCGGCACGCCCCAGAGGGTTTCCAGCAGTGCAAACATCTCGGGATCGTGCTGCTTCAGTTCGGAGCGGGTGAAGGGGAAGAAGTCGTTGCGCGTGAAATAGGCTTCGGTGGCCTCGGCGAAGTATTCCATGGGGTTGCTCAAGGCGTAGGCCCGCTCGAAGGTGTTGGCCCGGCCATTGCCTTCCCCGAAGGACCGTTCAACGCGTTCGTAACTGCCGGCGGCCTTGGCGCGCTCGTAGGCGGTCTTGACGGCGGCGTTGTCGAATCCATCCGCGAGCACCCGGTGATGGTAGGCATGGGCCAGTTCGTGCAGGGCGAAGTTCGGCATGCGCCGCATTTCCGCCTCGAAGTCATGCACCCCGGAAAACTCCACCCCGCGCGCCATTGCGGGGTCGCGCCCATTGGCGCGCAGCCAACCCGCGTCGGGATGAAACTCCGCGCCGCTGCGGCCCGGCTGGTAGGCGGGGGAAAAATAGAGCGGAACCTTCCTCAGTTCGGTCACGGCGGGCGCCGGCAGTTCGCGCACAATCTCGTCGAGCATCTTCTTCAGTCCGGCAAGGGCACGGGCGGTGGCTTCCGCCTCAGCCTCAAGCAACTTCCTGTGGATGTGAACCTGCCAGCCCGAAACGTCGCGGGTCTCACGCGGAACGACAGTGCGCTCGGGAGGCCGCGGTTCGGCGGCGCGGACTGCGGTGGGGTTGGTCGCCACCGCGAGTAGGCAGGCGAGGGCGAAGCGGAAGACTGGAAGTGCGAGCGGGTTCACGGCTCGGAATGCCCGTGCAAGCGGAGCAGGCGCCGTGTGCCTGCCCAGTGAGTCGCGGTTGCTTCCGGCACCGTGCATTCCGTTGGATGGCCGTTGGGCCGCTGAGCTTCGCGAGGTCATTTCGGTATTTCGTTCAGCGTGTAGTAGGCGCGGTCGTGCAGCAGCAGTTCGCCGTCCCGGGCTTTGAACTCCCGCAGGTGGAAGTCGTGAACGTGTCCCTGCACGAGGCCCTTTACCCGCAGCCGCACGCTGCGGCCGTCCGCCGCGAGCTCGGCGGCGGAAACGGTGGGGCGGGTGTGGTCCACCTCGGGACTGCCATAGCCCTCCTGGTAAATGTGCGTGTAGGTCTGGAGCGAATAGCTCTCCGGACGACCAGCGATTGCGGTATCGACGGGACGGGTAAAACGCACCACGAAGCCGTCCGGCTGCGCGCGGATGTCGAGGATCTCGAACGGCGTCTGGCCGGTCCAATCAAGGCGCTGGAGCAGGTTGTCCTTCATGCCGCGCACGGGCCAGCCGCGGTTCGTGCCGCCGGCGATCAGTTTCCCATCCGGCGTGAAGTGCACGGCCAGGATCCCCATGCCCAATCCCTCGCGGAAGGGATAACACGCGCCCTGCCACACGCCGTTGACCTGTTCGGTTGTCGCCCGCATCACGACGCACAGCGAGTAGTCGCCGACGAAAATCTGGTTCTCAAACGGTCCGAACTTCCCGCCTGTGCGGCACACCTCGAACGCGGAAATGGAGCGCCCCATCTTCTTGTAGGGAAACACCACCGCATAAGGCACGAGTTCCTGCACGCGTTTCCGCTCCACCTCCATTCGCGACGGAGAACTCGGCATGACCGGAGCCGGCCCCATGTTCGTCGCGAACGGATACCAGTTGAAGCTGATGGGATGGCCCATGAACCCGCCAGGCTTGAGGTGCTTGAGCGAACACGAACCGTTCCACGGCCCCTGGCTCTCGACGTAAAACATCTCTCCGTGTTCGTTCGGCCCCACACCGAGCGGGCTGCGAAGCCCGCTGCACAGCGGGATGGTCTGCCCGTCCGGCGTGAGTTTCAGCGCCCAACCGCGGAAGAGCGCCTTCGAGTGGTAGGATTCCGAGAGGCCGAGCGCGACGTAGAGATTTCCCGCCGCGTCGAACTTCGAGCCGAGGGCAAACTCATGATAATGCCCGAATCCCCACGCGTCGCTCAGCGTGTCGTAGCTGTCCGCGCGCCCGTCGCCGTTCGTGTCGGCAATGCGCGTGACTTCGGTCGCGTGCGTGGCGTAGAAGGCGCCATCGTGCCAGGCCAACCCCAGCACTTCGTCCAGCCCGCTGGCGAAGGTGCTCGCCTTCGGACTCGGGTTTTCGTCGGCAACGCCGCTGAACAGCAGGATTTCCCCGCGCCGGGTCCCGGCCGCCAGCCGTCCATCCGGCAGCGAAACGAAACTGCCGGCCTCCAGATACAAGCCCTCGGGCATCGGCACATTGACCAGCCGGTAGTAGGCCGCCTCCCGTTCCGCCGTGCCCCACGTGTCACCAAACTCCTCGGCGGCGGTGACGACGAGCGGGAGCAGGCAAAGTGAGTTGAAAAGACGAAGAGTCATGGCTTGGCGTTAAGCTCGTATTCGAGTTTCAACTCGCCGCCGGCCACCGGCAGCAGGAGTTCCTGGGTGTCCGCCGCACCGCGCACGCGGCCTGCTGCGGGCAGACGCACGACCATGTTCCTGCCCACGGCAAACTCATTCGCGCCGCGTGGCTCGATGGACTTGTCGGCGGCGACGCGGAAGTGCAGCCCCGCGGGCGGGACGGCAGGAAACGTCAGCGTGCGCTCCAGGTGTGGGCGGCCCGAAGCCTCACCTCGTTCCCGGAAGAAGTCCTCCACCGCAAGCCCGTCCACGACATAGCGGAACCGGGGGCGTTGCCGGTCGTCGAGTGTGTAGCCCTTGAAGGAGGACGACCGGGGGCGCGGCGTGGGATCGTAAGCCGGCCAAGGCGCGTCCGGTGTGGCGAGAACGGCGAAGGCCGGGCCGGGCGGAAACGTCACGGTATCCCGGCCGAGGATGCGGGCCTGTCCGGCACCCTGGCCGCGCCAGATCCCAGACGCTTCGATGAACCCGCCGCTCCACACGGATGCGAGCCGCATCTGCTCCGCGTCGAAGGAGAGGTTGATGCCGCCGGGGTAGCCGACTCCGATGCCGCGCTTGCCGATGCCTGGGAAGGCGCGGCGAATGATGACGGCTTCGTCCTTCACCGTGACGATGAGCGGCTCCAGCACAAAGCCGGCCGGCTCAGCCGCGTCCGGCCCCTGCTCGAGATATTGCCAGAGGGCGTCACGCTGGCGGCCCGGATCGCCGCCGAGCAGGTCGGGCAGCGGCGATGTTCCGTCCGGCCAGAACGCCGGCATGATGGTCAGCGGCGAGAATTGCTGGGGCTGGGCCAGGTAGTGGTGGAACCAGTTTTCCTCCAACCGCTCCGCCATCGCCATCAGGTCCAGTGCACGGATGCTCCCGGCGGCCTTCTCGCGGAAGGTGTGGCAGGCAACGCAGTTCAGTCCCTTGCTGCCTGCGAGTTCACGGCCCACCTGGTGCGGTTTCTCGGCCGGCGCGACGCGGGTGAACTTGGCCGGCGACAGCGTGTCGAGCGCCTTCAGTCCTTGTGCGAGCGGTCCGGCGTTGGCCGTGCCGAACTTCGGCATGCGCGTGTTCAGATACGGTCGGGCGGACGCGCCGTTTGCGATGACTTCGTGCAGCCACCTCGCCTTGAGCTTGGCGCCCACGCCGGTCAGTGCTGGCGGCAAACGGGCCTGGTCGCCGAGGTTTTCGTCTTTGCCGGTGAAATACTCGCGACGATTCGACGCGACGCCGCCCGCCCCTTCACGCTGATGGCAGGCAAGGCAGTTCAACCGCGTCAGGGCGAGCGCTACCAGCTCGGCCGGCGCCCGGTTCCGCGCTTCGTCCGAAATCGCCGCCCGCAGCGAGGCGCGTTGGCGTTCCGTAAGCGGATACCGGGGCCCGGAGCCGGGCTTGTCCGAAAGGCAGCCTTCGACCGGACGCAGCTTGCTGAAGGCCGTGAGCACCGGAGGGGCGACGGGTTCGCCAGTGCGATGACAGGCGTGGCAACGATAGTCGGTGAACAGCTGTTTCCCACGCGCGGCCAGTGCCGGTTCCGGGAGAAATGGGGGCGGCGGCGCAATTTGGTCGCGCAGCAGGTAGCTCGCAATGTCCGTCGCCTCCGCGCGCCCGAGGTGACTGTCCGGCATCCGACCGCCCGGGCGCACCTCTAGCGGGCGTTCGAGGAAGGCCGCGAGACTGGCGACGGAATACTTCTCCGCCAACGGTCCGAGCGGCACCGATCCGGCAATTGACTTCTCCGGCGAATGGCAGGCGACGCAGCCGACCGAGTGATACAGCGTTGCGCCCCGCTCCACCGCGTCCGGTCTTGGCAGCCCTGAAGCCATCGGCCGCCCCAGCGAGGCGAGGTAATGTGCCAGCGCGTTCGCCGCGTCTTCGCGCTCGGCGTCCGGAAGATGCGCGAGCATGTCGGGCATCGTCGTTCCCGGCTTCACCATCGAGGGAGCTGCGAGAAACCGCCGCAGATGCGCGCCGTTGGCCCGCGCGCCGATGGCCGAAAGGTCCGGTCCCGGTTTTGCGGCGAACGCCGGCTGTCCGCTCGGGTGACACGTGGTGCAGCCGAGTTCGCCCGCCAGAACTGCCCCCGCGAGCGGTTCGGTGCCCTCCCGTTCCAGTCCGGCGACGAAAGGTGGTTCAGCGCGAACCAGTCCGACCATGACCAGTGTGCAAACAATCCGCAGAACTGCCTTCATGGTGTGTCCTTTCCCAGGCCGGGCTCCGGTCGGCTTGGCCCCGCCGGCAAATGCTCGTGCAGGAAGCGGGTGAGCGTGCCGTAGAAGTGCCGCACGGTGTTGGTCCCTTCGGAGATGCTGTGCGAGCGGTTCGGATACGGCATGACAGTGAACGGCTTGTTCCGCGCGATGAGTTCGTTCATCAGCATTTCCGTGCCCTGGTAATGGCCGTTGTCGTCGCCCGTGCCGTGGACAAGGAGGAGATTGCCCCGCAGATGCTGCGCGTGCGTCAGCGGCGATCCGTCGCGATAGCCTTCGGCGTTGTCACCCGGCAAGCCCATGTAGCGCTCCTGGTAAATGGTGTCGTAGAGCAGTTGGTTGGCGTTCGGGGCCACGGCGATCGCCGTGGAATAGAGGTCAGGGTAACGGAAGATGGCGTTCAGACTCATGCTGCCGCCGCCGCTCCAACCCCAGACGCCGACGCGTCCGGCATCGGCCTCCGGCCAGCGCTGGAGCATTTCACGCACGGCCGCGGCTTGGTCGTGCGTCGCGAGAATGCCGATTTGCCGATGGATGCTCCGCCGCCAGTCGCGTCCGCGGGGCGTGGCCGTGCCGCGATTGTCCACGCTGGCCACGAGGTAGCCCTGTTGCGCGAGCATCCAGTGCCACAACGCCGTGCGCCCACCCCACGAGTCCTTCACGGTCGCCCCGGCTGGCTCGCCATAGACGTAAATGAACAACGGATGTTTGTTGGCTGCATTCAGGGCTGGCGGCTTGATGCACCAGGCGTCGAACGATGCTCCACCGCCGATCTCGATCTTCAGGAACTCGGTGGCGGGCTTCTTCAGCGCGGACAATTTCTCGCGCAGCTTCCGGTTGTCGGCCAGCACGCGCACCACCTTGTGGTCGGGCAGGCTGACCAGTTCCACCACCGGCGGCGTGGTGAACGTGGACCAGGTGTGCACCGCCCACCGGCAGTCCGGCGAAATGTCGTAAGTGTGCCAACCGGGCTGCCCCGCGGGCGAAAGGCGCTCGGCCAGTCCACCCGACAGACGCGTCCGGTAGAGGTATCGCTGGGTGGGATTGTCCGGGGAGGCGGCGAAATAGAGCCAACCACCGGCGTTGTCCTGCGCCTCAATCGCGATCACGTCGAAATCGCCGCCCGTGATCCGGGAGAAGGACTCGCCGTCGATGCCCGCACGGTAGGCGTGCCGCCAGCCGTCGCGTTCGCTCAGCCAGACAAACTCATCCGCCGGATCGAGCAGGCGGATGGGATTCAGGTTGTCCACCCACGCGCTGTCCGTCTCCCGCAGCACCACGCGCGTCCCGCCGGTCCTCGGGTTGGCCATCATCACGAGATTCGTGGTTTGAAGCCGGTTGAACTGCTGGAGGAGAAGATTGCCGCCGGGCATCCATTCCAAGTGCGGCAGATAATGTTCGCGCGGGTCGCCGGGAATCCGGAGCCAGCGCACCCGTCCGCCGGTGGCGGCCACTACGCCCAATCGGGTGGCGGAGTTCGTCTCGCCCACCTTGGGGTAGGGGAACGAGGTGGTCTTCGGGTAACTGCCCGCGGTGTTGTCGAGGAGCCGGAACTCGCGGACGCCGCTGGTGTCGAACTGCCAGAAGGCGAGGGAGCGTCCGTCCGGGCTCCATCGGAAGCCGTCGCGGATGTCCAATTCTTCCTCGTTCACCCAGTCCGAGGTGCCGTTGATGCGGTTGGACGAACCGTCGGTGGTAAGGGCCGTGATGCGGAACCGGCGGAGGTCCTGGACATAAAGATTGTTCTCGCGCACGTAGGCCACCCGCGAGGCGTCGGGCGAGAACTTGGCGAACATGAGTGTGGACGGCGCAGCGTCGCCACCGAGCCGCCGCAACGCGTGCGTGGCCAGGTCCAACACCCAATAGCTGCCGCGCGTGTTGCGCCGCCAGACGCGCTGGCTGTCCGTGTAGAGCAGGAGTTTTGATTCATCGGGCGAAAACTCGAACGCCTCGACTTTCAGCGGCTCGGCTTTCTCCTCCGGGATGAAGGCGCTGGCCGGAACGACAATTTCCCGGCGTCCGCTGGCCGGGGCGTGGCGCACCAAATCACGCCCCGCCCCCCCCGCTTCCGGAGTCTCCAACGTGAAGTAGTCCGACGTGCGCCGGCTCCACCGCAAGGGAGCGGGACGTTCTTCGCCGAACTCGTCGGACGCAAAGATGCGATCCAGCGTCAGCAGCGAGGGATCGGCCGTGTCCGGTTGCCCGCGGGACGATGCCGCCTCGCCCGTCCGCGACCGCTGCTCCGCCTGGCGGCGGATGGCTGCCTTCGCCTGCTGCAATCGTTCAGGCCACACAAACTTCGGCGCCTTGGCCGGATCATAACCAGCGAGATGGCCCGTGAGCCGGGTCGCCGGCTTGGTGTATTTCAGGACGTTGTCGCCGAACACCTCGCGGCACAGGGCGGCAAGGCCGGGATCGTATTCGAGCAACTCGGCGCGCGTGTTGACGTGATTATGGTCGTGGTCGTTCTCGCGGTTGTCGTCGAACCAGCTCTGCACGCCCTCTGCGAAATACTCGTGGTGATTCACCGACGTGTATTTCCCCTTCCACAACCCGGCCTTCATCGCCGCGTCGTAGGCCGCCTTCACGCGCCCGTCGAAGCCGGGATCCACATTGGCCATGCCCCGCAGGTGAATGTTGTGGGCCAGCTCGTGGATCAGGATGTTCTCGGTCGAATACGGGTCGCCGGGATAGCCCAGCAAATTCTCCTCGCCGCACGAGCAGAACGGATCGGTCCCGCTGCCGCCCATGCCGCGCGCGCGGGCGTCATAAAAGTCGCGGGAGGAGACGCCGGGAAAGCCGGGGACGGGATCCTTCCCGAGCCAACGCCATTCGGGCTGGTCGGTGGTGAACTCGTTCCACCCGAGAATGCAGAGCCGGGCGCCGCTTTTGACCATCGCCGCGCGCACGTCCGGCCGCTGCGCGAGCATCAGGTCCACGAGGTAGGCCGCCTCCTTGAGTGCGTAGGGATTTACCTGCGCCGAAGCGACAATCGGAAACCCGCCCGCCTTCATCCGCTGCGGGTAAAACGCCGGAATGCCGTCCGGGTCGAGCGGGTCGAACCGCATTGCCTGCACCGGCACCTCGCTCATGACGACGCGCTCGGCCTTGTCCTCACGGCCCACGACCGCGAAGCGATGGCCGAGCGTGGTGGTGATGACGGTGTTTTCGCCCGGCGCGACGGAGCCATTCGGCACGCGCTCCGAGTCGGACTTGAGCCAGAAGATGTCCGCGGCCTGCGCGCTGCCGTTGATGAACTGCAGCTTCGGACGCGGTGCCTCGGCGGCGACAAAGACCTGGCCGAGCAGCAGGATTCCGGCGAGCAGCTGAAAGGGTCCCTTCATCACGGTGTGGTTTGAGCGCGCAGCATCCGCAGGTTGGCTTCGGCGAACGCCTTGCCCATCTGCGCGAAGATCTTCGCGCTTCCGAAATAATGATAACCGCCATTGGAAGCGCCCTTGAGAGCCTCCCGGTCCTGGGGCGAAAGGACCTCCTCCAGGGCGAGGGCAAGCTTCTCCTGGTCTGCCTTGGTGATCCCCTCAATCCGCACATCTATCGCCGCATAACGTTCAGGAGAAGTTTTGGAATACTGGTCATTGGCATAGGCCGCCAACACGTTCTTTCCCTTCTTCAGATGCCTGATCTGTTCGTCTTGGAGGACGATGGAACCGTAACGCGGAGCGTCCTGCCACCAGATGTAGGTGTGGAGCTTGTGTCCGTTCAGATACACATGGAACCCCTGCCTCGCCAAAATCGCGATGCGGTAGGAATCGTAGTCCAGGTCCTCAACTTCAAACGTTGTGCGCATGAGCAGGAATTCACCCTTTCCCCAGGTGGCGGGGAATTTGTCCAGGGTGACTCCGCTGTGCTTCCAGACGCCCTTGCCGATGGGGGCCTTGCCTTCCGTCCACATGCTGTCGTCGAACTCGGGCAGGAACCATTTCTCCATCCCGGCAGGCAGCGTGATGTCGCGGAAGCGCCGGTCGGTGTATTCCTCCAACTTGTCCTTCGCTTCGGTGGCATCCACCGTCGCGAAACGCCAGGTCCGTTCATCCGGCAGTGGTTTGCCAACCGGCTTCCAGTAATTCTCCCATTTCCATTCCCGGTCGAAGGTTCCGTCTTTCTTCAATCGATGAGCCGTGCCGACGATATTGTCATACTCGCCCTTCTTGGGTTCTGCGGCGGCAATGGCATGATCCCAGAAGGGAGCGGTATCAACGGCGACCACATTGCCCTTGAACTCGGGCAGGCCGGCCGGTGCCGCCATGGCCTTGCGGAAATTCACATTTTTCTCCCCATCGACTCCCAGCACGCCGATCACGAAAGGCATCTGCGGGGCTGACAGCTCTGTGCGCACATCCCGGATGAAGTGTGACAGCAAACGCGAGTATTCATCGTAGTTCCCTTTTGGGTAGGTCTGGCCATCAACCAAGTCGTTAAAGCCCTGCAGCCAGACGAAACCGGCCAGCTCGTAGCCCTCCTTGGGATCGTAGGCCGGGCAGACCCGCTTAGGATCGGCCAGCACCTTTTTGACGTGCTCAATCATCATCCGGTAGAACACACCCGTGGCGGCATCCTTTTTGTCCTGCCACGCTTTCCGGTCCTCGGCTTTGGGAATCCCGTGGGCGCCTTGGGGATGCTTGTCCCACTCATCCTGAATCTCCTTGGGGAGCTGGTATGGGCCGGCACTGGGCGGACGGAATTCCGTGTTGAGTGACCTGCCGCCCCAGGCGGTCTTGATGATGAGAATGGGCTCATTCAACCCCTTCTCCATGTAGATTCCGAAGGTGAATTCCGGCCCGATCTTGCCGCCATCCTTGGTGGGATTATCGCCGCGTTCGCCAAAGCCAGCGGTCAATTTCCCGAGTCCCTCCCCATTCGCGCTGCCATCGTAAGGGCCGGTCAAATAGGACATCCAGACCCGGTCGCACACCCGCGGAGTTCCATCGGCATTGCGCATCTCCTTGAGGATGGGAGCCGTCTGCGGATCTTTGCCGATGTAGTCGAAGGTCTCGACCCGTGCGTGGCCCTCCATGTTCGACTGGCCGGCGAGGATGAAGACCTTGAGCGGCTTCGCCTCGGCGCTGCCCGCGGCAAACAGGGCACTGATGATCAGCGTGGCGAGCTGTTTCATGGGGTGCAACGGGTTCATGGCTAGAGAGAGCTTCATTGGAGGCGGCTAAGTTCCGGGGTGTCCGTCGCGGCCTCGATGGCTTGGATCGTTTCGCGGACGCATTTGGCCTTCTTGAGCATCAGATTCTTGGGAAAGTCCTTTTCCTCTTTCTCGAAGTAGTTGGCGATCCGGGTCAGCTCCGGGACGACGGACTTGGCGTGGGTTCCGTAGCCGAGGAGAATCTCCATCAGCTCCGGGGTGCGATGCTCGCTCGCCCAGGGATTCTGGTCACGGGTGTAATTCACGCAGGCGCGGATGCCTTCCTCGATGCGGTGTTTGGCCAGGAGGCGCAGCCCCTCCACACGGATCGAGTCGGCGAACATTTCACCGCTCGGCGCGGGTTCGATGATCGCCTGATAGATGGCGGGCAACAGCGGCTTGATCTCCTGGGCCGAGAGCTGGCGATACACCGAGCCGAGGCTGCCGCGGGCGCGACCGTCCTGGTTCTTCAGCCCGGCCCGCACGGCCTGGTAGAGCGCCGCGCGATCCACACCCTCGAGCGACCGGCTCAGCATCCCGCCGCCATCGAAGAGGGCGAAGGAGAGATACCGCTGCTGCATGCCGCGCGGATCGCCCTGGGGGTTCACCTCCGCCAGCAGTCCGAGCAGTTGGGGCACCGCCTTCATGGCGGGGTTGCCGATGGCCGCGAGCGCTTCGGCGGACTTGATGCGCAGCCAAAGGTCCGGGTCCGCCAGCGCTTTCCGCAGCGGTTCAATTGCAGGGGCTCCGCGCCCGCGCAGGGCGATCAGGGCCTGGCAGGCACCGTAACGGGAATACAGGGTGGGCGCCTCCAGCATTGTCACCAACGAGGAAACGGAGACCTCTTTGCGCCGGCCCAAGGCCATTGCGGCTCGCTCGCGGACCACGGGCGACCAACTGCCGAGCCGCACCAACAACTCCTCCGCGCTGAGTTTGTCGTAGGCGCTGTGGCGGTCCTTGTTGTCCCAGCCACGGCCATCCTGGAGGAGTGCTTGCACGGCCGCGGCGTCCAGCTGCGGGACGATGCCCGGGCGCTTGCCCGTCAGATAAAGTTTCTTCAGCGGCATCGCGTAGGCCAGCAGGTAGGCCCCGGTGGCGTCCCAGCCTTCGTAACTGTCGTGATCTGGCTCGGGCGGTCCCTGATGGGCAAATGTGCCGTCCCAGCGTCGGGCGAGGTCGAAATACCAGCCGCCGAATTCCTGCATCCAAGCTCCGGTGGCCTGGGGGCCAGACTGGGCGACGCCAGGCATCGCCCACAGGAGGTTGAAGAAATTACCCGTGTGCCCGGTGTCGCGCTCGGGTCCGTGGGAAGCAACGCTCATGCGGGAAAAGAACTCCGCGCCATTGGCTTCGCCGAGCAGGTTGAAGAGGACGGCGGCCATGCCGCACTTGCCGTTGTCTTCGTGATTCTCAATCCACGGGTGATGGTCGCCGTAGGGAATCGCCCCCTTGCCAATGTAGAACCGCAACAGGCGCGCGCTGAGTTCGATGGCACGGGCCAGCTCCGGGTCCTTTACGCTAGCCTCCCGTGCCAGCACCAGACCGATGGTCAATGGCACTCCCGGCGAATTCATCATCCCGTAGCCGCCGAGGCGGCCATCGGGCTTCGCGAACCCATGGCCCCACGACCCGACTGCGCTCTGCCCCTTGGCGGCTTCCAGCGCGAGCCGCCGCAGGCCCGGCAAGACCGACGGGTCGCCGGTGGCCAGCACATACTCGGAGAGCAGGATCATGACGTAGCCGTAATGCCACGTTTGCATCGAACTGGACGAGTAGTCCGCCGCCCACTGGGCCTCTTTCCTGACCAGCGGGAGGTAGGCGGGATCGCCGGTGGCGAGCAGGGCGAGCGCATTGAGGGAGCGCACGATGGGATCGTCGTGATTCGGGGACTGGGCCAGTTTCCCGGCCAACGCCTTGCACCCCTGTTCCAGGATGCGTTTGGACTTTGGGCAGTTGTAAGGCGCGGTGGCACCGTAACTGCCGAGCACCGGGAGTGTGACGACGACCTCTTCCGCCCGGCCCGCCCGCCACCGGGTCACGGCCAGTTTGCCTCCGCCCGCCGCCGCTTCGGCGAGGGTGAGTGCTTTGCCGAACTCGGTGCGCGGGTCGTAGGAAAACGGCTTGCCGCCGACTCCGAGGATCACGTCGCCGACGAGGAAAACGCCCGCTGCGGGGGAACCCTTCGCCACATGGGTGACGGAAATCTGCCGCGCGTCGGTGGTCACCATCTGGTCGCAGAACATCCACCCGCGCAGCCCCGTGGGGCCGAGATTCCAATCATGTTTGGCGCCCGCCGGAATGGCGTCACCTTGGGTGAAGTCGGGGACCTTCAAGGGCTGGCCCTTGGCCGCGGCCACGGCGGAAGCGGGCGCCGCGAGAAGAGCCAGGAGGATGAGCGTGAAGAGACGAGTCGTCATAAATCAGACCTGATGAGTTGCCGGAGTTCTGGCATCGCCTCGGCGAGGGTTCGATGAGCGTTTAGCTTGCGAATGTGCCCCGGCGTGGTGCCGCAACAGCCGCCCACAATCTGCGCCGTCCACGTTTGGGCATAGCGCAGGTAACTCTCCGGATCGACGGCGTCCGTGTTGATCCAGCCGTCCTTCTCGTCGGCGTAGCCAATGTTGCCATAGGCAAGGAGCGGAAAATCGGGGCCGCAGATCGCCCGCAACTCGGCGAGCGGCCCGGCCAGCGTGTGGGCCGGGCTGCAGTTGACGCCCAGCGCCTTCACCCCCAGCGGCATCAACCTTTCCGCGGCAACCGCGACGGACTCGCCCGACAGGATCCGGCCTGCGCGGTCGCACACGAAACTGACCCAGGTATGCCGGCCGGTGCGCGTCGCCAATTCGGCCGCGATGACGGCTTCCCGAATTGACGTCATCGTCTCGATCAACAGCAGGTCCACGCCCGCTTCCACGAGCTGCTGGATGCGCTCGGCGTGCTCGGCGCGGCATTCGTCAGCGGGCGGCACCAGGTCGGGGCGATAGCAATCCTCCAGCGGGGCCACCGAGCCGGCTACTTGCGCTGGTTTTCCAAATTCGGCGACCGCCTCTTGCGCGGTCGCCACCGCGCGCCGGGTCAACTCACGCGCGTCGTGCCCGCTACCCGCCAGCGCGCGGCGATGGGTGCGGAAGGTGTTGGCGGTGAGAATGTCCGCGCCCGCGTTCAGGTAGTCCCGGTGAACCTGGCGCAACACAACCAAACCGGTGTCACTGGTGAGCGCATTCGCCGACCACAACGGCAAGCCGGTGTCCACGCCGCGCCGGTTCAATTCCGTGCCGGTCGCGCCATCCAACAGGAGGAGTTCACCCTTCATGGATTGCCGTTGCCTGCGGGGGCTTGGTTGACCGGTGCGACTTTCGCCGCCGGCGGACGTTGCGGGCGAAGTCGCAGGGTGACGTTGGAACCGACGGCCGGCAGGTGAGTGGGATCAACTTGCCACTGAAGCGCGTCGTTGGCCTGGCTGTGAATCGCCGGCAGGCACAGCAGCTCGTCGCCGAAGGTCGAGAGCGAGATCACATTTCCGCTGTCGTCGTTCAGGTAGCGACGCGGCCCCGGCCCGTCGCCCTGCAGGACGGACCCGGCGAAGAGAAAGGTGTGCGTGGGGCGCTTGGGCACTGGGTCCGCCGAAGCGGCGGCATCCGAACTCTGACGAGCAGAGACGATGAAATCGTGGATGGGGCGCTCAGCCCACTTTCCCTCCTCGTCCCTGAGCACCAAGGAGACGTCCACCGGACCGCCATGGGGTGGAACGTCAATCCAGCGCTCGGCCTGCGCCTCAAGCGGCTGGCGGGTCGCCGGGCTTCCCGGTTTGGCGCCCAACAGCAGCAGCGCCGCGTGAATGTGCTTCGGTTTGGCTTCGACCACGACGATGGACTCATGCTCCTTGGTTCCTTTGGTGCAGGCCACCAGTTCCAGCAGTCCACGCCGGAGGCAAACGGACGCCTCCACATCCACGCAACGCTCCTTGAGGTTGATGGCGAGACCGGGGAATTCGAGTTTGCCCACGGCGGCCGCGGCCGGGGAATTGGTATGCCCCCCGGCCAGTGCGGGCTGGTGGGTGGAAAGCGGTCCGGGGGAAACTTCGGCTGCCCCGAGCACGAGGCCGGGCAGTGCCAGCGCCGCCAGCAGTTTCAGTCGGAACAATGCGGACGGTGCCCGGGCATGGGCGCTGACACCGTTCATGAAGCTGCGGGCGGCAATCGTGCTCACGGCATCCTCCACTCCAGCATTTCCAGCGTCAGCAGGGCGTAGCAGGTGGCGAGAATGGGATCCGCTTCCCACCAACGGGGCTCGGGATTCACCCATGAGCCGTCGGCTTGCTGAAGCTGGAGCAGCCGCCCCGCGACCTGGTCCCGCCAGGGAATTTCCACGCCATTCGACAGCTTGAGACGCTCGTCCCCGGAGGCGGTCAACGCCTTGGTCAGCAAATGCAGGTAATAAAAGTAACCCTGCTGCCCCATCCCGGGATTCTCCTCGAGGGTGTAGTTGGCCCGCAGCCAGTCCTTGACCGCGACCACCCGCGGATCGTCTTGGCCCAGCTTGGCGTAGAGGTAGCTCAACAAACCGCCGTAGCTCATGCTGCCATAGCTGCGCAGGGCCACTCTTCCCGTCGCGGAGTTGGTGACGCCGCCCGCCATGCTGTGGCCGGGATAATAGAAGAAGCCGCCCCGGTCCTTGGGGTCGGTCGAGACGCGGTCCGAAGTGTTTGTGCCCGGCAGGTTCTGGCAGTGCGCCAGGAAACGCACCACCGCCTGCCAGTCCAAGTCCGGCACGGGCGAGGCTGCCGCGGGGGAATCCTTCGGAAACAAGGCCTCAGACACCCGCATCGCCTCGATGGCCACCAGGGTGTTGTTCATGTCCGAGTGCTGATACTTGCTGCCATAGCCCACTCCCCCGTCAAAAGGCGTGTCGTTCGTCCCTTTGACGCCGAGGTCAATCTGGGTGTTGGCGAGGAACTCGCGCGCCTTCACGACGACCGGCAGGAAATTCGTGTCCGCGGCCGCGGTCAGCGCCATCAGCGCCAGGGAGGTGTTGTAATTCGCCAGCCCGGATTTCTGGATGGAACCATCCGGCTTCACACAGGAGAGCAGGTAGTCAAACCCCCGGTTCATCTCGGAGGTGCGGCTCCGCCGAAACCGTTGGGTCGGCTCCAGATTCATGGCCGTCAGGGCCAGGGCGGTAACCGCCGGCTGCTCGGGCGTGGACCACCAGCCGTTTGAATTCTGGGCCTTTTGCAAGAAGACGAGGCTCCGCTCAATGGCGGCGCGCACCTCCTGCCGGGTCGGCGCCTGGGTCTGCCCGGTGGGCGTGACCGGTTGGGCGTTTAAGCCGAGGCAAAGGCCAACGAACGCGCCTGCCGCCAGAACGATTGCGCTGAGGAGTTTGGGTTGCATGCAAATGCGTTGGGCGCGCGGTTGTTTCGAAGCAGACTGGCCGTTGTCATTTCCTGCGAATGGCGCCGTTCAAACTTGCCGGGACGTTTCGGCCCGCGCTGCTGGCCCCAGCCCGAACAGCAGGCACTGCGCGAGGGTTGGGGAGAGAGGCGGCTCACTCGCGCCAGCGCCGGAATGGACGGCCTCCTCCTCTCCCCGGCCCTCTCCTCCCTCCTCCGTCGGGAAGAGAGGGGGAACACCGGACGCGCCGCCGGCTACCGGGTGCAACGCGCGCACCAAGTCCGACGAAATCTCTACGCCACTCCGAATGGAGGAGACGGAGGCGGAGTCAGTGTTGCGATGCACCCGTGCTGTCATGCCACTGGTTTTACGTTTGGCCCCGTTCGCCGTCTTGGAGTTGAATGACACCCAGCCGTGAAAACTCGCCCAGAGAAGCAGCTCGCCGCCGCCGTTTCCGGTGGGCCGGCGCCGGTGGACGTCGCGCTGCTGGAAAGCCTCTTCGACCAGGCGCCGGACGTGGCGTTCTTCATCAAGGATGCGGCGGGCCGATATCTCGTGGTCAACACCTCGCTCGTCGAACGGCATGGGCTGCGCCACAAGTCCCAGGTGCTCGGCAAGCGGCCGAGCGAGATCTGTCCCGGTGAGTTTGGCCGCATCCCGGCCGCGCAGGACGCCGCCGTGTTGCGGACCGGTCGCCCGCTCCTGGACCACCTCGAACTCCACTGGTCCACCCCGCACAAGCCCGGCTGGTGCCTCACCACCAAGCTGCCGATGCGCGATACCGCCGGGAAGATCATCGGGCTGATCGGCATCTCGCGCGACGTGCGGGCGCCCATCGGCACCCGCGAGATCCCCGTTGAGTTCGCCGCCGCGCTCGAACATTTCGAGAACCACCTCGCCGAACCCGTAACGCCCTCGGCCCTGGCCCGGCGCGCCCAACTGGCCCCGCCCCGGTTTGCGCGCCTGATGAAACGGTTCTTCGGCCTCACCCCCAGCCAGTTCATCGCGAAGACCCGCGTCGCCGCCGCGTCGCGCCTGCTGCGCGAGACGGAACAGACCGTGGCCGCCATCGCGCTGGCCTGCGGCTTCTATGACCACAGCGCCTTCACCCGGACCTTCCGCGCCCTGACCGGGGTGACCCCGACGCAGTTTCGCGCGGGTGGGGGGGCGAGGCTGTGACCCCGGCTAAGTTGCGGCCCCGCGGCAGCGGCGATTGGCCAGGGCAGCGAGTTCACGGACCGACCGCGCGGTAGAAGACGGTGTCGCTGGGCGGGGTGGCGTCCTCAAGCAGGAATTCCCCGTTGGCGGCGGCGGTCCCGGCGGCCCCGGCTCCGGGCACGTCGGTCCACTGGCCGGCGATGGTCGCGGCGGATTGAAGCCGGTGGGCACCCCCGGGGCTGCCCGTCGCGATGAAGCGCCGTTCGCCGCCAGCCCCGGGCGCGAGTCGGAGCGTCAGTCCGGCCACGGGGGGCGTGACCGGGCCCACCCCGGTGAAGATGTAGGCCGCGCCGGCATCACTGGCGCTGTTGTTGGCTTGGCTGCCGTTCACGCCGGTGGCGTTGCTGTCTTCCTGCTTGGCCCCGACGACCAACGTGTCGACCGACACTGACACCGCCCCGCCGAACAAGTCATTCGCCCCGGTATTGCTGGCCTTAAGGTATGCCTGCTGGGTCCAAGCGGCACCGCTACGCACGAACACGTAGGCGGCACCGGCATTGGGGGCGCTGTTGTCGGCTTGGTTACCGTGCACGCCGATGGCGTTGCTGTCTTCCAAATAGGCCCCGACGACCACTGTGTCGCCTGACACCGCCACCGACCCGCCAAACCGGGCACCCACCCTGGTGTTGCTGGCTTTGAGGTAGGCCTGCTGACTCCAAATGGCACCGCTCCGCACAAACACGTAGGCCGCGCCCGCCTCGAGGGCGCTGTTGTTGCCCTGTCTGCCGTTCACGCCAGTGGCGTTGCTGGCTTCCCTGTAGGCCCCAACGACCACCGTGTCACCCGACACCGACACCGCCCCGCCGAAGAAGTCAGTCGCCCCGGCGTTGCTTGCCTTTAGGTAGGCCTGCTGGCTCCAGTCCGTTCCGCTTCGGACAAACACGTAGGCCGCGCCGGCGCTGGGGGCGCTGTTATCGGCTTGGTTACCGTTCACGCCGGTGGCGTTACTGCCTTCCCTATGGGCCCCGACGACCACCGTGTCGCCCGACACCGCCACCGACCAGCCGAACAAGTCATCCGCCCCGGTGTTGCTGGCCTTGAGGTAGGCCTGCTGGGTCCAGCCTGTGCCGCTCCGCACGAACACGTAGGCTGCGCCGGCATCCTTGACGCTATTGTCGGCCTCGTTGCCATTCACGCCGGTGGCGTTGCTGGCGTCACTGGGGGCCCCAACGACCACCGTGTCGCCGGACACTGCCACCGATCGACCGAACCAGTCCTCCGCCTTGGCATTGCTGGCCTTGAGATAGGCCTGCTGCGCAATCGGATCGGTGGTGAGCGGTGCGGGCTGGAACTCGTGCCGCCCCGCCTCATACGCGGCGCGGATGCTCTGCCAATCGGATTTGGCCAGGCCCGCGGGCACCTGATCAGGAGAGGTGAGCTTTTGCGGCCTTCCCGGCACGGCTGCGGGGGCGGCGATGGCGGCGTGCCCCACCAGGGCCAGCCAAGCGAGGATGAGTGCGCGCAAGGTCTCGTTCATGGTGATTGCCCCCCATAGCGGCGGGACACTTCCGCTGTCGAGCCTGGAAATAGCCGATGGCGCGGCTAGGGCGTGTCTGGATGCTTTCCCGAGGTGACGGAACCCGACCTGAACGATGCGCCACCGTATGCCCCGGCGAAGGTCGAACCCTGTCCAGGGGAACCCCGCGGGCGCGCGGCAATCGGGAAGTCTAAGTCGGAGAAGAAAGCCAAGCAGCAGCAGGGCGAGTCGGAGTGACGGATCGCACCTCTGCTTCCTTGGTGGGGCGAGACTCTGTCGAGCCCATTTCCGAGCGCAGCGAGGCGAACGAAGTGAGCTTCTTTCCCTGCCAGCGCGATGCTCGCTGCGCTCGCGCCGGCTTCGCCGGCAGATGGGGCTCGACGGAGTCTCGCCCCACCGGAAGCGGGCTGGGTTCCGTCGCCGTTTAAGGGAAGCCAAAGGCATTTCAAGTTTCGATGTTGCCTCCGACTTCACTTGATCAAGAGCGCCGGAGGCGCGGCCAGAAAGTAGCCCCGGGCGTCAGCCCGGGGTTCGTCCCGGGAGGAGGCGTCAGCTCCGGAGGAGCGGAAGAGTCGGCGTTTCTGTCGCCCCTTCCGGGGCTTGGACGGCCCGCTCTCTCCCACAGCTCACGCTGTGGGCTACTCTCTGCCGCCGCTCCGCGGCTCCGCGAACCGCGGCGATCTATTGGCAACTGAGATGAGCATCCTCCCCCGCCAGCACGAAGCTCGCTGCGCTCGCGCCGGCTTCGCCGGCAGATAGGGCTCGACGGAGTCTCGCCCCACCGGATTTGGGCCGACCACCCGCACCGCTCAGTCCGTCATGCCGTCACTTCAGCGACTGCACGTAGCGGACGAGGTCCACGACCTGGTCGTCGGTCAGGGCGTCGAGCAGGCCTTCGGGCATGACGGACTGGCCGTCCACGTAACCGGCGACCTTGATGCTCTTGATGGGAATGACCTGCTGGGTGCCGCCGGCGAAGCGGACGGTGAGGGCGTCGGCCGTTTCGTCGCCGAAGAAGCCTTCGTAGGTTTCGCCGTCGGTGGTCTCGACGTGGTAGGTGCGGAAGACGCCCTCGATCGCCTGGCTGGGATCGAGCACGGACGTGAGCACGGCTTCCGTGGTGCGATTCTTCGAGCCGGCGAGCGGCGGACCGAAGCCGGTGCCGTCGTTGCGCGTGGAATGGCACGCCGCGCAGGTAGCCTGGAACAGCGTCTGGCCGCGCGCGTGGTCGGCCATCGGGGCTGAGTCCACGCGCTGCACGAGCCGGGCAATGCGGGCGTAGACCTGGCGTTTCTCGGCGGGGTTCTTGCCGGGATGCCGGGCGACGACTTGCGTCCAGCGGCCGGACGAGGGAGTGGCGATATTGCCGCGACCCTTTTCCTCGACCATTTGCAGCAGGAGGTTCTGGAAGGCGCTTTCGTAGGTGCCGCCGGGGGCGAGGTAGTCACGTTCCCAACCCTTCACGGTGTCCTTCAGGTTCGGTGTGGTGTGCCAGCGGCGGAGCCAGGCGAGGTGTTCGGCGCCGAGCGGTTCCGGGTGGTCGCGGAAGAAGCGTAGAACTTCCCAGCGCACGCGGAAGGTCGGCTCGTCGGTGAGTTCCTGGAGCAGCGCGAAGGCGTCCTTCAGAGGCGGGCGCACGGTGGACAGTGCACGGACCGCTTCGTGGCGGAGATCCTCACTGCGGCTGGCGAGCAGGTCGCGGTAGAGGGCGCCCTGGTAGTGCCCGAGCCCTTCGAGGCACCACAGCGCGTGGATGCGGAGGTCGTCGGCCTGGCGCGCGTCGCGGACGAGGACGGCCAGGGCGGGGATGAGTTCGCGGGCGTTGCGCTGGACGATCTGGTGCCAGGCGGCGCGCATCTCCCAGGTGGAGGGCGATTGCAGATGCTTCAGCAGGGCGCGGTTGGGCGCGGCGGCGACGTTGGGCGCGGAACGGCGGGTCTGGCTTTCGTGGCGCACGCGCCAGACGCGGCCACGGGTCTTGTCACGGGCGGGGTGGTTCCGATCAATTTCGTTGTGGGAGATGATGCGGTTATACCAGTCCACGATGTAGAGGCAGCCGTCGGGGCCGAAGCGGATGGCGACCGGGCGGAAAAAGTCGTCGTCGGTGGAGACGAGGTCGGGCAACTGCTCGAAGCGATACACGCCGTTCGGGCCGCGCGTGGCGGAAACGGTGTTGATGCGCCGCGTGATGGGGTTCGCGACGAAGATCACGTTGTGCCACGGGTTCGGGAAGGAGCCTTCGCGGTCATCCGAGATCGCCAGGCCGGAGAAGCCGGTGCCGCCGAGGCTGAGGTTCGGCGCAGTGGGCGGATGGTAGGGTGAATCGGGGTGGACGAGGCGCTTGATGAAGCTCGGGTAAGTCGTGTCGCGCTCGAAGTGGACGAGGCTGTAACCGAGGTCGTTGGCCTCGTGGATGAAGACGTGCCCGGTGCGGTCCTGCGCCCAGCACCAGATGTTGTTCAGGCCGGCGCCGATGACTTCGAGGTCCGAGCCGTCGGCCCGAAAACGCGCGACGACCGTTTTGTCGAAGTTCACCGCCTTGCCGGTCGTGGTGACGGCGGTGCCGTTGTTGAGCACGCCCTGCGAGAAGACGATCCAGTTGCCCGGCAGGAATTCGAGCTGGTGCGGCAGCGTGTGGGTGTCCTGCACACCGAAGCCGTGGAGGAGCACTTGGCGCCGGTCCACGCGACCGTCATGGTTGGCATCTTCGAGGAGGAGGATTTCCGGTCCTTGCGCGACGATGACGCCGTTGCGGTAGGGCAGCACGCTCATGGGCATCACCATGCCGTCGGCAAACGTGCGCGCGGTGTGGGGACCGGGACCAAGCGGCTGGTCGAAGACGACCACGCGGTCGCGCCCGGCGGACTTCCAGACGGCCGGGTCCTGGTCGCGGGGATACTCGGTGGCGGTCATGGACCACATGCGACCGGCGTCGTCGAAGGCGATGTTGATGGGCTTCGGCAGGCCCGTTTCCTCGCTGGCGACGAGTTCCACCGTGAATCCGGGCGGCACGGTGAACGACGCCTGCTGTTCGGCTGGGGTGCGGGGCTGGGCCTCGGCGTTGTTGCCGGTCTTGAGCGGTTCGGCGGCGAAGCCGGGCGTGGCCAGCAAGATGCCGGCGAAGAGGGCGGGGACGGACTTCATGTGACGTGCGCCGAGCCTGTCATTGGCCAAGGGCGAGGGCGAAGGATGAAAATCCAACCCATGGGGACCGGCGATCCGCATCTGGACACTGCCCCCGAAGTGGCACCGGCGCCTCGCCGGTGTGGGTTCAC
>OFDN01000156.1_pt1 | contig 66732 bp, 61 predicted proteins | sample 1520971 | NCBI WGS metagenome assembly OFDN01 (sample SAMEA94257418, study PRJEB24077) | hot springs metagenome | biome: Aquatic biome; feature: Geographical feature; material: Water | place: India | collected 2012-06-12 | depth 5 m
TTAAAATCCTGTTCGCCGAAAAAGCGAGTGCGGGTTCGATTCCCGCCTGGGGCACCAAAAGTCGTTCATGAATTGAGCGACTTTTTTATTTTAGTAATTCGTCTTACAAGTGAGTCGATCATTCAACTTAGTATCTGCTTTATATATTTACCCCGTCACCAATATCCTCGCAGTACAAGCATATTTAACCGGTTGAATGGTTCCCGTTAGATCTGGTTCACCCATTTCAATGCCAATCGCACCAACCCATGTAATACCTGCATCTTCGATTAGGTCCGTATTTTCCAGTTGGAGATTCATGCAATGTGCAGGTACTGTTTTTTTGGCCATCATCCAGTCGCTGAAAACAGTGGTTGATGGTAAATCCTTTGTATAAAGGATAGATGGGTATTTGATCTGGTCAGCATAAACATCTTGAATGGCTGCCAGCGAAGCGATGATTCTGTAATAAGGCTTTTGCCAAGGAAGCTGAAAATTAAAACCGGGTAATAACTCACCGATCTGTATGTGCAGCGCTGTTTTTTCCCTAAGCAATGTGGCAACAGGTCTTTGCTTCCATACCGAATCAAACAAATGTCTTTTGGTAAATGGCAGCGAAGTGAGTGCCTCTTTGTGCATCGAAAAAAGAACGGGTCTTTCCCCATGTGGATATACAGTATCTCTTTTTTGGAGAATTTTACAAAAGCTTTGTAGAACAGGAGTCATATTCTGATCGGTTAATCGCATCATGATCGGAAGCGCTGTTCTAACCATTTTACCTGCCCGTGCACAAATGGAAAATTCTGCACTGTTCCGTCTCATGGCCGCATACTGGGGCTCTTTTTGATAAGCACCTTTTGTGATAAAGGCTTTTCTACGCACAATGGTTTTATCACTGCCTTTCATTTGATAGGCAACCAGTTCATCAATGGTACCCGTGTACCGTAGTGGTCCATGTAGTGTTGGCATGTTCTAGTGGTTATCTAAGTAAGATATAAAAATATTATCATGTTTACAAGTGCTTTATTAAACTATTTTATCATATTCTTATTGCATATCTATATAGATAGGGGACAAGTATGCGATAACAACGCGATAATAACGCGACAACTACGCGATAACCCAGGTATTCAAGCCCGATAATAACGAGTTATATAAAGAATACTTTAACGATCACCGGTATGCAAATTCGGGCAGCATGCATTCTAAGGGAAAGATAAACAATGGCCAATTTTTCGAAGTACGGGTGTTGTATGTTGCTTTTGCTGATTTTTTTGAATGCTGCAATGGCACAGTCTGATTTTTATGGGCGGTTGGCAGATTCGGCACAAGCATTAACCCGTCAAAAAGTGCTGTATGATCTTTCTTATTTCCGTATCAATTATCCTATGGGGGATGTGCCTGCTGATAAAGGTGTTTGTACTGATGTTGTCATTCGTGCTTATCGCAAAATGGGTATTGATCTGCAAAGAGAAGTACATGAAGATATGCGCCGGAATTTTCAGTTCTATCCTAACTATTGGGGATTGAAAACAACAGATCGGAATATCGATCATCGAAGAGTTCCCAACCTGATGTATTTCTTTTCGCGTAAAGGGATGGTGCTGCCGATTTCAAGCAATGCAGCTGATTATCGTGCAGGGGATATTGTTTGCTGGCAATTACCAAAAGGAATGAAACATGTTGGCATGATTGTACATCAAAAATCAAAAGACCAACAGCGGTCATTGGTGATTCATAATATCGGAGCCGGACAAGTGATGGAAGATATGTTGTTCGCTTATCCTATTATCGGACATTATCGATATGGACGATAGCTCATAATGAAAGATGCAGGATGGGGTAATCATTGCCTTGTCCATCTTTTTCGCTTCTGGCAACTTGTTTGAAACCCATTTTTAGATAAAATCCAACAGCTTGTTCATTTTGTTCATTCACATCAACGGCATTGGCTTGTAAATTTTGAATAGCAAATTCAGTCAGTTGTTTTCCGATGCCTTTGCCGCGAGTATCGGGATCTAAGAACAACATTTCAATCTTCTGTTCTGCTACTCCCACAAAGCCAACAATTTTTCCTGCTTTGTCTTTAGCACAATACAATTGCACCATTGATAAGAAAACAGTCTCTACCTGATCTCTCCATTGTTCGGTAAAATCATCCGGTAAAAAATGATGAGTTGCCTTAACAGAAGCTTGCCATAGATCTGTTATCTCTTTATAGTCGGAGGGTAAAGCAGCTGCGATCATCATACAGTTAAAATTAGAACAGTATCTATTCCCAAACAAAAACCAATATCAATCTGTCATGTTTTTCAGTCAACTATCAACTGTTATCTGTCAACACGCATTCCCTACAAAAGCTTTAAGTTTGTATCATGTCGATCATTATATTTGATAATACGCAAAGAAAACGTTTATGGCCACTAACCCAAACCAAGGCCATTGCTTCTTTGCGAATGGGTATTCTAACCATCGCAGAAAGATGGGAAAAGCTTACAGGTTTGCAGGTGTTTGTACATACCAGTCCTTATTTGCAAAATCTGTATGGATATCCACCCACCGGTGAACATATATGGGTCGACGCCTCTGTTATTCCCAACTCATCTTTAATCGATGGCATTCAAAGTATATCCAACAATCATGGCTGGGCAGATGAACAAGGTTTAATTATAGGGAAAACAGCTATTGCATTTGAGGACTTTGATCCATCTCAATCTGTGCAATATTTTGAAGTTGTTCATGATTATCCGTCAGCCCAAAGAATCGTTTATCCATGGCAACTAATGCACATCAACGATCAAATTTTACGTTTTGATTTTGATCTATTGACTCAAGGCAAAACATCAGCATCAATTTCATCTACCAATCGATGCATACATGCCGAACATATTTTTATAGAGCCAGGAGCAATTGTAGAGCATGCACTATTGAATGCATCAACAGGACCTATCTATATTGGTAAAAATGCAGTTGTGATGGAGGGTTCTGCCATACGTGGACCTTTTGCATTAGGAGATCATTCAGTGCTGAAAATGAATAGCCGTATTTATGGAGCTACAACACTCGGACCTTATTGTATGGGTGGAGGTGAGATCAAGAACAGTATCATGATGGGCTATTCCAATAAAGCACATGATGGTTATATGGGTGATGCTGTAATAGGTGAGTGGTGTAATTGGGGCGCAGGTACCAGTAATAGTAACCTAAAGAATACAGCAGGTCTCGTTAAGATTTGGAGCGAAGCTGATCAGGAATATTTACCGGCAGGTTATAAATGCGGAGTGATCATGGGTGATTATTCAAGAACAGCGATCAATTCCTCTATCAATACAGGTTCTGTGATTGGGGTATCTTGTAATGTATTCGGTGAAGGCTTATTACCCAATATCATTCCCAATTTCAGTTGGGGTTGTAAGGGTGTGAAATATAAAACCGACATGGCTTTGGTAGATATTGATAACTGGAAGCAACTCAAACAACAATCACTCAGCGAAACGGATAAACAAATCCTACTCACCATCTCAATCCAATAATTTCTGTGTCTTTCTATGCCTTCTCCAAAGGAGTCCTTCGGATAGTGGCAATAATCATTTCATTATCAGTCATCCATTAAGTTCTGATTATGGAACGCAGATTTTTATGATTGGTTATGATCTTATCATAATTAATCATAAAAATCTGCGTTCCATCCTTCGCTTATAATCAATTAATTTGCCACAGAACACACTGAGATCACCAAAGAAAACACAGGATAAAGCCTTATTTTAGCGACTTCAAAAAAAAACTATAATGAGAAAGCAGATAGCAGCCGCCAATTGGAAAATGAACCTCACCATCACAGAAGGAGAACAATTACTGGATCAGTTATTGTCTCATAACTATGACCTGAATGAGAACAGGCAAGTGGTATTTGCAGTGCCGGCCCCTTATTTGTCGATGGCGCAAGCAAAAGTTGCAGGTAAAACACAAGTATACATTGCAGCTCAAAACTGCTACAACAAAAAAAGCGGTGCTTATACGGGAGAAACATCCGTTGTGATGTTGAACTCATTAGGCATTACGCATGTAGTGTTGGGTCACTCTGAGCGTCGTGAATATTTTCAGGAAAGCAATCAGTTTTTAGCTGAGAAAGTAAATATTGCTTTAGAACATCAGATCACACCCATCTTTTGTTGTGGAGAACCTTTACAGATTCGTGAGGCAGGTACGCAAAATGAATTTGTAGCCCAACAATTGGAAGAATCATTGTATCATCTCTCTGCAGATGCATTGAAAAAAGTAGTGATTGCATACGAACCCATTTGGGCAATTGGCACCGGTAAAACAGCTACCAGCGAACAAGCACAAGAAATGCATGCTTATATTCGTCAACAACTGGCTGCTAAATATGGTGATGCTGTAGCACAGGAGATTTCTATTTTATACGGAGGCAGTGTAAAAGCATCCAATGCCAAAGAATTATTCAGTCAACCTGATGTAGATGGCGGACTGGTAGGTGGGGCTTCCTTACTTGCTGATGAGTTTAAAGTGATTATTGATTCGCTTAAATAATATTCAGGTGTATTTTGATGGGACGCAGATTTTTATGATTGGTTATGATCATAACAAATCATAAAAATCTGCGTCCCATCCTTCGAATGAAATCATTTCACCGGTAAAGCCACTGCTTCATAAGCATCCAACTGATCAAGATGCAACACTGTTTTGGTACCATCTTCATTCGGATGATACATCGGTAAGAATTTCGCACCGAAAATAAATTCTTCGTAAGTGTAAGAAGTACGCGATACCACTGTATTAGACACACTCTCATCAAAACCCTGTACAAAAACCAATATTTCGGCCCGTGCATTGGTCAGGTCTTCTTTGGTAAAACCATAGATCGGGCTCTCTTCATTGATTACATGCACCAATGTCCAGTTAGCAGTCATCGTATTCGCTTTGGCAATATCAAGCGGCATATTATAGAATCTGTTCTTACGCTGCCCATCTTCTTCCACATGAATCGCCAATGTAACCCTCACTTCTACATTCACCAGATAATTTCTGGTATAAGGCACCATTCGAAACATCAATGCAATACCATCTCTAAAAGGAGCGATGATGGCATTTTTACTGTAACGAATATAGGCTTTGGGTTTTGAAAATCGTCCCCACATAATGCCTGTGGCAATGGCAAACGTCATCAATCCGGTTAAGGCTTCCATCGAAGCGGTAAAACTGGCAGCAAAACCTATCGGATTGATACGTCCATAACCAACGGTGGTGAATGTTTGGGCACTAAAGAAAAATACTTCACCAAACAATTCAATTCCGGTTACTTCCATCAGTCCGCCTAAATGGTCGATCCCAATTAGAAAATAGATGCCTGTGAACAATAAATTAGTCGTTACAAAGTAGATGACCACGACGGTTAAAAAATTGAACCAGGACATGGTCAGAAGTGAGTGATAAATATTCAGTCTTTCCCAAAGATTCATCCCCCTTACATCCATATTGGGATTGCCATCTCGATTAAAAAAACGACCGCCACCACTCAGGGTGGTATTGGTACCCAGCCCTGTTTCATTGTTGATCTGGGCTTTTTTGTTGATCTTATTCAAGAACATAGTTATCAGGGACTTAGTACCCCTAATATAGCAAAATATGGTCTTGATTCGATTTTGTTGAAGAACAGTGTATAATCCGGGCTAAGCTTGTTCCTTGATTCTTCAGTCTTGTTCCTTTTCATCTTATCTTTGCGCCCTTATGAAGCAAATCAGGAATTTTTGCATTATCGCACATATCGACCATGGGAAAAGTACGCTGGCTGACAGACTGTTAGAGCATACCAAGACCATTACCGAGCGTGAGATGATGGACCAGGTACTGGATGATATGGACTTGGAACGTGAAAAAGGGATTACCATTAAGAGTCACGCTATTCAGATCAATTATACCTATAAAGGTGAGCAGTATGTGCTTAACCTGATCGATACGCCCGGTCACGTGGATTTCAGCTATGAAGTGAGCCGTGCATTGGCTGCCTGCGAGGGTGCTTTGTTATTGGTAGATGCTTCCCAGGGTATTCAAGCCCAAACCATCAGTAATTTGTACTTGGCTATTGAGAATGATCTGGAGATCATTCCGGTGATCAACAAGATCGATATGGATGGCGCTAAAATTCCGGAAGTAACCGATCAGATCGTGGATTTGATTGGTTGTAAGCAGGAAGATATTCTGTTAGCGAGTGGTAAATCTGGCATTGGTATCGAAGAAATTCTGGAAGCCATAGTAGAACGTATTCCGGCACCGGAAGGAGACCCTGAAGCGCCATTGCAAGCATTGATCTTTGATAGTGTTTTTAATAGTTTTCGCGGTATCATCGTTTACTACCGCATTCTGAATGGAGTACTGAAAAAGGGAGATAAGATTCGCTTTGTAGCCAGTGGTAATGATTATTTCGCAGACGAGGTAGGTGTATTGAAACTCAGCATGACACCCAAACAAGAAGTGCGTGCAGGTGATGTAGGATATATCATTACCGGTATCAAAAATGCGAAAGAAGTGAAAGTGGGTGATACCATTACACTAGCCAGCAATCCCGGTGAAATGATCCATGGTTTTGAAGAAGTAAAACCCATGGTATTCGCAGGTATCTTCCCGGTGAATACAGATGAGTTTGAGGAGTTACGTGATTGTATGGACAAACTCCAACTGAATGATGCTTCACTGACTTTTGAATTGGAAACTTCACAAGCACTTGGTTTTGGTTTCCGATGCGGATTCTTGGGACTACTCCACATGGAGATCATTCAAGAGCGATTGGAACGTGAGTTCAATCAGACCGTTATCACAACTGTACCGAACGTAAGTTTCAATGCATATACCACCCGTGGTGAAAAGATTATTGTGAACAATCCGGCTGAAATGCCTGATGTGGTGAAGATCGATCGTATCGAAGAACCATTTATCAAAGCGCAGATCATCACTTTGCCTGATTATATCGGTAATATTATGACCCTCTGCTTGGGTAAGCGTGGTATTCTGATCAATCAAAGCTACCTCACACCATCACGTGTTGAGCTCATCTTTGAAATGCCATTAACGGAGATTGTATTTGATTTCTATGACAAACTGAAAAGCTCTACCCGCGGATATGCTTCATTTGATTATAGTCCGATCGGCTATCGTGAAGCAGATATCGTAAAGATGGATATCCTGTTGAATGGAGATAAGGTAGATGCTTTGAGTGCACTGATCCACCGCAGTCGCGCACAAGACTTTGGTCGCAGACTCTGTGAAAAGCTAAAAGAGCTTTTACCGAAACAACAATTCCAGATCGCGATACAAGCTGCTATTGGAGCCAAAGTAATTGCACGTGAAAACATCAGTGCGATGCGTAAAGATGTAACTGCCAAATGTTATGGTGGTGATATCAGCCGTAAGCGTAAACTATTGGAAAAGCAGAAAGAAGGTAAAAAACGCATGCGCCAGATTGGAAACGTAGAAGTGCCGCAGGAAGCGTTTTTGGCGGTGCTAAAACTGGATTGATCTTTGATTTTTTGATCTGTGATTTTTTGATTTAATTCAAGAAATCACAGATCAAAAAATCAAAGATTCCCTCTCTTCCTCGTTTGATCCGGATTCACCCTTCCATCGGGGTTTACTTCTGTGATGTCTGCTTGATGTACCCATTTTCCGCCTAGCCATTTGAAGCCTTCAAACGTGCCATAGGGTACAAGGGTGTGTTTCTTTTTGTTATCACCTTCTTCGCTCACGAGATGCGCCATCACAATCATATTTAATTCAGGATCATAGTTGAGTTTGGCATTGGCGTCTTTTTTGTATTCCAGACAAAAACGAAATGCAGGTTGTTTGGGTTTGATATCATCTTCCCGATAATTAAAATATCGTCCACCGAATTGTGGGTTGCCATTGGCATCGAAAGTCATGACTTCCATCCATTTCCTGCTACTTCTGGCATCATTTTCATCGTAACCAAAGAGGGTATAATATTTTCTGTTGTTATAGGTGGTTTGTATGATATTGTAATACACAGCACCGATCCAATTTTGATTGGTTCGTATGGAATCAAAAGGTGCTTCAGTGAATTTAGATGCATCGAATAAAGGAATCAATTTCAAAGAACCATCATTGGTGCGCATTTGTATCGCACCCTTTTGACGAAAATGGTTCATGTCTTCCATTTGTATCTGCCAGGTAAAGATTCTAAAGCTGCTATCCGGAGCATACTGCTGTGAGATGGTGATCAAAGAGTCGAAACGATAACGAAAGGAATGAGGCGTTCTTAAAGCACGCACCAAACCACGTGTGAAAGCACTGTCTGCCTTGAATCGATCCAGGAACTGATCTTCATTCAAGATGGCATAAGCAAGTGGCTTTAGTTCATCTTCTATCTGCTGCAGTTGCATGCGGTTGTCTTGTGCACGCAAAAAGAGAGAGGTGATGACCAATAAAAAAAGAAACAGGGCTTGCTTCATACTGTAAAAATAACTGAAAGAGAACGGTTCATTACAGTTTTAAGATTTTATTGCAGCTTACTGATCTGTATCAGGGCTTCTGCAAAAGCGGGTAGATCTTCAAAACGAAGGTCAATATCAGGATCCGGGAAAGGAACTTCCGGATGGGTAGTGGCAACAAACACCGTATACATACCCGCATTCCTCCCAAATTTCATGTCACTGGGTCTATTGCCGATCATGATGCTTTTCGACAGATCAATATCAGGGAAATCTGCTTTTGCCTGAAAAGCCATACCCGGATTGGGTTTGCGATTGGGCGAGTCATCAGAAAGGTCAGCGCAGAAATAAATTTGATCGATACTACCACCCGCTTGCTCAATTTCAGTGATCATGTATTGGTGAATATCCTGCAAATCTTCCAGACGCATCACCCCTTTACCTACACCTTTTTGATTGGTCGTAATTAAAATATACCGAAAGAAAGGTCGGAGAGCGGCCAGTGCTTCAGGGACCCCATCATAAAAATGAAACTCATTTTTATGTAGGATATAGTCATTGTTCTTTTCATGATTGATTACACCATCTCGGTCAAGAAATAAAGTCCATTCAGGGGTAATGTTTTCCAGTTGCAACATGTGGCTTTCCTTAGTCATTAAAAATGGCAGCTTCTGTTAATTCACAAATGATATGTCCAAGTAGTATATGACTTTCCTGAATGCGCGGTGTAACAGTAGAAGGCACATTTAAAAGATGATCAGACAAGTCTTTCATCTTACCGCCACCGGCACCTGTGAAACCTACGGTAACAATACCTTTGGCTCGAGCTGTTTCAAATGCTTTTACAATATTGGGAGAGTTACCGGAGGTACTGATACCAATCAATACATCTCCTTTTTCCATGGTACCATCTACGAGGCGACTATAAATATCATCATAACTATAATCATTGGCAACGGCAGTTAAATAAGATGTGTTGCAATGCAAAGCATCTGATGGTAATGCTCTTCTGTTTTTATAAAACCTGCCCGAAAATTCTGCAGCCAAATGTTGTGCATCAGCAGCGCTTCCGCCATTGCCGCAAAACATTACTTTTTTACCGGATTGAAATGCATGGATCACCGCATCGGTAATATCTTGTACTTTTTGTTGAAAAGCGTTGTCAGCCAATATTTCCTGTTTTACAGCGATAGAAGCGGCGATGATCGAATGAATATTTGTTGCCATAACAAAATGTTTGGTTAGGATTCTTGTGCCAGTCTGCGGATAGCACCCGTAAGTACTTCCCAACTGTATTTCTTTTTCTCTTCGCGAAGATGGAATAAAAAATGTTCTTCACCTAAACTGTACAGCTGCTGAATGCCTTTTGCAATCGCATCTGCATCCGGTTCCGTAACAATACCCGCTTTCTCATGTGGCACCATTGCCGGTAGTGCCCCTACATTGGTAACCAACATGGGTTTCTCAAAATGATAGGAAAGGGGAGTGATGCCCGATTGCGTAGCATGTTTGTAAGGTTGTATCACAAAATCTGTGGCACATAGATAATTTCTTACCTCACTATCCGGAATAAAATCAGTTCTTAAAATCAGCAGATCCCTGATATTGAGTTCATCGATTAGTGATTCATACTTTGCTTGATCTTCATAAAACTCACCGGCAATCAATAAATGGGGTGGGGTAGCTCCCGATTGTTTTAGTATCGCAATGGCTTGTAATAATAAATCCAACCCTTTATATGCCCTGATAAAACCAAAAAATAAAATGATGGGAGTCTCTTTAGGAAGCCCTAATAACGCTCTGGCAGTTGTTTTGGGAATCGCTTCTCCGAAATTGTCATACAAAGGATGAATCACTACTTCCGCAGGTTTCCTCGTAAACAATCTCAGATCATTGAATACTTTTTCACTCAGGGTAATAAAAGCATGAATGGGTGGAATAAAATATTGAGTCAGTGCCCGGTCTCCCGGTCTTTTCTCATGTGGTAACACGTTATCAGCAATACAAATGATCTTCGTGTGTCGGTTCTTTCGAACACTTCTCAGAATAGTGCCCAAGCAAGGACCCATAAAAGGCAACCAATAACGAACAACAATCAGGTCTGCATTTTCTCGCCGTAACTTTTTTCCCACCCTGATCCAATTGAATGGATTGACTGAGTTGATGACACTCTTAATCGTTAGATCAGTCGGTGCAGACTCAGTCCCGTATTGCGATTTTCCGGGAAATAGTAAAGATGGATATTGTAGCGAGAAGCTATAGATCGTAACATCATCACCTTCTGATTGAAATTGTCTGGCCAATCTTTCATTGAAAGTAGCAATACCACCACCTCTCAGTGGCCAGGCAGATCCTATGATGATCACTTTTTGTTGCATCAAAAGGTAAGATAGGTTATTCCAGTCCGGAAGTTTCTTCAATCAGGTACACATTTCTTTCCGAGGCATTTCTTGCAATCAGTTCAGCAACAAATCCGGTAAGAAACAATTGCATACCAATGATCATGGTAGTAAGTGCGATATAAAAAGATGGACGATTGGTCAGCGAAAAATCGGATGATAAAAATTTAGAAATGATCAATGAAATACTGGCACCTAAACCAATTAAAAATGATAAAGTACCCAACAGTCCAAAGAATTGCATGGGTCTTTTCCCAAATTTTCCGAGGAACATGATGGTGGCAAGATCTAAAAATCCATTGACAAATCTTTGCCATCCAAATTTACTGGTACCATATTTACGTGGACGATGTTCTACCACTTTCTCACCAATTCTTTTAAATCCACTCCATTTCGCCAGAATAGGAATATAGCGATGCATTTCACCATACACTTCAATACTCTTCACTACTTTTTTACGGTAGGCTTTGAGTCCGCAATTGAAATCATGTAAGCGAATACCGGAACTGCTTCTGGCAACAGCATTGAATAATTTGGAAGGGATATTTTTCGTCAATGTATTATCATATCGCTTTTTCTTCCAACCACTCACCATATCATATCCTTCTTCCAGGATTAAGCGTCTCAGTTCCGGGATTTCATCAGGAGAGTCCTGCATATCAGCATCCATGGTAATGATCACATCACCTTGTGCTGCTTTGAAACCTTCATTCAATGCAGCCGATTTACCATAATTACGCTGAAACTTGATGCCTTTGAAACATGGATTTTTGCTGCCGATTTCCTGAATTACAGACCAACTGCAATCAATACTTCCATCATCTACCAAAATCACTTCATAGCTATAGCCGTTTTTGTTCATGACAGATTCTATCCACCCGCATAATTCGGGTAGCGATTCATCTTCATTGAGCAGGGGTACGACTATTGACAGGTCCATAAATGAAATTATAATTGATCTTCGAATTTAGCTTCTTTTCTAATCACTAAGCTGATCAGCAATGATTTACAGAAATTCCAGATTAAAGTAATGCCTAATCCTAAGAATATTTGTTTGAATGAAGTGTGTTTGGGTTCATCTTTTACTTTACTCATGGCTTCTTCTAACTGTTGCTCACTGGCACCAAACTTTTCCATCATTTTCATGGTTTTCTGCATGGTGATCTCCATCACTTTTGCGGTAAGATCAGGATCAACCAATGCATATAGTACATAGTTCCCAATGGCTTCGATGATCGCATAGATTACATAAGCCAGGAAAGTAAATTTAAGTGCTTCTTGAAAGCTCAACAGGTTATTGTTGCTTTTACGCAATTTGATACCTACGATGATCAGTGTTACAATTACATAGGGAATGAAAGTGGTAATACCGGTGATGGATACAAAACTATCAGTACTGCCTATGGCCCAAGCGCCAAATGTTAATGCGAGATAGATTAATCCGGTAATAACTCCGTAAGTAATAGCAGTTTGATTCAGATTTGGTTTCATGGTTGAGTGGGTTTATGGTTGATGAAGCTGTCCTTTGTGGATGGTGGCCATCACTACACCTTTCATCTCTCTATCCAAAAAAGCACTGTTATTCGATTTGCTTTTTAGTGTCTCTTTAGTGAGTTTTCCGGATTTTCCCGTAGAGAAAATGGTGAGCTCAGCCTGTGTGCCTTCCTGTATATGTGTCTGCGGCAATCCAAAAATATTACGTGCATTGATGGATAATAATGCAATGATCTGGTCATTACTCAATCCATCTACAGATTCCAGTAAAGCAGGTAATACAGTCTGCAAACCCAGCATCCCATAAGCGGCATATTCAAACTCACAGGTTTTATGATCCCAATCTTGTGGCATATGATGTGAGGCGATACAATCGATCTGCCCATTTTTCACAGCAGCGCGCAAAGCCATCATATCATCACGTGTTCTGAGTGGAGGATTTACTTTCAGGTTCGTATCATAGGTTTGTAAGTCTTCATCACAAAAGAACAGATGATACGGTGTTACACTGCAAGTGATCTGTAAGCCTTCTTTTTTAGCGTCGTTGATCAATGCCACACTCTTTGCTGTGGAGATTCCCGTAATATGCAATTTCGATCCGGTATATCGTACAAGATCGATATCTCTTTTAATGATCAATTCTTCCGCTAAAGCAGGCAAACCGGGTAAACCTAATTTGGTGGAAACAATGCCTTCATTCATCAATCCACCGGCGCCAATACTTTTATCAATGGGCATTTGGATCAATACACCATCAAATGCTTTTACATATTGCAGTGCTTTCAGGAATAATCCGGGTGATTGAACAGGTTGCAATCCATCAGAGAAAGCCACCGCACCACTGTTACGCATATCATACATTTCAGCGAGTGTTTGTCCTTCTTTACCTTTTGTGATGGTACCAATCGGGTGAATACTTGCCGGTAGACATTGTGATCCTAATCGGATATATTCTACCTGAGCCTTGTTGTCTGTTACGGGTTTATTATCCGCCAAAGCAAATACCTGCGTGAATCCACCCGCAGCGGCGGCCAAGGACAGGGTAGCCAATGTTTCTTTGTATTCAAAACCGGGGTCACAGGCATGAGCAAAAATGTCTACCCAACCCGGGGAGACGATGATTGGATCGGATACGATCTCATCATCTGCTTTTCCGGTGATCTTATCAGCTATTTGAGTAATGATTCCGTCCTCAATAAGAATATCTTTTACCTGTCCATTGAATGTAGCATGTGGATCGGCAATCATTGCCTGCCTGATGAGGATCTTCATGTAGCGGGTATAAAATTTTGTGCAATATAACCTGAAATTTTCTTTTACCCCTATATTTGCAGCCCCAATCAAATCTGTGATTTTTTGATCTCTGATCTCTGATTTGGGTTTGACGGGACGTAGCGCAGCCCGGTAGCGCGTTTGCATGGGGTGCAAGAGGTCGCTGGTTCGAATCCAGTCGTCCCGACAGATATAAGGGGTTGAGTTTTCTCAACCTCTTTTTTATGCAAGAGCGTCAGATAGTCGAGACGTTTTAGTCTCGATGCCAACAGTATCATCCGCATTTGAATCCATTCGTCCCGACAGTAGAAAGGTTAAGATGAAAGATGACAGAAGGAGAACTTTTTGTCTGAAGGATTCATTTGAGATGTCTGATGTCGGATTATTGTTTATTTGTATTAGTCTCAACACCTACAGTGCCCTCGACATTCGAATCTAGTCAGGACGATTGGATTCTTTTATTGATCAATTACTGTTGTCAGATAAGAAGCAGCTACGAACTCTGAGCCTGTATATTGAGTTTAAAGGATTGGAATCAGTAAATCATTTCTTTTAACAGATGTAAGATAAAGACTCATTCACAAGCCCTGTGATTTATACAATGAATAGCAAAAAGCCTACAATGATTATCGCTTCAGGCTCGCAACTCATGGCTCATGGCTCACAGCCTATCTCTTCAGATGGTAGTGATTAATAAGGAATCATTTGTTCAAGCTAAGCTTCTGATCCGTTATCTTTCATTGAACGTTGGATGACCTATAGTATTTAGTTATATATACAAGTTTGTTCAATCCTTAAATAGTCAGGTATTAATTAATAACTACTCTTTTTTCCCCTGTTGGTGTTTATTAAATAGTTTCCCTAATTTTATTCTGCCTTGCCCTATGAGTCATTATGTGACATATACCAACTCTCTGCTTTTAGAATTGCTCAGTCAAAGTGATGAGCAGGCATTTATGACTATTTATCATCGTTTCTGGCAAAAAATTTTTAGCATCGCCTATAATCGCTTACAAAATAGTGAGGAAGCTGAAGATATTGTACATGATGTCTTTTTCAGCCTTTGGCAAAACCGGGAAGCCTGTCAGATACAAGAACTGGAGAATTATTTAGCAGTAGCAACTAAATACAAAGTGTTAGCTCGAATCAAATCGAGGTTAAGAGAAAAGCAGTATCGCGCTTATGCCCATTCAGCTATCGTTGTGGAAATGCCCGTAGAAAATAGTCTTCACTATAAGCGCATCCTGATGCTGGTAAAAACTGAAGTAGAAAAACTTCCGGAAAAATGCCGCATTATTTTCCAGTATAGTCGTAATGAAGGGATGTCGGTAAAAGAAATTGCCAAAGTAATGCATATTTCACCCAAAACTGTTGAAAATCAATTGAATAAAGCCCTGCGACATTTGCGGACAACTGTTCGTAGTTTTTTGCCCCTTTTACTGCTCATGATCCTGGGGCTCCATTTTGAATGAATTGTTCTTCTGTTGTAAACCAGCCCTTTCTCTTGTCATATCGCCCCATTTTTACAGGTAGTCATGCATTCGCTTTCATTATTTTCAATATTTGATCTTCGATATTCTCCTAATCATTTCTTTTTTTAATTTTTTTTCTTTTCACGTAGGTGCTAAAGCCCTGAACAAACACTATATGAATATGCGCATACCCGATCATATACAGGAACTGATCCGCAAATACGAGCAGGGACAATTGTCTGAGACCGAAAAAAAAGAGTTGGACCATTGGTATCACTCTTTTAATGATCAGGAAACAGTGGTATCAGATATACCTGAGGGAAATGAATCTGATCTTTCAGAACGTATCATGACGCGATTGAATCAGAGTATGATGGCTGAGCAAGAAGCGGAAAATGAAACGATGGTCTCACAAAAGCGCAAATGGCGTATGCAAGTTGCTGCTGCATTGATTCTTATGCTTTTATCGGGTGGTTATTACTATTTTTTACAATCTAACAATAAAGTTGTCCAAGAGCCTGTGGCAATGAAAACGACGGTTCCTGCAAATGATGTTGCACCCGGTGGAACCAAAGCATTGCTCACACTGGATGACGGGTCTGTTATTGTGCTGGACACTGCCGGCAATGGTAAGCTTGGACAACAGGGGGATGCAGCTGTTACTAAACTAGATAATGGTCTGGTAGCTTATCAAGCACAATCCAATAATACAACAACAGGGGGAGAAAAAATTTTCTATAATACCATCACTACACCAAGGGGAGGTGAATACCAGATCACTTTATCGGATGGTACCAAAGTTTGGTTGAATGCCGCTTCTTCTATTCGATTTCCTACTGCTTTTCGGGGTGTAGACAGACAAGTACAAATTACCGGAGAAGTATATTTTGAAGTAGCACACAATAAGAGTCAACCTTTTCGTGTAGCTGCGGGTAAATCAACCATTGAAGTATTGGGAACACATTTTAATGTCAATGCTTATGAAGATGAGATGCAGGTGAGAACCAGTTTATTGGAAGGAGCGGTGAAAGTGTATCCGGCTGATGACTTGGATCATCAGCAAGTAAAAATATTAAAACCTGGACAACAGGCCCGAATGAACAAAAATGGCAGAAGGATTAGTGTCGTTAATGATTTCGATACTGAAGAAGTAATCGCATGGAAGAATGGATTATTTGTTTTCAGAAGTGAAGACCTGCGTTCGATCATGCGTCAGATTGCAAGGTGGTATGATGTTGATGTGCAATATAGAGGAAATGGAGATTTGCAGTTTACCGGGCAAATAACCAGGAACAACAATGTTTCAAAAGTATTGGAAATGCTGGAGTTAACAGGAGAGGTAAAATTTAAAGTACAGGATAAGCAAGTTCTTGTGACTTGGTAAACCAATAAGCTTATAGAATCAATATACTGATCGTTCCATTACAATGGTTAGGAAAATGGAAGGATAGATACTTAAGTCTAAAACGATAAAAACATATGAAACGCCGTTTAATCTTCCCTAAGGGTAAAGATGGTTGAACAGACAATACATGACTTATAAAAAACCGGACCCTGTTGCAGCAGAATCCGGCGAATTTGAGTAAAGTCATATACCAGCCTGAATAACTGTTTATTAATTACCCAATCAATACAAATCTATGTATTTAACTTCTGTTTGCCAATCTGCAAAATACTTGCAGCGGAGGGCAAATCAAACGCTAAAGATTATGAAACTTACCACAGTTTTTATGATCATTGCCTGTCTCCAAGTTAGTGCAGCAGGCTTTTCACAAAAAGTAACCATCAAAGGAGAGAACATTTCCATTCAGCGCATTTTTGAAGACATTAGAAGGCAGACCGGTTTTCAATTTTTATACGCAGACGATGCTTTGAAAACTGCGAAACCCATCAGTTTAGCGGTACGGAATGAAAAATTAGAAAATGTACTCGCCATTTGTTTTAAGGATCAATTACTCTCATATACCATAACGGATAAAACCATTGTGGTGAAACGTAAAACTGTTGAGCCTTTACAAACTGCTACTATTATGCCAGAAGAAGTGGTAGCACCACCGGATATGAAGGGTAAAGTAACCGATAACAACGGTACTCCGCTTGCTGATGTCTCTGTGGCAGTAAAAGGAACCTCACGTGGAACCGTGACCGATGCTTCAGGTAATTTCTCGATTTCGGTAAATGAAGGGGATATTCTTGTTTTCAGTTATGTAGGATTTAATACGGTTGAAGAGAAAGTAGGTAAAAATCTAAACATTAGTATCTCATTAAAAGCTGTTGAAAAAGCCATTGATGAAATTGTAGTAGTGGGTTATGGTACACAAAAGAAAAGAGACTTAACGGGTTCTGTATCTTCTATCAAAGGAGAAGAAGTAGCCAATCGTCCTGCAACGAATCCTATTGCCTCTTTACAAGGACGTGTAGCAGGTTTAACTGTTGCTAATTCAGGTGTTGCGGGAGCAAGTCCGGTTGTAAGAATCAGGGGGGTGAACAGTACCAATACTGCTAGTCCAGTGTATGTTGTAGATGGAGTATTGCATGACAATATCGATTTTCTCAATCCATCAGATATTGAAACCATTGATATCCTTCGTGATCCTTCATCTATTGCCATTTATGGATTAAGAGGTGCCAATGGTGTTATTGCGATTACTTCCAAAAAAGCAGCAAGAGGACAAACCAGAATTGAATTGCAAAGCTCAATAGGGGTGCAGACGGTTCATGATAAAATAAAAATTACAGATGCAGATGGTTTCAAAAAGTTATACAATGCACAGTTGGCTAATTTAGGAGCAGCGCCATTCGATTACACCAACTACACTGCCAATACCAATTGGCAAGATTTGGTTCTACGTGATGCTTTGATCAGTTCTACCAATTTGAGTGTATCTAATACGGGAGAAAAATCTACCACTTATTTGAACATTGGTTATACTGATCAGGAGGGAGTACTGAGAGATAATCGTTTCAAAAGATACCTGGTAAGGTTGAATGAAGAGCTTCGCTTCAATGATAAAATTAAAGTAGGCGGTGGTATTACCGGTTATCACTCAATCAATAATCCGGCAGCAGCGTCTATTACCAATGCATTATGGGCAGCTCCTATTGTACCTATTCAGTTAGATGAAAATACTTATTACAGTATGCCATCGTTTCAACGTGCTCAGGTAGGCAATCCTATTGCCAGCTTGAATCGAAACAATGGTAATGTAATTGATAAACAATACCGTGTAATTGGTAACCTATTCGCGGAAATTAAATTCCTGAAAAATTTCACCTGGCGTTCTACTGTATATACAGATATGGTGTTTGACAATACCAGAAGTTATACGGCACTTCCTTTTTCCTTTGTGAATCTGGGTGAAAATTCAGCACCAACCACTACTACATTTGATAATGCTGCCAGAACATCTGTTAGTCAGTCACAATCTGAATCAAGTCGATTCCAGCAAGATCATACTTTGAGTTTCGATAAGAACCTGGGAAATGGACATAACATCAATGCGGTAGCAGGTTTTACCACGATCTATAATCGGAGCTCTTCAGTAGGAGGTACAAGAAGAGATACCTTATTGAATGTACCCAACGATCCGGATTTTTGGTACTTGGGTATCATCAACATCAATAATCCGATTTCAAATTCCGGTGGTGGTACTGAGAACGCTATTGCAGGTGGATTTGCACGTGTAGGCTATTCCTACAAAGGCAAATATCTCCTGAACGCAACTGTGAGAAGAGATGGTAGTTCAAAATTTGCTCCTGAGAATCGCTGGGGTACTTTTGGTAGTATAGGTGCCGGATGGGTGATGAGTGATGAAGCATTCTTTTCAAAAGTTAAAAAAATCAATTTCCTCAAATTGCGAGCAGCATGGGGTTTAACGGGTAATGCCAATGGTTTTGCTGATAATTTGTGGAGACCCGGTGTACAGAATGCTTCTACTGCAGTTTTTGGAAATAATATCTATAGTTCTGTTCAGGCATCTTATATCCCGGATCCTAATTTGCATTGGGAAACAGTAAAAGGTATTGATGTAGGAATTGATCTAAGAGCTTTTGATAATAAGTTCAATGCAGAGATCACCTATTACAACAGAACCACTACCGATATTCTTACAGGGGTAACACTTCCCAATGAAACACGCAGCTATTTTACCAATTTGGGAAGCATTACCAATAAGGGTATTGAAGTAAATTTAGGTTGGACCAACAATGTTGGAAAGCATCTTTCTTATCGTGTAGGCGCCAACTTCAGCTATAATCACAATGTGGTGAACTCTATTGGAAACAATTTCAATTTCTCCATCATTGGTAATGGTGGTGCTAACCTTACTACTACAGGAAATTCCATCGGTTATTTCTTTGGTTACAGACAAATTGGAATTTATCAATCCACTGCAGACTTACAGAAATCACCCGCATTCCCCAATTCTTTACCGGGCGATATTGCATATGCTGATATCAATGGTGACGGACAAATTACACCTGCTGATAGAGGTTATATTGGTACACCTTTTCCTCCATATAGTTTTGGTGGTAATATCGGTATCAGTTACAAAGGATTTGATATTGAAATTGAAGGACAGGGTATGGCCGGACATAGCATCTATACCCAACGTCGTACCTCTACATTTGCAGTTTTAAACTATGAAACCAATCGTCTCAACGCTTGGACTGCACCGGGTACCAGCAATGTAGAACCTGTTTTGGATAATACCAGAGGTAATAATTTCCTCATGAGCACTTACTTCTTAGAGCCTGGTGATTATTTCCGTATCAGGACTTTACAGATCGGTTATACATTCAATAAAACGGTGTTATCAAAAATCGGTATTCAGCGTGCAAGGATTTACCTGAATGGACAGAATATCAAAACATGGAGTCAGGTAACCGGTTATTCACCTGAGCCATTGATAGGAAGTATTCTTGGAGGAGGTGCAGACAATGGTGCTTATCCTGTTCCTGCTATTTACTCATTAGGTATCAATCTTACTTTTTAACAGCATTTAATACATCATTTATATGAAATCTATTAAAAACTCATTTCGGATGACGTACCTGGTTCCTGTAGCCATGTGTATGTTGTTGCTATCTACCGGATGTAAAAAGTTCCTGGATACGGAACGTCAGGGTGCATATGATGCAGATAACTATCCTTATCCGGGAGGTTCTGGCCCTTACGATCAGTTCATTTTTGGTGCATACAATGAACTCAGAAGTTTTAATGTACATAGTCAGGCATTCATTACTGCTGTCAGTATCAGAAGTGATGATGCAGACAAGGGAAGTACGCCTGCTGATGGAGGTGCCAATGCCATTACGATGGATAATTTTCCTGTACTGCCTAGTAACGGTTTTTGTAATACACTTTGGTTGGGTTATTACACGCTCATTAATAGGTGTAATGTAACTATCAATGAAGTCAACACCAATACCACTATTGTTGCGAATGATCAGATCAAACAACAGACTATTGCAGAAGCTAGGTTCTTAAGGGCATACGCTTATTTTAACTTGGTTCGTTTTTTTGGAAGAGTGCCACTAATTGATAAATTATTTGAAAATCCGGCGCAACAAAACAACATACCTCAAAGTACTGCAGCGCAAGTCTATGCATTTATTGAAGCAGATTTGGTGTTTGCTTCCGCGAACCTGCCATTATTATGGGATTCAAAATTTGTAGGTCGCGCTACAAGAGGTGCTGCGAATGGGTTACTTGCCAAAGTATACCTGACGCAACAAAAATGGAATCAAGCCATGGGTGCTGCTAATGCAGTGATGACTTCAGGTCAGTATGATCTTTCTACTTCTTATGACCGCATTTTCCGTGAAGAAGGAGAGAATAGCTCAGAGTCTGTGTTTGAAGTACAAGCTACTGCATCTGCTGCAATACCCAGTAATAATGGTGTACAGTATGCACAAATTCAAGGAGTGAGAGGTGCGGGTCTTTGGGATCTTGGTTGGGGATGGAATACGCCAACTACCGATCTGGAAGCAGCTTACGAAGCCAATGATCCAAGAAAGAATAGAACCATTATGTATACAAGTACCAATACAACTACCTTTCAAACGATCTATGGCGAAAATCTTCCTACAGGTTTGCCCAATCCACGCTACAATAATAAAGTATATACCAATCCTGCCACACGCGCTTCCATTGGTAACAGATTTGGTTACTGGATGAATGTACGCATACTCCGTTATGCAGATGTAGTACTTATGTATGCAGAAGCGGCTAATGAAGTAGGTGGTACTGCTAACATTACTGCTGCCAGAAATGCATTAAACTCTGTAAGAGCCCGGGCACGTGGAGGTAATAACAGTATTCTGCCCGATGTTACCACTACTGATCAAGCATTATTACGTGATGCTATTCGTAGAGAACGCCGAGTAGAATTGGCTATGGAACACGATCGTTTCTTTGATCTTGTACGTTGGGGTATTGCACAGACAGTGCTCAATGCACATGGAAAAACTGCTTTTAGCAATGCAAGGGATGTGTTGTTACCCATTCCTCAAACACAGATCGATTTAAGTGCAGGCGTACTTACACAAAACCCAGGTTATTGATTCGTGAATCTTTAAAAAACAAATCATGTTATTGTCAACATCCCATACAATCAGCAGGACAATCTTATTCGCCACGATTGCTTTTGCAGTGGTGTCCTGTACAAAAGATGGCAACCCGAATAACTTGCCACCGGTAAATGCCGCGGCTTATGAAGGCACCATTGATGGTTATAAAAGCTCTGATGAAGTATTCCCTGATAACCTCATCGCATACTGGAGCTTTGATGATACCAAAAATGAACTGAAAAGCGCAACAGCTCCCACCAGTACCGCCAATGATACCTACGTAACCGGTGGAGTAAGAGGGAAAGCCATCAGTCTAAATGCCGGCTATTTGTATTATGCCACACAATTTGCGGCTTTCAAAACAACGGCTTTAAAAAGTTTTACCATTAGTACATGGGTGAAAATCCTAAACAATGGTTCAAAAAGAACCATGTTGTTTCAACTGGCACGTCCTGGTATGTTCAATGGTAATATCAATTTTGCTTTGAACACACAATCTTTCCCATCATCTAATACCACTACATTGCGTATACAACCTACTTTCTCAACTGTTGGTGGCGGTACGCAAGATAATCTCAACAACAATCTTTCACCGGTTATTGGTATGGACAAATGGACGCATATCCTGCTGACCTATGAAACCAATACGGGGGTATTTGATATATGGGCAGATGGTATTAAAGTTGGTGGGTTCCCCAACAGAGGTGTAGGTAACAATCTTTTTAATGCTTATGAACCTAGTGAGATTATCATCGGCTCTAATTACAATGGCATACCCGGTAAGTCTGTTAATACAGATGTTTCTTTTGCACCTATGACCGGACAAATTGATGAAATCAGAATCTATAATCGTGCGCTGCCAGATGCACAGATCAAATCTTTATTCAATTTAGGTAAGGCCAACAAATAATCCATTAAAAACATAGCTGCAGATCGTAGTATCATCTTACTACGATCTGCTCTTATTGTTGTTTCCCATAAATAAAATGTATGCAGATCAAAAAAAGATTCTCTGTGATCCTGTACTTGATTCCCACCATATACTTATGTGTCTTCTTTTACCTAGTATCAAACGCTCAACAAAAAAAGACAACTAAAAAATCTGATCCAATTTTTGCATCGGCAGAAGACAAACAGATATTTACGGAAGTACAAAGAGCTACTTTCCAATATTTCTGGGAGGGAGCAGAACCTGTGAGCGGTTTGGCTCGTGAACGTTACCACAACGATGATGCATATCCTCAAAATGATAAGAATATTGTGACAAGTGGGGGAGGAGGATTTGGTGTAATGGCCATTCTGGTTGGTATAGAAAGAAAGTTTATAAGTAGAGATGAAGGCAGACAAAGACTGGAAAAAATTGTCAAATTTCTAGAAACAGCAGATCGATTTCATGGTGTTTGGCCACACTGGTGGAATGGTGAAACAGGAAAAGTGAAACCCTTTAGCAAATACGATGATGGTGGAGATCTGGTAGAAAGCTCTTTTATGATTCAGGGACTATTATGCGTACGTCAATATTTTAAAGATGGCAATACTCGGGAAAAAGCGCTGGCAGCAAGAATCGATAAACTTTGGAAAGAAGTAGATTTCAATTGGTATCGGAATGGTAAGAATGTATTGTACTGGCATTGGAGCCCCAATCATGAATGGCGTATGAATTTTCCGGTACGTGGTTATAATGAATGTCAAATCATGTACATCCTTGCGGCATCGTCGCCAACACATGGTGTACCTTCTGAAGTATATCATGAAGGTTGGGCACAAAATGGAGACATCAATAAAAATCCTTCGAAGTACAAAGATATCCAACTTCAAATGCATCATCAAGGAGATGCTTCAGAATCGGGTCCATTATTTTGGGCACATTATTCTTATCTGGGATTAGATCCGCGTGGGCTCAAGGATCGCTACGCGGATTATGGAAAAGAAAATACCCAACACGCTCTCATTCATTACCGTTGGTGCGTAGATAATCCTAAACAGTATAAAGGCTATGGTCCCAATAGCTGGGGGCTTACTTCAAGCTATTCGATAAAAGGATATGCAGGTCATGCACCAGGTATGAAAAGAGATATTGGTGTGATCTCGCCAACCGCGGCTTTATCTTCTTTCCCCTATACTCCTAAGGAATCAATGGCTGCCATGAAAAACTGGTACTTGAATAAAAAAGATCAGTTATGGGGTCCTTTTGGATTTTATGATGCTTTTAGTGAAACAGAAAACTGGTATCTGCCTCGATACCTTGCCATTGATCAGGGACCTATCGTGGTGATGATGGAAAACTATCGCAGTGGTTTGTTATGGAAACTTTTTATGAGTTGTCCGGAAATACAGACCGGATTAAAAAAATTAGGTTTTGAAAGTCCGTATTTGAAATAAACTGCTCTATGCAAAAATTACTGGTATCCTTTATATGGTTATTGATTTGCAGTAAGTGTGCATATGCCCAAGATATGGGCTTATTTGAAAAACAATGGCTTACACAAAATGGTGATACGATGCCCTTCAGGGTGTTGTTGCCCGAAAACTATGATCCATCCAAAAAATATCCATTGGTACTGTTTTTACATGGGAGGGGAGAAAGTGGTGTAGACAATGAAAAGCAACTGGCACATGGTGCCAAAATGTTTTTACAAGATAGTATCCGGAAAAATTATCCGGCAATTGTAGTGTTCCCTCAATGTGCTTCAAATAGTTATTGGAGTAATGTTCAGGCGGTTACCACAGGAAATAAGACAGGTAAGAGAACTTTTTATTTTGTTTCCGAAGGAGAGCCCTCGCAATCCATGAAAATGCTGATGGGATTGGTGCGTAATCTGCTGGTACGATATCCCATCAAAACCAATCAGGTATATGTGATGGGTTTATCCATGGGTGGTATGGGAACTTTCGAGTTGGTTCGAAGAATGCCCCATCTGTTTGCAGCAGCGATCCCGATTTGTGGTGGTGCTGATCCGCTTACTGCCAAAGAGCTTGTAAAAACTAAATGGTGGATTTTTCATGGTGGTAAAGATGATATCGTACTGCCTGTTTACTCAGAACAGATGGTAGCTGCTTTACAAAAAGTGAAAGCTGATGTTCAGTTTACACTGTTTCCCAATGCGAATCATAATAGCTGGGATGCAACATTTGCAGAACCCGGATTATTGAAATGGTTATTTACTCAGCAAAAAAAATAGGAATCGGGTATAACGGTAAGTGATGATATGTATAAAATAATTTGTCTCATACACAAAAGTCACAGAACAAGAGGTAATAGGCAGGCTATTTATTATTAAGCAGAGAAGCCATCCATATTTGGATGGCTTTTGTTTAGGCATTGACGAAAAAAGCCACCTGTTAATAACAGGTGGCTGTATATTTTATTAGATTCTATTCTGTATTAGAATCTTTCTAATTTAGAAAAGAAGAAATCACCTTCAATCGCAGCATTCTCATCGCTATCACTTCCATGAACAGCGTTTTCGCCAACGGAAGCAGCATATAATTTACGAATGGTTCCCTCTTCTGCTTGTGCCGGATTGGTAGCACCGATCAATTTGCGGAAATCAGCTACTGCATTCTCTTTTTCAAGGATAGCAGCAACAATAGGACCACTGCTCATGAATTCAACCAACTCTCCAAAGAAAGGGCGCTCACGGTGGATATCATAGAATAAACCTGCTTGCTCAGGGGTTAAACGGGTCCACTTCATGGCTTTGATGCTGAAACCGGCTTTAACGATATGGTCTAAAATAGCACCGGTATGACCTTTGGCGGTAGCATCCGGTTTAATCATGGTGAAAGTTCTGTTACTCATAGTACTTGCTTTATCAATTTCGGCGGCAAAAGTACAGGAAAGAAGGGCGTTTTGTGGAGATTATCATAGGAATTTTGTTAAATGGTAGGAAAATCATTTGCCGGAACAGTTGGGAAACTGCAATTTTGCCGCCTGACTATGCAATCAATCGATCAATTCCTGCCTTCTCTCAAAACCCCTTTCAAAGCGGTCATAACCATGCACCAGAAACCGGATGGCGATGCCATGGGTTCTGCATTGGGTTTGTATCATTTCCTACGATCCTTAGGTCATGAAGTAACCGTGATTTCACCCACCAATTGGGCCAATTTCCTGGATTGGATGCCCGGTTCTAGCGAAGTCATCGATTTTGAACAGCGTCGACACCATGCATTGGACATCATTCAAAAGGCAGAAGTGCTCTTTTGTCTCGACTTTAATGTCTTACATCGCACCAAACACATGGAACAGCCATTAACGGAGGCGAAATGCATTAAAATATTGATCGATCACCACCAACAGCCACAAGAAGAAGCTTTTACCTATGGCATCAGTGATACCTCCAAAAGCTCTACCTGTGAAATGGTGTATGATTTTATCCTGTCATCCGGTTATGGAGATCACCTGAATGTAGCCATGGCCGAATGTTTGTATACAGGGCTGATGACGGATACAGGTTCCTTCCGTTTTCCGGCTACCACTGCGTCGGTGCATAGAATGGCAGCGCATTTGAAAGAAACAGGCATGAACCATACCAAAGTGCATGAAAGTATCTATGACAGCTTTTTGGAAAACAGATTGCGTTTTATTGGACATGCATTATTGAACAGAATGGAAGTTTTGTATGAATACAATACCAGTCTGATGTATATTACACGGGCTGATTTGCAAAAATTTGATATCAAAACCGGCGATACCGAAGGATTGGTGAACTATTTATTGACGATTCAAGGTATCAAACTCGGAGCCATTGTCATCGACAGAGATGAAGAGCGTAAATGGAGTTTTAGAAGCAAGGGTGATTTTGATGTGAACACATTTGCCAGAAAACATTTCGAAGGTGGCGGTCATAAAAATGCAGCCGGCGGCAGAAGCAGTGAAAGTCTGGAAACAACCGTTAAACAATTTAAAGAGATCATAAAAGCGTATCACAATCAATTACAATAAAACAATGATGAGAACAACCACTTCGCTGTTACTGGCGATCGTTTTGCTTGCAAGCTGTAACCAATTCGAAAAAGCACCTTCCGGAATGACGTATAAAATCACAAGCGGAGGAACCAAAGAAAAAGTTAAGCAAGGACAGTTTTTGAAACTGCATATTGAATACAAATTAAAATCTAAGGATTCTGTATTACAATCTTCTTTTGGTCGTATACCTGTTTATTTCCCTTTGGATACTGCCAATTTGGGTAAACATACTTTCACCGAGATCATTACAAAATGTGCGTCGGGTGATAAAGTTGAGTTTGTGCTGTTTCTCGATACCTTGAAAAGAATGCAAGTACTTGAATACAATGATATGTTCAAACAGGGTGATATGATTAATGGACGTTTTGAGATTTTGAAAGTATTCAATACACAAGAAGAAGCGAAAGCGGATATCGAAAAGGAAATGGAACTGGAAAAGCAAAGAGAAATTGCTGAAGTAAAAGAGTATGCCAAGAAAAAGAACATGAAAGTACAGTCTACAGCTTCCGGTGTTCAGGTAGAGATTTTGAATCCGGGTACGGGACAAAAAGCAGACTCTGGTTGGCAGGCTTCTGTTTTGTACAAAGGTTATTTTACACAGGGTAAAAAAGATGGGGAAATATTTGATACCAATATGAATCCGAATGGACCTAATAACCAGCCTTACCCTGTGGTAGTGGGAACCAGATCCGTGATTCCGGGTTGGGATGAAGCATTGCGTTTGTTTGGTAAAGGTGGTAAAGGACGTATCATTGTTCCGGCATGGATGGCTTATGGTCAGCAGGGCTCTGCTCCGGTAATTCCTCCATACTCGAATCTTGGATTTGATATTGAAGTAGTGGATGTTACTAAGCCAACACCACAAGCTCAACAGCCTCAAGCAGGAAATCCTGGTGCTCCGCAGCAATAAGTTGAAATGAAAATATGTAAAAGAAAGTCCGCATCATTGCGGACTTTCTTTTTATAGGAGTTCGAATGCTAATGAATCTGCTATGGGTATTTTTTTTCTGAAGCATTGAGAGACCCTTCGTCGCCGACGCGATCTACGATCACGAGGCTCATCAGGGTGACACTCGTAAGAAGGGGATAAAAGTTGAGATGATTGGCGAAGCCAATCACCTCAACCATTTTATTCGTATAGGTTTGTCACCCTGAGGAGCATCACGACTGTAAGTCGGGAATTGCGACGAAGGGTAAGCCTTTCTTTTATGATAGATATTGGGTCAATAGTATAGCTTCCATCGCTTCTTTCACATCATGCACCCTCAAAATATCCGCACCACCTAAAAGAGCTGCCGTGTGTAATACCGTGGTGCCATTCAATGCTTCTGCTGCCGTACAGTTCAAAGTCTTATAAATCGTAGATTTTCTGGAAACTCCTATCAATATAGGTTTTCCTAATAATTTGAATTGTGATACAGAACGGATCAATTCAAAATTTTGATCGGTCGTTTTACTAAAGCCGAAACCAGGATCCAATATCAAATCTGTAAGTCCTTGCTCTCTACAACTCTCCATCCTTTTTATAAAATAATCTGTGACGCTTGTGGTGACATTACCTTCCACCCGTGTTTGGTGCATAGTATCATTCTTCCCTTCTACATGCATGCAAACAAAGGGCATATGTAAACGAGCCGCAGTTGGAATCATTGCAGCATCGAATTGTCCGCCGCTGATATCATTCACAATCGATGCCCCCATTGCTGCGGCAGCTATGGCAACGGCACTGTAATAGGTATCTACTGAAAGAATCGTATCCGGAAAACGGCGATGTATTTCCGGAATTACAACAGCAAGTCGTTGTATTTCTTCTTCCGGTCCAACAGTCGTGCTACCCGGACGGGTACTCTGTGCGCCAATATCGAGAATGGTAGCCCCTTCGCGAATCATTTTTTCGGCTTGCGATAGGGCCGCGTCGAGAGATGATTTCCGGCTATCTTCATAAAAGGAGTCGGGGGTAGTATTGATGATGCCCATTACGATGGGCTGATCAATTGTCAATAATCTTCCTTTGCAGTTGAGTGTAAACATCCTTGGTTTCATTTATATTGCAGCACACTTCAAAGATATTACCAAAGCCCTAAGTGGTTCTTGAAAAATGAGCACAACAAATCAACAATACGATCAAGCGATTCAAGGATGTAAAGATATTTTCATCAAGAAAACAAAAGATTATGGTACTGCATGGCGTGTATTACGTACCATTTCGGTGGTAGATCAGATTTTCATCAAAGCCTTGCGTATCCGAACCATTCAAGACCTGAAAACACAAAAGATTGGAGATGATATTCCTTCTGAATTCAAAGGGATCATCAATTATGCCATCATTGGATTGATTCAATTGGAAATGGGCAATCCACAAGTAGAAGAATTACCCGTTACGCTGGTAGAAGAGAACTATCATAAATATGTAACATTCGCTAAAAACACCATGCTTGATAAAAACCATGATTATGGTGAAGCATGGAGAGATATGAGTCAGGAAAGCTTTGCTGATCTGATACTCATGAAATTATTGCGCATCAGACAAATACTCGAAAATGATGGTAAAACCCTGATCAGCGAAGGCATTGATGCCAATTATGTAGATATCATCAACTACGCCGTTTTTGCATTGATTTTAATTGAAGAAGGAAAACATAGCGCATGAGAACCATTATTACCCTGATCCGCTGGATCGTTGGATTGCTATTTATTTTCTCCGGATTGGTGAAAGCCAATGATCCATTGGGATTGAGTTATAAAATGCAGGAGTTTTTTGAAGTCTGGGGTTGGCATTTTCTGCATGATTATACCTTGGTATTCTCATTGGTAATGAATGTATTTGAAATCGTTGCCGGAGTAGCTGTGATCGTTGGCTGGCGTTTGCGCAGCATCACCTGGATGCTTTTATTGTTGATCATCTTTTTCACCTTCCTTACCGGTTACGCATTGTTCTCAGGAAAAATAAAAACATGCGGCTGTTTTGGTGATTGTATTCCTTTAACACCGGCTATGTCATTTGGCAAAGACATTCTTTTGCTGGTGCTTATTTTAATTCTACTATTCACGGTAGATCGTGTACCTGCCATGATGAGTGAGACCGGAAGTATCACCATTGTATTTATCAGCCTCTTAGCTACCGCAGCTTTGCAATGGTATGTGTTGAAAAATTTACCCTTGGTTGATTGCTTGCCTTATAAAAAAGGAAATGATATTGTACAACAAATGCAAACACCAGAAGGGGCCATACCGGATAGTTTTGCCATTGTTTTCAAATACAAAAAAGACGGTAAAGAAATCAGCTTTGACCAAGCATCATTCCCGGATGATTTTGATTCAACCTACGAATACATTGATCGAGAAGATAAACTAGTAAGAAAAGGGAATGGCTTAACCGCCAAGATCGTTGATTTTACACTGCAGAATTTTTCAGGAGAAGATACGACACAAGCTGTTTTCTCAAGGAAAGAAGATTATGTACTGGTATTAGCTCAGGATATGAGTAAAGCTGATCAATGGAAAGAGGAATTCATCACACAATACCAACAATGGACAGCTAAAGGAATAACAGTATTACTGGTGACCGCAGACGCAGATAAGGCTAGAACATTATTCCCTGAAATAACTTTATTGAAAGGAGATGCCACTGTTATTAAAACAGCCGCAAGAGTGAATCCGACTTATTTTCTGATGAATGGTTCTTTGGTCAATGAAAAATTACCGGCTGGAAAAGCGTCTCGATTGATTCCCTGAAATAGCTACGAGCCATGAGCTGTGAGCTTTTGTAAGTTTAATTTGAAGAATCAAATAGTGTGCTTGAATAATTAATGCATTACATTAATTGATGTAAGATTAAGTCTCAGGCCTTATCATTTATAAAATGAATAGAAGAAAGCCTGCTATTAATTCCACTCAAAGCTCGCAGCTCGTAGCTCACAGCTTACTGAATAACGACTTCCGTGATCACTTTCTCACCAAAAGCTTCATTCACACGTTCAATAATTTGTGCTTTTTGGTAGAGTAATTCATTCTTGAGTGGCCCCACGCTTGTAGTAATAAAAAGTTTCTGGTTGATGATTTGAATCTTATCAGTATACCGTGCAATTGTTTTTCCCATCAGTTTTTCCCATATGTCTTCAATCTGCACAGCTCTAACACCGTTGCGGAGATTGCTCTTTTTCAAGAAGCCTTTGATTGCATCGCCAATATGGAATTCTGACATGGGGTAAAGGTAGGGGAAAAGTCAAAAGTGAAAAGTGAAAGGTGAAAGGGGGCTCTATAAGCTATTAGCTGCAAGCGGCAAGCTGCAGGCTACAAGTTATAATGTGCTAAAGCGTATAAAGACATGACCTTCAGAGTTCTGTTGGGATGGGTTTAATGACTATTTTAGAGTGTTGTAAAAAAGTAATAAGTGAAGCTTTATAAAAAGCAGATATTATCAGTGGTAACACTTTTTTTCTTTTGTACTCTTTTCATTGCTACATCTGTTGCTGAACCTGAGAAAGAAAGTACTAAGAGTAATGAGGAGTTGTTAATTGAATTGGGAAAAAATCATTTTGTCCATTATTGTCAACCATGTCATGTATTGCCGATGAATGCGATGAATGATAATCCATTAAGAGGGCTGTTTAGCCGTCTCCCCAAACCTTCTGATTCTTATTTCATAGCATTTGTCAGCGATTCTAGACAATTACGCAATAAAGGTGATCAGTATGCAAAATCTGTTCATAGGTCTTGGAATAGTAATTATGATCATAACTTTAAAGGAGCCCTATCAGCAAAAGAGCTTGAACAGTTGCGCTCTTATGTTAAGGCTCAAACCAATCAATAAATCTCATTATATAAGTAGCTATTTTTAATTTAAAGTTTCCTAAAACTCCCTTCATAGCTTTATCGTCTGAAAACCGACATTAATCCCGTCTAATTGTAGTTTGAGTCTTTCCGGATGTGTGTCTGTTATAAATACTTGTCCATCACTTTCTGAACAAACCCATTGTAGTAATTGTGACATTCTGGTATCATCTAATTTTTCAAAAACATCATCAAGCAATAGGATGGGGGTGAAGCCTTTTTTTTCTTTGAGTATCTGCCACTCGGCCAGTTTAAGTGCAAAGAGCAAACTTTTTCTTTGTCCTTGTGAAGCTTCTGATTTGAATAATTGATCACCCATGGATAGTATAATGTCATCGCGATGAATACCTGAACTTGTTCGTTGTAAAGCGCAGTCTTTGGCGCGATTGTTTTGTAGCAGGTCTTTGAAAGGAGTTGATGATAAGGGACTAAAGTATGCCAAAGAGAGTTCGTCTGATTTCCCCGCAATACGTTCATAAATAGTAAAAGCCAGTGGTAATAAGCTCGCCAAAAAGGCTTTACGCGTTTCATAAAGAAAACTACCACTATCACTCAGTTGATCATTCAAAATAGACAGCAGTGTTTCATCCATATGACCTGATTCAACTGCTTGCTTTAATAAGCTATTTCTTTGCTGTAATATTTTTTGATAATTGATTAACTGCTGTAAATAAGCATGATCTAACTGAGAGATCAGTGTATCCAGAAATTTTCTTCTTTCTTCCCCCGGTCCGCTGATCAACTCTATATCATCAGGAGCGATCATGACTACCGGGATAGTGCCAATATGATCAGAGAATTTTTTATAAGGCTCTCCATCCAGTTGTAATTCTTTTTTACCGGTTTCCCGAACGATGGCAGTCACTGTCATGTTTTTTTCTTCAACAGCGTATTGTCCCTGAATACGAAGTCCGGCAGAACCATGATGCACATTTTGTGCATCCGGACGAGAAAAATAGCTTTTGGAAAAGCTCAGGTAATAAATGGCATCTAAGAGATTGGTTTTTCCGGTACCATTTTGTCCGCAAATACCGATTACCCTCTCTGAAAAATGGAAAGATTGCTGCACATAATTGCGAAACTGAACCAGGGTAATATCATGTAACAGGAACATAGAACGGCAAATTAAAGCACCCAAGCCGGAATAATTCATCGCAGGTATCAGTGAAAGCAATTATTTTTAATAAAAAATTGGTTTGAAGACGATATTATCAGCACAGCAACTAACCCTAACGGTAAAGCGATTGGCACATCAGATATTGGAGCATAATGCCTCTTTACAGGATACGGTGATCATTGGATTACAACCGAGGGGTATCTTTTTGAGTGATCGAATTGTTACTGAGTTACGTAGTCTCGTGCAACCGGAAGCCATACAATACGGTAAATTGGATATCACTTTTTATCGTGATGATGTGCGTCAGGGCTTACATATTGCCAATAGTACCGATATCCCTTTTAGCTTAGAAAACAAACATGTGATACTGATTGATGATGTCTTATACACCGGTAGAACTATCCGTGCAGCACTAGACGCATTACTCGACTTTGGCCGACCTTCCAAAGTGTCACTCTGCGTCCTAATCGATCGTCGCTTCAGCCGCGAACTCCCCATTCAACCCGATTTCTCCGGTAAAACCATCGACACCATCATTTCCCAGAAAGTAAAAGTTTGCTGGAAGGAGAGGGATGAGGTGGATGAAGTGGTGCTGGTATAAGAGACAAGAATGAAGGGACAGGGAACAAAGAAGAAACAAGAATTAAGAAACAAGGCACAAGGAAGAAACAAGAATTAAGGGACAAGATGCAAGAAAGAGACAAGAATGAAGGTGCAGGGTACAAGAAAGAAATTAGGTTCAATTTTCACGATAGAAGAAAGATTATGTAGATAGTTGGTAGTCATCAAGTTCATCCTCTCTTGAGAAGAATGGCGGAAAGTATTTTTTTGATTTGTTGGGCTTCATCTAATAAAATAGCCCTTTTAGTTTCTATGTCTGGAGTGGTTTCGGGAATATATACCAGACGCAGCCAGAAACAGGATTCTTTGGCTTCTCTTCGGGCTATTTTCAGTTTCATGGTTTCATCTGCCTTACCAAGCCTATCTGACGCCTCAATGTAGTTTGCCCCAACGGAAGAAGATGATCGCAGCAGTTGTCTGCAGTATTCATCGTTAATGGTATGATTCTGTAGCAGAAAGCAAAGCTTTCTGGCTTCCAGTGCAAATTGTAAAAACCGATCTTCAAGCTCTTCTGACATCCCGCTAAAATAAGTACTCGAATGACCGTTTAAGCGCAAGAAATACATAGGAATACACCTGATTTTATTCACAGCCCTTCCCCACTCAACCAAATACTAAACTTGAAACTTAAAAAACTTGAATCTTTCTTGTCCCATGTATCTTCATTCTTGTCCCTTTTTTTTGTAGCTTTGATTTTTAATGAAACTCTCTACCAAACATCTCCTTGGTATTAAAGATCTCACACGAGATGATATTCAATTAATTCTTTCTACTGCAGAACAATTCAAAGAGGTATTACAGCGTCCGGTTAAAAAAGTGCCATCGTTGCGCGATGTGACGATTGTGAATCTTTTTTATGAGAATTCTACACGTACGCGCATGTCGTTTGAACTGGCTGAAAGAAGACTTTCTGCAGATGTATTGAATTTTGCCGCAACCACCTCTTCAGCTGCAAAAGGCGAAACACTGTTAGACACAGTGAACAATATCCTGAGCATGAAAGTGGATATGGTGGTGATGCGTCATAGTGCATCAGGAGCTCCTCACTTTCTAGCAAAACATATTCCGGCTGCTATTGTGAATGCAGGAGATGGTATCAATGAACATCCTACACAAGCTTTATTGGATGCTTTTTCTATGAAAGAAAAACTGGGAAAGCTGGAAGGACTGAAAGTAGCCATCATCGGAGATATCATGCATAGTCGTGTTGCACTCAGTAATATGTATCTGCTTAAAAAAATGGGTGCTGAGATTACGATTGCAGGTCCGCCTACACTGATTCCCAAATACATTGAACAGGCATTGGATGTGCGAGTGGAATACAATCTCAAGAAAGCATTACAATGGTGTGATGTTGCGAATGTGCTGCGTATTCAGCTCGAAAGACAAAACCAGCCTTTATTCTCTTCTCTCCGTGAATACAATCTGGCTTACGGCATCAACAGAAAATTATTGGAAAGTCTGGGTAAAGAAATCGTCATCATGCACCCCGGACCCATCAACAGAGGCGTCGAATTGGACAGTGATGTTGCTGATGGACCATTCTCCATTATTTTAAATCAGGTAGAAAATGGGGTGGCGGTGAGGATGGCGGTGTTGTATTTGTTGGCGAATGAGCAAGGGTAGAGGAAGGCTGCTAGCTGCTAGCTGCTAGCTTCAAGCTGCACGTTGCACAGAAGTATCAAGAAGCAATTTTCAAGGTTCCATGCAGCTTGCAGCGTATGGCGTGTGGCATATTCCTTGAACATTCGATCTTTCTTGTATCTTGTTTCTTGTCTCTTGCATCTTCCTTGTGTCTTGTTTCTTAGCTCTTGTATCTTAATATAAGAGGTCTCTGATACATTTAACGTATTTTGTTCTTTTTTCTGTTACTTAGTACCCTAAATTACTTTCATGCGCATCTGCTTATTCCCCGGAACCTTTGATCCTGTTACATTGGGACATATTGATATCATCAATAGGGCATTGCCTTTGTTTGATGAGATTTATGTGGGTATCGGTATCAATTCTGCAAAGTCTCCGATGTTTAGTCCGGAGCAACGTATGGAATGGTTCAAAGAGATTTATCGCGATGAGCCCAGGGTGAAGAGTGTGGTGTACGATGGGTTGACGATCAATTATTGTAAAAAAATTGGAGCAAGATTTATTTTAAGGGGTATTCGTTACGTGAGTGATTTTGAATACGAGAAAACCATAGCAGATGCGAATCGAACATTGGATAAAAATATTGAAACGATTTTTTTAACCGGTGAGCCCAAGTACACTTCTGTGGCTTCTACCATTGTTCGTGATATCCTTAAAAATGGTGGGGATGCTTCGCCCTTTCTTCCGGAAGCAGTTATTCAGTCTATTCAAAAATAAGCGGCCGTATGTCAGTGATCTGGTTTAAAAAAGACCTAACTGTAGAAGATATTCAACCACTGGGAAAGAATACCATGGGTGAACATCTAGGCATGCTGTTTACTGAACTGGGAGCAGATTATTTGAAAGCTACCATGCCCGTAGATCATCGTACCCAACAGCCTTATGGATTGTTACACGGGGGCGCATCAGTGGCATTGGCAGAAACTTTGGGAAGTGTAGGTGCGGCATTGGTGGTGGATCACAATCAACTCATTTGTGTTGGACAAGAGATCAATGCCAATCATCTACGTAGTGTTCGCGGTGGTTTAGTAACGGGTGTTGCTAAACCCGTACATATTGGTGCCAGTTCGCAGGTCTGGGAGATCAAGATTTATGATGAAAGAGAAAAACTGGTATGTATCAGTCGCCTTACTGTTGCAGTACTCAAACGAAAAGTCCAATAATTATTGATCTAGTTCTGCGATGTATTGTTTCAATTCGGTTAAATAATTGCCGTATAGTTTTTTCAGGTACCACTTGGTGAAATAATACACCGAAATGGCCAAAGCAATCATATACAAACCCAGAAACACCATTACCTGCCAGCGAGCGGTGAACACTTTCACAGAAAATTTTTCGATCTCAGGTATTTCAACAGGATCAGCATAGGATAAGATCATGGAGAACATAAAACAAACCGGCAGAAGCGCCATGGTGAATTGAAAATATCTTTTTACAAATTCTTCCAATAAACCCACCAAGGTTTGAAGGTTTGCTTTAATGGGGCGATCTGAATCACTCAATGTATCTGTTCTACGGTATAAATAGTACAATACCAGAGTCATGAGGACTGTTAATACAGTAAATACGCCAAAATATACGCGGATAGACCAATAGTCGGTGATGAAACAAACGTATAGCATGGCTGCAAAAAATAGTACGCATAAGACCATTTCGATGATCAGACTGCGTTTTATTTTGCTGATGACAGAATGCGTTTTCTTTTTGAGCAATGCAGAGATATCGGCATTACTTCTACTGGCATGATCCGTTGCCAGTCTTTGATTGAGTTGATATTTTAGTTCATCCAATTCCATAACACTTCATTTATGCGGGGGTCATATATTTTTGGGTGGATTCTTTCAATTTTGTTTTGATACGGTTCATCTTAACTGCCACATTATTCGCAGTAATACCCATCATCTCACCAATATCATTGTAATTGTAGTCTTCCAAGTATAGCATGACGATGGCTTTATCAATCTTTGATAATTCACCGATAGCAGCATACATGGCTTTTACTTGTTCTTCTATAGGGTCATAAGCATCAGTTGCGTTGAAGTCGGGTATTGTTTCAGTAGAAAGAATATCCGGTTGTCTTTTTTCTTTTCGAAAAAAAGTAATGGCCGTATTCAGTGCTACCCGATATAGCCAAGTAGAGAATTTCGCATCACCTCTGAAATTACCATAAGCCTTCCATGCCTGCAATGTGATTTCCTGAAACAAGTCTTCACGATCGGCATGTGCATCCATATAAAGATTACACACTTTATGGATAATGCGTTGGTGTTCATTCAGCAGTGCAATGAATTCCTTCTCGTTAGACATGCGGCTAAATTAGTACAATACAGGAGTGAGTGTATATCCTTGTTTTCGAAGTAGTTCCAATACCCCTTCATTGCCGCCTAAATGACCCGCACCTACGGCAAAAAAGCTAGGCTTTTCATGCATCGCTTTTTCTATAATGGGGATCCATCTCTTATTTCTCTTTGCTAACATTTCGGTTTCAAAACGGTCATCTCCATTGCTATTCGCTTTGATAAAATCATATAATTTGTCAACATTATTTTCTTTGTACACAGCGATCATTTTGTTCATCGATTGTTTCACGCTGTCATATGCCAGTACCATCTTTTTCAAGGAATGTAACTGTGAATCCAGTGGCTGACTATTGATCGCTTCAATCTGATCATCGATGGTCTCCAGTCCGAGAATGGGTAATTTTTGCTGTTGGGCAAGCTTTACAAACTCACCTTCAGGCTGAATCTTATCGGAACATTCAATACTGTTCAATGTTAATAAGCTCAATGACATAAACGGCATAAACTGATTGAACAGTTGCAACTGCATGCCTGTAACACGCTGAAAATTTTCGCTCAGGGTAGTATAATCTGCTTCACTCATCAGATCTTTCAGCGTTTTATCTTTCAAACGCATTTTATTCATCATCGACATCTGTAATCCCGGATCATCCATATCCAATTCTCCATAGAACTGTTCGGTGGCATTTAATTTCTCTTTTAATGGATCGGTGATGGCAAAATCTGACTTACACATCATGTGAAAAGTGCCAAATACATAAGAAGGGCGGGAGAGATCTTTACCACTGATCATCCATAACAATGAATTTTTGGGTGGCTCCTGACCAAAGGATGTTCCGCTGAAAGTGAAAGCAGATATCAGTAAAATGAAAAATCTGAATAACATGTCTTTGCTTTTTAACATGTGTCGCAGAACAAGCTAAAATATTACTGTAGCACAAAAAAAGCCCCGGATAGACATCCGGGGCGTAACCAAAACCAACTGCATGTGTGTCTGGGTAGACACTACTATGAAAATCTTATAAAATTGATATCTCTTTAGGAGATACTTTAACTTCTTCCTTTTTAGGCAGGTATAGTTTCAACACACCATTTTCATAACGGGCTTGGATACCATCGGCATTGATCTTATCATCAATGCTGAAGCTGCGCTTGAAAGAACGGAAGCTGAATTCTCTTCTGATTGTTTTGTAATCTTTTTGCTCCTGGCTTTCTTTCTTTTCATAACTGATGGTCAATAAGCCATTTTCCACATTCACTTTAAAATCTTCTTTGTTTCTACCCGGTGCGTTCAATTCCAGGTGATAGCCTTCATGGGTTTCATGAATGTTAACCGGAATGGATGCATAAGCTTGATGTGCATCTCTACCCCATGTTGCAGGGAAACTGTTGAAGAGTTCGTCGAAGAGATTGTTGAAAGCTGCGTTGTTGTGTTTTACGAGTGTCATATTCTTATGTTTTTAGTTTTTTAAATGAATATGCCTATCATGCTTCAAAGGCTATACCACTGCTTTTTTTGATCTATAAATGAGGCATGATGGCAATTCTGTTGCCATATGTAAGACAAAATGGCTTCTTTTTAAAATTATATTGACACATTGACCGATTTAAAGCTTTTTTAGTGTTACAACTTTTAATAGTAATTTTGTGTTGTACTAAATAAAAAAGCAATTATGTATCCCGCAGAGATCGTATTACCCATGAAAGCAGAGTTGACCGATAATGGTTTTGAAGAAATGACAACTGCAGCTTCGGTTGACGAAACCTTGAAACAAGAAGGTACCACTTTGGTTGTAATAAATTCCGTATGTGGTTGTGCAGCAGGCACTTGTAGACCCGGCGTATTGATGGCAGTTCAGAATGCAACAAAGCGTCCGGACAGATTGACCACTAGTTTTGCGGGTTTTGATATGGAGGCAGTGAACCAGGTGCGTAAGCATACCTTACCTTATCCGCCATCGTCTCCTGCTATCGCTTTGTTCAAAGACGGACAGTTGGTGAGCATGGTGGAGCGTCATCAGATTGAAGGTCGTCCCGCTCAGGTGATTGCGCAGCATTTGATTTCGGTTTTTGATGAACATTGCAATTAATTTTTACCTTAGTTTTGTTCACGGATGGGTTAGTAAGTATAGGCTCTGCTTCGGCAGGGCCTCTTTTTTGTATGTATGAAAGCAGCTTTCCGTATCATAATTTCTAGTTATCATTGCAGCATTCAAACTTTGCATGAACTATAGACTAACTGACTATGTATCCTAATTTATACTACGCTTTTAAAGACATTTTCGGAATAGAATTGGAAGGATTAAAGCTGGTCAACAGTTTTGGTTTTTTTGTGGCCCTATCTTTTATTCTTTCTGCTTGGATACTGACCCTCGAACTGAAACGAAAACAAAACCAAGGTTTGTTCACTTTTACGGAAGAGAAAATATTTGTGGGAGCACCGGCTTCATTCAGTGAGTTATTGATCAATTTTTTATTGGGTTTTGTTTTTGGATATAAAATCATCGGCGCTTTTGTAACCGATGATGCTTTTAATGATCCCCAAGCTTTTATTCTCTCATCAAAAGGAAGTTTAGCGATGGGATTGTTGGTAGGCTTGGTTTTTGGCGGATTGAAATGGTGGGAAAAACAAAAACAAAAATTAGATAAGCCGGAAGAACGTGTGATCAGAATTTGGCCGCACGATAGAGTAGGAGATATTGTTTTGTATGCGGCGATCTTTGGTTTTCTGGGTGCCAAAGTGTTTCATAACCTGGAGAACTGGAATGAATTTTCAAAAGATCCGATCGGGGCTTTGATCTCATTTAGCGGACTCACATTTTATGGCGGATTGATTTGTGCAGGTGTGGCCATTGTTTTATATGCTAGAAAAAGAAAGATCAACGTTATTCATCTTGCCGATGCCATGGCACCTACCATGATGTTTGCATATGCATTTGGAAGAGTAGGTTGTCAGGTTAGTGGTGATGGTGATTGGGGTATTGTGAATACAAACCCGAAACCATTGAGTTGGATGCCCGATTGGATGTGGGCTTACAACTATCCCCACAATGTAATTGGTGAGGGTAAGCCTATAGCAGGTTGCGAAGGTCCGTACTGTAATGAATTGATCCCGGCGGTATACCCTACACCATTATATGAGATCATCGCTTGTATGATTCTTTTTGGGGTATTATGGTATTACCGTAAAAAACTCAAAATAGCCGGACAGCTTTCCGGTCTCTACTTGGTCTTGAATGGTCTAGAGCGTTTCTTTATTGAAAAAATTCGGGTAAATACCAAGTATGAAGACCTTCCATTTCAGCCTACACAGGCCGAATTGATTTCCTTAGCGATGATCATTGCAGGTATTTTATTGATATTCAAAGCCAAAGATTGGTTCGGAAAGTATTCTAAATAATACCCTAGCCTCAACTGTAATCTGGAGTCGTCTATCTGATAATCAATCAGTTAGGCGACTTTTTTTTGTCGGCTTTTTACCTTTCTGAGATCTGTTACCGCTCATCCTTGTAAAGCACCGTTCATTATAAAACTATGTACTATGCAAAACATAGTACATAGTTTTGTTCTGTAATTAGCAACAACGAGAACTAAAAACCTTTAAATAAACCAAGTATGAGAAAGTTGATGACCCTGCTCGCCACAATCGGACTAACGACCATGTCTATGGCGGCTCAGGCACAAACCGGAAAAGTAAACGGTACCGTAAACGGTAGTCAAAAAGCAGTTGAAGCCGCTTCGATAGGTGTACTACGCGCTAAAGATTCAGCAGTGGTAAAACTGGCTGTTACGGACAAGACCGGTCAGTTTGAAGTTGAAAAATTAGCCGCAGGTAAATACCTGGTGGTGATTCAGTCTGTTGGCTATGCCAAATATTACAGTGAATCTTTTGATCTGGCGAATGGCCAAGTCTACACGTTAAAACCGGTTACCCTGGTGAATGCTTCGAAGGAGTTGCAGGCTGTAGTGGTAAGTTCTAAAAAGCCATTGATTGAGCAGAAATTGGATAGAACCATCATTAATGTAGATGCATCTCCCACCAATGCAGGTGCTACTGTGATGGAAGTACTTGAAAAATCTCCGGGTATTGCTGTAGATAAGGATGGCAATATCAGTTTGAAAGGCAAACAAGGTGTGGTCGTGATGTTGGATGGCAAACCCACTTATCTCGGTGCACAAGATCTCGCCAATATGTTGAACAATATGTCGAGTTCCAATCTTGAGTCTATTGAAATCATGACCAATCCACCGGCACGTTTTGATGCTTCAGGTAATTCAGGTGTGATCAATATCAAGACTAAAAAGACAAAAGTGATGGGTTATAATGCCAGTATTACTTCAGGATATACGCAAGGTGTGCTTCCGAAAACCAATAATAGTGTGAACTTGAATTATAGAAAAGGAAAAATGAATTTCTTCGGAAATGCAAGTCATAACTATAATGAAAATTTCGGAGCACTGAAGATCGACAGAAACTTCCGCAATCAAAATACCAATGCTTTATTATCTTCTTTTGATCAATTCGCAGACAACCAACGTGAGTTCAAGAGTTATAATTACAAAGCCGGATTTGATTATTTTATGAATAAGAAAACCACTTTGGGATTGGTTGTAAATGGTTACGACAGTAAAGGTATTGAATACACAGACAATACAACTTTTATTAAAGATCCGATGGGAGCTTTGGTAACACGTACACAAGCCATTAATGATGTACATCTTCATTTTAACAATGTAGGTGTGAATATGAACCTGCGTCATGTATTTGATAGTACCGGAAGAGAATTGACTGTTGATGCTGATTATATCAGATATACACAAGACAATACCCAAATGTTGACCAATGATTTTTATGATCATTCAGGCAATATCAAATCACCCAAAGAAATCTTACGTGGTATCTTACCGGCAGCGATCAATATTTATAGTGTGAAAGCAGATTACTCTCAATCGCTTAAAGGACAAATGAAATTAGAGACCGGATTGAAAAGTAGTTATGTGAATACAGACAATGATGCACAATATGCCAATTGGAATGGTACTTCATTTGTAAATGATGTTACCCGTAGCAATCACTTTCTCTACAAAGAAAATATCAATGCAGCTTATCTGAATTTGAATAAACAATTCAACAAAAAGTGGAGTGCACAATTAGGACTTCGTGCAGAGAATACCAATATTACCGGTAATCAATTAACAACCGGAGAAGTATTTAAACGCAACTATACACAGGTATTTCCAACCATGTATATCGGTTACACAGCGAACGAAAAAAATCAGTTTGCTTTGAGTTATGGTCGTCGTATTGATCGCCCGAACTATCAGGATTTGAATCCATTCTATTACTTCCTAGATAAATATACTTACCAGGTGGGTAACCCATACCTGAGACCACAGTTCAGTCATAATATCGAGTTGAATCATACTTTCAAAGGAATCTTGAATACGTCTATCAACTATAGCACTACCAATGATATTCTTCAAGATGTACTGGAGCAGATTGATAGTACCAATAGTTCATTTGTAAAGAAGAGCAATATTGCACGCAGACAAAATATAGGCGCTTCTGTGAGTCTGGGTATGCCAATTACAAAATGGTTTAGAACCAATATTTACATGAATGGATTTTATAACAAATTCACAGGTGTTGTAAACGGCGGAGAAATATCAGTAGGAGGTGCAACTTTTATGACGAATATTTCTAACCAATTTACTTTACCAAAAGGTTGGGGTGCTGAATTGAGTGGATTTTACCGCAGCGGTGGAGTAGAAGGAGTATTGGCCATGAGATCGATGGGTGCTATTAATGTTGGCTTTACCAAGCAGGTATTGAAAAATAAAGGAACCATCAGATTAGTGGTACGTGATGTACTCTATACACAACAATTCCGTGGATACAGCAGATACCAGAACGTAGATGTAACGATCCGTCAGGCGAGAGATAGTAGAGTGGTGAATTTGAGTTTTACCTACCGTTTCAGCAAAGGTAAAACAGCAGCTCAGCGTAAAAGAGGCGGTGCGAATGAAGAACAGAACCGCGTGAGTATCGGTGGAGGTAATTAACGGACAGATTCATGAACGGAGTTTAGCGGTAGAATAGATACTATTTTCCATTCGACCTAAAATGACTCCGTTCATCCTTATTTGACAATTTTATGTAGTGTTTAGCTGTCAATTTAGCTGTATCAATTTTGTTTTTTTCTCATGTGCATTATATAGAAGGCGGCCCCGATGTCTATCGGGGCCTTTTTTTTGGACCATGGTCAATGGTCCATAGTCCATGGTCCATAGTTATTGGAGGCTGTTATACTGATTAAGTAAGGATCATGTTTATTTAATTGGGTACGTTTTTAAAAATTCATGGTCTATTAGCCATGGACTATGGACCATCAACCATGGACCATGCCTCAACCTCCCTATCTTTGCAAAAAACCATCACCCATGCCTTCTTTTGACATAGCCAGCAAAGTAGACCTGCAAACACTTGATAATGCCATTAATACGGTGAAAAAAGAAATTGCGGGTCGATTCGACTTTAGAGATTCTCCTGTTTCTGTTGAACTGAATAAGAAAGATTTTATCGTTTCTCTGGAAGTAGAGAGTGACATGAAAATGAAGCAATTGATTGATGTTCTCATTAGTCGAGCCATTAAGCAGGGTATTGATGGCAATGCCTTCGATTTTTCGAAAGACGCCTATCCCAGCGGTAAAGTGGTGAAAAAGGAAGTGCCGGTTCGAAATGGTTTGAAGCAGGAAGATGCCAAAAAGATCGTCAAAATGATCAAAGACAGCGGTTTGAAGGTGCAAGCCGCTATTATGGACGATATTATCCGGGTAACTGCCAAGAAAATTGATGATTTACAGGAAGTTATAGCAAAATGTAATGCAGGCGGATTCGGTATCCCCCTCCAATACATCAATATGAAAAGCTAAAAAATTCTTGAATTCTTGAACCTTTCTTCAGTCTTGTACCTTCATTCTTGACGCTTAACCGTTCATTTTTTTGGCAAATAAGCCGCATTTCGTTACTTTTGCAGTCCTTAAAAATAAGCGTACGGCCAAATCCGTACCACCTAAAAATAAAAATTATGAAACAAGGTATCCATCCAGAAAATTATCGTTTTGTAGTGTTCAAGGATATGAGTAATGGACATTCATTCCTGAGCCGTTCAACTGCATCTTCAAAAGAAACCATCGTTTGGGAAGATGGTAATGAGTATCCGGTTATCAAATTGGAGATCTCTAACACTTCTCACCCTTTCTATACCGGTAAAAACATGCTGGTTGATACAGCAGGTCGTATCGATAAATTCAAGAAGCGTTACGAGAAGAAGAAATAATTTCAACTTCAACCATATTAAGAGTCCCGCTTGTACTACATGCGGGACTTTTTTTTACCCATAATTTCCGTTCATCATTAACCACATTGTTATGCGATAGTGAGGGGTAGATCGTAAGGATAGTTTTGTTGTTATAATTCGCAAAAATGAAACAAATCCGACAAATCATAACATCAACGCTCATCGTGTTAAGTCTGATGTTTACTGCTTGTAAGAAGCAGTCCGTTACACCACAATTACCGCCACCTCAACCGCAACAACCCACCGGTAAATTATCTAAACTGGTATATGATACCGGAGCATATGATTCATTGTATTATCTCGCAGATGGACGTATCTCAAAACTGGTGAATAATATCGATCCGGCGGCAGGAGATGGGGTAAATTATGAATTTAAATATGATGCCACCGGCAGGCTTGAACGTATCAATAGTAGTGAAGGTTGGTATTACCTGTATCAATATACAAATGGAAAAGTAACCACTATTAGTCAATATATCAATCAGCATAAATCTTCATATAAATTCTTCAATTACACAAATGATGTGCTCACTTCCATGGAAATCTACAATTATAACGGAGCTGCCAGAGGGTATGAATTCAGTGCTCAACATAATTATAGTTTTTATCCGGATGGTAATTTGAAAGAAGAAGTGACCCATGTTGTGGATGGATTCACCGGACGATTGGTCAAACACATGACTGTTGAATACTTAGATTACGATAATAAATTCAACGCGGAAGAGTTGATTAGACAAATACCCTATTATTATGGGATTGTTCGCATGAAAAATAATCCCGGTAAACGAATCGTGAAAAGAGAGAGCAATGGTGTAATCACCACTTTTAATAGTCAATTCACGTATGATCAACAGGCAAAACCATTGACAAAGAAATTCTTGTATCAGGATCCATCGGGTGGAGTGATTGAAACCAATACACTGTTTTATTATTACTAATATCACTGTCGTGACCGAATGGATGAGATAGGGTGTTCAAACGAATACCCTATCTTATTTATGCAAATGCAAACCTTACCTTTGTCATTCAATCAATAAATATGAAACTGGATATATTGGCGTTTGGCGTTCATCCGGATGATGTTGAACTGGGTTGTTCAGGCACTATTCTCGCTGCACTAGCAGAAGGAAAGAAAGTAGGTATTGTAGATCTTACACGCGGTGAATTGGGTACGCGTGGTACAGCAGAAACCCGTAAACAGGAAGCTGCTGCCGCTGCTAAAATTCTAGGTGTACAAGTGCGAGAAAACCTGGGTATGGCAGATGGATTTTTTCAAAATGATGAAACACATCAGCGACTTGTGATTCAAATGATCCGGAAATACCAACCTGAGATCGTTTTGGCCAATGCGCCGGAGGACAGACATCCGGATCATGGACGCAGTGCTAAGCTGGTTTCCGATGCAGCTTTCTTATCCGGATTAAGAAAAATTGAAACGATACTGGATGATGTAAAACAAGAAGCATGGCGACCTACTTATGTTTTTCATTACATACAGGATCGTTTTATTCAGCCATCATTTGTTGTCGATATCACCGCATACATGGACAAAAAGATTGAATCTGTCTTGGCGTATACTACACAATTCAATAGTACCGGCGGCAACGAGCCTCAAACCTATATTTCAACCCCTCAATTCTTAGAAACCGTAAAAGCACGTGCCATGATGCTGGGAAAAAGAATAGGGGTGGGCTACGCAGAAGGATATATCACGGAGAAGATCATAGGCATTAACAGCTTTGATGCGATTATTAAGCATAGTACTTAGTCTATAGTCGATGGTCGATAGCAAATGGGTTATAGCACATGGTAAATCGAGCATCCGTTCCTTCAACTATTAGCCATGGACTATGGACCATGGACTATAGTCTAAGGCCTACGGCCTCAACATTACAAACAACTCACTACCTGAACGTGGACTAATGGAGTTGTAGCAGGGCTCTATGTGAATTTGATGAAATGTTGAAGCGAATAGCGCCCTGTATTCCGCTTCGCTTCCGCCAAAAGGTGGACCAGCTTCGAAAGACCTGTTGAACAATACACCAACCAATTTGCCTTTGGGCTTTAGTAGTTCCGACATTTTGGTAACGTAATGTTCTCTTAATGCCGGATCGATGGCACAGAAAAATGTTTGTTCAAGGATGAGATCGTATTGTCCGGTTAATTCAAAAAAATCTCCGGTGAGAATTTTTATATATGATTGATAGGATTCAGTTTGTTTTTTTAATTTTTCTGTTACGGCCGGTGCTAAATCAATAACAGTAATATCTGTAAATCCTTGTTCTAATAAATACAATGCCTCGTAACTGTTACCGCCTCCGGGAATCAGTATACTGATCTGTTTATCAGATAATTGATCAATGTATTCCTTGAGCGGTGTTGAAACAGTGCCAATATCCCAACCTGTTTGATCTTGTAAATACCTGTTGTTCCAATATTCTTGAGAAAGAAATTGATTCATTGAATTCTTTTTAATACTGATCGATTCCTATGCAATAACAATCAATCGCCGATATGTGATGCATGTGATGGTATGGTCAGTAGTTTTACTTGTCTGCCACTGATGTACCTGAATTGCTTACCATCCCAAAATCCATCCTGCTCCAGCATGATGCGAATGGATTTTTTCCATTGTGTTATTTCTGATGCAGCATTCAATTCAATAGAATAGGCTGTGTTTTTATGTAGGGGAAAGTCTCCTGATCCAGGTACACCTCCTTGTTGATCCCATAAGCCAATGGTTGGACCGGCAGCATGTCCATGAAATCCAATTGGGTGTGTATAGATAACAGCCTGGATATTTTCAGATTTAGCCTGCACTAATGCATCTGCTAATATTTGATTACCCGTCTTTCCTGTTTTGAATTGTGAGGTAAGGATATCCTGTAAACGATTTCCTTTTTCAAAAGCTTTGACCAGATAATCCGGTGCCGTTTTTTCTCCCGGCTGTAATACATAAGCATGCTGTTGAATATCGGTATTCAATCTTAGGTAAGTGATGCCAATATCAACATGTAAAAGATCACCGGTACGAATGACTTCATCTTTTGGACGATTGGAAAATGAACGCAGGTGATCAAAACTCTCCGGATCATTTCTTTGAACGGATACAGAAGGATGAAACCAGGTATCCAATCCTAAGTCTCTGATCTTTTGTCTAAACCACCACACCAGATCATCAGTAGTAGTCACACCGGGCATGATCACTTTCTCAGAAAAACCTTCTTTAATAATATCATGTGTGATTTGAATTAATTGAGGGTATAATTGCATTTCTCTTTCTGTTCTGGTCTCCAACCAACGGACAGCCAATTTTTCAGCACTCACAACTTTTGCAGCAGTCGAGGCCGGTAATTTCGCCATCAACTCTTTTTGTTCTGTAAAAGTGAGTCCGTCAGCGTGCCCATAATGTGTAGAATAGTTCAATCCGATTTTATTGGGATTCTTTTGTTGGATCAAATCAGTTAATGCGTCCCATTGATCAGGAAATTTATTCATATCCCATGCCGCTTTGATCTCATTTCCTACATTATAACGAGCAATCGCATATTTCTCAATAGTGCCATTTGGATTGTTATAAAATGCCAATATGGTTCTTCGTCTGGCAGAAATCCAAGTAGAAGGCAACATCGTTTTAATCACCGGATCTTCATTGTACTCTCGGGAAATTACAATCCACATATCAATGCCTTCTTCTTTCATCAAACTAGGCAATAAATGATTCAAACGCTCCGCTAATAATTCATCGATCACTCTGGCTTGTTCTTTCAAAGGCAAAATATATTGCGCACGAACCACGAATGCCCCAAAAAAAGTAATTGCAACGAATAAAAATATTTTTTTCATAAAGAGTTGTTTATATCAGATGGTAGATGTCTGATGTCAGATTTTTGATTTTTGATTTTCTTTTCACCTTTCACCTTTCACTTTTCACCCTTCACCTCCCACTGTCTCGGAATAATAAATGCAATCAGCTCATTCAAATCAATTCCTGCTCTTTCACAGGCATCTTTGATATCTTCTCGTGAAACATTAGCGGCGAATGATTTTTCTTTGAGTCTTTTGTTGACACCTTTTACATCCATACCTTCATAACCTCCCGGACGCATCAATGAATACGCATGGATGAGTCCGGATAATTCATCAAATGCATAGAGCATTTTATCCATTTCGGTTTCAGGTATGACGCCAAAATAATGATGACCGTGAGAGGCGATGGCACGAATGATCTCCGGATCGATATTGCGTTGTTCCAGTTCTTCAATGATTTTTTTACAATGCAATTCCGGCCATTGATCCCAGTCAGCATCGTGTAGAAGTCCGGCCATTTCCCAACGCCATTGCGTGGCGGCATCAGCCTGTAGTTTTTCGGCTGCCCAGCATTTCATTAAGTGTCCAACCTGAAGCATATGTAATTTCAATCTGGGGTTTAATACCCACTCATGAAACAAGGCTTCTGCTTCTTCCCTTGATAGTGCATTTCCTCTGTTAACAGGATCTCCAAAACTTGTTCTTCCTAAGTGTAAAGACATATTGAATCATTTATTCTGTGCTTCTCAGTGAACTCTGTGGCAAATCAATTGCCACAGAGTTCACAGAAATACACTGAATAAAAATAGGTAAATGGGAGATATTTATGGGGATCAATTCTCGATCATCATTTCTTTGTATTTTTCAGCCTTAACCCAATATATGAGAAATTCAGTTTTATTACTCTTTGTATTCATCTTCATTGCTTGTTCAACACATCCATATAAGTCTACCAATAAGGTATACAAGCAAAAAGTAAAAGCCTATGCCAAAGAGATAGCGGCATTGCCCAAAGAAAATCCATTTTCAGACTCTGCGTTATTGCCTCCGTATTGGGTGGGAACAACCAATTTCAATTTACGTAAGCCTACTTTTGTCATCATTCATCATACCGCACAGAATTCTTGTGATCAAACACTCAAAACATTCACGCTTCCCCGTACTTCTGTAAGTGCACATTATGTGATATGTAAAAGTGGAGTATTGCATCATATGTTGAACGATTATCTACGTGCATGGCATGGTGGGGTAGGAAAGTGGGGTAACCAAACTGATATCAATTCTGTCTCCATAGGGATTGAATTAGACAACAATGGATTTGAGCCATTTGATAGTTTGCAGATCAATAGTTTGTTGAGCTTGTTGGATAGACTCAAAAAGCAATATGCTATTCCATCCGCCAACTTTATTGGTCATGGTGATATTGCTCCCACCCGTAAAAATGATCCCAATTATCGGTTCCCCTGGAAACTATTGGCAGAAAAAGGATTTGGTCTATGGTATGATGAAAACAGAGAACCTGTTCCCACAAATTTTAATCATATCCAGGCATTGCGTATCATAGGTTATGATGTAAAAGATACCAGTGCGGCCATTCAATCCTTCAAGCGCCATTTCTTGCAGGATACCACTAAGCGTATTAATGATTTAGATAAGAGTGTTTTGTATAATCTTCAAAAGAAATATTATTGATCTTTGATTTTTTGATCTATGATTTCTTGATTCAAATCAAAAAATCATAGATCAAAAAATCAAAAATTAAATTAATCCTCCTCATCTCTATTCCCATTTCTATTATTAAACAGCTTGAATGTAGCACTGCCGAATTTGTAAGAGAAAGTAATACGGAAGTTTCTGACATTTCTCCTGTTATATCCTGTTTGATAGAACAGTTCTGTATCAAAAATATTTCCGTTTCTGTTGGTATTAAAGACGTCATTTACGGCTAATGTGAGAGACGCTTTTTTATCCTTCAAGAAATCTTTTCTAAAAGCCAAATCAATACTGTATTGTTCAAGGGTTTTTCCTTGTGCCGTTACTTCCATAGATTCATATTCGCCGACCATTTGAACACTTAAATTTTTGAATAAGGATGTTTTAGTAGTCGGAAAGCGATAATTGGCAATTAATTTTCCTTCCCAGTTAAAACCTTGATTACTGAGATCAAGTCCGCCGACAATGGCTTTCACTTTTCGGTATTGCATGTTAATACTGGGTGTAAGGTCGAAATCATTACCTACTTTATGCTGAAGTGTAAACTCGGCTCCCAATCGATTGGTATATTGTGCATTGATGAATGTATTTAAAATCGCATTGGGGTCAACAGCTGCATTGTTCAATTGCTGGTACTGGGCTGCTGTTATGGTGTCGCTAAAGCGAGTAATGTCTCGTTGGTTATTCCTAAAATATAGAACACCCAGAAAACTACCGTTTTTATATTTTGTATTGTAGTTGAATTCAAAAGAATTGGTAAACTCTGGTTGTAATTGTGGATTCCCTTGATTTAGGTTAACAGGATCTGTGATATCTACAAATGGATTGAGTTGTCTGAAATTAGGTCTTCGTATTCTGCGGCTATAATTCAGTTGAATATCGGTATTGTCATTGATCGTTTTGGTAAGAAACAAACTAGGGAAGAAGCCATCTAGTAAACGATCCCAGCTATTTGGATAGGTATATCCAAATTTGCGGGCGCTATCCAATAATTCACCTTCGAACTCAGAATACTCTGCTCTTAATCCGGCCTGATAAGAAAAGGAATTGATCTTGTTTGAATAGGTAATATATCCGGCATGTACTGATTCTTTGTAGCGAATATTATTACTTAAAGGCAATTTGGTTTCTACTCCATTCCCTAATGCAAAAGCAGAAAATGAACTACTTACATCATTGATATAAGATCGCAATCCTGTTTCCAGCTTGCCATTCTCGCCTTTGGGATCACTGTAATCAACTTGTATGGTAACTTGATTGTTTTTATTGGTTCCATTATTTCTCACCCTTGCTGTTGGTGAAAAAGGGGTGCCATCTGTATTGAAAAATGAGTTGGTGATATTCGATAGGTTGTTTCCATTGCCGTAGTTAAGGTTGATATTCGCAGTCAGTTCTTTTCCTGTTTCAGGAAACTTGTGCGTAAAGTTGAGCTGACTGTTGTAGCGATTGAAGCCGGATCTGCTTTCCGCCAAACGATCTCCCGTTCTTTCCAATGCTCCTGTTTTATTGAAATAAAACTGATCTTGCTCTTCTCTGCTAATGAATCTCCCATCTACAATTCCTTGTGTAAAGGATAAGGTATTTCGATTGTCTAAAAAATAATCCAGACCAAAACGAATGGAATTAAATCTTCGCAAACGTGCATTGGAAGAATATTGGTTAAAGAAATTATCCGCTACACCATTGACACGATTTTCTCTTAATGACTCACCGCGAGCAAGGCCACCTGATTGATTGATACTTCCACTGGCAAATAAGTTCACTTTACCCTGACGGGCATTGATCGCCAGATTACCATTGTAAATATCAGGATAACCGCCACCAATACTTGCTACACCATTTAATCCGATTCTTTTGTTTTTTTTCAGGATAATATTGATGATACCACCGGTACTCGCAGCATCAAATTTTGCGGAGGGATTGGTAATGAGTTCTATCGTTTCAATATTATCTGATGGAATTTGATCCAATGTGAGAATGGTGGGGCGACCATCTACAAAAATCTGAGGTTGACTGTTACGTAACTGTACATTTCCTTCAACATCAACTGAAACAGAAGGAATATTTTTCATTACATCAATAGCAGTACCACCGGTAGCGGTCAAACTTTTCTCTACGTTGAAGACTTTTCGATCGATCCCCATTTCTAGTGCGGGCTTGGCTGTAGAGCGTACCACTACCGCTGCAAGTGTGGTAGCATCTTGCTCTAGGGAAATATTACCCAAATCTTTTTCTACGAATCCTGTTTCAGCAATACTTCGAACATTACCGGGTGTAAATAAAACAGAGAATGTTTTAGAAGCATATGCAATACTGCTGATGACCAATTTAAAACTATCAGCTTTGGGTAGGTTGGTAAAACGAAAATCACCGTTGGTGCGTGTTAAGACAGCGTTTAATAAACTGTCATTACCATATACTCCTTTACCATAGAGTTGAACGGATACAGCTTCCAAGGGTTTATTGGTAATGGCATCGGTTATTTTCCCAAATATTCGATTGCTGGCAATTTTAAAACTGAGATTGTCAACATCCATATCTCTCTCATCTTGTGCGAAAGCCCGGGCGGTAAACAATAATCCAATCAATAAGTAACGTAGATTTTTCAACATGATGCATGATTTGTCAGTGAAACACTGTTAAGAAATAACCTAATTGCCAGGGAGTAATAAAGTGCAAAAATACTTTGATCGTTTTTAAACGCATGATGAAAGCCAATTGTTTAACAAATTCTGTACTGATATTTGATTGCAGGCTCAATCTTCTATTTGAATCGGTCAATACAACCATTCTCCTTAAAAATCAATAAATCACACTTGCCGGTAGGCAGACAGGGATAAAAAAATCAAAAATCTGCTTTCCTAACGTTTGTTAGCTTATTTTTGCAGCGCCAAAAAGAAAACATATGCAATTTCAACTTAGCGAAGAACATGTAATGATCCAAAAAGCGGCTCGTGATTTTGCCCAAAATGAGTGTTTACCCGGTGTCATTGAGCGTGATGAAAAACAACAGTTCCCCAAAGAACAGATATTGAAACTGGCTGAATTAGGTTTCATGGGTATGATGGTAGACCCTAAATATGGTGGTGCCGGTATGGATACCGTTAGCTATGTGCTTGCTATGGAGGAAATCAGTAAGGTAGATGCAAGTACCAGTGTTTGTATGAGCGTGAATAATAGTTTGGTTTGTTGGGGATTGGAAACATTTGGTACCGAAGAGCAGAAGCAAAAATACCTGACTCCATTGGCTCAGGGTCGCAAGGATGGAGAACTATACATAGGTGCTTTCTTGTTAAGTGAACCTGAAGCCGGTAGTGATGCTACCAGTCAGCGTACCACTGCTGAAGATATGGGAGATCATTATTTATTGAATGGTACCAAAAACTGGATCACCAATGGTTCCTCTGCTTCAGTGTATTTAGTGATTGCACAAACAGATCCTGCAAAAGGAAGTAAGGGGATCAATGCATTTATTGTTGAAAAAAATTGGCCGGGTGTTACGGTAGCAGCTAAAGAAAATAAACTGGGAATTAGAGGTAGTGATACCCACACTATTCTATTGACCGATGTAAAAGTGCCCAAAGAAAACAGAATCGGTGAAGATGGATTTGGTTTCAAATTTGCGATGAAGACATTAGCTGGTGGTCGCATTGGTATTGCTTCTCAGGCATTGGGTATTGCAAGTGGTGCTTATGAGTTGGCATTGGCATACAGTAAGCAACGTAAGGCATTTGGTAAAGAGATCATGCATCATCAGGCAATTCAATTTAAGTTGGCTGATATGGCTACTAAAATTGAAGCAGCACGTTTATTGTGTTTAAAAGCCGCATGGGAAAAAGACAATGGACTAGATTATACCCTCAGTTCATCCATGGCCAAGGTATACGCTAGTGAAGCAGCGATGTGGATATCAACAGAAGCGGTACAGGTACACGGTGGTTATGGTTTTGTAAAAGAATACCATGTAGAAAGACTGATGCGTGATGCGAAGATTACACAGATTTACGAAGGTACTAGTGAAGTACAGAGGATTGTGATTAGTAGGAGTATTTTGAGTAAGTAAGTATGCAAAGTCAAAAGTGAAAAGTCAAAAGTGAAAATAGGAGGTGAGCATTGCTCACCTTTTTTTTGTAGCTGAAATTAAAAATGTTTTTGCACGACTATCTCAATTTCTATTTGTAGAATCTTAGTCTCTTTTTCATCATCATCTTTCGAACAAAAATCCTTCTAACATTTTTTTATCATTTTTTCAGAACAAAAACTTAGTGCTGTTGTTCCTTTATCATCCCCCTCTTGAAAAAATTATACAGGTCGATGTTCTCCTACAAAACACGATCGATGCAACCCTTATTAATGCCAGCATAATTGTTGAGACTATTATTACAGTTTCTTTCTGATACTGTAATAACCATATTGAATACCGGCCCCTGCTCAAATATTTCACACTTTAATGGAACAGCTATGTATCCAAATGATACTGTTATGTCTACAATGAAATCTTGGCAAGCCATTCACTTACTCATGCATGGAAAGGGTAAGATACATGTGGTAATGAATGATGCTATTGTTCAAACCAACATCTTTTACATATCCCATTATTAATTAACAAAAAACCAAAGTATGATGAAACACATTAAAATCCTGATGCTGGCATGTCTACCACTTTTTGCGTTGGTATCATGCAAGAAAGATGAGGTAGCACCCGCTAAAACCATTGCAACATTGGTGACAGAAAATGCCAATCTTTCTTTACTGCGAACTGCTGTTGTAAGAGCAGGGTTGGCTGAAACATTATCCGGACAAGGAACATTCACGGTGTTTGCACCGGATAATAATGCATTTGTTGCTGCTGGTTTAGGTACTGAAGCAGCTATCAATGCGGTTCCTGAAGCTACTTTACGTCAGATTATTTTATACCATGTACTTGGACAAGAGTATGCATCCGGTGCCATACCTTCAGCTACCACTGAATTAGCAAGTGCAGGTCAAGCAAATGTGTATGTTACTAAAAATGCCAATGGTGTTTTTGTAAATGGCGTTGCTGTAACTACTGCAGATGTAGATGCTGCTAATGGTGTTGTTCATGTCATCAATAAAGTATTGATGCCGCCACCCGGAAACATTGTACAGTTGGCTCAAGGCAATGCAAACCTTTCTTTCCTCGTTGCTGCAGTGGTAAGGGCTAGTCAAGGTACTACCAATGTTGCAGCTGTATTATCCGGTGCCGGACCTTTTACTGTATTTGCACCTACGAATACTGCCTTTCAAAATGCAGGCTTTCCTACAATAGAATCTATTCAACAAGCTGATCCCAATACATTGGCTTCGATTTTAACTTACCACGTAATTGCTGCAAGGGTATTCTCTTCTGATTTAACAGAAGGAGCCAGACCTACAACTGCGAATGGTGGAACCGTAACCATTACATTGGCAGGTGGCGCTAGGGTAAGAGGTAACGGTAATATGTCCGCTTCAAACATAACAAGTACCGATATCGTTGCCAGCAATGGTGTGGTGCATGTGATTGATGCGGTGTTACTTCCGTAAGAGAAGTGAAAGGTGAAACGTGAGATGGGACTTATTGTGACTCTGGGTAATTATTTTGCCACAGACGTCACAGTATTTTCCCCTTTCACTTTTCACCTTTCACCTTTCACTCTTTCTTTCTCAGCAATGGATAAATCGCTATTTTGTACAATAATACTGTGTCACCATGGGAAGACTTGTTTTTATTATACTATTTGTGATAGGCTTTTGTCTTCAGACCTATAGTCAGCAAACACCACTAAGGGTGGGTGTTATAGGCTTAACACATACCCATGTTCATTGGATCTTAGGTAGACCCAAAGATGATAAAATTACCATCGTAGGTATTGTTGAACCCAACCGTGAACTAGCCGAGCGTTATGCAAAACGGCATGGCTTCTCTATGGATCTGGTGTATGCATCCATGGAAGAAATGATCACAAAAACAAAACCGGAAGCAGTTACTGCATTTGGTACCATTTATGAACACTTGGAAGTAGTACAAAAGTGCGCACCATTGGGTATTCATGTGATGGTGGAAAAACCATTGGCGGTAAGTATGAAACATGCGAAGCAAATGGAGGCACTCGCAAAGAAGCATAAGATTCATCTACTTACCAATTATGAAACAACTTGGTACCCAACAGTACATACTGCAAACGAATGGGTGAAAAGTGATAGCATCGGTACAATTACCCAGTTGGTAATCAGGGACGGACATAGAGGGCCATTGAAAATCGGGGTCAACAAAGAATTTTTGGAATGGCTTACTGATCCCGTTCAAAATGGTGGAGGGGCCATTACAGATTTTGGCTGTTATGGTGCCAATATCAGTACTTGGTTCATGAATGGCAAAAAACCAGTTTCAGTTACGGCTATCGCACAACAGTTACAAAAAGAAAACAATCCGAAAGTGGATGATGAATCCACCATATTGCTCACCTACGATAATGCCAAAACAACCATACAAGCATCCTGGAACTGGCCGATAGGCAGAAAAGATATGGAAGTATATGGCACTACCGGTGTTATTTATGCCGATAATAGAAATCATTTACGCCTGAGGATGGCAGAAGGATATGATGAGTTTAAAGAATCATTTTTTCAGTTAAAGGAACGACCTACTCCTTACAATGATCCTTTTTCATTGCTTGCAATGGTAGTCAAGAAAGAAATAGTATTGGCCCCATACGATCTTTCATCGCTGGAAAATAATATGCTGGTTGTTGAGATTTTGGATGCAGCTAAATTATCGGCAAAAACGGGGAAAACAGTAAGAATGAATAAGTAGTGTTCTCATTGACAGTTGATGGCCACAGAGAACACAGAATGACACAGAAATTCGTCTGGGTTTTGATCAACGAACAAACATCCTTAGTCACTCTTTTGACTTTTCACTTATCAAACATCTGCTTCCATCACTTTTTCAAACAGTTCCTCGTACTCTTTATTCATCACATCCCACTTATGTTGGGCTTGCTTGTATTGAGCTTCCAGCACTTGAAACTTTTTGGGGTCTGAATAGTTGGATGGATCTCCGAGCGCAGCTTCCAATTGTATTTTCTCTTGTTTCGCTTTGTCTAATTCTGTTTCAAGATTACTGAGTCTCCGTTTTAATTTCTGTAACTCCTTCTGTTTTTCTCTATCAATCGGTTGATTAGCAGGCGTAGATTTCACGGGTTCAACAACCTCCACTTTCTTGTTTTCAACCTGGGGCTTATTCTCTGTTTCTTGATTCTTTCTTGTCTCTTGTTTCTTCCCTCTTGCTTCTTCCTCTTTTATTCTCTCCATTCGCTCATTCCATTCCACCCATTCCTGATAAGTACCTTTGAATTCTTTGATCTGGTGATCTACGATTTCCCAGATCTTATTGGCTGTTTTAGAAATGAAATAACGATCGTGACTCACTAGGATGATGGTTCCTTCATATTTATTCAATGCTTCCGCCAATAATTCAACCGAGTGCATATCGAGGTGGTTGGTAGGTTCATCGAGCATCAAAAAGTTGGCTTTACTCACTATGGTTTTCGCCAATGCCACACGTGCTTTTTCTCCACCACTTAATACTCTTATTTTTTTGTCTACATCATCACCACTAAACAGAAAAGCACCTAACAATGCACGCAATTCCACATCTGTTTTCTTACTGCCACATTGTTGTAACTCTTCCAAAATGGTATTGGTCAATGTAAGTGCTTCTAATTGGTGTTGTGCGTAAAAACTTTCTTCGACATTATGTCCCCATACCCGTTGTCCTTCGAATGGCTCATTACCTGCCACCATTCGTAACACTGTTGATTTACCTTTTCCGTTCGCGCCAATAAGTGCGATCTTATCACCTCGTTCAATTTCAGCCTGTGCTGCTTCTAAAATTTTGATCTTACCAAAACTTTTGCTGGCATTTTTCAATTCCACCAATACTTTACCCGGGACTTTTTCCAATTGAAAGTTGATACGTAAATCCGGGCGCTCTAGTTTTACATCTTCTATCTTCTCAATTTTATCCAGTCGCTTTTGAATGCTCTGTGCTTGAGCTGCTTTGCTGGCTTTGGCTTTGAATCGTTCAATAAAACGTTCTTGCTGACGAATATAGTCTTGTTGATTCTCAAAAGCTTTTTGTTGCATTTCTATACGCAAAGCTTTTTCTGTTTCATAATAGTTATAATCGCCTGAATAAATATGCAGTTGCTGTTGATACACTTCCACGATCTTGTTCACCATTCGGTTCAAGAAAAATTTATCGTGGCTTACAATTACGACGCTACCTTGATAATGGAGGAGATATTTTTCCAGCCATTCGATCGAAGGAAGATCGAGGTGGTTGGTAGGCTCATCCAACAAAAGAACATCCGGCTGCTGAAGAATCATTTTGCACAATAAAACACGCATCCGCCATCCACCACTAAACTCTTTATAAGGGCGGACTAGGTCTTCATTGCTGAATCCAAGGCCATGTAATACTTCTTCGGCTTTATGATGAATATTGTATCCATCCAACACATCCAATTCATGTAATGCATCGGTATAACGAATCAATAAATCATTGTTCTCCGGATCTTTTTCCAATTCATGTCCGAGTGTTTCAATTTCTTTCTCTACCTGACGTACGCGTTCAAATGCACCCAATGCCACTTCGGTAATGGTATCATTGGTATCAAAGCTTAATAGATCCTGATGTAGATAACCAATGGTGGTATCTTTCCCCTTTTCAACAGATCCTTTGGATGGGGTATATTCTCCTACCAAAACTTTCAATAGGGTAGATTTACCGGTCCCGTTATACCCAATCAATCCGATACGATCACCGGGTTGTATATGCCAGGTAGCATCTTCCACAATTACACGGGCACCAAATTCAAAAGTCACATTTTGTAAGCCGATCAACATTTCTTAACAATGGTTTAGGAGCGCAAAGGTAATTGCAAACGGCTGCCATTTCAATTTGCTGTAAATTTGTGCAAAATTTTACCCATGAAAAGGATATTGACACTGGCTACCATTCTGTTTTTAGCCGCTTGTGGCGGAAATGATGAAAAAGCAGCGGTAACAGAAGCTCCACAGGTACCACTCGGACAAAGTGTTAATTCGGATACATTCAATCTGGTATTTGGCAAAATGCTGGATAGCTATTTTCAGTTGAAAGATCATTTCATTAAGGAAAATGATACATTGATTACCCAAAGTACCGCTCAGTTATTGGCAGATATCAATGCTACAGATGGGGTGCTGGGTGAGTTAAAAGCCGATTCCAGCATCATTTCTACTGCAAAAACCTATACTACCGGCATCACCAATGAACTTGCTGCAGTAAAGCAAGAAAAAGATATCGAAGAACGCCGTAAATCTTTTCAAGTATTGAGCGAACAGTTATATGATCTGATTCGTACCGTTAAATACGATCGTGCGGTAGTTTACCATCAGTATTGTCCAATGGCATTCAATGATGCCGGGGCGTTTTGGTTGAGCAACTCCTCTGATATTCGTAATCCATACTTACCCAAGAAAATGCTGATCTGTGGGGAAGTAAAAGATTCTATTGATTTCCGGAAATTATAACCACTCAGCGGAAATCTCCGTTATCTCTTGTTCTCTGCGGTGGCAGACAAGTTAGTTCACCGCAGAGAACAAAAGATCGCTAAGGTTACGCAGAGATATTTTTATGGTATGCGTATTTGTTTTTTTGTGCTGTCTTTTTTTATTGTATCCATCTTATCTGCCCAAGAAAGAGTAACGTTGAATGGTTATTTGAAAGATTCTTTAACGGGAGAGACTTTAATTGGCGCTAACTTACAAGTGGTTGGACAAGGGAAAGGAGTTCAGAGTAATCAATACGGGTTCTATTCTATCTCCTTAGAGAAAGGGGTATACCGTCTCTTGGTTTCTTTTATCGGATACCAAACCGCAGAGTTGACGATTGATCTGAAAAAAGATATCCAGCAAAATATCTTATTGTTACCCAATACAGCTATCATCAGCAATGTAACAGTTGTTGCCAGAAAGCGTGAGAACAATGTCAAGACTGCTCAGATGGGTAAGATCGAATTGAGCATGAATACGGCGAAAGCCTTACCTGCTTTTTTGGGAGAAGTGGATCCCTTGAAAACATTACAACTCTTGCCGGGTGTGCGTAATGCCGGAGAAGGAAATGCAGGGTTCTATGTGCGTGGTGGCGGACCAGATCAAAACCTGATATTATTGGATGACGCAGTTGTATACAATACCGGTCATCTTTTTGGTTTCTTCTCTATTTTCAATGCCGATGCTATCAAAAATGTTACATTGATCAAAGGGGGGATGCCTGCCCAATATGGAGGTCGCTTGTCTTCCGTGGTAGATGTGGCGATGAAAGAAGGCAATAACAACAAAACACAAATAGATGCCGGTATTGGATTGATCGCCTCTCGTTTTTCAATTCAAGGACCTTTGAAGAAGAACAAAGCTTCTTACATTTTATCAGCCAGAAGAACTTATGTGGATCTTTTATCTAAACCCTTTATCAGTAAGGAAAGTGAATTCTATGGCTCAGGGTATTACTTCTATGACCTGAATGCAAAAATGAATTATCGGTTTTCAGAAAAAGATGTGTTGTACCTGAGTGGATATTTCGGTAGGGATAAATTTACCTTCAATAATACCCAACGTTCTTTCAGTACCAGAATACCATGGGGGAATTCTACGGCTACACTTCGATGGAATCACGTATTCAATAAAAAATTATTTGCGAATACTACTGCCGTTTATAATGATTATAAATTTGAACTCGCAGGTAGACAAAATGATTTCAATATCAATTTATCTTCCGGTATTCGTGACCTCAATCTAAAAACGGATTTTGATTTCTATCCGGTACCGGAACACAAGCTGAAATTCGGGATACAATACACCCACCATAGCTTTCTACCCAATATTGTTAGTGGCAGTCAGGATTCTGTAATTTTTGAGCCCAATAATGCCAGCAGAAAATTAGCAAACGAATATGCGGTTTATATACAGGATGATTGGGAGCTTTCTGATAAGATCAAAGTAAATGCAGGATTGCGATACAGTGTGTTTCAGCAAATAGGCAGGTATACTTTGTACCAAAGAGATGATGATGGTAATAAATTGGATAGTGTAGTGTATGGTCGCGGACAAACTGTGAAAGCATACGGAGGATTGGAACCTCGACTAACAGTTCGATATGCTTTGTCAGAGTTATCGTCTTTCAAAGCAGCTGTCACCAGAAATATTCAGTACATCCATCTAGTGACCAATGCGGGTACAACCTTGCCTACGGATCTATGGGTGCCCAGCACCATTAGGGTTCGTCCACAAACAGGTTGGCAGTATGCAGCCGGTTATTTCCGGAATTTCAACAATGGTATGTTTGAGACTTCATTGGAAGTTTACTACAAGACCATGAATAATCAGATCGAATACAAAGAAGGATATACCCCTTCTCTCAAAGACCCTGAAGAAGAATTTGTTTTTGGAAAGGGCTGGAGCTATGGTGCTGAATTATTCATCAATAAAGTGCGCGGTAGATTCACAGGATGGATTGGTTATACATTGAGCTGGACCTGGAGAAGATTTGAAGATTTGAATGATGGTTTGAAATATCCGAGTCGCTACGACAGAAGACACGACATGTCAATTGTGGGTACTTATGAATTATCAAAAAAGTGGAAAGTATCCAGTGTGTTTGTATATGGAACAGGCAATGCTACCTCATTACCGGAACGTTTTTATTTTGTAGGAGGTGTGTTGACGCAGGAATATAGTCGCATCAATGCGTATCGTATGAAACCTTATCATCGAATGGATGTTTCATTTACCTATACACCTACACCTAAAAAAATAAGAAAGTATACTTCCAGTTGGGTATTCAGTTTGTACAATGCATATAGTAGGTTGAATCCCTATTTCATTTATTTTGATCAGGAAGGACAAGCTTCCAATGGTGATCTGCGGGTAACGGCCAGACAGGTATCATTGTTCCCTGTTATACCCGCGGTAACTTGGAATATTAAGATGTAGGGGAAGAAACAAGAAAGAAGAAACAGGGAACAAGAAAGCTACAAGCTTCAAGCAACAAGCTTCAAGCGACAGGTATCAAGAACTATGCATTTAATTGAACTTGCACGGTATTTAGTGCCGTGAGAGCATGAATCTAATGGGGTAATGCTTTCAGTGCCTTTATCTCTAACCAAATCACACCCATTAAAACAAGTATCTCCCCAATAAAATAAGCGAAGCCTAAGCTTTTGAGTTCTTGACTGTAAATGATGATCAATGCAGTTGTGAGGCAAGTATAAAGGGAATTGGCTGTGATAATGACCTTTAAAAAAGGACTCCATTTTTTCTGAATCAATACCGCACATAAACTTGAGTAAATGGTTAGTACTGCTGCTATAGAAGCAAGTATGTAAAGCCAAGTGAATGGAAGTCCAATATAGGATTGATAAGACACTAGTAATCCACCAATCAGTGTGCAAGTGAGTAAAGCACCAATAGCATCAAATAGAAAAACGAATTTTGGGGTATGAATAAGTTTTTTTAGCATAAGCGTCATTCAGGTTTATATTCAATGACCACTTTTGCATTCCTTTGTTCATTAGAAATCAGGAATACTTCATAACGTTTTTTTCCGGCGGTAATCACCATTAAAGCACTGTTGGGTGGAATTTCACCCAGATTTTCTGCTACCATGATTAATTCATGTCGCTTATTATCTCCTGAACAATCAATTTTTAAACGAAGAGGCGTGTAGGTGAGCTTGGCTTGACTAATCACCAATTTATTATTGTGATAAAGAGAAATGGTATCATTGTCAATGGTGCCATTGTCGAAAATTTCTACTGTGGCTACTTGTTCATTGGTATATATGGTCTTGATAAGATTATTTTCCCGTTCCAATAACACTTTGGGAATAGGACCTCTTAGGGTACTAGGTTGTTCCCATTTTACAATCGGGGTATCTGCTTTTCTCGTTGTAATAGTAGCATCCTGTTTCCAGTTATTGGTAACAGGGGGCTGAACAGTATTGTTGACTTCTTCCTTTTGTGCAGGCTTGGTTGTTTTGGGAGTACTCTTAGTTGTATTGGTAGCAGGTTTTGTAACCGGCTTTTTTTGAACTGTGCTATTGTTTCTTTGCGTTAAAGGTGTTTGTGTGACCGGAGAAGCTTTTTTATTAGCAGGTGGGTCCGTCTGTGTTTTTACAGGTGCTTTTGTAGTATTGTCTTTGGGGGTGGTTGTGGACGGCTTATTATTAGGCGTTGTTTTTTGAACAGTGATGGGTGGCTTGGCAGAGTCTTTACCACGCTTTGAAGAAAACCCGTTTTTCTTTGCTAAAAAAGGTTCCAATTCAAAATCTGATTCTTTGACTCTTTCCAAATACACTTTTCCGCTACCGCAATCAACCTTGCTTTTGGCATTGATGGAAATAAAAGTGCCTTGTAATACTTCCAGATTTCCCATTTTGGAATATTCAAGGTAGCAGGTCATGAGACAAGGCTCACTTTTATCGGCAATTTTTAGTTCTTCTAAAACCAGCTCTTTTAAGATGAGATTTTTAGTCTGTACCGTATAAATACCCTGTAATGTAGCTTTCCCATAGAATACGGTACTTTGGTAAGAGTAGGTAACGCCCTTTAGTGCATTATTGCTTTGCTGATCAATCTGCACTTCATATTTATACATTTCTTGTCGCGTATCACCCTTATACAAGCCACTCGATGAGCCAAAATAACCTCTCCAGATACCCGTCAAATTTTGGGCACCCAGGGCAAGCGAACAGAACAGTAAAAAAGAGGTTAGGGTAATATTCAGTCTCATTCGGGCAAAACTACGATTGCAATATAGTGTATGCTGATAAAGAAGCGTTAAATAAGCGGTGAGACATGAACTGCCAGCTACTAGCTACTAGCTTCTAGCTGCTAGATCGGTTACTGTATTTCATCTTAAGAATAGACAAATGCGTTTTTTAAAAATTTACTAGACTTTGTTTTTCTAGCAGCTAGAAGCTAGTAGCTAGTAGCTGGCAGCTCAAAGCTCTCAGCTCATAGCTGAAAGCTCACAGCTTTATCCTATTTTTGCAATCCTTAGAATTATTCAATTTTTCAGCAATCGAACCAATGATTAAGATTCGTTTTCCCGATGGGGCAGAAAGGCAGTATGAAGCAGGCGTGAGTGCTTTGGATATTGCTAAATCAATCAGTGAAGGACTGGCCAGAAAAGTATTGGCGGCAAGTGTTAATGGACAAGTATGGGATGCTACGCGTCCGATTACGACTGATAGTTCACTCAAACTGCATACCTGGGATGATGCAGAAGGGAAAAATACTTTTTGGCATTCTTCTGCTCACTTAATGGCAGAAGCAGTAGAAGCTTTGTATCCGGGTGTGAAGTTCTGGGTTGGACCGGCATTGGATAAAGGTTTTTATTATGATATAGATTTGGGTGGACAACATATCTCAGAAGAGGATTTAGTGGCGATTGAGAAGAAAATGAATGAACTGGCCAAGCAAAACAATGCTTACCAGCGTAAAGAAATATCCAAACAAGAGGCAGTTACTTATTTCCAAGAGAAATCAGATGAGTATAAACTTGATCTTTTACAAGGATTAGACGATGGGTCAATCACTTTCTATACACAAGGACAGTTCACCGACCTTTGTCGCGGACCACATATCCCACACACGGGGTTCATCAAAGCCATTAAACTTACCAGTATTGCGGGAGCTTATTGGAAAGGAGATGAGAAGAATAAAATGCTCACTCGTTTATACGGTGTTACATTCCCGAATCAAAAAGAGTTGGATGAATACTTGTTGATGCTGGAAGAAGCCAAAAAAAGAGATCATCGTAAACTCGGAAAAGAACTGGGCATTTTCACCATGGATGATGATGTAGGTGCCGGATTGCCTCTATGGTTACCCAATGGTACTGTTATCATTGAAGAATTGGAGAAACTGGCCAAGCAAACAGAAGAAGATGCAGGCTATAAGCGTGTGGTAACACCACATATCGCCAAAGAGAGTATGTACCTCACCAGCGGACACCTTCCTTATTATGCTGATAGTATGTTCCCGCCCATGGAATTGGACGGAACCAAGTATTATCTGAAAGCGATGAACTGTCCGCATCACCATAAAATATTTGATGCAGAACCAAAGAGTTATAAAGATCTTCCATTCCGTATCGCTGAATACGGTACTTGTTATCGTTATGAGCAGAGTGGGGAGTTGTTTGGTCTGATGCGTGTTCGTTGTCTGCACATGAATGATGCACATATTTACTGTAGTAAAGAGCAGTTTGCAGCAGAGTTCCGTGCGGTGAATGATATGTACATCAAGTATTTTAAAATATTTGGTATCGATAAATATGTGATGCGTTTGAGTTTACATGAGCCTACTAAACTGGGCGCCAAATATGTAAATGAACCGGAGCTTTGGAAAGAAACAGAAGCTATGGTACGTAATGTATTGATTGAGTCGAATATTCCATTTGTAGAAGTGCCTGATGAAGCAGCGTTCTATGGACCTAAGATCGATGTACAGATTTGGAGTGCGATTGGAAGAGAGTTTACATTGGCGACCAATCAGGTTGACTTTAATTCAGGGAACAAATTCAAGTTGAATTATGTGAATCAGAACAACCAGCCTGAAGTGCCATTGATCATACACCGTGCACCATTGGGAACCCACGAACGTTTTATCGGGTTCCTGTTGGAACATTATGCAGGCAAGTTCCCGGTATGGTTGGCGCCATTGCAAGTGAAAATATTGCCGATCAGTGATAAATTCATGGACTATGCACTAGAAGTAAAACAATCGCTGCGAGCCATAGGAGTGAGAGTAGAAATAGATGATAGAAGCGAAAAGATCGGGAAAAAGATCAGAGATACTGAACTGAGTCGCGTGCCATATATGTTGGTAGTGGGAGAGAAAGAAGCCGCTGAGCGTAAACTGGCTGTGCGCAGACAAGGAAAAGGTGATCTGGGAACACAGGAATTAACAGCGTTTATCACATTGATACAAGATGAAATTCTCCACCGAAAAAGCGGAGAATAATTCGGAATAAGGAAATAGCTATATCTTTAACACCTAAATTTTTAACTAAACAAGTTTTAATGGCATTACCACCAAGAGGGGGCGGAAGATTCAATCCCAGGTTTAACAGGCAGCCCGAGCCTGAACATCGTATCAACGAAAGAATACGGGTACCACAGGTTCGACTGGTAGGCGATAATGTGACCGTTGGCGTATATTCCACGATGGAAGCGCTGAAGATCGCGCAGGAGCAGGAGCTGGACCTGGTAGAGATCTCTCCAACCGCCGATCCCCCTGTTTGTAAAGTGATCGATTATAAAAAGTTCCTCTACGAGAAGAAGAAGAAGGAAAAGGAAATGAAGGCCAATTCCAAGCAGAGTGAGGTGAAAGAGATCCGTTTCACACCGGGAACCGATGATCACGATTTCGATTTCAAAGCCAAACACGCAGAAAAATTCCTGAAAGACGGTAATAAGGTGAAAGCCTATGTTCAGTTCAAAGGACGTGCCATCATGTTCCAGGATCGCGGACAGCTGTTACTGCTGAAATTTGCAGAACGCCTGGCAGAATCCGGCGTACTGGAAAGTATGCCCAAACTGGAAGGTAAGCGTATGTTCGCCATCTTCACACCCAAGACAGGCAGTAAGAAAAAAGCCGC
>OFDN01000157.1_pt1 | contig 66676 bp, 59 predicted proteins | sample 1520971 | NCBI WGS metagenome assembly OFDN01 (sample SAMEA94257418, study PRJEB24077) | hot springs metagenome | biome: Aquatic biome; feature: Geographical feature; material: Water | place: India | collected 2012-06-12 | depth 5 m
TTTGAATTTTGAATTTTGAATTTTGAATTTTGATATCTAAAAAGTATTTATAAAGGTACATAACTGCTTTCTTTCCGTCAACTATCAACTTACAACTGTCAACTATACTCTCTCTGCTATTCAAAAAAATAGCCGAAGTAGAAACTTCGGCTCTGCTTTTAATCCGTACCCTATGAAAACAATCTTTTCCCGATTTAATCGGGATGAATCTTTTAAATCGCCTGTTGATTTCGCCTCACGGGATACGAGACTAATAACGCAGCACATTGTCTTTTTATTTTATACAGATGAATTTTTTTTAAATACAGTGGTGTAATCAGTATTTATCATGAATTTTGTTCAATGATGCTGATAGATACACACTGTCACTTGTATTCCACAGAATTTGGAGAAGAAATACCCGATGTTATTGAAAGAGCTCAAAAAGTTGGGGTGCGAAAGTTTTATTTACCTGCCATTGATAGTGAAGTGATACCTGCCATGTTGGATTTGGAACTTACTTATCCCAATGTATGTTTTGCGATGATGGGGCTTCATCCTTGCTCTGTGAAAGAAGATGTAGATAACGAACTTACTATTGTGCAGGATTGGTTAAACAAAAGAGATTTTGTAGCTGTTGGTGAGATAGGGCTTGATTTTTATTGGGATAAAACCTTCGCTGCAGCGCAGAAAAAAGCATTCGATCTACAAATGAGTTGGGCATTGGCCAGGAATAAACCCATCGTTATTCATACCCGTAATGCCATGCAAGAAACCATTGACATGGTAAAACCCTATGCAAAAAAGGGGTTAAGAGGCATTTTTCATTGTTTCAGTGGAAGTCATGAATCGGCGATACAAATCACGCAAATGGGGTTTTTATTGGGAATCGGGGGAGTTTTGACCTATAAGAATGCAGGTTTACCCACCGCTTTGGAGGGAATTGGGTTGGAACACCTTGTATTGGAAACTGATGCTCCTTATTTAAGCCCTGTTCCCTATCGAGGCAAAAGAAATGAAAGCAGTTATCTCCTGGAAATAGCCATCAAATTGGCGGAAGTAAAAAAAGTCTCTTTAGAAGAAGTTGCATCCATTACAACTTCGAATGCTCAAAAAATATTCGGAAACTGAGTGGTTTAGCGCTATTTTTGCAGTCCTTAAAAAATAAACAGAGAGGTGTTCCGCCTAGGCGGATTGAAGGAGCACGCCTGGAAAGTGTGTATACGGGAAACCGTATCGAGGGCCGAGACGATCTGCCGAGGCGGATGTCTCGGTGCCGACCGCAATCGTCGGCATTCGAATCTCATCTCTGTGCAAAAATTTAGTTCTTTACATAAAATAAATAAACAGAGAGGTGTCCGAGTGGTTGAAGGAGCACGCCTGGAAAGTGTGTATACGGGAAACCGTATCGAGGGTTCGAATCCCTTCCTCTCTGCCAGAATCAATTTAATAAGATATACTAAAAGTAAAAAAGCCTGCAAAATCAAGTGTTTGCGGGCTTTTTGCTTTTTAGCATTACCCCAATTTACCTCACTTTACGACTCTAGTTGAGCGCGTAAATCGTGGAACTCACTCCATTTTACAAAAGACGCACTAAAACTTACGCAAGTCATTCTTTATTAACACTTTATAAGAGAGCAACTATCGATTTCAGGTGTACAATAAACCTAATTTTATCATCTTTCAAAGTGCGTAAAATGGAAAAAAGTTTTGGGTTGTTTTTTTACCTCAAAAAATCAAAAAAACTCAATGGAAATGAGCGTCCTGTTTATTTACGTGTAACAGTAAATGGAGTTGCTTGTGACATTTCTCTCAAAAGAAAATGCGATTCGAACTCTTGGAATACAAATGCAGGAAGAATGGATGGGAAGACAGAACAAGCTAAATCTTTGAATTCTTATCTGGATGTTTTACAAAGAAAAGTATATGAAGCTCGTAAACAATTGGAGCAAAATGATCAACCTGTAACAGCCGAAAACATTAAGAAGGTTCTATTGGGACAAGAGATCAGTACTCATAAATACATGATAATGCAAATTTTCAAACACCACAATGATCAAATGTCGCAACTTGTTGGAATAGAATACGCCCCAGGAACCATAGAACGATACAATACCTCCTATAAACATACCCTGTCCTTTTTGGAATGGAAGTATAAAGTATTAGATATCGATATTAATAAACTAGATTATGAATTTATTTCTGAGTATGAATTTTGGTTTAAGAGTGTTCGAAAGTGTGATCACAATACAACCATGAAATATTTGAGCAATTTTAGAAAAATTGTCAACCGTTGTTTGTTAAATGGCTGGCTGGAACGAGATCCTTTTCTTAGATTTAAAATGACCAAGCGGGAAGTAGAAAGAGTGGTATTAACAGAGTCTGAATTACAAGTATTATCAACTAAACAATTCTCCGCCGAAAGACTCAATTTAGTCAGAGATATTTTTTTATTCAGTTGTTATACCGGACTAGCTTATGCGGACGTTCAAAAACTAAGACGTAGTGAAATCATTATTGGTGTTGATGGAGAAAAATGGGTGGTGAGTCGGCGTCAAAAGACGGACATTACTGCAAAAATTCCCTTACTGCCCCCAGCTCTTAAAATCATTAACCAATATTCCAACCACCCACAATGCCAATTAAAAGACCTGATTCTGCCTATTTTGAGCAATCAAAAAATGAACGCTTATTTAAAAGAAATCGCTGATCTCTGCGAAATACCTAAAAATCTGACTTTTCATATTGCTCGCCACACATTCGCCACTACTGTAACTCTTAGTAATGGCGTGCCAATTGAGACGGTTTCAAAAATGCTAGGCCACAGAAACTTAAAAACAACACAACATTATGCAAAGATTTTAGATGTTAAAATCAGTGAAGATATGAAGCGGTTAAAGGATAAGATAGCCAATTGGATTCAACCTTTTAATTACTGAGTGAGATAAGAGAGAAGTAAGATTTTTATTACATTTTCCGTAATATTTCTGCTGTTTTTTCCTTGATTCGAAAAGTAGCTTCTGAATGCACTTTGATTTTCATATTTAATATTGAATTAGCCCAAACTCTTGCATTAACAGTATCTTTCCATTTTAGGTAATGGTTCATTAATTCGAATCTTGAGTTCATTTTTTTAGGAATCATATAGACTGCCTTTTGAAAATAGTTTTTTGCTATGAGACGTTGTCCTATTTCATCGTGAGCATTTCCAAGTAAAATATAAATTTGGTCATTACAAAAAGTTTCTTTTGCTTGATTTAAAAAAAATATTGCCTTTTCATTTTGGCCACTATGAAGCAATTCCCTACCGTAAAGAAACAAACCTTGTCCGTCTCGAAGAAAAGATTGAGAAACCTTTTCATAAATACTAATTGCTTCTTGTTTGTAACCAAACATTGATAATTTTGCAGCAGTATTTGAAGACTTATTTACTGATATTAATTCGTAGTAATAAAAAATTAGAAGTAAAAGTAAGCAAGCCCTAATTAGCCCAAACCCTCTTGAATTAATTATTTTAGTCCCCCCTCTACTTTTTTGCTTAAGAATAGTTGAAGCGAGTGATATGAAAAGTACAAGAGGAATACTGCATAAAGTGAATTGCATTGGATATGAAAAATTAGCAGAAAAAAAAATACAAATAATTCCAAGTGAAGGACCAATCAGTATTTTTTTTTCCCGCCTTTTTAATAGTGGTATGAGCAAAGAAGTAAAACTAAATATCGAAAGCAAAATAAGTATAAAACCTAGTACACCAGTTTCGATAAGAATTTGATAAAAGTCATTGAATGCATAGTAAGTATTGTCAGCTAGTGAAGCTATGGGGGAAGAAAATTCATTTGATTGAAAATAGTCAGCCTGATAACTATTATAATACACTTTAAATTGTCCAAGTCCAATTCCGGTTAAATAATTCTCTTTAAATATTTCACTCGATATTTTATAAATCAAAAGCCTACCATTTGATGAATTTTCTTTGAAATGGAAAATAAACATGAAAATAATTACTGCTATGCAAGCAAGTCCACTTAGATAAAGCAGTGATAGTCGAACTCTACAATAGCATAAAAAGTATAATGTTATGCAAAGTAAAAACCCTACCCATGCAGCTCTACCCTCGATTAAGACAAGTATGATTAATGAGAATATGAAAATGATCCATTCTAAAAATTGAATTATAAAAACCGATCTAGCACTAGTAAAAAGAGGTTTTTTTAAATAAGGTGTGAGAAAAGATAAAACCGATGCTAGAAAAATCGCAAATATACTTTTGTTTGGGAAAAAGAATTCACTGGGCATCGAATAAAGAAAAGGCGATTTAAGGAAAAGAATAAGTAATACAATTACAAGAGTCAGATAGAATAAACGGATAAGTAACCTTAAGGTATATGCTAATCCGATTTCGGAAATTATCTGAGATAATAGTCGATAAAGAATATAAGGATATGTTAGGGCTTCAAATAGGATGAATTTATTGGGGTTAGAAATTATTGTGTGAAAAAATACGTAGGCAATAAATATACAAAATAATATTTCCCATGTTGCTACTTTCTGGACCAACCTGTTTCTACTGTATAATAGTAACAAGAGTAGAATACATAGAGCTAATACTTCTACCGAGATAAAAAGAAATTTTCGAAAACTCAACAAATCAATGTGTAGTAGCGGAAAGAGAACACATAGAGAAATGATCAATGTTGGTATTATTTTTTTCTTTAAGGGCATTTCATTAATCACTCAATGATATCAATCTTTAGTTAAATGGTATTTATATAGATATAACAAAATAATTTCTCAACTATAAAAAGCTCGTTATGATTTAAACATTCTTTACAACTAATTGAAGTAGTGTTTAATTAAGCCCAAGTTGAGTAATAAGCTACTATTACCTCTTGCTTACACAGTTTTAATACTTATACATGCTTTTTTATTTTTTAAAAAAGCAAGCTGCATTGATAAATTATGCCGCTGTAAATTTAGTTTCTGATTTTTGGCAGTTAACACTATTACTCAAAGAAAAATTAATTTAATTCTTATAGTAAATTGTCAAAATCTGCGTTCGCAGTGTAATTGGCTTTAGTTGGGTGTTTTTATTAAACCGACCTATATTAATTGGCGCTAATCCTAAAAATAGTGTAAGTCTGTATGTGCCAATTTTCAAAGGAGTTTCAGAGGCGTTCTCAATAATATTTTTTGAGTAGTTTTTTACCTTTTTAATTGAAAAAATATATTCGACGTCTGATAAAGGTGGCATTACAATTACATCACTATCTGGATCAATTTTTGCTCCCATTTTATTTTGTGATATCTTTTCCAAGTCTACTCCCTTTATAGGAATAAAGTGTTTTCTCTTTTCTTTATCGTTAATGAGAACTCTACTTACACTTTGGGGGATAAGGTTCCTATTATTTGTATCTAACAATGTAATTGATAGAAGGTCAAGAGGATTTGTAAGTTGAATAGAGTCATTGGAAGTATTAGAAATTAATAATGTGTACTTTATTCCAAGATTTGATCTGTTTTGAGTAGTATTAATTAAAACACTGGCTTTGACAGGATAGTTATTGCCTTTATCTAAGACACTAGTAAGAGGAAATTTAGAACTTGATTGACTAAAGCACTGAGGCAACCAAAAACAAACCTGTATAACTGTCAGTAGTATAAAAATGATTGTTTTTTTCATAACGTTTATTTTATTGACAAATGGTCCCACATACGGGCAAAGAGTTTTGTCTTGAGTAGGTACAAATGGATTGAATCATAGGCGTAACAATATTTCTTTCTGCAAGGTCAGTTGGTCCATTGTGATCAAGTGAAGCCCTAGATACAACGTCATTAAACCAAGTTGTATAAGCATTCGTAATTTCGGCTGCAAACGACGGCAAAGCCTTTATCTGGGTAACAGCTGTTTGTAGATCTTGACCTACATAAGGGACTGATAAACTTTCTATCGCTTGTTTAATTGTGGCAGATGCACTTGTAATTGCTGGAAAAAAATGGGTTTCATGTACCTCTTCATGCTTTTGAACAGCAGCTTGCATATACCAAGATACAGTTGGGCATGTTACACACGCTAAACTATTTAGATCTGTCATTTGTGCACAATAATTTGTATTTGTAGTATTGCCAAAAGGTCCCGTTACTTCTGTAACTCCAGGAATAAGTCTAGCTATCAAAGAATAGCGACCAGTAATAATAGTAACAATTGCTTTCCAGTTATTACCAACATTACATGCTGTTATATCAAGTTCAACAGTGTCTGGCCATGTTATTCCCCAAGACGAGCCTAATTCAGCATAAGCTTTAGATGTGGCCGTAGGGTATTTACTTACAATTATAGTAGGAGAACTTGGACATTGGGGTGGTGTTCCACCAGTCCCACCTGTATAGCATTCAAATATTTCACACGGATCAAAAGGATCGCTATTACAATCACCCCACATATGAATATTATCAATTCCTACGAATGTTTCTGAATAATCATCCATTACAAAAATGTCACCTTCCATATGGCCAGAGTAGCTAACTTCATATACTTCGTCATAGGTAATAGTACAAGTAGATGTTTGTTTAATTTTCAATGTGGGATTATTGTCAACACTTTTCAAATTCACTGGAGGTGAGATTATCGTTGAATTATCAACCTTATTATTAGAGATTGTTTCTATATTTCCAGATTCACTTTTTTTTATTTTTAATTTTCTTATCACCTTCCCATTTTGGAATTCTCGCCCACTAATAAATTTTCCTGCCCAGTCTTTGATAATGATTAAACCTCCGAAATCCTCATCAATTTCAGAAATGGTATTATTAGAAGCGTCAAATTCATGCTTTTTTAAGTAATCTATATTTGGGATATAAGCAATAATACGAACCTGTTTTCTACCGGAAGGATCTATGAAAACAGCCATTCTTTGAAATGCAGAATTTATTATTCTTTTTTGATCTGAAACTAAATCTTCTTTATTGATGAGTGGAATCTTCCAACTAAGAGCCGTTAGAGGAAATTCTATAAGTTTTCCATCTCCCCAAGTTCGAATGACAGCTTTATCCCAGTTCGGGAACTGCTTAACTATGCTAGACGCATATTCATTAGTTTTTTTGAATTCAGCGTAGTACCATTCTTTAACATCAGCTTTTACGTTTATTGAATCAGTACCCTTGTAATCTGTAATTTTCGTACAAGAATAAAGCAATGCAATGACAAGAAGGATATAACAATTTTTGAATTGAAAATCGGATACAGGGTTGAATTTAGCCATTATTTTGAGTTTAGTTATATTTCCTAAATAGATTCACTTTTTATCTTTCTTCAACTAAATGTATTTGAACTAATAACACTTAGTTAGGTACTCATACTTTAGAGATCGAACAAAGGACTGAATATGAATTACACCTAAAAATATTGGAGTAGAACTATAAAAAAAAGGGGTAAAAACCCCTTTTTCCGAATTTTTTTATTCATCTATTTAAAACTAAAAAGCTTTGCATCAATAACTTCAATTTCAGGATAATTCAAGATATAATCAGGCAGTACATATTCATTGTGATCTTTGAATGCTGCTACTTTTATTTTTTTTGAAAGCCAGATACTGCATGGCTGCTTCAGAAGGAATCCAATGGTAAGCCGCAAGTCCAGGGTTATAAAACATGATATCTTTATCCTCATATGAATTCGTATTGATTACAACTTGTACATCTTTCGAAATCAACAAACGTAAACTTTTATAGATAGACGCGTTGTGTTTCCGCTGCATCCTTTCTATATTATTATTTGAGTTATAGTTTATAAAATAGGGAATATTCAGGGTAATGATTCCGGCAATCAAGATGATGGTTTTTTGAATCACCAAACGATTAATCGTTGTTACTATGCTATTGATGGAAATCGCTATATAGATCATTCCAATGGGTGCAACAAAAAAGACAAATGCTTCTACTTTTGACGCAACAAAAAAAGAGTAGAAAATAAGTGTAAAAAGATATCCTCCGAGCAAGGCTAAGTCAAGTTGCTTATTGACAGCTGAACGAAAAAGAGTTAAGATCATTCCTTGCACGATCAGCCAGCAGATATAGTCACGATATTGACTGGAAAATTGTAAAAATATGAAACCAATAAGCTCCTTCATGCCCTTCAACTGCTTAGGTTAAGTGCTTATTGATATAGCTTAATTCATAGGAAGCTTCGGATGGAAATTTCCAATATATATATAATTGCCATGGTAGTACTACAATAGTAGTTATCAATAAAGCCAATGCAATTTTTTTTTCAGTTTTGGAAAAAACTTTTTTGATGCCAAAAGGTAGATACCCCAAATCAAGAAGACTAATAAACCCGTCAACCACTTATTTAAAATTGAAGCCCCAGCAAAGCACCCAATAAGTATGATCCATTTATTATTGGGCCTCCAATGATATTCTGCTAATGCCTAAATACTACATAATATATAAAACTGATGTGCGAGATCATTGTGATCCATGCTTTGAATACCGGCAATCGTTTTGATCTGAAAAGAGGAAAGTGTCATTAAAAGGGCGGCTATGTTTCCAACCCTTTTATTTCCATTAGTGAGTGTATGCTAGTCGATAAATCAAAAGTATCATTAAACTACCTTGTAGTACACTTGGTAACCTCAATGCAATTTCTGATACCGCAAACAACTTCATGCTCAATGCCATTTGCCAAAGAAAAAGAGGTAGCTTGTGAAGCCATACATGAGTACAGCACCACTCAGTTGAGCTATAAGGAAGTAATGGGTTTGCGTGCAACATGGGCCTCAAAGGATCATTGATCATATTCATCGAAACCAAGGCATGAAATCTTTCATCCCAAGGATGTAAAAATGGTTCTGCATAGGATGCAAAGAATCTTAAAATTATTCCTATGCAAAAAAGAGTAAAAAGGAATGGGTTATCCTTAATAAACCTTTTTATTATTTTAGTCTTTTGTCCCATTTACTACCTATATCGTAAATTATAAATATAATTTTCTGTATAAGTTATTTCAAAAAATGTGCATAGTCAAGGTGGCTTTTATAATAACGTCTTTTATTCGATATAGTTTCTTTTCGTAAGGTCTTTTAATACTTTCAGATAAACAAAATAAAAATCCTGAATTGTTGGGCTATAGTAATTGGAAGTAGAACTAATTCCAGCATTTATTATATCAATTTTACTAGGACGAGTTCTTCTCATTTCCATAGATACAAGGCCGTCTAATGAAGGTAGTTTATAGCTCATCATCTCTAGAGATTTGAATTTATGTATATATCTAAGATCAAAGTGGATCAATAATCTTGTATGATGGCTATGGTCATAAATAGGGGCTTGATCAGTTTCTAGTTTCAACATTGCTTTCATCAACTCAAAAGCACCACCTAACATTTTCGATAAGATAGTCATTTCTAAAATTGGGGTGTCCCATAAGGGGATATTTTCGCGCGACTCTCCAAAGTCATCTTCAAGATTAATTGAACTTTTTTCTAAGATGAATGGGGTTTTGCAAAAATTAAATACTTCTCTCAGTCCTAAAATATTTGCATTTACAAGAGCTGTTACAATATTGAATATTCCATGATCTAATACTATATCACCTAATTTTCCGGTACTAGTTTTAGAATACCCGATCTGAAGTCCTCTTAATATACTATGTACTGTCTTTGCAATTTGTGTGTAATTCTGAAAATGGAAAATATCAATTGAATAAAACTTATCAATGTAGCCACTAAAATCGACACCTGATCCATACTTGTTGTGAAAAATATTCCTTATATTCTTGATGTCACATACCATGATTACCTTATCAAAACCAAATTTATTGGTTTGCATATGATCAATCCGATAGTCAATATGTGCAGAAAAAATATTTAGTATTCTGAAAATATGTTCAGGATCAATTCGATCCAGATTATCAATTACTAATACACTTTGCTTTAAAACACATTTGTCTTCAATTCCCACCTCTTCAACTGGTCTTTTTAACAGCTCACGAATCAGTTTAGTAATAATATCATTCTCATAAATCGAATAGCTGTTGTTTTCTATTGATTTCAAAAAATCTACTGCCCTATTTGATTCGCTAACAGATTCTCTTTGCTGACGAAATTCCTTGATTCTAACAAATAGTGGCTCTAGGTGAGTTACTAAATGCTCAAGTTGTTTTCCAACTTTTGGAATAAATCTCAAAAGAGATTTGATTACTTCTTCAGGATTTTCTGCAATAAAATTCGTTATGATATCTGAGTTAGAAAAGCTAATATCGTCTGCTTTTTTCCCTTTTTCTAACAATGCCAATAGAATGTCGTATTTGAGATATTTGAAAATATCTTCATTGTTAGCAACGGTATAGTTGATCGGATCAATAAAGTATGCATCAAACAGTTCCTTGTTTAAATATTCTTGCTGATTTTTAAAGAAGTGCAGTAGGAAAGTAGTTTTTCCCTTACCAAATTTTCCTGAAAAAATGATTTTCTCATTGGTAGGTTCGATAATATGGGCCCCAAAGTTTTTTGCAGGTTCGATAAAAAGTGTGTCTATGAAATCCCCCATAATTTGTTTTTATTTCGGTCAAATAAAAATTAACGAATTTGAGATACGTTTTTATTCAAGGTGGATGTTCATTTAGTGAACTTCATCTTTTTAAGATTTGCTCCTGTTCTAGAAACTCTAATTTTCCTTCACCACATTTCACAACAAAGTTCAAATTCGCATAAAATCACTGGTTTTCGCAATTCTCACCTTGACTCAATATGATTTGCCGATTCTTCAATCAGGAAATCCGACCTTGATACTTACGCTGATCTTAATTTGTTTTTATCTGTGATTTTATCTTTTGAAAAAAATATAGAAGAGCCTATAAAAGAGATTTTGGCAGTACTCTTCTGCAGTAATAGCAACTGAAGAATGTAGTTGGGGAATACGGTGCTAAATGCATTATAAAGGCTATTTCATTAGTAAGGATGGCTACTTCGTTTTTTCCAATAATTGTTTTAATAAATCCATTTTCTCTTTTTCGGCTTCTAATAAACGTTCGTATAATTTTCTGTTCTCAGAAATTTCTTCGGCCCATTTGTCTAAAGGATTGAAAGTGCACTTATAATTTTGAACATAAGCTGCTGATTCATCGTGAAAAGTATTTGAAATAATATTTACTGCCTGGTCCTCATCAAAATTCTTAATAGCTTCAACCGGGACCTTCAACACTTTAGATATTTGTTCTAATAAACCATTGTCAATCACATCTTTCTGCTCCAACAATGAAACCTTACGCTGATTCCAATCATCACCTAGTTCCAACGCTAAGGCTTCTTGTTTGATACCCAACATTTCTCTAAAACGCTTCACATTCCTTCCTTGATGTATTGTCTTTTCCATGGTCTAAAATCGTTTCAACAAATATAATAAAAGATCGACAGGTAAAATACCGGGGTAAATACCCTTCTTTTAGCTAAAATACCTATCTGCTAGGTAGGATAGTAATTACTCACTTGAGAAATTTGGATCAAAACGCACACCCATGAACGAGCGATTAAAACAGCAGATTATGAGGCAATATCCTGAGTGGCATTACCAACCATTAAGGCTTACCGTAGCTGAAATGGAATCACCTTTAACCGTTATTGGTCAGTTTTTTGAATGCTATCACCTTCCACAAATCAGGTCTTGTCTTAAAGAAATGGTCTTTGATGCCATTTGTATGGATGACAACGATGCGCCAAGTCATTTTACAACGCAGGACGATGTAGAAAAACTGATTGAAGCGGCTTGGCTGATTCATCAAAAAGCAAAATTGAAAAGTTGTAAAAACAAAGATGGGAATACTACTAATGCTCCTACTCCCCAGCAAGAAATCGACATTAAATCTGAGCAATACAAGAACATTCATGATTTTTTCGAATCTTTTACCCTTCCTCAAGCCAGGGGCTATCTATTGCCCACCTTGAAAGCTGCGGAAAGTAAGCATATCTGGAGCAAATCTACTCCCAATGATCTTTTGTTCTTTTTTGATCATTTGCATCAGTTATTATCAGCGGTCTATGATCTAATAAGCAGTAATGATATTATTCAGAACGTGGTGTTGCCCAAATCAACCGGCAATCCCGATCTTACTCAATATCATCTGTATTGCGGAAACTATGACCAACCCAATCCTTGGGAGTATGTTCCGTACTGCCTTAGTGTTAAAGAGTACCGTGATCCCTATAAAGCGCTACGAAAAATAACCAAAGAATACTCATTAAAGGATTGGAAGGAGATATTACATTATCTAATGAACCATGCACTTGCGGCAAATAGTCTTGCTGAAATGGGAGTTCATCTTGAATTGATTCGAATTTCAGAAAGCTTACAAAAAATGCTGGAAGCCTGCCACTTAATTGATGTAAGAGCTTTTGCAAAATCCAATCATCATGGAAACGAGTAACAACCATCTATGGAGTAAGGATTGGCAGTCCGGGGATTTGAAACGACTGATTGCGCTCATTGAAAAAGTCGTCAAACCTGAAGTTATCTACTTGTTAGGATCTGCTTCGACTAAGAAAACTATTACCAGTCTATTTAGCCCTTCAGGATATGAAACGGCGCTGGGAAACGACTATTTTATCCTTGTGTTGTTAAATAATTTTCGTGAAAAATCGATCTCGCAATGGCAAGATCAAATTGAACAAGTTTGCTATGCTGCCATGCCCATTACTTGTATTGTTTTAGAGACAGCTACATTTCAGCAATGGCTGAAAGTAGGTCACCGTTTTGCACGTCTTTTGGCTCAGTCCGGAACAGTGATCTATAACCCCCATAATATATCCTTTTCGCTTACGGGTGATTATGATCCAATCGTCGAAAGTTCAACCATAGAAAGGCAGTACCGAGCAGGTCTTTTGAAGGCCCAAGAATTTTTGGCAGGGGCTGATCTTTATAGTATCAGAAAACACCATTCACTTGCTTTATTCATGTTACACCAAGCAATTGAACAGGCTTTAGGAACCCTACTAAAAATAGGGATGGGTTACTACTGTTGTTCACACAATATTGAACGATTGTTACGATATGTCAGTTGGGTGGATGGGCAGGTACGAGAGGTATTTCCCATGTACACGGAATCAGAAAAGAAATTATTTACGTTGCTGCAAAAAGCTTATATCGATAGCCGTTATAAAGAGGACTATACCGTCCACTATCAAGACCTTGTGACAATTACAGAAAGGGTTAGATTGCTAGTCAGAATCCTAGAAAACTGGGGCAAAAAATCAGTTTCTACATTTCCACTTATAACAGTATCTCATTGATCATTTTATGGTTCGTTTAGAATCTGCTCCATGGCTTTTTGTCCCTTTTTATTTTGTTGTAAATAATAGGTTTCCCAAGCCCTTTGGTACTTATTCATTTCTGCTCTTTTGGAAATCCATTTATCCGCAAACAGATAGGCGTATTTAGCGATACAAAGTATCACCAACCAAAAGAATATTCGACCGAATACCACTTTATAATAATTGAGGGTTCCATGTTCCGGGAAAAGCAAAATCCTGAACTCTCTTTTTACAGGTTGTAACGGATTGGATAATTCTTCTTTTAAAGTATTTAACCTTGAGAGTATTGATACTGAAAATGTCTCTTTTTGTTGCTTTAGTTCTTCCTTTACACTCTGCACCAGTTTATTATTTTGCTCAATTAATTGATTGGTTTGTTTCTGTTCTTCCAATACTTCTATGAGTACCGTTTCAATGATTTCTTTTTCCATAAGGCTTAACTATAAATGTTGAGATGGGGAACGTTTTTTCTTTCTTTTCTTCTGTAGCAATAATTGTGGCGAATGATTGAAATCCGTCTCTGGACGAAGTAAGATTTCAAGGGTGTTAGTTGATCCAACAGAAGGGTCTTCTATTGTGTTTTTTTGCGTGCTTATTGGACGAGAAATTCGATCTCTTCGAAGACTATTTTCTTTTTGTAACTGCTGGCGAATCAAGATTTGTTTTTGGTTATGTGACAACCCTAATATCTTTTCAATGGTTGCAAGCGAATAACCCAATTCACTTCCCTTCGCATACATCTTTTTTGAATCTCGAAATGCGATGCCCCTGCCTTTTATCAATTCATATCCTTTTGAGCGCATCAAACTTTCAAAATCTGGATAAGATTTGGCTTGTAATAGCGAGATCCGGATGGCTGTTTTCATGGATTCTTTTCGGCTGTCAAAACGAGGAATGGAGCGGTTAGAATGTGGCAGAAATGCTTTGGGACTGAGTACACTTTGTAGTTGGTATTTTTCTTCCATTTGACGACAGAAGGCAGCAATTTTTTTATAGTTATTGCTATCGCTGAGCGTCTTTCCATCAAAGTCTATTCGATTTACCACGATATGCAGATGTAAGTGATGGGTATCGTTATGGGTAACTGCTATGTATTGATTTTTGTCAAAACCTAAGGCTTGGGAACAGTCCTCTGCCATTGCTATCAGTGTCGCTTTTTCCAGGTTTTCTCCAGGGGATAAACTTAAGATTAAATGCATGACTGGTTTAGTAAGTTTTGGATTCAATAATCGCACTTCATTGAACTGTTGTATGAGTTCTTTTCGATCTCCAAAACACTGGTTAAAATGGATCAATTCTGCTCGCTTTTGAGTGGATAATTCTGGGTCATTATGGAGCTTATTTTCAAGTACATAACCAATGCACCCACGAAAGGATTTTCCTATGATGATTTTACCGATCATTTCAGGTGATTTTTAATGTCCATAGCGAGCTGTTTTACCATAGTGCTTAACTGTTGTAATTGTGCTCTTTCCAGTGCGTTTAGTTCATCGAGTTGGTTTCTTTTTTTAGCGATTTGATTTAGGTTGGCAGCTAGGTGATTGAGGGTACCAGTGAACTGTAAAATCTCTTTTGGGAGAGTCATTTTAGTTCTGTCAACTTTACAGCCTAATCCTAGATTTCTTAAGAATTCAGAAACGGTTAAGCCAGCGTATTTTGCTTTTACTTGAATCGTTTTCTTTTCTATAAAGGAACATTTTACGCCAAGCAGTTGATTGCGCTTTATAGGCTTGACAGGTCTTCCGCCTTTATTTCTTTTAGCTTGTTGTCTCACAGTATCTGTACTCATCACTTTCTGTATTTGCATGGTTTCAAGCATCTCCTTTATGAATCCGCCTGAGGCGGATGAATAAAGCCAGCGTTTCGGTTAAACCGAAACATAGCTGGCTCCTTCAATTTTTTATAGTCGTCTCCCTAGCCTTTGGGATCGTTTATTGAATTCATATTCTTTGATCAGGTATTCATTTAAATCTTTGTACTTAGTATATAGTAGACTTTCATCCTTGTATTGACTACCGAGCTGCAACATCTGTTGAGTAGTTGCCAATCCCATTTTATCGCGATCTAGGAATAGGTGAACCGATTGGTACTGACCAAGTATTGGTTTTATTTTTTCCAAAAAGCCAATGGAGTTCAAGACGAGAAAATTAGGCTGTTGATTTGACAGTAGGGATAGTTTGCGATGATGGATGACTTGGAAAGAAAGGAAGTCGAAAAATCCTTCAAAGAGATGAATCCTTTTAGACTGACTCTTACCTAACATGGTAATGTCTTTGGGGCTGCTGCTACCCTTGAAATCCCGGCTGCGCAATTCATACCCTCCGGCGTCGTTTGGAAAGCCAATTACCGTATATTTTTTATCGTATAAAAGGAAGTCGATTTCCTTGCAAAACCGGTTTGCTATTTCTACCGAAATTTTTCTTGAACTCAGGTACTCTAATAAAGCAATTGATTGAATAGTATTTCTAACATCCTGTATATGGATTTTCCCCTTTTCAACAGCTTCAATAATTGGTCTCTCAGTTTTGAGTGAAATTGGCTGGTGAAAAGAAAGTATTTTTTCTTGTGTAAGCATATCTAAGAATTCACTGACTGAACATTTGTGATACAAGATGCCAAAGTCGATCAGGCTTCCACCTTTTGCTAACCCGAAATCATACCAAAAATTCAAGCGCCTGTTTACTTTAAAAGAGGCAGTATTTTCTCCCCTTAAGGGAGAGAGGTACCAGTAATCATTATTGCTGATTTTCTTGGGTTGATAACCCAATCTTGAGAGGTAGTCTACTAGATCTATTTGTTTCGCGTCTTTGATGACAATTTTTTTTATACCCATCATTATCGTTTTCACAAGTCATTTTGAAAAAATCATCCTAACGCTTTCATGGCATTTTATTCATGATTATTTATTTCTTTCTGGCTATGGAGATAATAGTTACATGCTGTTTAAACCAGTAAAATCAAAGAAACTAACTTTAAGCGTCCTAAGTTTATTCGTTATCTGGCTGTATTAACTGCTGAATGTCCTGCCACAAGAAAAATACCCGAGAACGGATTTTGAATGGCTTGAGTTTGCCGTGTCGTATCCAGTCATAGATGGTAGGTTTGGTTACATTGAATAGGGCGCAGACTTCCGCGATTTTATAGAGAGGTTTATAAGTCATGCCCGATGTTTGATAAGAGGGGGATTCGGGTCTTTGTTTTTCAAGCTGGGTCACTTCTTCTCGGATAATCTGTCGAATGAACTGCCAGAATTTTTCAGGTTCATAAGGGAACAACATGGGGGTAGGTTGCATACCATTGTTTACATTTTCTTTCATCTCTATTCATTTTAGGGGCGCAACCTACAAGAACTAGCAAATGCAATGAAGCTAAGTATACTTAATCTTTATTTTTTTTGAATTATTGCGGTGAGTGCATGTCAAATAAGCTCTCGAGGCGCATCTAATTTTGTGAAAACCATCAAATCTGCTTTTACATTTTATTGGAGTATCGCATTTGTAGCTTTTAATATTCTTTAGGTGAAAAATATTTTTTCTAAGAAAGATTGTAGATCAAAACCAAACTATACATCAAAAGATGAGATTAAAAAAGGGGTTTATACCCCTATTTTAAAATCTAAACATTTTATTTTTTGAGTAAAATGTTAAATGATGAAAACCACATTACAAATTCAGTGTTTTTCACGCGTGTACTTTTGAAACAAACATTACTTTGCATGTATGTTATTGTAAGATGTTTTATTTCACCATCCCCCCCATCGAAATAAAATTCTGAAGTATCCCTAATGCTTCGTCTAATAACGATAATTTATTTTTTGTTACAAAACTATCCTATGAAGGCAGTGCATTTGATTTGCGCATTACTATGCATTTTATTTTCTCAAGCCCAACGAGCAAAGCCCAGCTTTTATATCAACCCTAGTGTTGGCTCTTTTAGATTAACAACCGATAAAAATAGCATTAATAATATTCCGTTAATGATTGAAGGAAAGATTGGAATGCAGTTAAGGAAAAAAGGTGGTTTGGGTTTTCAATTCTCCAGTGCTATTCAAAATGTGCCAACATCCGGGCGCTCTTCTATTCAACCTGTAGGGGGAACTACTGTATGGACAAGATATGGAACTCGAACACAAAAAGCGATTGCTTTAGGACTATTTTATGAGCGATTTTTTTCCATTGGAAAAAAGATTGATTTCTTTCCTAGCACGTATGTCCAGTATCTGAATTATACAGATGAAGAACGTGGAAATATTGTAGCTGGTACCGACTCGTCAATGACTTATGCCAGAGGAATATTATATAACTATTTCGGGAGAGTCGGATTGAATTTCAATCTTCAGTACCTAATCAGTAAATCAACTTCGTTAACAATCCGATTTGCTCAAATTGACTGTCGTTTATGGAATCGATATGAGCAAAATTTGCTTATTGAACTTCCACTTCTATTGGGTATTAAATATTCATTCAAATAAAATCCAATCGCATGAAACCAATTTTAACCGCTGTCGCTTTCTTTTTTTACAGTTTCGCATTTGCAGGTATTAACCCTTCAGCAAGTGCTGAGTATTGTCCACTCCAAGAACTCTATTTTGATGTTGATTATGTGGGCAATAAGGATTTTGTAACTATTTCAGTATTTAACAATTTAAACGCGAGGTTAATCAGTAAGAATTATAACAATACAACTAATATTACTGTATTTAGACTTGCTATTAATTTTAATGATGTTCAAGGTTTACATTCTATTACAATAGTATATAAACCCAATGGAGGTGGTTCAAACCAAGATGAAACATTTAACTTTATAAATATAAAATCCTTAGCTGGAGATAATAGACAAGTCAATCCCGGAATAAGTAGTATAACAGCACCATATTGTGTCACAACAACAACAAATATCTCATTTTCCAATTTGTCATGGAGGCGCGAATTAAATCCTTCTTCATATACTTTTTTTGGAACCATAGCCGAATATGAGTATTCTGTACCAGCTGGATGGTCTGTTAATGGATCTGTTTCTACTGGGCAAAACGATATTAAACTTGGAACAAATAGTGCAACTATTGTATCTGATGGAGTTACGGGTGGATACGTTGCAATTCGACCTTCTAATAGAGCATGTGGCGGTACTACCTTTTCCGGGAATGCTATCTATATTGCAATTATTCGTGAACAACCAGCAATTACTTTTTCAGGATCATCTACAATTTGTTCTAGCCAGACTTACACAGCCTCAAATATCCCAAGTTGGGTAACCAATACATTGTGGGAAGTAAATTCTAGTAGTTTAGTTACGAATGGAACAAGTACTTCTAATCCAGCAACTTTTACAAAAGCCGCTGATGGTGTAGGGACTATTAAATTTACTATATCCAATCCAGGTTGTGGATTAAGCTTTTCGTATACAGGACAACAAATAACCGGAAATTCAAACTTAATTGTTGGAACACCTAAACCACAAGCATTGTATAAAATATCTGAATATTGTATTGGTGGTAGTGATTGGGAGGCAACCTTTCAAGCATTACCAAATGTAGGGGGCATATCATACAATTGGAAAATAAATGGATCACTGGATACTTATAATCATGGTTCGTCTTATTATACTTATCAGTTTCCAGCTGATTGCGTTAGTCTTGACGTTCAACTAGAAACCGGCTGTGGTACTGGACCATGGTTAAGTGCAGATTATTATGGAAATCCAGCGACATTCTGTCCGTCATGTTTCAGCTTTATGATGTCAATGTCTCCTAATCCAAGCACGAATCAAGTTACGATATCATCAAAGTCAACTAAGAAACCACTGAATATTCGTGAAGTAAGATTTGTAGACGCCCAAGGTCTTGTAAGAAAAGTTGTGAAAGCTGAGGGAGTCAGACAATTAAATATTGATATATCTAGTTTACAATCCGGTAGATATTTTGTAAATGTATTTGATGGCAAGGAGTGGATATCACAGATATTAATAAAGAATTAAAATGTTATTTCGATAACGAGTTAAAAGGTGTATCATCTGATTGATACACCTTTTTAACGCTTACTAGTTTGATAATTTCTTCCGTTATTAGCAACCCATTTTTAAGATGAATTTATTAGGAGTAACGTTTTACAGTAAAGGTTTTAGCTAAATAATATTTAAAGAACAGAACCCTGAACGGAGTTATATCGTTCATTTCCAAAATAATTTTGAGGACTGGACAAAAAAAAGCCGCCATTTGCATGGCGGCCTAAATTCGATTTGGTCGATTAGATTTCTTCGTAAAATGTCAGGAGGTTTCGATCGAGATCTACAGCATGAAATTCACGATGACCCCAATGTTGCTCCTGTACAACTGTGTCCGGTTCGTGAAGGACACCTTTTATTTTATACTCGTCATATAATTCACTAACACCTTGCATTTTTATCCGGCAACTTGCTGTTCCTGCAATGAATGATTCAGCTCCAGACCAGATAGGTTTCAAGAACAATGATATGCTCCTCCATTTCCAAGACCGATCACATGCCATCCATAGATGTATCTCAACCTCGTCACGAACAGCGATAGCAAAAAAATGCTCTTGGTGCCTTACTCTAAAGCCCAACTTGTTTGTGTAATATTCGCATGCAAGTTTAATACTCTTTAAGGGCAATGCCGGAATCGCATTCTACATCTTCATAATGGAGCGTTTAAATGGTTGTTGTGTTCTATTTCGAACAGCATGAATTACCCTGCTGAATGGGCGGACATTTCACCGTTCCGTAACTACAGAACACACAGCAATCGCCATGTTTCGGCCTCAATGTAGTTTCGCAACTGGTACATTTATAAAAAAACATGCAGGCATCGGTTGGCATTGTTTCAGTTTTTTGGAAGTTGCAAACCGGGCATGTAATTGTTGATACAAGCGTTATCGTATTTTCCATTTTTAATTCTTTTTATCGCAACATGATTTAGTCGCACTGTCTGTACAAACCTTGTCTTTTCCTATCGTTGAATTATTGATCTTATAACCGGTAACGGTATAGCCGGTTTCATTGATCTTCTTTGAAATTTCTGATTCATTGACTTTGCCTGGATCGTAGCTAACTAAGCTAACGCCCTTTGCATAAGAAGTAGTGTAAGCTGTGATTCCAGAGATTTTTGATAGGACATTATTTATTTCCACCTCACAACTCTCACACGTCATCCCTTTGATCATAAAACTTGCCTGCTTATCAGTTATCGGTGCTTGTTTAACAACCGGTTTTGAACCGGAGTTTCCGTAGAGAGATTTGGCGTACAACGGAAGTGCTATCATTAACAAAGAAAAGATTGTGATGATGACCAAGAACGTTGTAGACTGAAGAAAAGAGTACTTCTTTGGGATCTCACAGTCGCAATCTATGTCGCTTATTTTTGCGCGTTTTAATTTCTGATACCAGGCCAGCGCCAGCGTTGCAATCGACAAACCGATCAGGTAAGGCCGCGCAGGTTCGATCCAGGAAAAATTAGCAGCCACACTACTGCTACCGGCAAGCAGGGCTATCAGGGGCGTGATGCAACAAAGCGAAGCCGCAACTGCCGAAAGCATACTGGTACTGATCATCGTTCCTTGAGACTTTCTGCTGATCATGCCGTTTCGAGTTTTTCAGTTTGACGATTAATGTGCTTGAAAAATGGTTTTAAAATCTTCATATTTTCCTGGGTCAATGAATAGTAGATGGTTTGCCCATCCTTACGCGACACGATCAGGTTGCCATCTTTCAGTTTGCGAAGGTGTTGAGACACGGCTGGAACCGTCATGTTCAAAATATCTGCAAGATCACAGGGACATAACTCGTTTTCCTCTTCAAGTAAGTAGATCATTTTCAGACGCACTTCATTCCCTGCCAATGTCAATAGGTTTGATAACTGCCCGAATGATTGTTGAGCGGTTTTCAATTTCGACTTACAGCTTTGAATCTGCGCGTGATCAGCAAGAAGCCTGATGCAGGTATTATTCTCCATATAGACAAATATAGAACAAATAATAATTTAAGCAAATGCTTAAATACGATCATTGCTTGGTGGGGAAACCCAACTGAACCATCACGGAACCGGACGATGAACGGACTGCGTCGCAACGAAGACCAATCGGAGAACCAACAGCCTGAGTCAAAACCCTTACGTAACCTGCAACACCTTTCGCTTCTTAGCATGCCTTTTTGAAATCGGCGAATGATCGAGTTCTGCCCGGTTATACCGCTCCAGTTTCTGTACCTGTTCGCGCTTTTGTTCTTTCGATTTTTCTTTTTCGGCCTGCTGCTTTAATTCAGCATTCTCAACATTCTTTGCATCTATTGCCTGGGAGAATGCAATCTTATTTTTCAGTACTCCATAAATCACGCGCAGTAATTTGTGCATCACAACACCCATTGCATTAAAATGATTTTTGCCTTTGGCTCTTGCGTTACTGTAAATGTTTTTGAATAAGTCGCTATACCGTATTGCTGTGAGGCTGCTCATAAATAAAACAGCCCTAATTTCCGATCTGCCTTTTTTGCTCATGTGATTACCCCACTTGCCATCGCCACTCTGCTTGAAAACAGGATGGAGGCCAAAGTATGCGCTTAGTTTTTTCGCGTCTTCAAAACGATGGATGTTTTCAATTTCAATTAGAATCTCTACTGCGCTTTGATTGCCAAGTCCGGAGATCGATGTAAGCAACTTCACTTCTTCGCTATCGGAATATTCTGCAATGAGTTTATTTTTTTCTTCTTTGATGGTTTCATCAAGATGCAGCATTTGCTTGATCGTTCCTTTGATTACAGAGCTAATGTGGGCTGATGTACAATGTTTGCTCTCCCTTGTTTTGTTTAAGATCGCTTCTGCTTTCTCGGTTGTGATCCCTTTGATTTTTGACAGACCTTTTACACCGGCTTTGTTAATCGCTGCAACACTTGAATGTTTCAATAGTAAATTTAATAGCCACCCCGGTGCGCCATGCCTGCAGTAAGTCAAGATCGGACTCAGCTCCTGGTACAATAGTTTTTCGAGTTGATTGCTTAATTGTATTCTTTGCTTTTTGAGCATCCTGATAAAAGTATTATGTCTTCTTCCATCGGTATATTTTTTAAATGATTGCGGGTCATCAATCCATTTAATTTTATGCCGGAAGTCAACTAAGTACATTGCGATGTTCTCGGCACTAACACTGTCGGTTATTGTTCTTTTTAGTGCCGCATCGCTTAACGATTTAACACCCTTGGCATTCAACCGTGCAATTTTCAAAGGTCTTTTTATCGCCAATTCCTGTAAGAGATTAATCCAGTTGTTTTCGTAACCGCCAGTGCTTTCAACACCACAGTAAAGTGTTTCAAAACTTTGCTTCTCAAACCATTTGTCAATTAGTTCTTCGATCCTTTGATGTCCATCCTGAACATCGTAAAGACGGAACGCTGCTTCAACCGGAATTTTATCCGAATTGATCACATACAGATCCGCATAGCCTTTACTAATGTCCAGGCCAAGAAAACCGTTGTTGTTCATAAATTGGATTTGGGTTATTAAAATGAATCAAGCATCGTTCAAGCTTGTGAGAATACGGTATCAATACCAAGTTATATCCCGAACTCAACTTGAATAAGGAAAAACTCCGTTACGGTATTAAGTACCAATGTCGCGTTACTTCCTTGTTTCAAAGATTGTAACGGCATGCCTGTTATGTTGTCAGATTTGGGAAAAAGAAGTGGAAAGGAGACACTCCGGTTAAGGTATCATGTACCAGCGTCGCAAACCTCCTTTTCCACTATGTCTTGGTTACACATTTGTTATTAGAAAACAAACATACAAGCGTCGCAACGGAATATGAACAGAGAACCGAAAGCTGGTAACAAAAGAACACTACTACTTGCCTGACAGAATAGAATAATTTTTCATTCTTCTTTCTTCACCATGGTCACGAACGCAGGAAATAGATTGAAGTTGTACAATATATTCAGCAGGTAATTTATTCTGGATAGCGCCACTTACAATAAACTCTTTATACCAGTCATACGGCAGCAACGTATTATCTATAAAGTTACTGTCGGCAAGATAAAACTGTGCAGTGTAAGAGTAATTGGTTTCATCAAAAAATGTCAATGTATCCTCATTGTAACCTTCACCTAAACCTTCTGCTTCATCAAGCAAGCGTTTCTGATCATTATCAATAGTAAACAGTACTCCCCAAACCAAGTCAGCAAGATTATCAGTCTGTATAATATTTGCTTTTGCAGAATCGTCTTTTTTGCTAACCTTATTACACACTAATTTATATCCCGAAAGAGATGCGTTAGAAACTTTCACTGCTGAGGGAATCCGTTTTGTAAGCCTGTTAACGTTCATATTTGAGCCGTAAGCAAAAATCAACATGTGGTATTCAGATTTAGATTGCAAAATTATATTGCTTCTTTGACTATCTTGAATTGTGCCTGGCAGGACAGTTTTGTTGTATCTATCAATAGTCAGGTTCAATTCCCAATTTCATTATCCGGCACAGTGGTTCTGCCATCTGTCATATTAAAGGAGAATGTTTGAAAAGGCAGAAGGACTGTGCCGGGTCTTTCTAATAATTTACCAAATCTGGTTATATTAGAGGTTTGCAAACTAACTGTTTATGGCTATCTGGAAATCATATAAAATATCAGACGTAATCAACGAAATCGAAGAGGAAAAGTTTGTACTTCCTGTTATTCAACGACGGCTGGTATGGGATGAGGAAAAAATGGAATTATTGTTTGATACACTTCTGAAGGGAGATTCTTTTGGCGGTGTTATGGTGATTGAAGAAGAAAAAGGAAGTAAACCTCTTTTTAATTACAGGGCATTTACAAAAGATGGTGGTATCATAAATTCAAGACAAGTAGATACGCTAACCCAATTACAGAATTTTGTTATTGACGGACAACAGCGATTGCAATCTTTCTATATTGGATTGAAAGGAAGTATTAATGGCAAGGTGTTGTACTTTGATTTGTTTAGTGATTATAATACGGAATTTGAATTTAAGTTTGAGAAAGAAGAAAGTAAACTACCCAAAAATTCAAAGGGAAATGAAGACAGAACAATCCCTGAACATAACTGGTATCTTGCCAGTTCATTATTGAAGAGATTAAAAGATACCAATGATGAAGACCAGGTTGCTGAAGAAATAATAAAGGCGCAAAATATACAGGATGCTATTCACAGAAAACATGTTGAAAAAAACATAAAAGCGTTTTATAAGAATACTTTGACAGCAGATTGTCTCGGCATTTCAAAAGTATCAGTGAATAAATCATTTGATGAAATAACCAATAAACAAAGAATCGTTGAATTATTCCGAAGGTTGAACGATGGCGGCACAAAGCTTTCTTCTTTTGATTTGGTAGCTTCGGTACTTAAAGGTTTTGAATGGGAAATGGAAGGCTTTTTGGAAGAAACATTAAAGAGCTATGAAGAAATTGGGCTAACACAGGACAATCTTATCAAATTAATTTTCCTATTGCAGGATAATCATAAAAAAGAGATGGCTGCGATTGAAGCAGCCGATGCTCAATTCGCTATAAAAAACAGAGAGAGGATTAAAGTAACTCTGAAATGCCTCAAGGACTTTCTCATTAATTCAAAATTATATTATTACTATAAAGATGGCAATCGTTCCTTTATCCCTTTGTTTTTTATCGCCTATCATCTTTTTCACAAGCAAATAAGTGATAAAGAATTAGAAAACTTCTTTGCCAATTTTGATGCTAAAAATGCGGAACACCCACGGATGGAAAAATGGATATACCATTCTCTCATTAATGGAGTATTCAAAAGCAAAGGTGCAGGCTGGATACCTTACAAAACAGGTATCCGTAAATTATTGGATAAAATACAACACTTTAAAAACAAAGATTTTCCAACCTATGAATTGTTCCAGGTTTATACAGACCATCCAATTACGTTTACCAGAACTTATACTATAGATAACCTCGATGAATTAGAAAGTTCATTTGTTTATTACTTAATGTACGACAGAGGACAGACTATAAGAATAAATGATATTGACCACATCATGCCGAAATCAATATTAGATTCTTTAAACTTTGAATCAGCAAAAATTAATAGTATCAGAAACTTTCAACTAATAGATTTGAGCACTAACAGGGGATTAAAAAATGCAAGTCCTTTCAAGAATTGGATTAATAATCATGTGATTGATAAAGCAGCCTTTATAGAGCGTCATTTAATTCCTGCTGATGAAACGTTGTGGACAGAAGATAAATTTGAAGACTTTGCCAAGTCAAGAGCAAATCTGATTCTGAATTGTATTTTGACACATTTGAAATAGCTTTTGGAATTGGCTGTTATAATACTTAAAATCACCGTTTTTATAGTGAAGTAATGAAAGATAAATTATTTAAGAATCTCTTGCACAGTGCTGACGGTTATACGGTTCTCAATTCAGGAGGACAGCTTACTAAAGGGTATAAGCCCGACACTGTCTTACAAAAGAAGAATGAGTACATCATTATGGAGTGTGACACAGGAACAAGCCGTAAGGGGTATTTGGGGGCAATGCTGAAAGCAGCAAAATATTTGACGAATGAAAGAAATGGCGTACTAATACTTGTCATAAAAGAGAAGCCAAATACAACGGTTAAGCAAATTGCAGAACATCTTCAGGAATATTTGGCATGGCTAATGCCGCTTACAAACTTGAGATTAGTGTATCTGATAGAAACAATTAAATATTGCCCTGAAAAAATTCCTTTAAAAATTCTGAGTTCAGATTTTATTAGAGATGCAGTTAAGATCGAAACAGGCGATTAAATATAAAAGCAGGCATTTTAACAATTGCCGATAAAACCGATGTTGCCCAATATTCAGTATCTTAAAGTTCTACCATTTGGCTTAGCGCCGGTGCTATTTTAAGTCTATTTTATTTTTAATGCAGTATTCAACCTGTCACTTACGTTATCCCAATTAATAATTTGAAGCATGGTGTCTACAAAGTCTGCTCGTTTATTTTTGTATTTAAGATAGTAAGCATGTTCCCAAACATCTACTACTAACAATGGAACTACTCCCCACTGTGTAAGTTTTTCATGATTCTCACATTGAAGTACGGTAAGTTTATCAGAATACGGCTGATAGCCTAATATGCCCCAGCCATTGCCATCTACATTTTTGGAAGTTGCAGCTAAATATCCTTTCAGTTTATCATAGCTGCCAAAATCTTTTTCAATTCGTTTTAGTAATTCACCGGCGGGGTCAGTTTTCTTATTGGTTAAGTTCGTCCAGAAAATAGTATGTAATACATGAGATGAAAAATGATAAGATAGTTTCTTTGTCCAGTAATCAACAGTTTCCAGATTATTTTCATCCATTGCTTTGCGGATTTTTTGTAAGTCTGTATTTGCCGCTTTTACGGCTCCACCATGATGAAAAGTATGATGGAGGTAAACGGTTTCTTCATCCATCTGCGGTTCAAGAAAGTTTTTGTTATAAGGCAACGGTAAGTGCTGAAAATTTCCATTGGCATCTGTCAATTTATCTAAACCGTTTTCATCATAATGTTGTGCCAATACTGAATTAGTGGGTAAAATACTTGTGGCTGCCAAAACACCAGATGCTGAAATAAACTGTTTTCTGTTCATATAATTATTTTAAAAAGTAAATCGCCAAACTAATTTTGTTGCACCGGATGAAATATCTGGCCGGTTAAATTTCAGGTTATCCAGTTTGTTGTACCCTCTATTATATACTACATATAAATCGGAACCAACATTCGGTATCCAATGTAATCTAAAGTTACCGAATAATAAATCATCCAATGAATTCCATTGAATAAACATGGTCAGATTTAATCTTGGATTAACAGCCATGTTAAAATATTGCGCCAGTTCATGTGTAGTAACTGCACCTTCCGGTAAACGAATGTCATTATAGATATAATCAGTACGAAGGTTAAAGTGTTTGCTTACATTGATACCCATTGATGTTTCAAGTGTGTTTATTTTTCCTGTATAAAAATCTCCCCAGGCATAATTGGCATCAACCCATATTCTCCGGCCCTGGAAACTGCCCAACTGTATTTCCATCCTGTGCATCCAGAATTTACCTGAAGGAATGGCAATGGAGTCTGTTAAATTAAATGGTTGGTCTAACCGTTCATATTGCTGATATAAATTATATTCAAATCTTTCCCCGCTTTTGGTAAAAAAGCCAAGTGGTCTTGATTCATTCAGGAATGATTCTACTTTACCAGTTGTATGTGTTCTGAATAAATCGAAACCCCAGGGACGGAAATACATTTTGCGGATTCCTAAATTGCTAAACCATCTTGGTGTAAAGCGAAAGAACCACGACAGGTTATCGAAATTTTTCCTGTTCAGAAAACCCAATTCAGGATTATAATTTTCCTGCACACTTGATAATCCTATAAAATTATCAATCAAATCATTTGGGTAATCTGCAAAGAACCGCCAGGCATATGCACCATCGCTGTTTTTATTTTTATCAAAACTTCTGCTGAACAAGCCACCAATTACAAGATTTTTATTTGTTAAAAACCGTGAGGTGGAAAACGCACCGTCAATGCCTGCCACCTGGTTACTAAGATTGCTGTTGATTTTTGAAGTAACAATTGCTCCGATATAAGACTGGCTGCCAATATCTCTTTTGTAGCGAATTACTGTGTTATTAGTAGCCGGAACTGTATCTTTTTTACCTGTTTCTATACTCAGAAGACCAATATTATTTGAACCCATTTTGCCAAATACTCTTGCACCGGCAATAACCGGAACTGAATTGAAATTTTCTATCCCTATTTTTCTTGTATAAAAAAGTTCGTTGCTGTTACCAAGATAGAATTGATAGTTCTGATAACCTTCCAAAAAGAATTCTCTTTTTTCAGGATAAAAAAGATTAAACCGGGTTAGGTTTACTGCAATGCGGTCTGCTTCCACCTGTGCAAAATCTGTATTGGCTGTAAGGTTTAATTTTAATGTTGGTGTAAGATTCACATTAAGATCTGCACCGATTTTTCCTGTCCAATCTGTGGGTTTTGCATTTCGTTTATCAAAACCACCCAATCCGTACGGCTTTAGTTCAAATCGTTTGGCATATCCAATATTTTGTAAACCATTTAATATACCCGCATTCACTAAACAATAAATGGAGCAATCTCTTGTCCATCCCTGCCAAAGCACCTGTTCATTTTTACTCCGGATGTTTCTTTCAAAATTGATACCCCATGTATGTATTGAATCGTTACGAAATTGAAGACTGTTGAAAGGAATACGGATTTCTGCAAACCATCCGTCATTGGTAATTGTCGTCCTTACATCCCATACACCATTCCAATCTTTATTGGCACTTTCATTACCTGAGATTAATAAATCGGCTCTTGCCCCGTTCGGGTTAATAATAAACAGGTATCCATTACGCCGGTCACTGAATGGTGAAAGTGCAACCTGGAAATTATCATCTTCCCCATAATTAAAATCTCGTTGCATATATTTTGCAGCAATACTATTTTTTTGATAACACCACACGCCAATATATATAGCCAGTTTATCATACACGACAGCTACTTTAGTAGCTTCAGTGGATGGCTTGCCAAAATCAAGTTCCCGTTGTATGAAATTATTTATTAGAGGTGCTGATTGCCAAATGGCCTCTGTTAGTTTACCATCGAAAGCTGGTGTCTCATTGGTAAAAATAGCCAGAACTGTATCAGGCCTGTTATTCTGTGCTGTTACAGATTCAACTATTGATACTAAAAATATTATTGCAGTTAACCGGAAAGTAATTTTCATCTATAGCCAGTTTTTTATAAGCAGACCTGCCAGAGCGGAAATAAATATAATTTGAGGCTCCTGAATTTTCTTCACGTAAATTAAAGCAAATACAGATGCTATTGCAATTAAGGCTGTTGTAATATCCAAAATGCTTCTTGTAGCAATTACAATTACTGCCCCAGCCAATGCCCCGATAACAGCAGCAGTAATGCCATCAACAAAGGCTTTAATACTTTTATTGCCTGCAATCTTTTTAAAATAAGGAGCAGGAAGTATTGTAAACAAATAGCAAGGAAGAAACGTCGCCAATGCTGCAACGCAAGCACCGGGGAAGCCAGCTACCAGATAACCAATAAAACCAACGGTAATAACAACCGGGCCGGGTGTAATCATTGCGACGGCTACGGCATCAACAAATTCTTGCTCAGTCAACCAATGATTTTCTGTTACAACTCCACCATGAAGAAATGGCACAATAGCTAAACCACTTCCAAAAACAAATGCACCTGCTTTGGTAAAAAAGACAGCTATTTTTCCAAGTGTGCCCATTTCGAAATCCCAGAATCCAATTTGCAGAAGAATAAAACCATTAGCTGTTTTTTTTGTCAGCCATTTTGGTGGTGCTTTAATAAACATATACAACAGCCCTGCACCAACAAATAATAAAACTTCTTCTCTTTGTGTTACAAATGTTATGGTTGCCGCTGCAATAAAAAACAACCATAACAGCCATTTTTCTTTCAAAGATTCAACATTTAATTTTCCGATTGCTTTTGTAGTAAGTTTATAAGAACTCATTGCAATGATACCGATTACCGCTGCACCCACTCCATAAAAAACAGCCTGCATCCAAGGCAGTCCGCCATATAATTTATAAGCAATGCCCAGCAAAACAACCATTATAAAAGAGGGTAACACGAATGCAAGACCGGCTAATGTTGCACCTAAAACACGGTAGTGAACAAAGCCCAGATAAATGCCAAGCTGTGCCGCTAAAGGCCCTGGTGCTAATTGCGCCAGTGCCAGTCCTTGTTTATATTCTTCTTCTGAAATCCATTTACGATTTTCCACTAAATCACGGTGCATATAACCTACTAATGCAACAGGGCCACCAAAACCTGTAGTGCCTAATTTTAGAAAATACGTAATCAGCTCAGTCAATGAATATTTTGTAAAAGTCGTACCGTCAGACATTGATTTATATTTATTGCTATGATGGCTCATTATACAAACAGTTGTAACCTCATGAAATATTATTATCTATTTCCTTAACAGTTTTTTAGAATACAAAAAAGTAAATAGTGTTAAAACAATTACAGTTACACCGGCAAGTGTTAGAACGTCATTGTCCAGAATAAATCCGACTGCTGTCACTGCAGACCCGGCAAGTATCAATATATATGTTAGAATTTTCAAGGAATCAAATTTTTAATTACCCATAGCCAGGCAATACGGTCTATTTTGGGTCGTTCTCTTGTAATCCATTTCATAATTTTTGTTTAAAATAATTTAATTCATGGGTTCTGAAATAGATTTAATTCTGTAATATTTTTTAAACAATCTGGCTTTCTAACTTGCAATAAAAACTTATCTTTTTATTCCGCATTTTTACAAGTTTGCAATATTGTATACTGCCAGTTCAATAGTGTTACTTGTACCTGTATTTCCGGCAAGAATATATAAGTTTAACTCAGGGATAAGTGTTGACGTAGATATCTGAAATTCTGTTTTGATACCAGCAACTTGCTTAAAGCCATCATTGTATTCATGAAAAATGTTTATTGTTTCACCATTACTTATAAACAGATTATGCGTTGAATAATGATAGTATAGGTTCTGTATATTTTTTAAAGGGATATCCTGTTCCTGTTTTCGCCCGGTTTTCCCATTAATGACTAATAGCTTCTGCTTATTTTTATAACACAGAAAAATACGGTGCTTAACTGTATCAATTGCAATTTGCCTTGCAAGCTCATAATCATATTGAAAACGTTGCATGGCCCTGAATAATTTGAGGTCAAACATAATTAGTGAATATGATTCCGGAGAGTTGATATATAACTTCCCCGTTGATTTATCACTTTGAAAGTATTCCACCGAACCGGCAAGTAGTGTAAACCCTGTTTCTTTATGCGAATCAGTATTGAGAACAATCATCTCGTTTTCGCCATACCCCAAATAAATTTTTTCTTCAATACTGTCATAAATTGCTGCATTAGCTTCAGCCATAAGGCGGATTGCAGCAATCTTTTCAAATGTTTTCGTGCTATAAAAATAGCACTTACGACTTCCGGTTATAATAAATATTTCCTCTTGTTTTGGAATAAATAAAATCTCCTTCGGTTCATAAATATTCTTAATACTATGAACAACTATTCCCGTATTGAGGTCAATTATTTGTACTGAATTATCTTCAATGGCAGCAACATAGGCAATATGACCGGCTGCATTGACACAGATGTTTGATACCCTTCCATTCACATTGCTGAGGGTAATTTTTTTCTCCAGCACAAAATTGTTTATTTTATTCTCCTGCCCACTGCAATTGAAAAAAGTATTACAGAACAGAGTTAACAGAACTGGTATAATGATATTTTTTTTCATTGCATTTTAAGCATAAGCGATTCGGCTGCTCATTACCTGGAGAGTTTTATAAACGCTTTTGTACCTCCTTTCAATTCTTCTGTAGCTTTTAACACCAATGTGTCACCTGTATTTAATTCGCCGAAAATTTCCTGCTTATCACCCATGTTAAATCCCGGCCTTACATCAATCCATGTAGTGGTATTGTTGCTCACTTTTATCACAAATCTTTTTTCTAAAGTGGTAACCACTGCCGATGCTGGTACAACAAGCGAATGAGTATTACGCAAGAACTTCAGTTTTACATCGGCATAGCTGCCTGCTTTTAATTCTCCGGTTGGGTTGGGGATTTCAAATTCCCAAATTTCGCTACGTGTGGCATCGTCTATGCTCCCTGATTTTCGAACTAATGTTGCGGTAAATTTTTTATCGGGCAAGGAACGTGTTGTTAATTCGCCTGTATTGTTTTTCAATTCTGCATTGGTATAAATTTCCGGCACAGGTACTTGTAATCGCAGGGTTTTATTGCTTTCTATTTCAAACAAAGGTTTTTCGTTTGTATTACCTACGAAAGAACCTACATCAATATTTCTTTTGGTGATAATGCCACTGTATGGGGCAACAATGGCAAGGTAATTTCCTATTTGTTTATAAGAAGAAACAGCGAACTGTGATGCTTTATACTCCTGCTCATCTGCCAGCATTTGATTTTTTGTTTTTTCAAGCTCGGATGGTGCAATAACACCGTCGGATTTTGAAGCCGTTGCTATCCGTTCGTAATAATCTTTGCTTGCAAGATAACGGGACAGTGCTGATTTTTCTTTAGCATTCAATTCCTGGATACGGCTACTTATTTCGGGTGCATCAATTAAAGCCAGTACTTGTCCTTGGCTTACTTTAGAGCCAATATCCACTTTTATACTACGGATATAGCCCTGCACTTTTGCCCTGATTTGTGCATTTTGGTCGGGCAATAAATTGCCGGGTAAAGTAATCGTTTTTTGTGCTGAATCTTTCACTAAAATAAAAGCATGAACTGTATCAACCTTTGTTTCAGTTTTACCTGTGCTTTTTTCTGATGATGAATGGTTGCACGACACAGTAAGCAGCAGCAAAGCAACTGCAACGGGATGTAAAATTTTGATTGTGAATTTATATTGTGTTGCTGTCATAATATTTTGAATTTATATCGTTGGGGTCAAGAGATTCTTCGTTAGTTTTTTTATTTGTCATTATTAGATTGTATGCCAATGGAACAAACCAAAGGCTGATGATGGTGCTGAACAATAATCCGCCAATTACTGCAATACCCAATGGGGCTGTTTGTTTGCCGCCTTCGCCAAAACCCAATGCCATTGGCAGCATACCCGCCATCATAGCCAGACTGGTCATAATAATGGGACGGAAACGATTAACAGCCGCCACTGCACCAATCATTGTATTTTGCTCTGTTTGTTTTTTTATTGCTTCTGCATTTGATACCAAAAGGATGGAATTAGAAACGGCAACACCCATTGCCATAATTGCCCCCATAAAAGATTGAATGTTGATGGTGTTTCCTGTTATCCACAACAATAACATGGAGCCTGCCAATACACCCGGAATAACGGACAACACAGTAATAGATAATTTGAATGACTGAAACCACGCAGCCAGCATCAGCATGATAACCACAACTGCTATCAGTAATCCTGTTTCTAATTCAGACATCGTTTGTGAAAGCATATCGCTTTGACCTCGCAGATAAACCTTAACACCTGTGGGTAATTCACCTAATTTTTTGATGGTTTTGTTTGCATCTGATATGGCTGTACCTAAATCTTTTTTGTAAATGTTTGCGGTTACAGTAATGTAGCGTTGCTGATTGATGCGGTCGTATTCACCAATGGAATTTCCTTTTTTTATTTCGGCTACATCACGCAGGTTTATTGGATTATTATTGATTTCTGCCACGGGTATTTGCTCTAATTGCTCTGCACTGTTCATGCTTAATTGCGGATATTCTACCTGTACCTGGTAAGCGTTGCCCGATGCTTTATCTAACCAATACACCAATTGTGTAAGACGGCTGGATGCTGTGGCATCTGCAACAGATTTTCCAGTTTTTTCAACGGATAAATCCATTTGCCCAAGCCTTACACGGTCGTAATTTATTTGCAGTGTGGGATAGTCCAAAGGCTGCCCTATTTGCACATCCCTGAAATAATCAATATTACTTATTGAAGCTTTTAGCTTTTCTGCAATTTCACGGCTTTGAGCAAGGTTTTTTCCTTGCACTACAATTTCAACAGGATTTGATGTGCCAAGGCTCATTACTTGGTCAACCAAGTCGGCAGGTTCAAATGAAAGCTGCACATTTGGTAGTGTTTGCTTAACGCTTGTGCGAATTTTTTCTTTTAAATTTTCAATGCCTATTCCTGCATCTTTTGCAATGTTAGCCTTTATTACAGCTTCATGTGGCCCGCTTGTATATAAGAATATGGGATTGATGGCATACGTTGGCGGCTGCAGCCCAACAAAAGAAGAAGATATTTCTACTCCACCTTTCCCTGTAATACTATCAATGATATTTAATACTTTTTTTGTAGCATCTTCTGTTCGTTCTATTCTTGTGCCAGTGGGCATTCGTAACCTTACCTGCATTTGCCCGGCATCAACTTTTGGAAAAATTTCTGTGCCGCTGCCCTTAAATCCCAACCATGCCACAAGCAGAAGCAAAACCGATAAAACGGGAACTATAATTTTACTGTAATTAATCGATTTGTGAATGAGAGCCGACAGCCTTTTTTTCAACGGTAACAAAGAATCCTTTTTGTGCTGATGTAATTTTATAAACCAATTGGATAATACCGGAACAAGTGTTTGCGACAAAATAAAAGCAGCTATCATAGCAAAACCAACCGCCATTGACAAAGGCATAAACATTGATTTTGGCACTCCCGTCATAAAGAGAGCAGGAACAAAAACTGCAAGAATGCTTAATAATATAAGCAACTTTGGAACGGCAATTTCTTTACAGGCATCCCAAACAGCAGTTGCCACAGGTTTCTTTAATTCCAGATGATGATGGATGTTTTCAATGGTAACCGTAGATTCATCAACCAATATTCCCACGGCTAAAGCAAGTCCGCCAAGGGTCATAATATTGATGGTTTGACCGCATAAATAAAGTGCTGCTACTGCAGACAGTAACGCCAACGGAATATTGATAACAATAATCAAAGCACTTCTCACATCTTTTAAAAAAAGCCAAACCATTAAGCCTGTTAAGAGTGCTCCTAACAAACCTTCAAACAAAACACTCTTTAATGAGTTGACTACATAGCCCGACTGGTCAAATTCATAAGAAACTTTTATATCATCGGGAATAGCTGCCTGCATATCGGGCAAGGATTTTTTTATGGATTGTACCACATCCCACGTAGAAGCATCTGCTCTTTTGGTAACAGGAATATACACAGAACGTTTGCCGTTGATTAAAGCATAACCCGTGGTTACATCGGCTGCATTGTTTACAGTGGCTACATCTCTTACAAAAACGGGTGTGCCATCTACATTTTTTACAGCAACATTTTCCAGTTCTTTAAAATCATCAATAACACTGTTAGACGGTGTAATGAAAGCCTTATCGCCAATACGTGCCGTACCTGCGGGAAGGATGGTATTGTTTTTTGCAATGGCAGCAACCACTTCGTCAGCAGTAAGATGATAACTTCTCATTCGCTCTGGGTCGGCTTTTATCACAATCGTTTTCTGATTACCCCCAAAAGGTGGCGGGGCAGATACACCCTGCAATGCCGCAAACATGGGGCGAACCTTGAACAACGCTAAATCCTGTATTTCACTCAATGAACGGGTTTCGCTCCGGAACACCAACTGACCAATCGGAACTGAGCCTGCATCATAGCGCATTATAAATGGTGGTAAAGTGCCGGGTGGCATAAAGGAACGGGAACGGTTCACATAAGAAACTACCTCCGCCATCGCCGCCGCCATATCAGTGCCATTGTGAAACTGCAACTTGATTAAGGATAAACCCTGGATGGATTTACTATCTACATTTTTTATTCCGGTGATATACAAAAAATGGTATTCATAATAAGATGTGATGAAGCCTTCCATTTGTTGCGGTGATAATCCACCATAAGTTTGGGCAACATAAATAGTAGGTGCATTGATGGTAGGGAAAATATCTATTGCCGATTTTCTGATGGCGACTACGGAACATAAAAGTATGCCAATGAGTAGTACAATAATAGTGACAGGCTTACGAAGGGCAAATTGAATTAATTTAATCATCGTATCTATTTAATGGCATTGGTAAAAATGGTTTCATCACCTTGCACTGCCGCTTGCAGCAATAATGCTTTCCATGCATCCCAATATGATTTTTTTTGGTCTAATTCGGCTTTTAACAGGTTGTATTGAGCCTGTATTAAATCGGCATAATTTACAAGCCCTGTGTTGTAACGTATTTGCATAGCATTAAAAGCATATTGTGCCGATTTTAATTGCTGTTGTGTTTCGTTGGCAACCAACATGCTGTTGTTGAAAGTAGCCTGTGCTATTTTTTGCTGCGTAGCCAATTGCAATTTGCTTTCATTGATTTTCTCCTGCGATGCTGCCGATAAAAAGTTTTGTTGCTGCAATTGCTTTTTTACTTCTCCGTATTTCATAATCGGAAAAACTAATTGTAATCCTGCTCCATAATTAAAACGGTTCATGGCTAATCCATCAAATGTTTTAATGCTGCCATCGAATTGAAAGCCTGAACCACGGGCAAAGGCGGTGCTCCACACATTTAATTTTGGCAAGAACGATTTTTTCAGTACATCTTCTTTTGATTTGCTTAGCTGAACTAAGCTTTGCTGGTATTGAACTGCGGGGTGAATGGCAAATGAAGTATCGTTATTGTTTATATAAGTTGGTAATTGGCTTAAAAAAGCAGTATCGGTAGGTGTGGGCAAAGCATTTGAAACAATTAATTGTGCCAATTGTATTTGGCGAACTTGCCATTCCCGTTCATTATTCATCCAATCAACCTTGGCTTTTGAGAATTCAGATAGAAATAGTGCAGTGTCAACACCCGGTTTTATTCCTGTTTTTGTAAGCACTTTGCTTTGTGCAAGATTTGCCTGCACTCTTTCAATGTTTCGCTGATAAATATTTACATAATCATAAGCCAGCAGCAAATCAAGGTAAGAACTGATGACATTTATTTTGTGCTGAAACAATGCTTGCTGATACTCGGCTTTTTTTGTGTTTGCTTCTACAACGGAATATTGAATTTGAGCATTACGCTGACCAAAAGTTACAGCCTGCCAGTTTAAAAGTAAACTGGCTGCACTGCCTGTTACCGGACTATAATTATTGCTTGCCGAGGGCGGGCCGGAGATGGGAAGCAAGCCAGTGGGATTGAACATTCCCGTTACATTATTGGCTGTGGCAAACCCCGCCTGGTAGCTTGCATCAATGGAAGGAAGCCTGCTGTATTTTACCACATCGGTATAACTTTGAGCCGCATTGATTTCGTATTGTTTTGATTTTAGCAAAGGGTATCGCTGCTCTGCTAACTGCAAAGCCCCTCTAAGGTGAATGGCTGTATCAGGTAATGATTGTGCATTGGCCGTGTATGAAAAAAAGCAGGTTAGTGCTATCAGTATCCTTCCCATCAATAATAATTTATAAGATAAAACAAAACTAACAACCGATTTAGGATAAATTTTGGAGGCTACGTTCCTTCAAAATTTATTTTCACATGATGAACCCCATTTTTGTAATTGTAGTGGAGCCCCATTTTATATATCCGGGTAATTTGACTGGCTAATGCAAGCCCCAGCCCTGTAGTTTTTGATTCTTTATTCCCTTTTCTAAACCGTTCAAATAACATTTCAGGTACTTCAGTAATTATATCGCCGGAATTTTCAATTGAAAATTCAACATCACTTAATGAAACCTTAATAAAGCCTTGCGGGATATTGTGAACCACTGCATTTTTAATGAGATTGCTAAACAGGATTTCTGTTAATGCCGGGTTAGCCGTAAGGTATATGCCGGGTGCAATTGATTTAGTGAGAGAAGGAAAGTCATCATAATGGTCCTGGTAAGTGACAAGGATTTCTTCCACCAAAGCCGAAATATTTATCTTTTCCTGTTCAGGAAACTGATTATTATCAATTTTGGCAAGCAGGAGCAGGCTTTTATTCATCTGGCTCAGCCGGTCATTTGCTTCGGTAATATCTGCAAGCAGGGAAGCAGATTTTTCTGTAAGCTTCGGTTCATTTATCAGTAAATCTAATTTGGAACGGATGATGGCAAGTGGTGTCTGCATTTCATGAGAGGCATTCTCCACAAAATTCTTTTGATTGCTGTAGGCAGTATTCACCTTTGTAATCATGCTGGTAAGTTCATCATTCAACCGGTTAAACTCTGTTATGCCTGTTTGCTTATCCAACTGAACTGCAGGATTATTTACAACGTCATATTCAGCAGCATTATTTAAAGTTTGATAAAAGGGGCGCCATAAAAGTCGGGAGCTTTTCCTGTTTATGATAACAACCGCAATTAAAAGCAATAAAAAAACAAAGGCCTCGGTTGCGAATACTTTTACAGTGAGGTGAAAAAATTCTTTTGATGAAACAAAGGTAGTTACCTGATAAATTTCATTACTAAAATGATATTCTTTTGTCAGCGCCTTGAAATCTGCTTTTTCAGAACTCCCGGCAATTAAAAGAGTTGTATCTCTTGGTTCATTCAGTGATAGCACAGGCGGCAGGTTGTTTTTTTGAATGGCGTATTCCCCGGGAATTTGCATTGTCATAGTCGCCGGTTGTGATATAAATGCTTCCCATACGTTTTGTTGTTTTAGAGCCAATTGATTTTCCTGTGCGTGATGGGAATGTTTATTCAGCATTACAAAAAACAGTAATGAGCCAAGCAATAATACTGCCGGTAACCATATCAGTAAGTATCGGGTACTTTTTTGTTCTAAGGTTTTATTCATACAGATAATTTATAGCCCAGACCGTACACAGTTTGCAACAAATCATCGGCCCCTTTTTCTTTTAATTTTCGTTTCAGGTTTTTTATATGAGAATATACAAAATCAAATGAAGCAAGGTTGTCGGTTTGTTCCCCGTAAATATGTTCTGCAATTGCCTGCCTGCTTACAACTCGGTTTTTATTGGTAAGCAGGAACAAGAGTAGTTCATACTCATTTTTAGTGAGCAACAGGGATTGCCCTGAACAGGACACCGTTTTTAACAGGAGGTCAAGCTTTAATTTATCAAACTCAATTATGCTTGAACCGGACGCATATTTCCTGCGCAGCAATGCTTTTACCCTTGAATACAATTCTGATAAATGAAATGGTTTGGTGAGATAATCGTCTGCTCCCAAATCAAGCCCCGCAATTTTATCATCCACAGAATTTCGGGCAGAAATAATAATTACCCCATCTGCCTTTTTCTGTTTTCTCAAATACTCCAATAATTGCAAACCACTTCCTCCCGGAAGATTAATATCCAGTATAATGCAATCGTAGTGAAAATCGGTAGCTTTTTGAATTCCTTCCGTGTATGTACCGGCAGTTTCACACAGAAAGTCTTCTTGTGTAAAATAATCGGTAATACTTCGCAACAAGCTTTCTTCATCTTCTATTATCAATAGCTTCATGGCACCAATTTTATGCTAAACTAAGCAGAGATTTTGGAGAAATTTTGGGGAGCCCGAATATTATCAAATGAGCCAAAACTCCTGTCAATTCTTTTCAGTAACCTGCTGGTTGGTTCGTCCTTTTTGTTGGTAAGGTTTGTCTGTAAGATTATGTATTAATATGCAAAAGATAAGTAATGCAATAATTTCTTTATTGCGTAATCAACAGCATCCATACTGCCACCTTCTGCTGCTTTTTGAGTCATTGGAAAATCTTGGTTTGCTTCTGAATGTGAGCCGGTATGATGAAACCTGAGGCGAAACTTTAAAGTTTCTGAATCTGTGCAAGGCACCAAAAAAATTCTTCATAGAATTGAAAACTTTTACTCAAAACAGGCTTTCACCTACAACTGAAACTTATACAACCTTGCCACCGCCTGCTGATACTCCCATTCTGCCTGTAAATATTTATCATAGGCGGTGAAATAAAAACTCTCATCATAGAAATACTGAATAATGGTGATTTGTCCCAATGAAAGGGCTTTGTTTAGCAGTGTAGTATTATTTAATGTTGATAAGAGTTCTTTATACTCCTGTACCATTTTTAATCTTACATCCAACTGGTCATAGTATTGTTTGTTTTCAAGCCGGTGGTTTAAACGGTGTGTTTCTGCATTGGAATTGGCATATTCAAGATTTGATTTTGCTGCATTCAGTTTATTCTTATTCTCCCATAATGGAATGCTGATACCTGCATGAAATCCCTTGTAACTCTGTCCCAAAATTCCCTGTGAGTGATACCCGGTTTCAATCTTCGGCAGGTTCATTGCTTTTTGTACGGCTATTTGCTGTTGCAGTATTTTCTTTTCCTGTTCATATACTTTTATAATCGGGTCATTGGCTTCAATAGTGCTGTCCAATATTTCAAAGTCGGGAATGGTTGGAACAAAAGGATAAATCGTGTCGTTGATGACAATGGGTATACCACCATTCAATTCGGAGATTTTTGTAAGCAATACCTGCTTTTCATTCTCATTCAGCTTTACTTCATTTTGGATGTTAAGTAACTGTAGTTTCGCTTTGTTTACATCCAGGATAATTACATCTCCTTTGTTTAATTTCTTTTCATAATCCTGAACCAGTTTTTGCGTATTGATTAACCTGCGACTGAGTTCTGCTCCTTTCTTGTTCAAATAAATTACTTGTAACGAGAGCAGTTTTGCTTCCAGCAAAATATCCTGACGATACACTTGCTGTTGCAGGTTGGTCTGTGCTATCTGCTGTCCGGATAGCTCTTTTTTCCGTTTGTAAGCACTCGGAAAATCCAATCGTTGCGTTACACTAAAGTCTCTTTGATTACCTGCTCCCACCGGAGAACCCCACATATAATCATACTCAACAGTAGGGTCGTAGGGTGTAAGCCCGGTTTTATACTCTGCCTGCTTTGCAGGCCAATACTTTTTGTTTGCCTGGATAGATTTGTTATTTCCTTCCACCTGTTTTACTACACTATCCACATTGTTTTGTGCAATGGCGGCAACTGTAATAAAGCAACTAATTATATAAAGCGAAAGTCGTTTCATTTCTTTTCTGTTTTTCTGTTTGCTAAAAAGTAAACAATGGGTACAATAAATAAATTCATCAGGGTGGAACTTAATAAGCCACCCAGAATCACTTTTGCCATCGGGCTTTGAATTTCGTTACCGGGCAAATCGCCTCCAATAGCCAATGGTATTAATGCAAGACCTGCCGTTAATGCGGTCATGAGTATCGGGCTTAACCTGTCTTTGGAACCCTGAATGATTGTATCGTATAAACCCATTCCCTCTGCCCGTAATGTTTTATAATGCGATACTAAGAGAATACCATTTCTTGTTGCTACACTGTAAATACCACACAAACTGACCCCCGTCCGCCATTTTAAATTGACCCCCTAAAAAATATTCCAAAAACTGGAGGAGAGATACGCTGAAGCTGTTAAAGAACTGGTTGTTTTTACTTGTCAAACGTAGGATAAAATTATGTCTTGTTTAGTTAATTAGTTTTATCAGTTTGTTCCTTTCTGTTTTTGCGTAACGATTCGCCTTTCAGTTCCACACGAACAGATTGGTGAACGAGCCGGTCGAGTATAGCATCGGCGATGGTTTGTTCTCCAATTACATCGTACCAGTTTCTTACCGGCACCTGCGAAGCAATAATGGTGGAGCGTTTGCCATGCCGGTCTTCTACAATGTCCATCAGCAATGCTCTTGCGCTTGCATCAAAAGCCTGTATGCCAAAGTCGTCCAGTATCAACAGATCTTGCTTTTCGATTTTGCTTAACTCTCTGAGGTGCGAACCATCTGCTTTGGCCATCTTTAAAGCAGACATCAGTTTAGCCGTGTTGGTATAAAATACTTTAAAGCCCAACAAACATGCCTGGTGCCCGATGGCAGAAGCAAGGTAGCTTTTGCCTGTTCCGGTACTGCCGGTGATAAAAACATCCTGCGCTTTTTTAATAAACTCACAGGTGAACAACCGGTCGATTTGATTTTTATCCAGTTCACGTTTTTCACTAAAGTCTATACCGTTTACATCGGCCACGTAACGGAACTTTGCTGTTTTAATGTTGCGCTGTAAGGATCGGTGTTTGCGGTCGTCCCATTCGCTTTGTACTAAATACTGCGCCATCTCGTCGTTGGTGAAGCTGACAGCTGGCGGCTGTTCAACAAATGCTTTAAAAGCGGTTTGCATACCATACAGGCGCATATCGCCCATTTTCTTGACTGTTTCGTTGTTCATGTTTTTATGATTGTTGTAATAGAAAATTATTCGTAGTACTGTTGTCCACGTATGTTTTCATGCGAAGGCATATCGGTATCGGCAACTTCATCTTCAAAAGGGATTGCATCGGCTTTTGAACGCAGGATCTGATCAATAATCGCATAGTTGTAAATGCCAAAGCTGTCGGCTCGTTTACAGGCATTGATCAATCGTGCATTGCCTACACGTTTGGCAAAACTCAATACACCGGAACAGGATTTATAACTTTGTTCGGGATACAGTTCTCTGGCCAGTATTTTGGCAACATACTGTGCCACTTCTTCTCCAATAGCCGCAGCGGTGGCCATAAATTTTTGCGGATTCCATTCGGCTAAATATTTATGTTGTGTGGCAAGATGATCCTGCTGTGTGATGTATTTGTTTGCCTTGCCAAAAAAACGTTCATGTACGGCAACGACTTCGTTTTCGTTATAGACTTCTACTTTGCTACTCGTATATTTTATTTTCAGCCGCTTACCGATCAGTTTGTAAGGAACACTGTAATAGCGTTTATCTACACTAAGTAATACATGACCGTATTTGTTTACAGTTGACAGCTGCGTTGTCATTGACTCAAACAAGTACGGGTTAAGCGGTTGCAGTGTATGCTTCTCCAGTTCTGTAAACTGTTGCATCCTGCTGTAATCTTCACCCGTTAGTTTTGTGTTGTTATGCGTATCTAAATGAACAAGGATGTCTTTGTTGAGCTCATCGAGGTGATGATAAATGTTTTGATCGATCTTAGAAAAAATGCTGCTGTAAATAATCTTTACTGCACCTTCTACCAATGCTTTGTCTTTAGGTTTATAGGTTCGTGTAGGAAAACCAAAGGTGTGATAATGCTCCGCAAAAGCAGCAAAACTCTCATTAAGCTGCGCTTCATACTTGCTGGCTTTGGTAACAGCCGATTTTAAATTATCGGGAACAATGGCTTGCGGTACGCCACCAAAAAAATGAAGTGCACGTTCGCAACCCAGTATAAAATCTTCTTTGCATTGCGAACGGACAGCCATTACAAACGTGAGCTGACTGCAGCCGAGGATGGCTACAAAAACTTCCACTTCACTTACTTCGACTGTGTGCTTATCTACGAGGTTTAATTTTTGACCGGTAAAATCAACAAAGAGTTTATCGCCTGCTTTATGCGTCATCTTCATCGATGGTTTACCCACCTGCATGTATCCATTGAGCCGTTCTAAAAATGCAGAACTTTTATATCCTTCAGGACATTGAAGTTTATATGCTTCGTACACCATCCCTTTTGTTATACCCCGTTTCTTTAACATGGCTGCCAACGAAGGCAGCAACGGCTCCAGCTCATCCTGGCGCTTATTGGGTACAACAATGGGGGCATGAATTAAAAACAGACGTGACATCGCAGCATCACTCATCGCTTCTATCTGCTCAATTGTTTTGCCTGAGAGGATATAGCGATACAAATATTTTTTAACGGTGTTACGGGCTATACCCGTTGACTGGCTGATGGATTTAGTTCCTTTACCGCTGGCATACAGCCGTAGAATCTGGCGTATTGTAAACATCTCAATTGTTTTGTTAGACATGAAAAGTGGTACTTGATGAACCAAGAACCTCTTGTTTTTATCCTACAAAAACAACTAATCTTTTTATCAACTTCAGGGGGTCAGTTTGCAATGGCCGCAGGGGGTCACATTGCTCTGGCGAGTGGGGGTCAGTTTAAGCCGGTAGCAGGGGGTCAATTTGAGTGGATTTTCCAAGCTACTCACAGCATATGAATTAGAATTGAAAGACGATGAACGGATTAACCGTATCGGACAATTGAAACAAAATACTATCCGGCTGGAGTCTTCGGTTCGCTCAATAAGTGAAGAAATCCGACTATTGACACGTAACCGTATCAACGAGCAACGGTCTGTACAACATTCCAAACAATTAAATAACCTGCAATGAAAAAGATCATCCTGTTTTTTCTGTTGTGCAGCATGAGTTTTCAAAGTAATGCGCAGGCAGCGGAAACTCAGCAACTGCTTCTGAACCTTGAAAAACTGGCACAGTTTAAAAAGATACTCCAGAACATGTATGACGGTTTTAAACTGATCAGTAATGGGTATAATGCAGTAAAAGATATCTCCGAAGGAAATTTCAAACTGCATAAAGTATTTCTTGATGGACTTGCAGACGTAAGTCCTGCTGTGAAAAAATATAAACGGATTGCAGACATCATCGATTATCAATTGCGGATCGTTAACGACAGTAAAAAAGTTCTTCAGCAGTTCAGATCAGATAAACAGTTCAACACAACAGAACTCAATTACCTGGCTACGGTTTATGACAATCTCATCCGTCAAACACTCAAGCATGTAGAAGAACTGTTGCTTGTTGTTACAGCCGGTAAACTGCGTATGAGTGATGATGAACGCTTGGCCGCCATTGACCGCATCTTCGCTTCCGTTGAATCACAATACAGCTTTGTACGGGAGTTCAGTAACAGCACGAAACTTCTTTCTATACAGCGAAAATCGGAACAAAAGCAAATTGATCGGATGCGGCTGCTTCATAGATGATGATCGTGTAGAATAATTCATTTTAAAAATTGTGTGTGTGTGTATGCATTTGTGTGTAAGGATAACAATAATGACATTGGTAATTATTCTTCCAATGACCGGTATGGCACAAAACTCCATGGCGGGGAGCATCCGCAGCCTGCAATCGGTACTCGATCAACTGTACGAAGAGATGATTCCGCTTTGCAGCCAACTAATTGGTGTCGGGCGAGGTATCGCAGGTTTTGCGGCTACCTGGTATATTGCTTCCAGAGTATGGGGACATATTGCCAGAGCTGAGCCTGTGGACTTTTATCCATTATTCCGGCCATTTGTGCTTGGATTTGCCATACTCATTTTCCCTTCTGTTATTGCAATGATCAACGGCGTGATGAAGCCTACTGTAACTGCATCTGCTGCCATGGTCAAGAATTCAGATAAAGCGATTGCCCAACTCCTCATGATGAAAGAGCAAGCGATCAAACGAACAGCCTACTGGCAGATGTATGTAGGCCCCTCCGGCCTTGGTGACCGTGAACGCTGGTATAAATATTATTACAAAGACCAGGAAGAAGGTTGGATGGAAACAATCGGCAATGATGTCAAATTCGCTGCTGCGAAATTCTCTTATCAATTCCGCAACTCTGTTAAACAATGGATGGCTGAAGTATTACAGATTTTATTTGAAGCAGCTGCGCTTTGTATCAACACCATCCGAACCTTTTACTTGATTGTACTGGCTATTCTTGGACCATTAGTATTCGGCATTGCGGTATTTGACGGGTTTCAGCATACACTAACGGTGTGGATTGCCCGCTACCTCAATATTTTTCTGTGGTTACCTGTGGCAAATATTTTTGGAGGAATCATCGGGAAAATCCAGGAGAATATGCTCAAAGTTGATCTGGAGCAGATCAGCAACTCAGGCGACACGTTTTTCAGTGCAACAGACACGGCATACCTGATCTTTCTAATCATCGGTATCGTTGGTTACTTTACCGTTCCTTCTGTTGCCAACTATATCATCAATGCAGGTGGCGGTAATACACTGATGCAGAAAGTCACTTCAATGATGAGCAGCTCCACAATGGCAGTTGCAAGCGGTGGTGCTTCGATGGCAAAAGATGCGATCAGCGGCGGCTATAATAAAATGACCAGCTCAATGGCTGACGCAGGACTTTCCGGTGGTTATTTTAAAGATACCGCTGGTGGAGGCAACGGTTACCAGCATGACAAGTTAAGTGGTAAGACTTAACAGATCTGGATGTACTTCGAACCATTTAGATCTAGTGAAACAATTAGTGTGCATGAAAATGAGTGAAAGATGTTTCAGAAAATGAAAAATATTGATACGGCTTTCCGTTATATACGGCTTGTATCGGTTGTGTTTATTACAGGCACACTCCTGTTATGTGTGTTTGTTGTTGCCAAAAGCTACCAGGCAAGTCAGCAGTCCCAGCAACGGATATTTATTCTTGCCAATGGCAAGGCCATTGAAGCTTTTGCTGCAGAACGAAAAGAAAATATTCCTGTTGAAGCAAGAGATCATGTAAAAATGTTTCATCATTATTTCTTTTCACTTGATCCCGATGACAAGGTGATTCAGGAACATATATCAAAAGCACTTTACCTGGCTGACCGTTCAGCAAAAGAACAATATGATAACCTCAAAGAAAACGGCTATTTCGCCAGTGTTATCTCGGGTAATATCAGCCAGGAAATCGAAGCCGACAGTATTGCTGTCAATATCGATCAATATCCCTTTTATTTCCGCTATACCGGTAAGCAGCGCATCATTCGCCCTGCAAGTATTGTAACACGGCTATTAATCACAGAAGGTTATCTGCGCAGCGTTGCACGCTCCGATCACAACCCGCATGGATTCCTGATTGAAAAATGGCGAACCATTTCAAACGAGGATTTACAATCACAAAACCGCTAACCATGTTCAGAAAAAAACAACTTGCAGCAACAAACAAAAGCAGCAGCACGCCAACAGACCGTATGGCTGCAATGATCGTTCGGATCATTCAACAATTGCAGGAACGCTTTGTGCAACTCATGAAAGGAATCGTCAACAAGCTGGGTGCAGCTCAATCTAAGATTGTGTTCATTGCAGTATTAAGTATAGCAGGATTCTACAGCCTTTACATCGTCGGAGCAGCATTGCTGTATCCAAAAAAAGGAATACAGTTATTCAAGCCTTCTGCGATACAGCAACCAGAAATCATTTATCAGGACGACCGGAACAATCATCAGCAGTTAACAATTGCCGACTCAATCATTGCTGAAAAAATCAGGCACTTAAAAATCTATTTCGACAGTCTTGAATTAAAACAACCGAAACAATACGACAGCATCCTGCAATCCCGGCCGGGTTTGATTGACAGCATCAGGATGCTTGCACAATTTTATTCTTCACAACAAAAACAAGAAGCGTATGAAAAGTGATGCAACGAATGCAGTGCCGCAGGTACATGCATCAAAAAAAGAAATCGTTCAGCATTCCGCAGCGTTTAAACGTAAACGAAAAATGCTGGTAATGCTGCCCCTGATCTGTCTGCCTTTTATCAGTCTTGCTTTCTGGGCCTTAGGTGGTGGAAAAGAAACTGCTGATAACACACAACCAACTACAGCCGGATTATTACTCAATCTGCCTGATTCAAAACTGAAAGAAGCTGACCCGACTGACAAGCTGCGTTTTTATGAGCAGGCAGAAAAAGATTCTCTGAAACTGGAAGAATGGATGCGTACAGACCCTTATTACCGGCAACGACTTGACAGTAATCACAGTTCAACCAATGAACTGCAACTGCTGACACAAGAAACAGCTTCTAAATACAACTATGGGCTGAACAGTTCGCCGTACAGTAACAAAGGAATAAGCAGCGAAGATGAGTTGATGCGCAAACTTGCTTTGTTACAGGAGCAATTAGGGAATACTCCCTCACCGGAAAAGAATGCATCTCCCTTTACCAGCAATGAAAAGGAGTCATCATTCAATACAGAAATTGACCGCCTGAATCTGATCATGCAACAAATGCAAAACAGCGTCCAGGATAATCCTGAACTGAAAGCAATACAGGGAACACTGGAAAAAATTATTGACATCCAGCACCCCGAACGGGTGAAGGAAAAACTCAAAGAGCAATCCACAAAACAACGCAATGTTGTCTTTCCGGTAACAGCGAATAAAAAAACAGCTGTTACAAGTTTACTGGACAGCACTACAAATGAACAGCAATTTCAAGTAGGTTTCTTTGGCATCGATGATACAAATAAAGTAGAAGAATCAACCGCCATCGAAGCTGTTGTACATGCGACGCAAACTTTGGTGAATGGTTCGATTATTCAGATGCGGGTTGCGACTGATATTTTTATCAATGGCACCCTGATACCAAAAGGAACAAAACTAAATGGCAAAGTCTCTCTGAATGATGAACGTCTGGAAATTAATATCAGCAGTCTTCGTTATGGTAAACACATTTTTCCTGTCGAGTTGGAGGTCTTTGATATGGATGGGATGGCAGGTATCTATATCCCGGGGGCGATCAGCCGTGATGTGGCAAAGGAATCTGCACAAAGCAGTCTGCAACAAATAGATATTCTGACACTCGATCCTTCTTTCCGTGCACAAGCTGCTACTGCTGGCGTGAACACTTTAAAGCAATTGCTTGGCAGAAAAGTAAAACAGGTAAAAGTAGTGGTGAAAGAAGGCCACCGGCTTTTACTCCGGGATAAAAAAAGAGAACAACAATTATCATCTAATAAGAATTGACATGAAACAGCTCATTTTCTTTTTCATTCTGTGCATTGCCATTTTTCGGGTAGCAGCACAAACGACGATTTGTATCACAACTGATAAAACCAGCAGTCTTGTTTTTCCAAGTCCCATCCTGCATGTGGATCGTGGAGCAAAAGCAATTCTCGTGCAGGGAATCAAGGACGCACCACATGTACTCCTGGTCAAGGCAGCAGCAAAAAACTTTTCCGAGACCAACCTGAGTGTAGTAACCATTGACGGAACTGTGTATTCCTTTGCTGTTCGCTATCTATCACAACCTGAAGAGCAGGTGTATCATGTAGCTGTCAAAAAAAACTCACCGCTGCAAAATTATGCAACCGGTATACTGGATAATCCCCAAACGATTAAAGGTATTCGTGACAGCAAGTGGGATATGGTTGCAGAAGTAACGGGTATCTACATACAAAGTGATGTTCTATACTTTCAGTTGCACTTAACCAATAACAGTCCGATTGATTTTGAACCGGAACTGATTCGACTGTTTATACGTGATAGAAAAAAAGCAAACCGCACAGCTGTCCAGGAACAGGAACTCTCTCCCCTGCTGATTACAGCCAATCCCGGAGTTATCAAAGCAATGACATCTCATACACTGGTAATTGCTGTGCAAAAGTTTACTATTCCCGACGCCAAACAAATGCTGATGCAGCTGATGGAAAAAAACGGCGGTCGCCATCTGCAGTTAAAGATCACTAATAAAAAGCTGATGCAATCAATCCTGCTGCAGGATTACACTGACAAAGGAAACAGCATTCCATAAGGAGTTTGAACAACTATAATCGGATCCCCTGCAATTGCATATCTACATAAGTAAATGAATGAACATGCAGAACGAACATCCACTTTCTGACGAAGTACTGGCACTGGCCGAACTTGCACTTAGGGCAGGTAAACAGTACATGGTGTACAACAACAGTATCTATTACCTGGACAAAACAGATGTGTACTTTTTTGCTACCCGTATTGAAGCCAACAGTTTTGCTGCGGATAACATCAGCGATCATGATCGTTTTCATGTGCTTCCGTTTAACTCCATTGCTGATTTGCTTGCAAAGATTCTCTATAGTGAACAATTTTATCAAAGGCCGATCAATGATCCGGATCAAAACGGGCTATATAACAAGGATGGCAATGCATTTACAGATGCTTTGATCGAGCATATTGAATCAACAACTATTTCAAAACATCAAAACTTAAACAACATGAATCAGGAAAATCTTCAGTACCTGAGTGACAATCTCAAGTATATGGGCTTTGGCGATGCACTCAAAGCCGATCTCGAAAAAAATCTGCAGGAAGGTAAGCCGGAATTTAAGCTTGAGTACTTTAACGAGTACGGCAGCAAAGGTTTTGAAGCTGCTCTTAACTTCCGAAAGTCTGAATCTACAGACATGTATTTCTTCAATAATTACCAGGCAACGCTGCATCGCAGCAATGGAGAAGAAGTCAATCAAACCTTTTATTTAAACAAGGGCAAAGGCGTTACAGCAAAGGAAGCCTTTAATCTGCTGGATGGCCGGGCAGTACACAAAGAACTCTTAAACAAAGAAGGACAACCCTACAAAGCATGGTTGCAGCTTGACTTTGAAAACAAAGACAAGCACAACAATTTTGAAGTAAAGCAATACCATGAAAACTATGGTTACGACTTAAAAGCTGCAGTTGCAAAATACGCTGTAGCAGAATTAAATGACCCCGATAAATCAAAGGCACTTTTACAGTCGTTGGAAAAAGGGAATGTCCAGGCTATAACTATCGAAAAAGATGGCAACAGCCAACGCATGTTCATGGAAGCTGATCCGCAATTTAAAAAAGTAACGCTGTATGATGGCAATATGAAAATGGTGGCCAAAGAATCACTTGATCAATACAAATCATTACCAGCAGGTAAAGCAATGGAAAAAGCTGTTACTGATGATGATAAAAAAAAAGAGTTGAAGACAGAACAGAAAGTGAAGCCTGAGAAAGAAAAGAAAGCAGAAAAAACATTACTTCCTAAAAAAAGGGAAAGCAAAGGAAAAGGATTGGGGGTGTCATAAGACACTCCTATTCCATTTGTTTTGATAAAATGCTAATCTATGAATATCGACAACATTACTATGCTTGCAGGTCAATTGAAACAAATTGGTTTTGAGCAGATGGAAGTTTTACTGTTAAAACATATTTGTTTCAGGCCATCATTATTTGATTTGCAGCAATTCATACAGAAAGACTCCGATACAGTCCTGTTCAAACTTTGCTTTAAACAAGAATCAGATATCGGCGAATACTTCTTACAATATTACGATGTTACATTGCAAAAAGATTTATCTCCAGCTACAACAGTGGTTGGCTCTGTTAACATTGCTGCACTTGAATCAAATATGGCCGCAATTGATTGGAAGAATTTGTTCGCTGCCCATCAGGAAAACCGGAGTTCTGACAACAAAGCCTGGTGGGAAACTGCGACTGCTATTGATAACATTTGTGAACAGCTTGATTCAATATCTGCCCAAGAGGAGGGCCTACTTATTGCAAACAAATTAAAGCTTAGATTCTGGCGTGCTCACTTGCCGGAAGATTTAATAGGTAGTATCTCTACATTCAGATCAAAGTCAGATATTTTCCAGCGTTTTTATTACTCACCTCACAATTGCATCACTGTTGATGAAGCTTATCGCTTCCTCCAAAATAAATGGATAGAAAAAAAGATGCAGGAGAAAGACAGATCTGTAAAATTTTCTGAATTGAATCTGCCGCAATCTGTTCAAAAAAAAACAGGGAAAACCAATCCAAAAAAAGAACATAAAAAAAATGTCGAATCATAGTGTAAGTAATCTTTTATGAAAATATGGACTTACATGCGTTTATAGCAAAATTCTACACTTCAATTGCAGAAGATGCAAGGATTGGCTCTACGCATATCAGTTTATATATGGCTTTGGTTCACACGCAAAATCTTGACGGAGGAGTAAACCCAATACATATAAAACGTGATATGATAATGTTGAGAGCGAAAATAAGAGCCCGTCAAACATATAATAAGTGTATGAATGAATTAAGCGATTATGGATATATCATTTATATGCCTGCATCAAATAGCACCGTTAGTAGCAAAGTGTTTTTAATTGACCAAGATTAAAGGTAGACTTTATGCCAAATAATGGAACTGTACCGATTTTGATCCCTTTTGAGCCTGATGAGTTCTGGCATCAGATACGTTTAATTATCCGTGAAGAAGTTGAACGGAACAAACCTGGATTTGCAAGCACGCAACCACTTATGGAAACACCAGGTCTAACAGAAAAACCTCTTTTTAAAATTGACGAAGTGTGTAAACTTTTCAAGATAACTAAACCAACAATTTACGAATGGATAAAGCATGGCAAATTAAAGCGGGTTAAAATCCGTTCAAGAGTCTATTTTCTAGGTAGTGATATACGGCAACTAATAGGTGCATAAGGAATGACTAATCAGCGGTAAAAACCGCTGTTTTTTGTGGATATTTATTCCCCTTCCGGGTAATATTATGAAAATGTTTATGGTTGTACCTTTGGGGTGACATTTCAGTTAAGAAGAATAAAGTTGGGTAAGGTTAGGCTCGAATAGCTCTTTAGATAGAATAAAAGATAGAATAAAAAAAGCAAAACCCGCTACCAGAGCGGGTTTAAACGAAATCTATGCGGACCGGTTATACCGCTCCAGTTTCTGTACCTGTTCGCGCTTTTGTTCTTTCGATTTTTCTTTTTCGGCCTGCTGCTTTAATTCAGCATTCTCAACATTCTTTGCATCTATTGCCTGGGAGAATGCAATCTTATTTTTCAGTACTCCATAAATCACGCGCAGTAATTTGTGCATCACAACACCCATTGCATTAAAATGATTTTTGCCTTTGGCTCTTGCGTTACTGTAAATGTTTTTGAATAAGTCGCTATACCGTATTGCTGTGAGGCTGCTCATAAATAAAACAGCCCTAATTTCCGATCTGCCTTTTTTGCTCATGTGATTACCCCACTTGCCATCGCCACTCTGCTTGAAAACAGGATGGAGGCCAAAGTATGCGCTTAGTTTTTTCGCGTCTTCAAAACGATGGATGTTTTCAATTTCAATTAGAATCTCTACTGCGCTTTGATTGCCAAGTCCGGAGATCGATGTAAGCAACTTCACTTCTTCGCTATCGGAATATTCTGCAATGAGTTTATTTTTTTCTTCTTTGATGGTTTCATCAAGATGCAGCATTTGCTTGATCGTTCCTTTGATTACAGAGCTAATGTGGGCTGATGTACAATGTTTGCTCTCCCTTGTTTTGTTTAAGATCGCTTCTGCTTTCTCGGTTGTGATCCCTTTGATTTTTGACAGACCTTTTACACCGGCTTTGTTAATCGCTGCAACACTTGAATGTTTCAATAGTAAATTTAATAGCCACCCCGGTGCGCCATGCCTGCAGTAAGTCAAGATCGGACTCAGCTCCTGGTACAATAGTTTTTCGAGTTGATTGCTTAATTGTATTCTTTGCTTTTTGAGCATCCTGATAAAAGTATTATGTCTTCTTCCATCGGTATATTTTTTAAATGATTGCGGGTCATCAATCCATTTAATTTTATGCCGGAAGTCAACTAAGTACATTGCGATGTTCTCGGCACTAACACTGTCGGTTATTGTTCTTTTTAGTGCCGCATCGCTTAACGATTTAACACCCTTGGCATTCAACCGTGCAATTTTCAAAGGTCTTTTTATCGCCAATTCCTGTAAGAGATTAATCCAGTTGTTTTCGTAACCGCCAGTGCTTTCAACACCACAGTAAAGTGTTTCAAAACTTTGCTTCTCAAACCATTTGTCAATTAGTTCTTCGATCCTTTGATGTCCATCCTGAACATCGTAAAGACGGAACGCTGCTTCAACCGGAATTTTATCCGAATTGATCACATACAGATCCGCATAGCCTTTACTAATGTCCAGGCCAAGAAAACCGTTGTTGTTCATAAATTGGATTTGGGTTATTAAAATGAATCAAGCATCGTTCAAGCTTGTGAGAATACGGTATCAATACCAAGTTATATCCCGAACTCAACTTGAATAAGGAAAAACTCCGTTACGGTATTAAGTACCAATGTCGCGTTACTTCCTTGTTTCAAAGATTGTAACGGCATGCCTGTTATGTTGTCAGATTTGGGAAAAAGAAGTGGAAAGGAGACACTCCGGTTAAGGTATCATGTACCAGCGTCGCAAACCTCCTTTTCCACTATGTCTTGGTTACACATTTGTTATTAGAAAACAAACATACAAGCGTCGCAACAGAAGTTTAATCCATGATAAGCCGCTAACTATCCAATCGTTTCGTTTAATACATAACTGGTACTTCTACCTCCAGCTTCTTCTTTTACCAAAATCTGCTTTGCTACTAAATCCTGAATATCGCGTAGTGCTGTATCTGTCGAACATTTGGTCATCTTTGCCCATTTGGATGTATTGAGTTTACCCTCAAACCCGTCTAATAATTTGTTTAGCATCGTTTGTTGACGAGTATTCAACTCCATGTGACCGATGGCATCCCAAAACTTTGTTTTACGATGTACTTGCTGTAACGTGTCTTCTACTTGATCAAAAGAACGACCCAGACAAATCAGAAACCATGCTAACCATTCGGTAATATCCAATGACCCTTTTTGGGTTTGCTCGAGTATGTTATAATAATCATTTCGCTCAGTGCGTATCTGCGCCGACATACTGTAAAACCTTTGCGATGTTTTATCGGCACGTGCGAGTTGCATATCGGCAATAGCTCTTGCGATACGTCCGTTTCCATCTTCAAAAGGGTGAATGGTCACAAACCATAGATGCGCAATTGCGGATTTCAGAACCGGATCAAGATCGCCTTCCCAATTGAACCAATCTAGAAAAGCAGTCATTTCATGGGAGAGTCTTGAAGCTTCCGGCGCTTCAAAATGCACTTTTTCTTTTCCGAAGGCACCCGATATCACCTGCATGGGCCCCCTTTCGCCCGTTCGCCAAGCGCCAACGGTTATTTTAGAAAGACCACTTCGACCGGTCGGGAATAAAGCTGCTTGCCATCCATATAAACGTTCTTCAGAAAGTGGTTTTTCAAAATTCTGGGTAGCATCCAACATCATATCCACTACACCATCTACATGTCGATCCGAAGGCACAAGACCACTTAGTTCCATCCCTAGCCTACGAGCAATAGATGAGCGCACTTGATGGGTGTCCAGGGTTTCCCCTTCTATTTCGCTGGATTTCACCACTTCTAGGGTTAGATTATCTAAGGTAGCTTCAGCGCGAACTGAAAAGCCCAATGCTTCCATTCTACCCAGCATTTTGCCCTGTCTATAACGAATCTCCGCTAGTAAATTCGCTAGTTTTGGGCTGTTCCAAGAGAAATTCGGCCAGTTGGGATCTTCATGAATATACATATTCACCGCTTTTATGCAGTGAATATACGATATATTCTCCGCATCATCGTGATTATTCGCCGTAATTATGCGGTGAATAATAGTGGGATTTACAGCATGCATACAGCTAGGGATGTAAAAGAGATAAAATAAATTATGCTGAAAAGCCATTATTTACTGTAAAACCCTTCAATAGAAGCAATTATAAGGTGAAATAGAAATTAAATGATCTATCAAAAAAATTATTAAATATAAATATAATAATATACTAAAATTATTAGTAAGTCAATTTTCTTTTTGTATCTTAGGAATCTTATCATATCAAATGAATACAATAGAACTAGGGGACAGTTTTGAAAATCTATCTTACGAACTTATTGAGAGGGCAATTCTTGATGATAAGTTAGGCATATCCCCAAAACATGCAAAGCTTTTTAAAAAGAAAAGGTATCCGTCTATTCTAAGAGAAAACGGAATCATTGTTGATTTGAGTATAGAGATATGGCCACCGGATGCTATTCGTTATTCGATACTTTATATCATAGAATGTAAAAACTATTCCACTAAAAATGTTCCTGTGGATGATATTGAGGAGTTTCTAAGTAAGCTTCAGCAAATTTCCGGGATGGGGTTCTTTGTAAAAGGTGTATTTATAACTAATAGTTCATTTCAATCTGGAACGCTTGAAGTCGGGAAAAAGGCAGGACTCATGATGATTGAGGTAAAAGATGATGCGCATCTCTCGATAGTATTGCATAAAGGTGAAAGAAGTTCTGTCGAATTCGAAGATCAGATTTTCACTGCAATCAAGGAAATGGAATCTTTTTTATATGCCACTTTTGATCTGACACGCGTACAAGGATTAAAGCGATTAAGCAAAAAAGAAATTTCAATTATTACTGAAGAAATATTGAATGAGATTGATCCAGGAATAATGACGAGAGCGAATAAGTTATCAATTGAGCATCTCTTGGAAAAATTGCGTACCGATCATGGCTTGAATTTTGAATTTGAAGCTTCATTAAAGCCTGTAGGAGGAAAAGCTGTATTCGGTCTCTTTGATATAAGAACCAATACTATCAGTATTGATAAAGATATAGTAGATACAGACCGGTTTCTTTTTTTACTAGCGCATGAGATTGGTCATTTTTTCCTTCATCGGGAACTAAAGATTAATCAGGATGTATATGACCGCTTTCAAGATTCTGAGTATGATTTCCTGACAAATAAATACTTATTAAACAATCATCGTAATTGGATTGAGTGGCAAGCTAATCATTTTGCATCATCTCTAATCATGCCCAAAAGACCATTTATTGCGCGATTAATGTACTGTCAAGAACAAATTGGTATCAGCAAAAAAGGTCAAATTTTTCTTGATGAGCAACCAGTTAATAAGCAAGATTTTATAGCCATTACGGATTACCTATTAGAATTTTATAATACTACCAGAACGAGTATAATCTACCGGTTGGAAGACCTTGAACTTATCACTTATGCAAGATCACAAAATAATTTTCGAAACGAACTGAGGGATATAGCATTTAATTCAATACGCGAATATGGTCTTTAAGATACAGACTTTGATAATAGGACTAATGGCAAACCAATATGACATTTATATTTTCATAACCTATAAATGATAAGACTAAATAACTATAAACTTGGTTCAATGGCGAAAATATATGAGTACAGGAGACCTCTGAAATGGATAGCAGGGTGCGTGATTGTCTACCTGCTATTTCATAAAGTTCTTGAATATTTATTTAGTAAATACATAGTCATACCATTTTTTACCGGAATAGAAGCTGTATGGTACAACGATCTTGTATTTATGTTGATATTAATTTATTGCTTAGTTACCTTCTTTTCAAAAAAAGTCTTTTCTCCTCCGGCTCCTGTGGTTATTATAGCTGTTAGCTTCATATCAATTATTTACCTTTTTTATCGCTTTGTACCATCGGCATATATACTAACTCCATTTTCATTAATGCCGATCTTCAAATATGGTGATGTACTAGTTATATTTTCAATTTTACAATGGCGACTTACAATTCAGCGAGTAGAAAAGAATCAAATAATAAAAGATAAAGATTCATTTGATAGTGACCAGCCGATTGGGGAGTCAGGAGAAGATTTACTAGGCTATAGCAGATATGCAGAAGCACTTGCTAAAAAAATTTTAGTCAGTCATTCCGAAAAGTCTTTTGCAATTGGAATTAATGGGAAATGGGGCTTAGGTAAGACTTCCTTTCTTAACCTGCTAAAACGAAAGATAAAAGGTGACGATATTATAGAAATCAACTTTAATCCTTGGAACAGCCATACGCCTCAAGCTATTATACGTGATTTTTTCAATACTGTTGAAGAGAAAATAAGGGAACAACATAGTGAGATAGCCGGGGAGCTAGTGAATTATGCTAATAAACTTGTATCAATTAATGATAGTAGTTTATCAAAATCTGTTCAGTCCTCAATTTCAGTGGCTTTTGGATATGACTCACTTAATAGTCTACACGAAACAATCAACCGATTGCTCAAACAATGGGAAAAGAAGATTGTTGTGTATATAGATGATCTCGACAGGTTGGATTCCAGTGAAATTGTGGAAGTGATACGCCTGATTAGGAATACTGCAGATTTTTACAACACCATTTTCATTGCTTGTTATGACAAGCAATATATTATTGAAGCACTGAAAGGACACAACGCTTATAATCATTCCCATTTCTTAGAGAAAATTTTTCAGTTAGAAGTCAATTTGCCGTATTTCAAAAAAGAAATCCTAAAAAAAGTACTCGCCAAAAAACTAAAAGAAGCATTCGCAGAAGTATATCATGAGGATATTGATATTGCTTTATCTGGTAATAGCTTAGTGAGATCAGTAGATATCTTGGCATGGGTCGAATCTATGCGTGATGTAACAAGGTTTGCAAATTCTATCAAGCTTAACCTTACCCCTTTGCTTGGAGAGGTGGAAATCAAAGATTTTATTCAACTTGAAATATTACGGTTAAGATATCCCTTAATATATGAAATGTTATTCAGACAAAAATCTTTATTCCTGCAAGTGGACAAAGAAGAAGGGGTGAAGAACAGAAAGTATGTATTGCGGAGAGGTAAAGATATACCTCAGTATATCAAGCAAAATGATACAAGTAAAAATGAAAAATATATTCGGCTATATCTCGAAACTTATCATGAGTCGCTACAAATACCCAAATCAGAAGTTCAGCAGATTGTAGATATGATAGAAACAATCTTCCCAGATTCGCTAGGGCACTATCGTCCAACCGATAATTTTCTGTCGGTAGTATATTTAGATAATTTTGATCGATATTTTGCCTATAATTTGTTAGAAGGTAATTTATCAAATACTGAATTTAAAGCAGCTCTTGATTACGATTTAGATGGACTAAAAAAACAAATTGATGCTTGGCTAGAAAGAGGGCTAGGGAATGAAGTTCAAAAAAGTTTCATGCAGATATCTGAATTCAAGAGTAAGGAAATGTTTGAAAAGATAATCCTTGCCATTTTTTACTTATCAAATAAACAATCTGAAATAAGTTCGCTGGGTTATCTTGGCTACGATGGTAAAGATCTTATGGAAAAAATGGCGGATTATTATGGTAAAGTTGCGGACTTTTATGGAGATAATGGGAAAGCACAATTACACGATTTTGTTGAAAAAGTGTTATTGAATGCCGACTCTCCTTATCGTTATGAATCCCAGTTTGTAGCGTATGTCAACAATAAAATGTTAGAGGATACCATGTTTATACTATCACAAGATGAATTAAAAGCTATTGCTTTATACTATCTACAGCAGTATTGTGAAGCTGCTGTAAAAATTGATCTTACTGCATTTAATTTATTTTGGAGGACTGAACAGACTGAGTTTATTTCGGTAGGTGGCAATTCATACAGAAAGCATACACAATATCCGCAAGAAGCAAAAGAAATTATGAAAGCTTTAATTGCAAAAGATCTGAATGAGTTTATTGAATCCATAATTGAACCGGAATCATTATACCAGAAAACATTTGCAATTTCATCTACAGCTTCGCTTCTTTATGATAGCTGGGAATTATTTAAAGAACATTTGAACAGAGAGGATGAAGATAGATGGACTTATCTAAAGGAGTTTAAAGAGCTTTTTCAAATTTTTGAAAAGAATAGATTTGAAAAATATGTTGATTTTGATTTCAAAGTAATTCCAGTATATGAAAAATTGAGAAAAAAATAGCTATGAAAACTTACCAAAATGCTACAAAAGCACTGGACTTATATGTCTTATCAACACCAATTAGCGAACAAACATTTAAAGAATTGCAGGCCTCCTTTCGTAAGGATTATCTTGCTTCCAAGCGATATTATGAATCTATTATTACTCACCGGAATCCTGATGAGGTTAAAAATGCATTACTTCGTGAATTGAATGATTACTTAATTACTATACAGAACCGGATTGAAATGCGCGATTCAATACCTGAATCAAATACGTCGGGGTTTGTAACAACTACGCTAACCGAGATGTGGCGTAAAGACAGGTCTTATAGATCTCTTTACAAAACCATACAAGGCTTTTGTCTTATACGGGATAAGAATTTCACAACTATTGCTATCCATATGGCTGAATATCGGGGACTTTATGTATTGTATAATAAGATTAGGAGACAACTTGATAAATCTTCTTACAAGTACGCCACTCCGGTTTCGTAGTAGTCAATCTCAAACTAAACACATCATGAACAGTTTCATCTAGAAGTATGAAAGAGTCAATTGATGATTACTGACAAATAATATCCTTAATCTGAATACCTCTGTTAAGAATTATCTATAATTAAAGTGATGATTTTATGCTTTAAAAAAGTTAGTTTCTAATTCCTTGAGTTTTAAGACTCCTAATCTAAATTGTATTTCTTCCATAAAAGCATAAGTTTCGTTGAATCGATTTTTGAGCTCAGTTATCTTTCTTTCTGTCAAATTATTTTTCTTATTTGTACCTAAGATTAATTCGAGGTTTTTTTTCATACTTCCTGAATCAACGCCATATAACTTTGTAAGTAGATTGGCTGAATGATCATCGCATGAGATTTGATTAAGATTATTTGTTTTAGTCAAAACATAAAAGAAAAGTGCCAATGAAAAATTGGACAATTGGGCTAGCCGGCATTTTTCAACCTGTTCAAGTTGCTTTTTTTCATATTCTTCTTTAACAGTTTCAAGAAGGGGTAAGTAGGTTGAATTAAATTTGGGACGGTACTGAAATAAGTACAATCCTAAATAAGCAAGTGGACAGAAAAAAAACAAACTTGCTATAAATACATCGTGCTGTTTATTTTCTCGTAATATCAAATTGATTCCAACAGATAAAATAAATAGTATTGTAAAATGTCCAAGTACATATGTATACCAATAGTGGGATATCAGTTGCTGACGGGTCGAATTAGTACTCCAGTTCTCTATTTCAGCCAATCTCTTGTGATGAGTTTGAGAAAACTGTAAACTGATTTCTTGAGCTTGCAGGTGTGTATCGAATGTCAGAAAGGCAATCGCTCTGCTCATAAAGTCTTTCATCACTTATCCTTTTCTTAAAATTACAATAGGCTAATAGAAAACTAAATAAACTTTGTTATAAAAAAATGCAAAAAGGAGTTGCAGTTTTATTTATCTTTATCAAAGTAGATAGTTCTTATAAAAAGGATAGATTTGCTATCGTAAATCGTGGAGTCGGTATTTTGCAGCACTTAATAAATTGATAATCAATAGAGGAAATAGATAGTTCGAATCCCTTCCTCTCTGCAAATGTCAATCCCGCAAAGCGGGATTTTTTGATTAATATCACCTTAAATACATCTAGGTAATATTCCCTTAACATTGGCATAACATAGCGGTAACATTGCGGTAATACTTTTGCGGCAAAATAAACGCTGTGAAATCTACTTTCTTAACCCTTTTATCTTTCCTGCTAGTATCTGTGTTATCTGCTCAAACAGGAACACTTTCCGGAAAAGTAACTTCTGCTTCTAATAATGAAGCACTTACCGGGGTCACCATTTACAACGCTGCTAAAAAGATCAATGTGACCACCGATGTGGAAGGTCGCTTTAGCATCAGACTGGCTCCCGGTTCTTATGAATTGACTTTTTCTCTGACAGGATATAAAACCAAAACCATCAACGAGATCGCTGTTACAAACGGACAGTTGAATGAATTGAATATTGTTTTGGTAGAACAGAAAAAAGAACTGGATGAAGTAGTGGTAACAGCTACACCCGCTCGTCGCGAATCTGCAAATGCTGTATTAAGCATGCAGAAAAATAATACCAGTGTATCAGATGGTATCTCTTCTGAATCCATCAAAAAATCTCCGGATCGTAACGTTGGGGAAGTATTGAAGCGTGTAACAGGTACCAGTGTTCAGGATGATAAATATGTAATCGTTCGCGGATTGAACGATCGTTACAATATTGCTACCATCAATGGCGCGGTAATGCCCAGCACTGAGCCCGATAGAAGAACCTTTTCTTTTGACGTGGTTCCTTCCGATATGATCGACAACGTTCTGATCAATAAAACCGCTACCCCTGATATGCCCGGTGAGTTTTCAGGTGGTATCGTTCAGGTGACAACAAAAGATATCCCTTATAAAAATGCTTTCGGACTGGCATTCTCTACTTCTTACAATACCATTTCAACCGGTAAAGATTTTAATATCGGTCACAGAGGTAGTTTGGACTATCTGGGTTTTGATGATGGTACGAGAAGTTTCCCTTCACGTTTTCCTTCTACGAATAGATGGAGAACATTGCCCCTGGATCAAAAAATTGAAGTCTCCAAAAGAATGTACAATACTTATGGTGATGATATCTCAAAAGCATTACCGGGTTTAAATGGACAAATCAATTTTGCTAAAAAATTCAATGGTAAGAAGGGTGGTACTTATGGTGTATTGGGTGCCATCACATATAGAAACTCACAAACCATTCAGGTTACTGACAGACAACAGTACGGTGATGCTACCGGTACCAATAACTTGTTATTTGATTATGCAGATACTTCTTATTCATTTAATACCAGTCTAGGTGCTTTATTAAATATTGGATACAAAAAAGGAAAGAATAAGATCGTGTTGAAAAATCTCTTCAACAGAGTATTTGAAAACAATAACACCATCAGAGAAGGATCTAATTTTAATGACCTCCAATATATCAATAAGAACAGGATCGCTATTGCCATGGTGAAAACCATTTTCAGCACGCAATTGGAAGGGGAACATGCGGTTGGTAAAAAGAATGACAAGTTCAAATGGAATCTGAACTATGCTTTCACTCAGAAAGATCAGCCTGATTACCGTTCACAGCCCTATCAGAAAAGTTTGTCTCAGCAAAATGATAAATCGATTCCATATGGTATCGCCCTGAGAAATACCTATCGTTTCTGGAGTGAGTTGTTGGAAAATACCATTGGTGGTAAAGCCGATTACAGTAAACAACTCAAATGGGGTAATACTTCTTCTTCATTAAAAGCCGGTTTCTTAGCTCAATACAAGCTCCGTGAATTTGATGCCCGTGCCTTCCGCTATGAAGCAGCAGATCTTAATAATTTCAACAGCGCATTGCTGACCCTGTCTCCGGGAAGAGTATTCAACGACGGTAACATGTATGCAGAAGGTTTTTACCTGAATGACATTACCAATAACACCGACCGTTACGATGCGAATTCATTATTGACAGGTTCTTATTTGATGTTGGATAATAAATTCAATGAGAAGTGGAGATTGATCTGGGGTGTACGTGTTGAAACCTTCAATTATGAAGTAGAAACCGGTAACGTTTCCGGATCGAATACGATCATCAAAAGAAACTATTTAGATATCCTTCCTTCTGCTAACTTGATTTATAGCTTTAACAACAAATCAAATCTGCGTTTCTCTGCTTCAAGAACTGTATCCAGACCCGATTTCCGTGAGGTAGCAAACTTCTCTTATTTCGATTTCGTAAGAGCGGCGATCATTCGTGGTAATGGTGCATTGGAAAGAAGTCAGAATACCAATATCGATCTTCGTTTTGAAACCTATCCTCAAAGTGGTGAAATCATTTCTGCTTCTGTATTCTTCAAGCATTTCAGCAAGCCTATTGAACAGCGTATGTCCGGTGAGTCATCATTGGAATACCAGGTGATCACATACTTCAATCCTAATAATGCCTATGCTTATGGTATTGAATTGGATCTCCGTAAAAAACTTTCTTTCTTAGGTGATGGAGAATTCTGGAACAACACTACTTTCAGTGCCAATACCTCATTGATCAAGTCTACGGTTGACTTGGATAATTCATCCAATCCTTATGACACCAAAAGACCTATGCAAGGACAATCACCTTATCTGGTGAACTTGAGTCTGACTTATGCAGATACAGATGCAAACTGGAGTAGTACTGTTCTTTTCAACAGAATTGGTCAGCGTATTGAAACCGTTGGTGCTTTTGGTATTCCTGATGTATACGAGAACGGAAGAAGTATCCTGGATTTCCAGTTGGCTAAGAAAGTGTTGAAGAAAAAAGGAGAGATCAAGATCAACATGGCAAACTTGTTGAACACAAGACAGATCTTCTACAATAATGTAGAATCTAAAAAAGAGAACAGAGCATATAACAGCAGTGAAGATAGAATTCAGTGGAGTAACCTATTTGGTGCCAGCTTTGGTATCGGGTTCTCTTATAATTTCTAATTCAGCTTGAACATTAGATAGATGTGAGGCTGTATCGAGCGATTGATACGGCCTCTTTTTTTAGTCAATAGTCCATGGTCTCTGGGCCATCAAACAAATCTCAAAGGCATTATCTTACTTTTAAGACTCCTTCTTTCTTTACCATGGACTATGGTCTATGGACCATTAGCCATGAACCATAACCCATCAACGTACTACCACGTAACAATTAGTTAACGCTGGCGTAACATACCCATTACATTAAAGCGATTCTTTTGCAGCATAAAAACATTGAAAATGATACGTTCACTTATGATTTCCCGTCTTGCTTTAGTGGCGCTGGCTGTTGCAGCTATGACATCTTGCTCAAAAAATGATGATGAAGATGATATTATCGCTCCGCCAACAAATCCTAATGAAACCATTTTGTCGGGTACATTGTCAGCAAATAAGACCCTTACAGCAGATAAAACCTGGACATTGAAAGGTTATGTGTACGTTCCGAATGGAGTTACACTTACGATTGAAGCAGGTACTACAATTAAAAGTGATAAAACAGAAAAAGGTGCTCTTTGTATTGAGCGTGGTGGAAAAATTCAGGCGAACGGTACTGTTGATAAACCTATTGTAATGACTTCAGGTCAAGATGCCGGTGCACGTAATCCGGGTGATTGGGGTGGATTGATCATCTTAGGTAATGCGCCTACCAACCGTACATCTACTCCTGTCATTGAAGGTGGTTTGGATCGTGTATATGGTGGTACAAATGCGAATGATAACTCCGGTACTTTGAAATATGTTCGTATTGAATATGCAGGTATTGCTGCTTTCCCGGGTTCTGAAATCAATGGTTTGACTTTAGGTGGTGTGGGTAGTGGTACTACGATTGAAAATGTTCAGATCGTGTATGGTAATGATGATGCGTATGAATTCTTTGGTGGTAATGTAAACGCTAAATACCTGGTTGCTTATGGTACTGCGGATGATGACTTTGATTTTGATTTCGGTTATACCGGTAAAATTCAGTTTGCGGTTGCATTACGCGATCCTTCTTTCGTAGATAATGGTGATGCCGGTAATGGTATCGAAGCAGATAACGATGGTTCCGGTACTGCTGCTACTCCTTATACGCGTCCTGTGTTGAGCAACTTCACTTTTGTAGGTCCGAATAACGCTACAGGTACTGCTGCTAACCACAATTTTGGTAACAGATGGAGAAGAGCAGTGCGTTTTGTGTTGCGTAACTCTATCCTGATGGGATGGCAGAAAGGTGGTTTCTCTATTGAGTCTGATGGAACTGCAAACGACTACAGTGCAGCAGGTGGTACTTCTGAATTTAAGAATAACCTGGTACATGCAGTTGCTGATCCTTATAGAGTGTCTGGTTTAACTACTGCTACATTAACTGCTGCTGCAATGAGAACCAAAGCTGAGTCCGAAGGTTGTAAGACTTATGCAAATGCTGCTGATATCAAGTTGACATCTCCATTCGCACTAACTGCTCCTAACTTGTTGCCTGCTACTGGATCGGATGCATTAGCCGGTGCTAGTTTTACAGGTTTGGATGCGTTCTTTGCAACAACTACTTATGTGGGTGCATTTGGTACCACGAACTGGTTGGCTAGCTGGACAAGATTCCCTGCAAAAGGACAATAATATTGAATACTATATTGAAAAACCGCTCTTTTATCCAGAGCGGTTTTTTTATTTCTTTGTGATTAAAATAATAGAGATGCGTTACTTGGTTCCATTCGTCATAGCTGTTTGCTTTTTATATGCTTGTCAATCTGATAAAAAAACAGATGATACCAATACCGGTTCAGATTCATTGGTGGTTGACTTACATCCTTTGCCTGAAATCAAAAAAGTAGATAGTATTGATATGCATTTCTTTCCCGATATCAATGATCAGAAAGTGTATACAAGATTTGGTGTGAATGATACTGCATTCATTCACAGCATTACATTCCGAGAAATGAAAAATGCATTTGCAGTGAATCCACCCTGTGAGTATGATACCAAATTCTTTTGTTTTGCTGATGGACAAATCGTGAAGACGCTGTATATAGCTGCACAAAAAGACAGCTGCCACTATATTGGATATATCAAAAGTGGTGGTGTTGCAGTGAAGATCAGCATGTCTGATTCAACGGCTTCTTTGATCAATACATGGAGGAAAAACAGTCAATAAGCACTTACCAGTTATTCATTTGTTCAGGAACAATTCTTTCCGGTTCTTCAATGGGATGTTCTTTCCAATTTGGATCATATTTTACAAACCAGCTTAACCAAAGTGATCTGGATAATCGCATGATCAAGGGTTGCATGATGAATAACAATACAAAGGCTGTACCCATCCAATAAAAAATGCGGTTATCATCAATGGAGAATGTCATGCCGATCAATACTTTCCATGCGATAAAAGTAGATACCAGAAAAGCTACGGATAAAGCATAACTCACATATCCTGTACCATAATAAAATCCTACCTCAATCTCCGTCGGCTGATTGCAAACCGGACATCTTTCATGCATGTCTACATTGGTCTTGAATTTATAGGCTTCCTGGCTTTTAAATATTCTGCCTTGTCTGCACCTTGGACAACGATTGGTGAGTACACTATAGAGATACCAAGGTTTTTTAATTGAATTAGGCATGGTAGGGGAATTAAAGATGTAAAGATAACGCTTTAAAGTTCCATAAGATTTCTTAGTGGTAGCGTGACTTTTATCATGTTGTAGTTGAATTTTTACCACAGAGTTACACAGAGTTTAATACAGAGTTACACGGAGTAAAATGGGAATACTATTAACACCCTATATTTCTCCGTGTAACTCTGTATTAAACTCCGTTCACTCTGTGGTTAAATATAATCAAAGCGTTACACGGGATAAATGAAGGAAGGGGTATTCAAGGTGGGTAGTAATTATAAAGTAAAAGCTTGTGAGAATTGTTGAGCAGATTAGCGAAGGATGGCGCGCGGATTTTTTCCCTAGGAATCCTTTGGATATGATGGGTTATGATATCCTATTTATAATAATCAATCAGTAAAAGCTGCGGTCTATTTTTACTACGTTAAACTTTATGTAGTACCCCAGATCCTTCGTCACGATTTCCGACTGACGTCGGAACGCTCCTCAGGATGACGGAGATTGTACTTAAAAACTAGGGAGGAAAAAGGA
>OFDN01000158.1_pt1 | contig 66497 bp, 52 predicted proteins | sample 1520971 | NCBI WGS metagenome assembly OFDN01 (sample SAMEA94257418, study PRJEB24077) | hot springs metagenome | biome: Aquatic biome; feature: Geographical feature; material: Water | place: India | collected 2012-06-12 | depth 5 m
GCCAATGGCGGCGCCGGCGGTCCGGCCGGTTCGTCCGTCAACGTGCAGCAGGAGAACCCCGTCGAGTTCTGGAAGGAACTGCGCGAGGAACTCGGCCACCTGCTCACCGAGAAGGGCAAGGGCACCCTCGCGATCAACATGACCGCCGGCCTGATCCAGGTGACCGACAGGCCCTCGGCGCTGGAGCGCATGTCCAGTTACCTCGACGGCCTCAAGGACACCATTCATCGCCAGGTGGACATCGAGGCGAAGCTTTACGACGTCACCCTCAACGACCAGTTCCAGCTCGGCGTGGACTGGGAGCAGGTCGTGAAGATGTATGGCGGCCAGATGGCCATCTCGGGCGCACCCACGCCCACGGCGGCGGCGGGCGGGTTCAACCTGAAGAACGGCTCGTTCGCGATCGACTTCAAGAACGCCAACACCAAGGTCCTGCTCCAGGCGCTGCAGGAACAGGGCGAGGTGCGGGTCGTATCCAAGCCGAGCATCCGCACGCTCAACAACCAGACGGCCCTCATCAAGGTCGGCACCGAACGGCCGTTCTTCCAGCAGTCGCTCGTGTTCCTGCCCAACACGCTGACCAGTTCCGGCGGCGGCAATGGCTCGACCTCCACGGCCGCGGCCCAGCAGGACGTCGTCACCACCATCACCATCGGCACGATCCTCGCCATCACGCCGCAGATCTCCGACGACGACTGGATCTCGCTCGACATCTCGCCGGTGCTGACCTCGCTGGTCGAGACGCTCACGTCGCCCAACGGCAACGCCAACGCGCCCGTCGTGGACATCAAGCAGGCCTCTTCGCTCATCCGCGTCCGCAGCGGCGACACCGTCGTCATGGGCGGCCTGATCCAGGAGGAGACGGCCAAGACGCAGCGGAAGATCCCCGTGGCCGGCGACATCCCGCTGCTCGGCCACCTGTTCCGCGGCAAGTTCAACGCGAACCGGAAACGCGAGCTCATCATCTTCATCACCCCACGGCTCGTGGACTCCGGAAGGGTGGCCGCGGTGAAATAGGTTTCCCCTGGGGGGAATCGCCGGCGCAAACCGGTGATTCAAGGAAAGGGGGGACGGCCCGCCGTATCAGATCGCGAGGGGGGGTATCTTGCATCTGAGTTCAGGCGGGCCGTCTTTTCCCTTTGCCCGCGATCTTCCGCGAATTCGTCGGTGACATGGTCGGCCTAGCCGCCAAGTCCACCGCCAGCCCCACGGAACCTTGGCGGCACCGCGGGCAGTGGAAGTGCTGTTGCCGCCCGGCGTCGCGCACTTCACGCTCGCGTCATGCTGTTTTCCCGCTGGTGCAAAACCTGGGCCGGACTGGTCCTCGGCGCCTTCGCCCTTCTCGGTGAGGAGGAGTTTCGGCCGCTGTTCAACGGCCGCGACCTGTCGGGCTGGGTGAACGTCAACTGCGCCGCGTCCACCTGGACGGCCACCAATGGCGTCATCTTCTGCACCGGGGCGCCGATCGGCGAACTGCGCACGGAGCGCATGTATCAGAATTTCGTGCTCGAAGCCGAGTGGCGGCACCTGCGGCCCAAGGGCAACGCCGGCATCTTTGTGTGGGCGGATGCGCTGACCGCCCGGGGCCAGCCCTTCATCCGCGGCATCGAGGTGCAGGTGCTCGACGGCCAGGAGGGCGCCTGGTTCACGTCGGACGGGGACATCTTCCCGATCCACGGCGCGAAAATGACCCCGCACAACGGCCGCGGCGGTGACCGGGCGTTCCCGGCCGAGAAGCGGGTGAAGCCGTCCCCGGAATGGAACCATTACCGGATCGAGTGCGTGAACGGGGCCATCGCGCTCGCGGTGAACGGCAAGGTGGTGACGACCGGCACCAACGCCTCGCCGCGCAAGGGCTACATCTGCCTCGAATCGGAGGGCTCGCCGGTGGAGTTCCGCAACCTGCGCCTCCGCGAACTGCCGCCCATGAACGCCCTGCCGCCGGCGCTGATTGCGAACGCCGACGAGCACTTCCGACCGCTCTACAACGGGCTGGATCTTGAAGGCTGGAGCGAGCCGACCGGTCCGTCCGCCTGGAAGCCGAACGACTGGACGCTGGTCGGCAGCCCGACCCACGGCGCGGGCATCCGCACCGTGGAACCCGTCGGTGACGGCGAGTTCATCTTCGACTGGCGCTGGACCGACGCGAAGGCGCCCGGCAACTGGACGAAACTGATCCGGCTGCGCGGGCAGGATCTCACGCCGCTGCTGGCCACCGCGGACCGCGTGCGCCTGGAGACCAAGCCCGGCGAATGGAACCGCGTCCGCCTGCGGATCCGCGGCTCACTCCTCGACGCGCAGCTCAACAGTCAGCCACTGGTGACCGGCAAGCCGCTTCCGGGTCCGGCGTCGGGCCCGCTGGAGCTGAACGTCCCGAACGCGCCGGCCGAGCTCGCCAATCTCTTTTGGCGGCGGCTGGATTGAACCCGCAGCCGGTTACTCAACCGTCCGACGCAGGCGGAAAAAGGCCGTTGCGGCCGTGTTCGGCAATTTGGCCCGCTTCACTCCATCGCTCTCGGTGATCGCCAGATTGGCCGGTTGCCAGGAGCCGTCGTCCGAAAGGTCGCCGCTGGCCTCCAGCACCACATCCGTCAGGGCCGCCGACCACGACAGCGAGATTTCGCAGTTGGCCGAGACGGTGCGCTGCATCGGGGGCAGGCCGTTGATGTGCCCGAGATCGAGCTTCCAGAGTGAACGGGGAAAGGTTTCCCCAGGCACCCGGAAGGAGCCGCCCACCCACAGGGTCGAACCGACGAGCCGCAACTCGGCAGCCGGCCGCGGGTAGTCGGTAAACAGCAACGGACTGGCAAACGTCGGGTCCAGTCGGCCTTGCCGGTCCAGCCGGACCAGTCCGGGAACGGGCGTCGCGCCGTAGCGGTCAAAATTGCCCGCCACATAGATGCGATCCTCGCCGTCCACCGCGACGGCGAGCACCGACGGCACCGAAAACGGCCGCGACGCGGTGAACGTCTGCGGCACGAAACCGGTATCGACGGAGCCATCGGGCCGCAGCAGCGCGAGCGGGCCCGGAGCCGCGCCGGGGAACTGGGTGAACTGTCCCCCGATGACCAGAGAACCATCCGCCAGTTCGGCGGCGATCCGCACCAATCCCGAATACTCGAAAGTATTGAGCTGAAGTGCGTTCCCCGTGACCGGATCCGTTACCGACGGGAATCCTTGGGCGGGCTGGTTGCCGGCGATTGCAGGCGGCGCAAAGCCCGCCTGCAGGGCCCCGAGCGCCGAAAGGCGACGGATCATCACCGCCCCGTCCACGGTGGCCAGCTCCACATAGACGCCGCCGCCGCGGGCGAGGCCAAGGAATCGGACACCCCCCAGGTCCAAGCGGGGCTGCTGGCGATCCAGGCGGCTGAGCTTGGCCACCAAATCCGGGCCCAGCGGTTCAAACCCCGCCACCGCCGCCCCGGATTTGTCCAAGCGCGAAAGCCAGACGCTGGGATTGGCCACGGCCGTGGCGCCGGCCGGAGTCAGGGAAACGACCCCCTGAGCCGTCAGGCCGCCCGTCCACAGGCTGCCATCCTTCGCGGGGAGCCCTGATTCGGGCGGCACGCTCAGGCCGGCAAAGGCGGTGTCCACCGTGCCGTCCAACCGAAGGCGCTTCACCCCGGAAAAGGCCGCGTTTCCGTTGGCGTCGGCCAGATAGCCGCCCACCAGCAGCCCGTCGCCGCCGCTCGCGGCCACATCCAGGCTGTTGCCATTCGCCTCAATCACCGCGGCCGGCGCCAGCACGCCCAAGCCGGGAAATCCCGTCGCCGGCGCCCCATTGGTCTCCAGCAGCAGCAACCCGTTGGCCGGCTGGGTGCCCACGCGGTTGAACGCTCCTGCCAAAGCCACCCGACCGTCCGGCAGGGGGGCGAAGCTGACGCTGACCGAACTGCCGAACCCGCGCACATCGAAGGTCAGGTCCGGTTCACCGTCGGCACTGAATACGCTCACGCCCCGGTCCGGCGAACCGCCCGGCAACATCAGCCGTCCATCCGCCAGCGCACCGACCCAGAAGGTCGGCGCGGTGACGACGTTCTTGAAGGTCGTGTCGAAGCTCCCGTCGGCATTCAGCCGGCGCAGGCCGGTCGCGGACACGACCACTTTGTCGTCGGGCTGGATGACCAGCATGCGGGGGAAGTCCGTGGTCTGGATTTCCGCGTGCCGGAGCAGCTTGAACGTGGAGTCGTAGTTTCCGTCCGCATCAAAGCGCAGCGCGGCGAAGCGGTTGGTGTTGGACCCGTCGGGACTGACTGCGGGCAGACGCAGGTCGCCCACCACCACGAGTTTGCCGTCACTCTGAAAGCCCAGTCCGCGGACCACGCCGGCAAACGAGGTCGGCAGGCTGGAACTGCCCGCAAAGGACGAATCCAAGGTGCCGTTGGGCAAATAGCGTGCGAAATGGAACAGCGGCCGGTCTCCCGGCGTGCGGAAGGTGCCGCCGAGGATGAATCGCCCCTGGGAATCCAGCAGCGGCGGGGCGAACAGGAACGGGAAATTCTGGAGCACCGGCCGGTTGAACGTGGGATCCAGGTCGCCGTTGGCCCGGAGTTTCACCACTGTGGCCAGCGGCGTGACGATGGCGTCGGGATGAGGGTTGGCCGCCAGGTTGCCCGAGACGACCACGAGCAGGCTGTTGTCCGGCAGCGGCGTCAGAAAGCGGATGCCCTGCGAAAAGCCCTTCGGCGCAAACGTGGGGTCCGGACTGCCGTCGGCCCGCAGGCGCGCCACCACCGAGGCGTTCGGGGCCGAGTAAGCCACAATCCAGCGGCCGCCGGGCGCCGGGGCCACGGCTTCCACGCCGTAGGCAAAGGTTCCGGGCTGGAACACGGGATTCACCGAACCATCGGCCCGCAGCAGGATGGGCGCGCCGGTGAGTTGGCCGTTGACCCGGTCCAGCAACTGAAACCAGAAAATCATCCCGCCCTGTCCGTCGGAGACAAACCGGCTCGGTCCCTGGGACAGCGAATAGGCCGTAAACCGCTGCCAGACGTCGGGCGCCCGAAACGGGGTCAGGGTCTGGGCCAGCGTCGCCCCGGCCAGCAGGGCGGCGGCCGCAGAGCGGATCAACAGAGTGCGCATATCGGGCCGGGGTTTTATTCGTGCCGCACGGGACGGCGCAAGCCTGCTGAACCCCTTGAAGATTCCCGGTCGGAGTGAATCGCGACGGTCGCGAGGGGACCATCCGCCGGGGAACCCGGTCCGCCCGCTTCCGGCTGGAAGATTGCGCGCGGTTCGCCGACAACTCGCGGCGTCACCGCGCATGAATCCGACCCGCAGTTCCTCTCCGGCCACCGGGCTTCGACTGGATGCCCACCAGCATTTTTGGCGCTACGGCGCGACCCAGTATCCGTGGATTCCGCCGGGCTCGCCGCTTCAGCGCGACTGGCTGCCGGCCGATCTCGCCGTCCTCCAGGCGCCGCTCGGATTGGACGGCTCCATCGTCGTGCAGGCGCGGCAGTCGCTGGCGGAATCCAACTGGCTGCTCGGCCTGGCCGACGCCGACCCGCGCATCCGCGGCGTCGTGGGCTGGGTGGACCTGCAGGATGACCGTGTTGAGGATTCCCTCGCCGAGCTCGCGGCCCACCCGAAATTCGTCGGCGTCCGCCACGTCGTGCAGGATGAACCCGACGAGCGGTTCATGCTCCGGCCGGCGTTCCTGCGCGGGCTGGGCCGGCTGAAGCAGTTCGGCCTGCGCTATGACCTCCTGATTTATCCGCAGCAACTGCCCGCGGCGATCGAGGTGGTGCGGCAGTCTCCGGAGCAGCCGTTCGTGCTCGACCACCTTGCCAAGCCCTTCATCCGCGACGGCGTCATCAGCCCGTGGCGGGAACAGATCCGGGAACTCGCGCAGTTTCCACACGTGCTCTGCAAGGTCTCCGGCATGGTCACTGAAGCCCGACACCTCGGCTGGAATCCCGCGGACTTCCGCCCGTATCTCGAGGTTGTGTTTGAGGCTTTCGGCGAGGACCGCCTGATGTTCGGGTCCGACTGGCCGGTGTGTCTGCTCGCGGGTTCCTACGAGCAGGTCTTCCGTCTGGCGGAGGACTACGTGGTGAACGCGGCGAAGTATTCCGTCGCGGCGCAGGCAAAGTTCTTCGGCGGCAACTGCGCCCGCTTCTACGGCGTCCGCTGACCGTCGCCGGACTTGCATTGGCGGCCGGCGTGCGCCGAGCCTGCGTCATGCCATCCCCGCAGTTTCCGCGCCGCACCTGGCTGGGCTCGCTCGGCGCCCTCGCCCTCACCGCCGGCGAACTCGCCGCCGAGGCCCCGCCGCCCATTTTTGTCGAGGGGTATGCCGGCCGGGTGAGTTACGCGCCCGGCGAGGAGCTGACTCTGCACGTCTCCACCAGCGAGCCGGAGTTCGCGGTGGAGATCACCCGGATCGGCGCGAAACGCACCACGGTCTGGACCCAGGCGAAGGTTGCGGGTGGCGAACATCCCGTGCCGGAGAACGCCTCGTCGCACGGCTGCGGCTGGCCGGCCGCGGTGAAGCTCACGCTCCCGGCGGACTGGGCCACAGGCTATTACCTGGTGACCTTCCGGACCCGCGACGGCGGCGGGAAATACGTTCATCGCAGCGCCCGGTCGGCGGAGAGCAGCTGTTTCTTCGTGCTGCGCCCCGCGGCACCCGGCCAGGGCTCACGCATCCTGCTCCAGCTTTCCACGCACACCTACAACGCCTACAACAACTGGGGCGGGTTCAGCCTCTACGCCTACAACGGCCGGGGCGGCAACCAGGGGCATCGCGTCTCGCAGGAGCGCCCGCCGATGCCGCAGTTCGCCAACTGGGAACAGCCGTTCGTCGAATGGGCCGAACGCAATGGCATCGCCCTCGATTTCGCCACGAACGACGATCTCGAATTCCACCCGGAATGGCTCGCGGCCTATCGCCTCGTGCTGAGCGTCGGACATGACGAATACTGGTCGGCGCCCATGCGCGATCACCTCGAACGCTTCATCGCCGGCGGCGGCAATGTCGCCTTCTTCAGCGGCAACACCTGCTGCTGGCAGGTGCGCAGCGAGGATCAGGGCCGCGCCCTCACCTGCTGGAAGCAGAACTATCAGCAGGACCCCGTGTTCTCGGCCCGCGGTAGCCAGGCGACCCTGTCCTCCCTGTGGAGCCATCATCTTGTGGCCCGGCCCGAGAACCGGCTCACCGGCGTCGGCTTCCTCTGGGGCGGCTATCACAAAAGCCACGGCCAGCTCATGGACGCGAGCGGCGCCTACACGGTCCATCGGCCGGACCACTGGCTCTTCGCCGGCACCAACCTGAAACGCGGCGATGAATTCGGCGGCCGCGACACCATCGTCGGCTACGAATGCGACGGCTGCGAACTCACCTGGCGCGACGGCCTGCCGTTTCCGACGTTTCGCGATGGCACGCCGGAATCGTTCGAGATCCTCGCCAGCGCGCCCGCCCAGTGGCATCCCGACGACTGCGAGTGGTATGACCGCTGGGAAAACGGCCGCAAGGGCAATGCCGTGCTCGGCCTGTATCAGCGCGGCGGCACGGTCTTTACCAGCGGCAGCACGGACTGGGCGCACGGACTGCGCGGCAACGATCCCGTGGTCGAACGTATCACCCGAAACATCCTCGACCGGCTCAGCCGATGAAGTCTCTGCGCTGTTCCACGATCTTCTGGCGAGCCGTGGCCGTGGCGTCGCTGCTGTCGGGCAGTTTGCCCGGCGCCCATGCGGCGGAGTTTCTCCGTGACCTCGACGGCGACGGGGAACCGGAACGGATCATCCGTGTCGGGGAACGGGACGAAATCCAGCGGCGCGATCCCGCCGCCGGCGGATGGTCCAAGTCGGACTTCGCCCTGCCGGAAGGCGTGATGCTGAACGACGCAGCCGGGCAGGATGCCGGCCTGCGGTTCGTGGATCTCAATGGGGATGGCCACGATGACGTGCTCTTCGCCAACGCAGACCGTTTCGCAATCCATCTGTGGACCAAGAACGTGCAGCCGCATCTCGGCTGGACTCGCGGTTGGTCGCAGTTCGTCCGCGCAGGCGGCCGCACAGGCGCGGCGAATGAGCCGCCTTCCCTCGTCGGTTCCACCGTGAAGTTGCGCGACGGCACCCTGGAAGTCTCCTGGCCGGCGTCCGGCGCCGAACCGGCCCGCACGCAGCGCCTCTCCGCCAAGGCGCTCATCGCGTTCGACATGCCGCCGCCCAAGTCACCGGCCGAGGCGCTCGCCAGCTTCCGGGTGCGGCAGGGTTTCCATGTGGAGTTGGTGGCCGCGGAACCAGTCGTAGTGGACCCCGTGGCCTTCGACTGGGACGCCGCGGGCCGCCTCTGGGTCGTGGAGATGCGCGACTATCCCCTGGGCCTAGACGGTCACGGCCAACCCGGCGGCGTGGTCAAGGTGCTCGCCGATGACGACGGCGACGGACGCCACGAACGCGCCACGGTGTTCCTCGACGGACTCCCCTTTCCGACCAGCGTGCTGCCGTGGCGGAAGGGGGCGCTCATCGCCACCGCGCCGGACCTGCTCTATGCGGAAGACACCGATGGCGACGGCCGCGCGGATGTCCGCACGTTGCTGTTCACCGGCCTCACGCCCGGCAACCAGCAACATCGGTTCAACGGTTTCGAGTGGGGCCTCGATGGCTGGATCTATGCCGCGAACGGCGACAGCGGTGGCAAGGTGCGTTCGCTGAAGACAGGCGTCGAAGTGTCGATCAGCGGACGTGATTTCCGCTTCCGACCCGACACTGGCGAGGTGGAAACCGTTTCGGCCCAGACCCAGTTCGGCCTGCGTCGCGACGACTGGGGCCGCTGGTTCGGCAACAACAATCCCACCTGGCTCTGGCACGTCACCCTCCCGGAACATTACCTGCGCCGGAATCCCCGGCTGGCCGTGAAGAGCGTGCGGCAGATGCTGGCGAACTACCCTGATTCCACGCGGGTGTTTCCGGGGAGCGCCCCGCTGGTGCGGCCCAACCAGCCCTGGTCGCTCAACCACGTGACCAGCGGTTGCAGCCCCACGCCGTATCGCGACGACCTCTTCGGTGCGGACTTCGCCGACAGCGTCTTCATCAGCGAACCGGTCCACAATGCCATCCACCGCGAAGTGCTCACGGCCGCGGGGGCGGGACTGGCGAGTCACCGCGCCGCGGGTGAGGAGACTTCTGAATTCCTCGCCAGCACCGACAACTGGTTCCGGCCGGTGACGCTGCGCACCGGCCCCGACGGCGCCCTCTACGTCGCCGACATGTATCGGTTCGTGCTCGAACATCCGGAGTGGATCTCGCCGGAAATGCAGGCACGTCTCGAACTGCGGGCCGGTGAGGACCGCGGCCGTCTTTACCGGATCATGCCGGACGGGACCCCGCGCCGGAGCATTCCCAACCTGACCACGCTCGCCACCGCCGGCCTGGTGGCCGCGCTCGACAGTCCCAACGGCTGGCAGCGCGACCAGGCGATGCGTCTGCTCGTCGAGCGCAACGATCCGTCCGCCACTGCGTCGCTCGCGGAGCTGCCGACGCTGGCGCATACCCCGAAGGTCCGCGTGCAGGCGCTCGCCACCCTGGGCCTGCTGCGTTCGCTGACGACTACCCAGGTGCGCGCGGCCCTTGGCGATCCCCATCCGCAAGTTCGCTGCGAAGCCCTGCGGCAGAGCGAACGACTGGTGCCGAACGCCGGCTCCGGCGCGGAACTCTTCCTGGCCGTCGCCGCGCTGGCCCAGGACGGTGACGCGGCGGTCCGGCTCCAGGCGGCCTTTTCCCTCGGCGCGTGGCCCGCAGAAATGAGCGAGCCCGTGTTGCGGCGGTTGGCGGAAACCGACGGTAGCGACGAACTGATCCGCGTCGCCATCCAGAGTTCGCTACGCCCTGAGAGCAGCCTGTTCCGCGAACTTCAGGACCAGCGCGCCCGGCCCACGGCCGCCGCGACCACGCCCGTCCTGAAGCCTTCCTCGGCGGACCGGGCGGCGGTGATCGCCGCCTATGCCACCGTCAGCCAGCTCAAGCCCGAGGCGGCGCGCGGCCGGGAAGCGTTCCAGAAGCTCTGCGCCGGCTGCCATCGGTTGCGCGGTGAAGGCCAGGAAGTGGGCCCCGATCTCGCGATGGTCGCCACCAAGCCGGTGGAGTGGCTGCTCACTGCGATCCTCGACCCCAATCAGGCCGTCGAAGCCCGTTACCGGGCGTGGACGCTGGGGCTGAAGTCCGGCGAGACGCTGTCCGGACTCGTCTCGGCGGAGACCGCGAACAATCTCGTGGTGCGGCTTGCCGGCGGCACCGAGCAGGCCGTGCTCCGCGGCGACCTCGCGACTCTGGAGGTCCAGCCGCTGTCGCTCATGCCGGCCGGATTCGAATCGGCCCTGGCGCCCCAGGACATGGCCGACCTGCTCGCGTGGCTGCAGGGCAGGTAGGTGCCCGTGGGCGGGGCTCGCCGAACTTCGCCGCTTCCGCTTCACTTCCGCCCATGAGCGAACGTCGTCGGATCGAGGTGTGCGTGGATTCCGTGGAGTCGGCCCTGGCTGCCGCCGCGGGCGGGGCGGACCGCATTGAACTCTGCGCCGCGCTGGGTGAAGGCGGACTCACCCCCACCGCCGGACTCATGGAAACCGTCCGCGCCGAGGTGAAGCTGCCCATTGCGGCCATGATCCGGCCCCGCGCGGGCGACTTCTGCTACACCGACCACGAGTTTGCCGTGATGCGCCGCGACCTCGCGCAGATGAAGGCGCTGGGCGCCGACATGATCGTGCTCGGCCTGCTGAATCCTGACGGCAGCGTGGACCGCGAACGCACCGCGCAGTTGGTCGCGGCGGCCCGCCCGCTGCCGGTGACCTTTCACCGCGCCTTCGATGTCGCCGCCGATGCGCGGGCGGCGCTGGAATGTCTCGTGAGCCTCGGCGTCGAGCGGGTGCTCACGTCCGGCCAGGAGAAGTCGGTGCTCGAAGGACTGGAGCTGGTGACCGAACTGGTCCGGCTTGCGGGCGAACGCATCCTCGTGGTGCCGGGCGGCGGCATCACGGAGCGGAACCTGCCGCGCATCCTGCGGGAATGCGCGGCGAAGGAGTTCCATGTGTCCGCCAGTGCCACGCGGGACAGCCGGATGGTCCATCGCAATACCCGTGTGCCGATGGGGCGGGTGCTGGCGGCCTCGGAATTCTCAGTGTCCCAAGCCGACGCCGGCCGCGTCCGCCAGTTCCGCGGGCTCGCGGACTCGCTGTGACGGGCAACGGCCTCGCTTGCCGCGATGGCCGAATGGGAGCTGTTGATCTGAACCGGTCACGCCCCGGAAAGGGCGGCACTGTGATCGGGTCTTGAAACGGAGCGGAACGCAAATAGCCGAAAGTTCAGCTCCGGGTCAGTCCAGCGTGAGCGTCAGGTTTTCGGCGGCGGTGCGGCTCAGGCCCACGAAGGTTTCCTCGGCGAGAGTGAGCCGGCGTCCGCGCCAGTGCAGGATGCCCCAGTCGCGCTTCAGCTTGCGGCGGCCGAGCGGCAGCGCGACGAGCGAGCGGTTCCGCAGTTCCTCCTGCGCCACCCATGGGGCCACGATGCTGACGCCGAGTCCGAGTTTTACCATTTCCTTGATCGCCTCCATGGAGCCCAGCTCGATCACGGTATTGAGGACCACGTCCTCCTTGCGGAAGTAGTCGTCCACAATGCGGAACGTGTGCGAGCCCTTGCGGTAGATGATGAGGCTCTGCTTCGGGATCTCCTCGCGTTTCACCGCGCCGGTCTGCGCCCACGGGTGCAGGGGGGAGACGAGGAACACGAGTTCGTCGGTGAACAGCGGCAGGAAGTCGAACCGTTCGTCGGGTGTGTGCTGGAGACCGACCGCGAGGTCGATTTTCTGGCGCTCAAGGCCGAGCACGAGTTCCCGGCTATCACCCGGCTCCACTTGGATGAGGCTTTGCGGGAAGCTTTCCTTGAACTCCCGCAGCACGGGCGGCAGCAGCACGGTGCAGATGGTGGAGGTGGCGCCGATCCGCAGCCGGCCGCGTCCCCACTTGCCCAGCTGCTCGATGCCTTCGCGAGCGGCCTGCATTTCGCGGAGAATCACCTGGGTGTGTTTCAGCAGGTGTTCGCCCGACTGGGTGAGCATCACTTTCTTGCCCACCCTGTCCAAAAGCCGACAGCCGATGTCGGTTTCGAGGGCCTTGATGGAGTGACTCACGGCGGACTGCGTGAGGAATAATTCGCGGGCCGTCTGCGTGAAACTGCCCGTGCGGGCGAGGATCGCGAACGCCTGCAACTGCCTGCTGTCGAGGGGACCTTTCATCAATGAATGGGCTTCATCCAAACCAACTGAAGTTTGCAGAGCACTCATTCGGCCAAGTTCGTGAAACGGCACCAACATCGCTTAACCGGTGGCAGTTGAGGTTATGACTGCCCGAAATCGCACAGTGCTTCCCCGGGAACTTCGCCCCCGGGTCCGTCCGACACTCATCCGCCTCGGCTACGTGCCGCTCTCGGACGCGGCGCCGCTGATCGTGGCGCAGGAGTGGGGCTGCTTTGCCCGTCACGGCCTCGAGGTGCGCCTGAGCCGGGAACTCGGCTGGGCGACCATCCGCGACAAGCTGATCCACGGGGAATTGGACGGCGCCCACGCGCTCAACACGCTGCCGGTGGCGCTCGCGCACGGCCTCGGCGCGGTGAAGACCGACGTGGTGGCGGGCATGTTCCTCAACCTGCACGGCAACGCGATCACGCTGAGCAACGAACTGTGGCGTTGCGGTGTGCGCGACCAGGTCACGCTGCGGAGCTTCCTCGCGGCGAACCGCAATCGTCGGACCCTGACGCTGGGAACAGTAGCGCTGAACTCCACCCATTCTTACCTGCTGAAGTCGTGGTTCCAACGGGCTGGGGCGAATTTCGAGAGCGATGTCCGGCTCGTGGTGGTGCCGCCGGCCCAGTTGGGGGCCAACCTCGCCGCGGGGCATCTCGACGGCTTTTGCGCCGGCGAACCTTGGAACACCCAGGCGGTGGCCGCCGGGCATGCGTGGGTAGCAGCGACCAGCGCCGACCTTGTGCCGTATCACCCGGAGAAGGTTCTGCTGGTCCGGGGCGACTTTGACTCCGCGCGCCGGGAGGAACATCTCCACCTGATTGCCGCACTGACCGAGGCGTGCGCCGTCTGCGACCAGCCGGAAAACCACGATGCCATCGCCCGGCTGCTGGCCGGATCACGCTATCTCAACCTGCCGGCGGAGCTGATCCGGCGAGGCTTTTCGGGCCGCTTCGAGGCGGGCCAGGGACGCACGCTGGGCAGCGAACTGCTCGTGTTCCACCGCGACGACGCCAACGCGCCGACCGCCGACAAGCTGGGCTGGATTGCGCGGCACCTGCTCGACGGACTGACGCCGAAGCCGTTCACGCCGGCGCAGCTCGGCCAAGTGTTCCGCCTCGACCTGTTCACCGCAGGCCAAGCCCTGATTTCCAACTCTGCAACCACTCCTCATGAACAAGAAGCCTGCCTCCTCACTGCCTGATTCCTCCCGCCGTCGTTTCCTGAAGCAGACGGCCGCCGGCGCGGTCCTCGCCGGTCTGCCCACCGGCTGGCTGGGCCGCGTGTTTGCGGATGATTCGCCGGAAACGCCGAATTGCCGCTGCGGCATCATCGCGCTGACGGACTGCTCGCCGCTCGTGATCGGCGCCGAGAAGGGATTCTTCAAGAAACACGGCCTCAACGTGACCATCGCGAAGGGCGCCAACTGGGCCGCCATCCGCGACTCGTTGAGCAACGGCGACAACCAGTTCACCCACATGCTCCTCGGCATGCCGATCGCCAGCACGATGGGCCTGCTGGGTTCGCCCAAGAAGCCGATGGTCATTCCCTGGCTCCTGAACCGGAACGGCCAGGCCATCACGCTGAAGGCGGAGTGGAACGGCAAGGTGGGCGCCGATCCCAAGGCGCTGAAGCCCTTCGTGGACAAGGCAAAGTCGCTCGGCGAGCCGCTCAGCTTCGCCATGACCTTCCCGCCCGGCACCCACGCGATGTGGATCCGCTACTACCTCGCGGCCGGCGGCATCAACCCCGACAAGGATGTCTCGCTCATCACGATCCCGCCGCCGCAGATGGTGGCGAACATGAAGATCGGCAAGATGGACGGCTTCTGCGTGGGCGAGCCCTGGAACGCCCGGGCCATCGCCGACAAGATCGGCTTCACGTCGGTGACGACCCAGGACATCTGGAAAGACCATCCCGAGAAGGTGTGTGCGTTCACCGCAGATTTCGCCGGCAAGAATCCCAAGACCGTGAAGGCCGTGCTCAAGGGCCTGCACGAGGCCAGCGTCTGGCTCGACGACCTGGACAACCGGCCCGAACAGTGTGACATCGTGAGCAAGCCCAACTTCATCAACTGCCAGAAGGAGGTGATCTTGGGCCGGTTGCTCGGCGACCTCGACTACGGCGACGGACGCAAGGTGAAGGACGAGTTCTACATGCACTTCAGCAAACGGAACTGCAATTTCCCGCAGCCGAAGTATGCCAAATGGTGGCTCACGCAGTTCCGCCGCTGGGGCATGGTGCCGTCCGCCCCGGATTACGAGGGGATCACGAAGCAGGTGATGCGCGGCGATCTCTACGCCGAGGCCATGAAGGAGCTCGGCGTCACCGACCGGACCCAGGACGATTCGGGCTGGGAGATGTTCGACGGCGTGAAGTTCGACCCCACGGGCGACTTGGAGGCCTACGCCAAGGGTTTCGCGGTTCACTCGTTGAAGACCTGATCTGCTTCGGTTGCAACGGCCGGCGGCGGTTTCCCTGTGTTCCCCGTCGTCGGCCTCCTTCCCACGTTCCTTACCCGCAGTTGCATGAGCCAACCCACCGTTCCCACCACCCTTTCCGCCAATGCTGCCGAGGCCGGCACCAAGGCTGCGCTGAACCTCAACGCGGCGGGCCAGAAGCCGTCCGGCGGCCTCGACTGGTCCCGCTTTGCCAAGGCGGACTGGCTGCTCCTGCCACTGCTCGGCGTGGCCGCGGTGGTCGTGCTGTGGTTTGCCCTGAGCGCCACGCTGTCGAAGGACCTGCCGAATCCGGTGCGCACCTGGGAAGCCAGCAAGCCCTACGTGCTTGAGCCGTTCGCCTATCGCGGCGAACTGGACCAGGGCATCCTGCGCTTCACCTGGCTGTCGCTGGTGCTCGTGGCCAAGGGCTACGTCATCGCCCTGCTGGTGGGCACCCCGCTCGGATTCGTCCTCGGACTTTCCAAGACGATGACCAAGGCGCTGGACCCGATCATCCAGGTGCTGCGGCCCGTGTCGCCGCTCGCGTGGCTGCCGCTGGGCATGGTGCTGTTCCTTGGGGCGGGCAAGCAGGCGAGCGAATTGGCGGCGCTCTTCACCATCGCGGTCTGCGCCATGTGGCCCACCGTGCTGAACACCGCGGTCGGCGTGCGCGCGATCCCCACCGACTACCTCAACGTGGCCAAGGTGCTGAAGCTGTCGCGCTGGAAGACGCTCACCAAGGTGATGATCCCGGCCACGCTCCCCTACATGTTCACCGGGTTCCGGCTGAGCCTCGGCATCGCGTGGCTGGTCATCGTTGCGGCGGAGATGCTGACGGGCCGGCCCGGTGTCGGCGGCTTCCTCTGGCAGCAATACAACGCGCTGGTCTATGAACAGATCATCCTCTGCATCCTGACCATCGGCGTCGTGGGCTTCATCCTCGACCGCCTCATGAGCGTGGTGGAGCGGCGCTTCAAGACGGCCTGAGCCTATGCCTCACGCAAAGGACGCAAAGCCATGATTCCCCTCGTCCGTTCAGTTACGCGACCGGCTTTTCTCAACCCAACCCGCCTTTTCGCCCTGGCTTGAGGCCATTCTTCCCATGTCCTTCCTCCACATCACCAATGTCAGCAAGGGCTACGGTCCGTTGAACGACCGGGCCGAGGTGCTTTCCGATATCAACCTGAGCATCGACGAGGGCGAGTTCGTCGCGATCGTCGGCTACAGCGGCGCGGGCAAGACCACGCTGATGTCGCTGCTGGCCGGGCTTGTGCAGCCGGATACCGGCAGCGTGAAGCTGGCCGGGCAGGAGATGGACGGTCCGGGCCCGGATCGCGGGCTCGTGTTCCAAAACTATTCGCTGCTGCCGTGGCTCACGGTGTTCGAAAACGTGAAGCTCGCCGTGGACCAGGTCCTGGCCGACAAGGCCGAGGCCGAGCGTGTGGCCCACACGGAGAGATTTGTGGCGATGGTGAACCTGACCCCGGCCCGCGACAAACGGCCCTCGGAACTTTCCGGCGGCATGCGCCAGCGGGTCAGCGTCGCGCGCACGCTGGCAATGAACCCCAAGGTGCTGCTGCTCGATGAGCCCCTCAGCGCCCTCGATGCGCTCACCCGGGCGACCCTGCAGGACGAGATTGCCCGCATCTGGCAGGAGTCGCGCACGACCGTGGTGCTGGTCACCAACGATCCCGACGAGGCCATCCTGCTGGCCGACCGCGTGATCCCGTTGACCCGCGGGCCGAACGCGACGCTGGCACCGGGAATTCCCATCACGCTGCCCCGGCCCCGCGACCGCCGGTTCATCAACGAGAACGCCGAGTTCAAGCGCCTCCGCAACCAGGTCGTCGAATCGCTGCTGGCTGCCGGCGCCAAGCCGAAGACGACCATCACGCGGGACTTGGTTCTGCCCGACATCGAGCCCGAGGACATCTCGACCCCGCGCCTTTCGTTCGGCCGCCGCGGACCGGTGCGCCGCGGCGAGAAACGCAGCGAGACCGTGGAGGTCACTCCCTGAATCTTCCGCCACTCCGGCCCCGCATCCCTCCTCCATGAGCGCCTATTGCGAACTCTTCAACCTGACGAAGATCTATCCCTCGCCCAAAGGTCCGGCGGTCATCGTGAAGGACTTCAACCTGCGGCTCACCGAGGGGGAGTTTGTCACGCTCATCGGCCACTCGGGCTGCGGCAAATCCACGGTGCTGTCGATGGTCGCGGGTCTGAACGGGATCACCGACGGCGGCATCATCCTGGCCGGCCGGGAGCTCGCGGGACCGGGGCCCGACCGCGGCGTGGTGTTCCAGTCGCCGTCGCTGCTGCCGTGGCTGACCGCGTTCGAGAACGTGATGCTGGGGATCAACCAGGTCTTCTTCACCGCGCCCAAACACGAGCGCGAGCAGATCGCCGAGTATTACCTCAGCGTGGTGGGCCTGGCCGACGCGATGCACAAGCGCCCGGCTGAACTCAGCCAGGGCATGCGCCAGCGCGTGGGCATCGCCCGCGCCTTCGCGCTGAAGCCGAAGATGCTCCTGCTCGACGAGCCGTTCGGGATGCTGGATTCGCTGACCCGCTACGAGCTGCAGGCCGTGCTGCTCGATCTCTGGCGCAAGAACCGCATCACCGCCCTGATGGTCACCCACGACGTGGACGAGGCGCTTTACCTGAGTGACCGGGTCGTGTGCATGACCGACGGACCCGAAGCCGAGGTGGGTGACATCGTGGAGGTGAAGTTTCCCCGGCCGCGCGACCGCAAGGCGGTGATGGAGCATCCGGACTACTACCCGCTGCGGGAACGCCTCATTGAATTTCTCGAAATCCACGCCCATCGGCGCCGCCCCAAGGCCGGAGCGGCCTGAGCCCGGCCGCGGCCGGCGATGAAAGCGTGACTTGAGTCAAGGCCGCCTGCCGGCCGAAGCATTTCCCTGCCTTCAAAGAGACAATCCAACCATGAAACCGATCAGAACCAACCTCATCACCCTCAGCGTGGCCGCCTTGGCGGCCGGCCTCCCGTGCACCTCTGCCGGCGACTGGGGAATCAGCAGCCCCGTGGCCATGTCACCCGGCTGGCTCAACGAATACTTCCGGGCGGACGATCCCTACATGAACGCCTGGAACATCGGCGTGCTCTACTGGGGGCGCTACGAGGTGAAGCAGAACGGCGGTTTCGTCGGGCCCGGTTCGATTGCGGACTTCCGCACCGACGTGGACAACGACAACAACTATCTGCTGACCAAGGTCCTTCCCCGCGTGGGCTACACGGGCAAGTGGTTCGAGGTCTTCGTGCAGGGGCGCCACAGCTCGGCGGTCAGCGACGAACGTTCCGGCTCGGGCAACGGGGCCATCAACTTTTCGCCGGCCAATCCTGCGGTGGTCACCAGCGCCGGCCCGGTGGGCACCGGGGTCAGTGCGGAGCAGGATGGTCCCTTCGACCTCCAGCAGGCGTATGTGGTGATTGGCAACCACAAGGAATTCCCCGTGTCCGTGAAGGTCGGCCGGCAGGAGATCATCCTCGGGGAACACCGTCTGGTAGGTCCGTTGCCCTGGAACAACATCCAGCGCCAGTGGGACGCCGTGCGGCTGCGTTACCAGACCTCGATCGGATCCTTTGACGCTTGGGGCAGCTATCTGGTCGCCCCGCGGGATGAGCACTTCAACGAATGGAACGAAGACGAGGCGTTCTCCGGTCTCCAGTTCTCGACCAAGAAGATCCCCAAGCTCTGGAGTGAGTTCTACTTCCTGTCCCGCAACGTCAGCAAGGATGCCACGGCCGGCTATCTCGGCACGGTTCCCGCCCCGTTCCGCCCGCCGGCCGCGCAGGACATCTACACCGTCGGCACCTACCTGAAGAACTCGACCAACGACTGGCAGAACGTCGATTTCGGGCTGCAGGCTTACTACCAGTTCGGCAACTTCCGCGACTTCCGCAACCAGGGCGCCTTCGCCGTGCGCGAGGACCACAGCGCCTATGCCGTGATCGGGGCGGCGGGCTACACGTGGAAGGAGAGCACCTTCATGCCCCGGCTCGGCTTCGAATACAGCCACGCCTCCGGCGACAGCGATCCGCTGGACGGCGACCACGACACGTTCGTCCACCTCTATCCCACTGGCCACCTCTTTTACGGTTACGCCGATTTCACCTCACTCCAGAACATCCACAACCTGCGCCTTCAGAGTTCCGTCATGCTGACGCCGCGGATCCGGCTGCAGGTGGACGGGCACGTCAAGTTTCTCGCGACCGTCAATGATGCGTTCTACAACGTCGCCGGCCTGCCCCGCGGCGGAGCAGTCGGTGCGGCCGGTTCCCAGCGGGTCAACTATCTCCCGGCGGCCGTGCGCGGGACGCGCTATGGGATCAATCCCGATGCCGGCAGCTTTGTGGGCACGGAACTGGACATCACGCTGAACTACCGCGTGCACAAGAACCTCACCTTGGAGGCCAACTATTCCCGCTTCTTCGTCGGCGACTATGTGCAGGACTCGCTCGCCCGGGTCGGTTCGCAGGATGCCGATTACTTCTACGTGCAGGCGCAGCTGAATTTCTGAGTTGCCCGCTGCACGACTGCTCAGACTGCTCAAAAACAAACACACCCGTCGCGGATGCGAATCTGCGGCGGGTTTTTTTGCTTTTTGCCGACCGAAACCGACCGGGCAGCCTAGCGAGGGCTTACTGGGCCGGAATTGTGGAAGAATGCGGTCGGTTCATCGTCGCAATGAAGACAATGAGCGGCCCTCACGGGCTGGGCGGCATCCGAAACGCTCCCGGCCTGCCCGACGATGACGCCGGTTCCCTGCCTGCCCGAAAATGCGCCCTTCACCCCCGAACAGCGGGCGTGGGTCAACGGCTTCCTCGCCGGCCTTTTCTCCAACGCCAACGGCGCCGGAACTCCCGGTGCCCAGGTGGACGCCCGTCCCGCAGGCCGAACCGGCCGACCCCTGCTCATCGGATACGGATCGCAAACGGGCAGCGCGCAGGGACTGGCCAAGCGGGTGGCCAAGGAGGCGGAGAAGCGCGGCTTCGCGCCGACCGTGAAGGAATTGAACGCCGTCGCCCCGGCGGAACTGACGACGCTCGCGCGCTGCGTCGTCATCACCAGCACCTGGGGCGACGGCGATCCGCCGGACAATGCCGCCGGCTTCTGGGCGCAACTCCAAGCCGACGCGGTGCCGCGTTTGGAAAACCTGTCCTACGCCGTGCTCGGCTTGGGTGATCGGAATTACGCTGACTTCTGCGGCGCCGCCAAAAAACTCGACGAGCGCCTGGAAAAGCTCGGGGCCCGACGCCTCGCGCCCCGTGGCGAGTGCGATGTGGATTACGAAGCCGGGGCCAAGGCGTGGTTGGAGGCATTGTGGCTGCGTTTGGAGGGAGCCGAAGCAGGCAGCAAGTCAGTCATCAGTAATCAGTCCGCGCCGGCAGCCAACGGGGCGCAGGAAACGCCGCCTCCCGGAGTGAATGCTGCCCCCCTGAAGGCTGAATACTCCCGCTCCTGCCCCTTTCCGGCACGGCTGAAGACCAACCGCCGCCTTAATCGGGACGGCTCGCAGAAGGACACGCGTCACTTCGAGATCCTGCTCGCCGACAGCGGCCTGGGCTACGAGGCCGGCGATGCCCTGGGGGTGGTGCCGACGAACTGCCCCGCGCTCGTCGAGGAACTTCTGGCGACCCTTGGGTTCAGCGGCGACGAAACGGTTCCGACCGCGTCGGGCCCGGCCACCAGCATCCATCAGTTGCTCACGACCGGTCTGGTCATCACCGCGCCTGCGCCCGCGTTGCTGAAGGACGCCGCGGCCCGGGCGAACAACTCCGAGCTGCTGGCCCTGCTGGACCCGGTCCGGAAATCCGAACTCGACCAATGGCTTTACGGCCGCGATGTGGTGGACGTGTTGCGGGCCTGCGCGGGGGCGAAGTTCACGCCGGCCGAAATCACGGCACACCTCCGCAAGCTGCAGCCACGGCTCTACTCGATCTCATCCTCGCCGAAGGCCCACCCCGGCGAAGTCCATCTCACCGTGGCCGCCGTCCGCTACGAGGCCCACGGCCGTGCGCGGAAAGGCGTCTGCTCCTGCTGGCTGGCGGACCGGGTCGTGTTGAACGAGACGCCGGTGCCCGTGTTTGTGCAAAAGTCGCATGGCTTCCGGCTCCCGTCCGACCCGGCGCGACCGATCATCATGGTCGGACCCGGAACCGGCATCGCTCCGTTCCGTGCGTTCCTTGAGGAGCGTCGGGCTGTCGGCGCCACCGGCGAGAACTGGCTGTTCTTCGGCGACCAGCAGCGGGCCTGCGACTTCCTTTACGAGGAGGAACTCACGGCGTGGTCCGGGGACGGTCTGCTCACCCGGCTCGATCTCGCGTTCAGCCGCGACCAGGCGGCGAAAATCTACGTGCAGGACCGGATGCGGGAGCAGGCCGCGGAACTGTGGCGGTGGTTGGAGGACGGTGCGCACTTCTACGTCTGCGGCGATGCCAAACGGATGGCCAAGGACGTGGATGCCATGCTTCACCACGTCATCGAAACCGCCGGTGGCAAGACCCGGGAACAGGCCGCCGAGTATGTCGCGGCCCTGAAGTCCGGGAAGAGGTATCAGCGGGATGTTTACTGACATGAGCACGCCCACACTTCCCCTCACCGAAATCGCGGGCCAGAAGCTCAATTCCGAGCAGACCGCCTACTTGGAGGGGCTCTTCGCCGGTTTGAGGAATCGCGGCCTGACGTTTGGCGACGTGCTGCCCAACCCGGCGGCGGCGCCGGCCAGAACCATTCTCGACGACCTCATTCCCGAGGAACGGATCAAGCGCGAGCTGCATCCGCTCGACGCCTATCCGCTGCTGCTCCAACACGCCGCCGCCGATCAGGCACCCGACAAGGAATCCACCTTCCGCTTCAAGTGGCAGGGCCTGTTCTTCCTCACTCCGAACAAGGAAGCCTACATGGCGCGGCTGCGGATCCCCGGCGGCCAGCTCCACAGTTTCCAGCTCCGGGAGCTCGCCAACATCGCGGACCAACTCACCAGCGGTTACACGCAGATCACGACCCGCGCGAATCTCCAGATGCGGCTGATCCAGCCCAAGGACACCGTGGAGTTTCTCCGCCGCATCCAGGCCATCGGCCTGCACACGCGCGGCGCGGGGGCGGACAACATCCGCAACCTGACCTGCGATCCGACCAGCGGCGTGGACCCGGATGAACTCATCGAGACGCTCCCGATCACCCAGGCGCTCGGCCAGTTCATCCTGAATCACCGCGAATTCTACGACCTGCCGCGCAAGTTCAACATCGCCTTCCACGGCGGCGGCAAGATTCCGACCGTCGAGGACACCAATGACATCGGCTTCAAGGCCGTGAAGGTAGTAGGGCAGGCTGCCAGCCTGCCCAGTAGTGCGGGCTGCCAGCCCGTCGCCAACGCTCTAGTCACCGACCAAATCGCGGAAGGCACCTACTTCCGCTGCGCTCTCGGCGGCGCGACCGGCCACAAGGCCTTTGCCCGCGACCTCGGCGTGCTCATCCGGCCCGAGGAGATCCTGGAGGTCACCGCCGCCCTGCTGCGCGTTTACATCGCCAACGGCAACCGCGGCGACCGCAAGAAGGCGCGGCTCAAACACCTGCTCGAAACCTGGACGCTCGACCAATACCTCGCGGAGACCGAGAAGCTGCTCGGCTATCAACTGCTCCGCCTTCCGGCCGACGCCCAATCCGCGATCCGTCTTCCGCAATCCGCAGTTCCGCCGCATCCGCACGTCGGTGTCTTCCCGCAGAAGCAATCCGGCCTGAACTGGATCGGCGCGGCGGTGCCGGTGGGCCAGATCACTTCCAAAGAGCTTCGCCGCCTTGCGGAGATCGCCGACCTTTACGGCAGCGGTGAGGTCCGGCTCACCGTCTGGCAGAATGTCGTCCTCCCGAACATCAAGGACGCCTTCGTCGAGACCGCGAAGAAGGCGCTCGTGAAGCTTGGTTTCGACTGGCGCCAGTCGAACCTGAAGAGCGGCTTCATCGCCTGCACAGGGAATTCCTACTGCAAGTATGCCGGGGCCAACACCAAGGGGCACGCCCTCGAGCTCATGAAGTGGCTCGACGCGCGCGTGACGCTCGACCAGCCGATCAACATCCATCTCACGGGCTGTCCCAACTCCTGTGCGCAGCACTACATGGGCGACATCGGGCTGCTCGGCGCCAAGGTGAAGGTCAGCGGCGAGACGGTGGAAGGCTATCACGTCTTCGTCGGCGGCGGCTTCGGCGACCGGCAGGCCGTCGGGCGCCAGCTTTTCACCGGCGTGAGCTTTGAGGCGTTGAAACCGCTGCTCGAACGGTTGCTGAAGAACTTTCTTCGCCACCGGCATCCCGGGGAATCGTTCCTCGCGTTCACGTCGCGCCATGACCTCGGCCGACTGCAGGAACTGCTCGGCGAAGAGTAATCCCGGGCCCTGCTTCAACCCCGCTTTAGCCATGACCAAAACTGAACTGACCGCCACGATCCTCGCTGCGAAGACGGCGAAACCGACCACCTGGGCCGCTATCGCGCAAGCCGCGGGACTTTCCGAAGTTTACACCACCTCGGCGTGCCTCGGAGAGAACGCGCTCGAACCCGACGCGGCCAAGCGGGTCGCGGAGTTTCTCGGGCTCGACGCCGCGTGCGCCGAAGCGCTCACGGAGTTTGCCACGAAGGGTGAGGCCGCGCCCACGGTGCCCAAGGAGCCGCTGGCCTACCGCTTCCAGGAAATCATCTACGTCTATGGCCGCACGATGAAGGAGCTCATCGAGGAAAAGTTCGGCGCCGGCATCATGAGCGCCATCGACTTCACCATGGAGATCGAGAAGGAGCCCGACCCGAAGGGCGACCGGGTAAAGATCACCATGAGCGGGAAATTCCTCGGCTACAAAAAGTGGTGAACCCTCCGCCATTGCCCTCGCCGACTCCCGGCACATGACCCGCACGCGCTCCAGTCCAACACCGGAGACCGGAGTGGTCACGTTGATCGACACGCTGCTCGCCGAACAGCGGCAGCTCACGGCCGTCGACAAGTTCTCCCGCTTCCATGAGGCGCACGCCGAACCCCAGCTCGCGCCGCATTACCGCGACCTGATCCCGCTCACCGCGCCCCGGCCCGGGGAGCAATATGCCTTCGAAGTGGACCTTGACCGCTGCTCGGGCTGCAAGGGCTGCGTCACCGCCTGCCACTCGCTCAACGGGCTGGACGAAGATGAGGCCTGGCGGGAAGTGGGGTTTCTGGTGGGCGAAGCAGCGGTGCCGCTGAAGGCGGCGGCTGGAGAGGTCGGGGGAAGGCGGGGAAGTGGGCAGGGCAGCATCGCACCGGCGCACTTCCCCGCCTTCTCACCGGCCAAAGGCTCCAAGGTCATCGCCCTCCAGCAGACGGTGACCACGGCCTGCCATCACTGCGTTGAGCCCGGTTGCCTGCTGGGTTGTCCCGTGCTGGCCTACGACAAGGATCCGGCGACCGGCATCGTCCGCCACCTCGACGACCAGTGCATCGGGTGCAGCTACTGCATCCTCAAATGTCCCTACGAGGTTCCGAAGTATTCCGCCAAACGCGGCATCGTGCGGAAATGCGACCTGTGCCACGGCCGGTTGGCCGAAGGCGAGGCGCCGGCGTGCGTGCAAGCGTGTCCCAACGAGGCGATTCGCATCGCGCTGGTGAATCCGACCGAGGTCGCGGCACAGATTCGGAAGTCGGAAGTCGGAAGTCGGAACGAGACGAGCGCATCGGACTTCGCACTTCCGGGCTCCGACTTCAACGGGTGGCTGCCCGATTCACCGGACCCTGCCATCACGGTGCCCACCACCCGCTACCGGACGAAGGCGCCCAACCGGAATCTGCGGGCGGCCGACCGGGACCGACTGATGCCACAGCCTCCACACTGGCCGCTGGTCTGGATGCTCCTGCTGACCCAGATGGGCGCGGGGCTGTTCCTCATGGCCGCAGCAAGCCGACCGTGGCTCACCTCGGAAGCGCACCGCATTCTGGCAGCGGTTTCCTGGCTGGCGTTGCACCTCGGCCTGGCCGCGAGCGTGTTTCATTTGGGGCGACCTGAACGGGCGTGGCGCGCGTTTCTCGGCTGGCGCACTTCCTGGATGAGCCGGGAGATTCTCCTGTTCGGACTGCTGTCCGCCTGCGCGTCGGCGACGGTGGTGGCCGAGTTCGGAAGCCGGGTTGGCTGGGGGATGTTCACGTCGCTTGCGGGAACGCTGGGCATCGTGACAGCACTGGTGGGCTGCGTGGCCGTATTCAGTTCGGCCATGATCTACGTGGACACTCACCGGCCCTGTTGGCGGGCGCCGGAAACGTTCATCCGCTTTTTTGGCCAGATGCTGCTGCTGGGATCGGCCGGTGCGGCGGTGACCGTGGGCTGGGTCCATTTCGCGGCGGGCAAACCGGTCGGACCGGCACCGGTGCTGGCGGGCGTGGCCTTCGTGGTCCGGACCGGACTGTTCCTGTGGGAGCGTTGGCTCCGAAATGCGGCGTGGGATAATCCGCGGCATCCGGCGCATCGGGCGGTTCGGTTGGCCGAAGGCAGTTTCGCTTCCGTGCTGCGAATCCGGTTCGGGCTGTTCGTGCTGTCTTCGGCCGCCGGCGGCCTGGCGATTGCGGGCCTGGCGGGGCTTGGTCCCGTGTGGGCGACGATATCGCTGTTGTCCACGTTCACTTCGTCCGTGTTGAAGCGGATGCTGTTCTTCACCACGGCGGCCGCGCCGAAGATGCCGGGAATGCCGTGACGCCGCCGCCTTCCAACTCGTGGTTGCGCCAATGGTCGGGACCGATGACCGCGGATCTGGTGCGCGTGCCGGGGGCCTTCGGGCTGGGGCAGGTTCCCGCACGCCTTCAGCCCGACGCGGTGACCACGATGGTGTGCGGCTATTGCTCCACCGGTTGCGGGCTCAAGGTGCATCTCCGGGACGGCGAGGCGGTCAATCTCACACCCGACCCCGAGCATCCGGTCAACCTCGGCATGGCCTGTCCCAAAGGCTGGGAGGCGCTGGCAGCCCTAGAGGCGGCGGACCGGGCGACCCGCCCCCTGCTGCGTAATCGAGTGACCGGAGCCGTCGAGCCCGTTTCGTGGCCCCGGGCGGCGGCGGAGTTTGTCGCGCGCTTCAAGGGCATCCAGGAGCGCCACGGAAAGCACAGCATCGCCTTTCTGAGCACCGGCCAGATGTGCACCGAGGAAATGGCGTTGCTGGGGGCGTTGTTCAAGTTCGGCATGGGCGGCCTGCACTGCGACTCGAACACGCGGCAGTGCATGGCCACCGCGCACGTCGCCTACAAGCAGAGCTTCGGTTTCGACGCGCCGCCGTTCACCTATGCGGATTTTGAGGAATCGGACTGCCTCGTCTTCGTGGGTGCCAACCCCTGCATCGCGCACCCGATCATGTGGCAGCGGGTGCTGCGGAACCGTCGCCAGCCCGCGATCATCGTGCTCGATCCGCGGCGCACCGAGACGGCGGTGAACGCCACGCTCCATCTGCCGCTGGCGCCGAAGTCGGATCTCACGCTGCTCTACGGCCTCGCCAATGCCCTGATCCGGCGCGGGGCGGTGAAGCGGGATTTCGTGGACGCGCACACGAGCGGCTTCGACGACTTCGCGAAGTTCGTGGCCGAATTCACGCCGGAACGCGCGTGTGCAGCGGCCGGCCTGGACCGGCCGGACTTCGACCGGTGCGTCGAACTTATCGCGACCCGGGAGCGGGTGAGCTTCTGGTGGACGATGGGGGTCAACCAGGGACACGAATCCACCCGCACCGCGCAGGCTCTCATCAACCTCGCGCTGATGACCGGGAACATCGGCCGGCCGGGCACCGGAGCCAACAGCATCACCGGCCAGTGCAACGCGATGGGGTCGCGGCTCTACGCCAACGTGACGTCGCTGTTCGGCGGGCGTGATTTCGCCCAGGCCGGGCATCGCGAGGAGGTCGCCGCCTTGCTGGAGATCCCGGCCGAAACGATTCTGTCCGCGCCTTCCTGGGCCTACGACCAGATCGTGGACGGCATCGAATCCGGTGCGATCCGCGGTCTGTGGGTCATCGCCACGAACTCCTCGCATTCGTGGATTCACCAGGACCGGTTCAACGAGCTGGCGAAGAAGCTGGAGTTCCTCGTCGTGCAGGACCTTTACCCGACGACGGAAACGGCGCAGCGCGCGGACCTCGTTTTGCCCGCGGCCGGCTGGGGGGAAAAGGAAGGCACGCTCATCAACAGCGAGCGCCGAATCGGGCTCGTGAAAAAGGTCCGGCGTGCCCCGGGCGAGGCGTTGAGCGATTTCAGCATCTTCCGGCTGATCGCCGAGGCTTGGGGCTGCGGCGGGCTGTTCCACGAATGGCGTTCTCCGGAAGCCGCATTCCAAATCCTCAAACGACTCAGTGCGGGACGCCCTTGCGACATCACCGGCATCCGTGACTACCGGCACCTGGATGAAGAAGGCGGGATACAGTGGCCCTTTGCGGAAGGTGATCAGCATTCAGTGATCAGTAATCAGTCCGCAGCGCCCAATGAACACTGTTCACTGAATACTGATTACTCCGCCGCGCGCGAGCGCCGCCTGTTTGCCGACGGCCAGTTCTTCACGCCGGACCGGCGAGCCCGGTTCCTCTTCGACTCACCGCGGCCGGTCGCGGAGCCGCCGAGCAGTGAATTCCCCTTCGTGCTGCTCACCGGCCGCGGAACCTCCGCGCAGTGGCATACCAACACGCGCACCGGGAAGTCGGCAGTTCTCCGGAAACTCTATCCGGCCGAATGTTACGCGGAGATCCACCCCGACGATGCGACGCGGCTGGGGCTCGTTCCCGGCGGCAAGGTGCAGATCCGGTCCCGGCGGGCGGAGTTGGTGGCCAATGCGTTTGTGACGCCCACGGTGCGGCCCGGGCAGGTGTTCATCCCGATGCATTATGACGCCGTGAACCGGCTGACCTGCGCGAGCTTTGATCCCCATTCCCGGCAGCCAAGCTACAAGCACTGCGCCGTGGCGCTCGCGCCGGGCTGAATCTTCAGCGCAGCCGATACGCGGTGAGGTTCCGGCTGTCGCGCACGAACAGGACTCCGTTGGCGAAGGCCGGATGGCTGTAGGTCTTTCCGGTGGCCTGGAAACGGCCGAGTTCCTCGTAGCGCTCCGGATTCGCCGCCAGCAGGAGGACCTCGCCGCGGTCGTTGGTGACCAAGAGGCGGTGGCCATCGGTGATCGTCGAGGCGACGGCGTCGAAGCCCGGCTGTGACCAGCGAACTTTGCCCGTGGCGCGTTCGAGGCAGATGAAGTTCTTCGTCGGCCCAAGGCCGAACAGATGTTCCCCCACCAGCACCGGCGTGGACAGGTTCAGCTTCAGGTCGCGGTTGAGCCACGCCTCGGTCGCGCGCAAGATTTCTCCGTCCCGACTGACCTTCACCGCCCGAAACCCCGTCGAGTGGCTGGCGAAGTAAACCGTGTCGTCCGCGATGATCGGCGTAAGCACATTCCGGTTGGCATACGTGCGGAAAGGCACCCGCCACAGTTCGCGACCATCTTCCGGCGCGACCGCGAGCAACCCCTCGCACGTGGCGCTGATGAAGTGAGACCGGCCCCCGAGTTCGCCGACAACCGGAGAGGAATACGTGGTGAGATCGGGCGCCGACTTCCAGATCAGCCGACCGGTGAGTTTGTCGAAGGCGGCCAGGCAGGCTCCGTTGGTGCTGCCGACCTGCACCAGCACCCGGTCGCCGAGGACGACGGGTGAACCGCTGTTTCCCCGGCGGTTGGCGGCCCCAATCCCGCCGCTCTTCTCCTCCGACCAGGTGGCGCCGTAATCGCGGAAGTGGAAGCGCCAGCGGGTCGAACCCTCCTTCAGGTTCAGGCAGCGGAACTCCCCGCGGCAGGTCTGGGTGAACGCGAGGTCGCCCGCGATGACCGGCACGCACCGTGGACCGGGTTCAAATTCGTCCGCGTAGGTTTCGCCGACCGGCACGGTCCACAGGATTTTGCCAGAGGTGGTGTCAATCCAATGGGCTGCTTCCTGATTGCCGGACTCGGCCACCATGAGCAGGCGGTCACCCGAGACCACCGGTCCGGCATAGCCGTGTCCCACGGGAATCTGCCAAAGTTGTTGGGGAGCCGCGGTGAAGTTGCCCGGGAGTTGTTCCGGAGTGTAGCCGTCACGGTGGATGCCCCGCCATTGTGGCCAGTCGGCACCGATCAGGCCCAACGGCACAACCGTCAACGCCAGGACGAACCGAAAAAGGGGCAGGAGGCGAAGCGGCATGGGGAAATGAGCCTGAGGATTGCCCGCGGGTTCACCATTTCCCGTCCACCAGCAGCGACGTGATGTTGCGGGCGAGGTCGTCGGCCGCCAGCGGAACGCCCTGGCGTTCGGCGCTGCCCTGGTCGTCGGATGACTGGATCAGCGTCCTTCCGAAGACCTGGCGGTCGAGGATCACCTCGCCGGAGCCACTGCGGATGGCCTTCACCTGGGCGGTGAGCCGGATTTCGTAGTCGCGGACCTGGATGATGTCGTTGGGCTGGAAGCTGACCGGCCGGCGCTCGTAACGGACCAGTTCGCCGGTCACCAGCACGTCGGCGTCACCGCGGCTGGCGAGCCGAAACGTGCCTTCCTGGGCGAGCTGCCGGCGCAGGGCCTGCGCCACCGGTTCGCTCAGGCGCGGTTCAATGGTGCGATTGGGAAACAGTTGGACCTGGATGCTGTGACCGCGTGCCTCGATGCCGTTGGTCGGCCCCAGTTGGTAGGCGCAGCCGGCGAACACGAGCGCCGCGGCGGCGGCCAGAAGCTTCGGGAGTCGGCGGCTCATGGCGTCTTGGCCGGAGCGGGTTCCTTCGCCTGGTCCGGAACAGCGTTGGTGCCTTTGGAAGCCTCGCGTGAAGCCTTGATGGCCGCTTCGAAGTCGGCGATGCGCTTCTGCTGTTTTTCGGCGCGCGGCTTGAGCTCATCCAGCTTTTGACGGGCGACTTCGGCGTAGGGTGACTTGGGATCCTTGAGCAGCGACTCGTTGTAATAGACGACCGCTCCTTGGTAGCGCTTCTTGCGCTCGTAGAACTTCGCCGTCTCAAAAGCGCCGCGGGCCTGTTCGGTCTTCATCTCGGAGATGATGGTCTGGGTCTCCGGGACCCGCTTGTCCTGCGGATAGAGCGCGGAAAAGTCCTGGAAGGTGCCGATCGCGTTCCCGGCGATGGACTGGTCATACTCGGCCCGCTTGGCCTGCTTGGTCCACGCCATGCCCGATTTGTAGAGCGCTTCGGAGGCGACGGCATCGCGGTCGGAATACTTGTCCGCCGCGCTCTGGTAGGCTCTGACCGCCTTGGGATAATCCTTCTGCTTTTCGCGCGCCGCGCCGACGTTCATCAGGGATTTGGGTCCGGTGTCGTGGAACGGGCCGTTGCGGTGAACCGAATCGAAAAGCTGGGAGGTCTTCTCCATCGAGGGGAAGAAAGGGATGTAGCCCCAGAGCTTGAACCACTGGCCGCCGAGGAAGCGGGTGGCGATGTCGAACTGCCGCTTCAGCACCTCGTCGTAGCTCGGCAGCTTGGGGTAGTTGAACAGGGCCCGCTGGTATTCCTTGAAGGCGCGCTCGTCCATCTTGCGCTCCTCGTAGCAGCGGCCGACGAGGTATTGGGCTTCGCCGGCGTAGTCGGACAGGGGCCAGACCTTCACGACGCGGCGGGCAGCCTTGAGGGCGGTGCGGTATTGCTTCTGCTCGAACAGTTCCTTGGCGGCCGCCAATTGTTCCTTGGCGCGGTTGCGGCGCCACTTACCGCCGTCGCCGCCGACCGGTTCGTAGGTCCAGCCCTCACCCGCACGGTAAATGATGGGAGCCGGGCAGCGCACCGGGAGAGCCAGCACGCAGACCGACAGCAGGACGAGGCGCAGAAGCCAACGAATCATCGCGGGCCAGACTACCGGGCCGGGGTGGGGGCGAGTCAAGGAACCCGGCAGCCGGAGGTTGTGGTTGGAGGGCGAATTCACGAGGCAGTTTTTCGGAGATTTTCGGCGTGCACGCACGGAACCTGCTTAATAGCGTGCCGCCATGCTCATCTGGTTGCTTGCCATCGTTCTGGTCGGCGGCTTTGCCGCGATTGGATTCCAAACCGGTGCGATTCGTTCGCTGGTTTCCCTCGTCGGAGTGCTGATCGGCATCGCGGTGGCCTCCGCCGTGGGCGGGGTGCTCACGCCGGTGGTCGCCAAGATGACCGCGAGCAATCCGATGTGGAACTACGGCCTGCCGGCCGCAATCGGGTTCCTCCTGGTGTGGCTGGTCTTCTTCGGCGCGGGCTTCGCGGCGCACAAGCCGGTCGAGTTGCACTTCAAATACCGTGAGGACGACGTCACCCGCGACCAGTTCGAGAAGATGAACAAGGCGCTGGGCGTGTTCGTGGGCATGCTGGCGGGTGTCATCCTGTTTTTTGCCGCCGGCAAGCCGCTGTATGCGAAGGGCTACCTGACCACGCAGTTGGCGAGCGAAGCGGAAGTCGCTCCGGTGAAGCTGATCAGCCAGGCCCGCAGTGACATGGCGGCTACCGGCTGGGACCGCGCGTTTGCCCCGCTGGATTCGACTCCGGCCAAGGAATACCAGATCGCTGACCTGCTCGGGTTCATTTACGAGAATCCGGCCGTCCGGGTCCGCCTCCAGACTTACCCGCCCTTCCTTGCCCTGGCCGAAAAGCCCGAGATTACCGACATTCTCGGGGACTCCGAATACCTCAAACTGCTGGACGACAAGTCCGGCCTGACGGCACTCCACAACCACCCGAAGACGCAGTCGGTGCTGGCGAGCAGTGAGATCGCGCAGGAGCTGGCCAAGGTGGACCTGAAAGACCTCAAGACGTATCTGGAAACGGGCAAAAGCCCGCTGTTTGATGACGAGAAGATTCTCGGTCGCTGGCGCGCCGACGTGACGCCGACCATCATTGATGCCCGACGGAAACGCACCAATCTGGCGCCACCGGAACTCCGCAACATCCGTTCGGTCATCTCGACCTTCCTCAAGAACGCCACCGCCGTGGCTTATCCGGACGGCCGGTTTGTGCTGAACGTGCCGATGCCCGAGCTGCCGAAGCCGCCCGCGGAAGGCGAAAACCAGGAGCAGGCCGCGGCGGCGCCGGTGCAGGGAATGGATCCGTCTCTCGCCCGCCGCTATGGATTAACGGGTCGGCCCACAGCGCCCGTGGCTGCGGCCGCCGCGGCTTCCGCCTCGACGCCGACCGATCCGCTGTCCCTCGCCAAGAAATACTTCGCGGCTCTGGGCGGTCAGGATGGCAAGGGCTTGTCCGCGCTGACCACGGAAGGGACGTGGGTCCGGTCCGGCGGCCGTTACCTCATCACCGTCGAACAAGGCGGCAAGAAAGAGGTTCGCGACAGCGGTATCAACGACATCGGCCGTCTGGAGATTCCGCTCCCGGAACTGAAGTTGACGCTATTCTTCGTGCCGGCCCAGTGACCCGTGACGGAAGCTGAGCGTTCCGACGCACAAAAACGCCCGCCATCAGGCGGGCGTTTTCGTTTTCCAAGAAGTTCCCAGCGGTGGCCAGGGAAGGCGGAGGTGAACCTATTCCCGCAAGTAGAAGCGCATCTGCCGATCATTGCGCGAGGGCACGGCAAAGATGTCTTCCGGTTTCACCGATTGTCCGCTGGAGGAGGACTCGGTGTAGCCCACCGGCACAACGCCGGGCGACCGCTCGGGCATCGGTGCTCCGAACAGCGCGGGCGACGAAACCGGCCCGGTGACCGGAGGCGTGACCGTTCCCCACGGGTTTCCGGAATCCAATTGCAAGGCGGCGAAATGTTCCGGATCGGGCAGGTCGTCATCCCGGAGGTTCACCAGCGTCACGCCGATGATGCCGACCCCGGCGAGGGCGGCCAAGTTGGCGACCGCGAGGAGCCGCTGCCACCCCAGCGCGGCGAGCTGGGTTTGCCACCACGGGCGGTTGGCCAGCGCTTCCTCGCGCTGGATTCGGGCCAGCACCTGGCCGGAGAACCGGTCGAAGTAACCCGGCGGGGGCACTTCATAGCGCTTCAGGGCCAGCAAACGGCGAATCTCTTCAAATTCTTCGGGAGACTGACTCATGGCTTATTTGCGGAAATCGGCGAGCCACGCCTGCAACTGCTGGCGGGCATAAAAGAGACGGGAGCGGACGGTGCCCGGGTTGCAGTCCATGATGCGGGCAATCTCGTCGTGGGGGAGTCCTTGGATGTCATGCAACGTCACCACCGTCCTGTGCTCCTCCGACAGTCGAAGCATGGCATCGTTCAAATGCTGCTGCAGTTCGGTCAGGCCGGCGTCGCGTCGTGGCGTGCGGTCGGAAACCAGTTGGACCAGGTCCGCATCGTGTTCCGCCTGGGCATCCAAGTCGTTGAGGCTGAGATGCGGAGTCCGGTTCCGGCGTTGCTTGAGGTGGTTCAGCGTGCCGTTGTAGGCGATCCGATAGATCCACGTGTAGAAGCTGGAGTCGCCCTTGAAATTGCGGAGGGCCTTCCACGCCTTCACGAAGGCTTCCTGGGCGAGGTCGTTGGCGTCCTCGTGGTTGCCGGTCAGATGGTAACACAGGCCGTAGATCCGCTGCTGATGGCGTTGGATCAACAGTTCGAAGGCATCGCAGTCCCCGGCCTGCGCCTTGGCCACCAAGGCGCGGTCTCCCGGTTCCTCGACGGGAACCGCCCCGCGCAAAGGCAGGGAAGTGGACATGGACTCCATGAGGGCGGCGGTCACGGCCGTTCAGACACCGAGGGCGGCAGTTTGTTGAAACAAAAATCCGGTCAAAGCCTTGAGCGCCTCCGTCGGCGGCCGGGCAGGCAGCGCGGACAAGGCCGCGACGGAATCGTCCAGCAGGCGGCCAATCACCTGAACTGACTCGGCCAAAGCGCCGTGGCGTTCTAAACGCGCACGGACCTGTCCGAACTGTCCGTTGTCCCACTTTTCCAACCAGCCCAGCATCTCCTGACGTTCTTCGCCTGAAGCCCGCTCCCAAAACGTCAGCAGGGGTAAAGTGACCTTTCCGGTCGCCAAATCGGTGCCCAGTGATTTCCCGGCAACTCGTTCCACGCCATACACATCCAGGCAATCGTCATAGATTTGGTAGGCGGTTCCCAATTTGAGGCCGTAGAGCCGCAACGCGGCCTGCTGTTCCGCGGTGGCACCAGCTAGCAGTCCGCCCAGTTCGCAAGCCAAAGCGAACAGTTCGGCGGTCTTCATTTCGAGCACCTTGAAATACTCCTCGCGCGTGACCGTCCAGCGCCGGCGGCGATGGGTTTGGAGGATTTCGCCGGTGCAGACCTGCAGGGTTGCCTGGGAAACGGCCCGGCACACCGCAGGCGTGGGAAAACTGGCAGCCAGCCGCAGGGCGTGGGCGAACAGACAATCGCCTAGGAGCACAGAAACTTCGTTGCCCCACTGGGCGGCCAGCGTGGGGCGGCGGCGGCGCAGTTCCGCGCCGTCCATGATGTCGTCATGGACCAGGGTGGCGAGGTGGACCATCTCGATGACGACGGCCACGGTGACCAGATCGTCGTTCAGCTTCCCCACCGTGCTGCCGGCCAACGCGACGAGGGCTGGACGGAGCTGCTTGCCCTGTTTGTCGAGCGCGTAGCGGGCGTATTCCGCGATTTCGGGGTCGAATTGGGCAATCTGTTCATGGAGCCGGCGGGTGACCCGGTCGAGGAACGGATGCACCGGCGCCACAATGGTTTCCCAGCTGGCGAATGCCGGCGACAACGGGGCATCGCTGCGCCCGTTGTCGGTTCGGTTAAGAGAGGTGACCGCCATCGCCGGGCGGACAGTAGGGACGGCGCAAAATGGGGTCAACCAACGGCATACGTCTTTGCCGTCCGCTTTGGACAAGCCGGACCAAGTTCCCTAGCCTCTTGGCCTTTGGCGGCAGACTGGCCGCCGGAACCGTTCGTCCGATGAATCTCGTCGCCTTGGGAATCAGCCATCGCACCGCACCCGTTGCGGTTCGCGAGCGCTTAGCGTTCGGCGCGGGCGAGGCGGACACCGCGATTTCCCGCCTGCGTTCCTCGGGCTTGGCCGCGGAAGGGGTCCTGGTTTCCACGTGCAACCGCACTGAGTTGTTCGCCGTGACCTCGCTTCCTCCCGGCGCGGTTCGGCCGGGTCTCGTGTCGTTCATCGAATCAGAGAGGGGTGCCAATTCAACGCTTTCCCCACATTGGAGCTTCCGGGCGGACGAGGCTGCCGTCGAACAGCTCTTCCGGGTGGCTGCCGGGCTGGATTCGCAGGTGCTGGGCGAAACCGAGATTCTGGGGCAGCTCAAGCAGGCTTACGCCCGGGCCTTGGCGGCCGGCCACACGGGGAGAATGCTCAACCAGGCGTTCCAAAGTGCGTTCAACTTCGCCAAGCAGGTCCGGACCGAAACCGGCATCCAACGTGGCCAGACCAGTGTCGCCTCGGTGGCGGTCGAACTGGCGGAATCCATCCTCGGCGGTCTCGCGCACCGGGATGTGATGGTGATTGGGGCGGGCGATACGGGCGAGAAAACCGCCCGGGCGCTGCTGGGCCGGGGCGCCCGCAGTGTCATCGTGAGCAACCGCTCGTTTGAACGGGCCGGGGAACTGGCCCGGGAGCTAGGCGGTCGGGCGGTCCGGTTCGATGCGTGGGAGTCCGAATTTGACCGGATTGACGTCATCATCAGCAGCACGCGGGCGCCCCACTTCATTCTCGACCGGACGCGGCTCGTGCGGTTGCTGGCGGCCCGCCGGGCTCGGCCTCTCCTATTGATTGATTTGGCGGTGCCTCGCGACATCGATCCCGCCGTCCGTGAGCTGCCGGAGGTTTTCCTCGCCGACTTGGACGACTTGGAAACGACGGCGGAGCGACATCGCCAGTCCCGTCGGGCGGAACTGGTCCGTTGCGAAACCCTCATCCGCGAACGGGCGGTGGCCTGCCTCGCCCGCATCATGGGAACGCCCGCAGTCCCGGCCGCTGCCTTGGGTTTCCCCAACTGAATCTCTTTCCTGTGTCCCGCCCCATCATCATCTGCACCCGCGGTTCCGCGCTGGCCCTGTCTCAATCCAACACCGTGCTCGCCGAGCTGCAGCGGGCATGGCCGGAACGGGAGTTTGAGTTGAAAGTCATTAAGACGACCGGAGACAAGCTGCAGGCGGCGTCCATGGCCCAGCCCGGCGAGTCGCTGCCGAAAGGGCTGTTCACCAAGGAACTCGAAAATGCGCTGCTGGCGCGCGAGGCCGACATCGCCGTGCACAGCCTCAAAGATTTGCCGACCGAACTCCCCGAGGGGCTGCATCTGGCAGCCACGCCGCCGCGGGCTGATGTCCGGGACGTGCTCCTGTTCCGTGATGCGCGGAGCGCGGTCTTTGCCGGACGCATGGGGAAATCTACCGCGGAGGGACGCACGCCCTACTTTGGCCGTTCAGACGCGGGTTTGAGGGCCTTGCCGGCCAAGGCCATCGTGGCCACCAGCAGCACGCGGCGGGCGGCGCAGGTCCGCGCGGTGCGTCCTGACGTCGAAGTCGTTGAGATCCGGGGCAATGTGGACACGCGCCTGCGGAAGCTGGTCGAATCCGATGCCTTCGACGCCACCCTGCTCGCCGCCGCCGGTTTGGTCCGCCTGCAGTGCTTCATCGGGGGCAAGGGCGAACTCCGACTCGATCCCCGGCTGACCCCTGAGGAACTGGCAGGGTTCAAGGCTCCGCCCGAAGGCGTGCTGGCCACCGTGCTTGAGCCGGAGGAAATGCTGCCGGCGGTCGGCCAGGGCGCCGTCGCCCTCGAAACCCGCAGCGATGATGAGGAGGTCAACGCGCTCGCCTCGGCCCTCAACCACCGGAACACCTACCTCTCCGTGCTCGCTGAGCGCGCCTTCCTGCGCGGCATGGGCGGTGGTTGTCAAAGTCCGGTGGCAGCGACAGCCCGGGTGCTGGGGCATCAGGTGGAACTCCGGGCTGCGAGTTTTCGGGAGGCAACGCCGCAACGGGCCGAAGGCCGCCTGCCCGTGGCCCAGGCCGAACGGCTCGGGGAACGGTTGGCCGCCGAGCTCAAGTGAGGCGGATCAGGGTGCCACGCTGGCCCGAAAGAACCGCTGCGCGGAGGCGTCGGAAGCAGTCGCAAGGGTGGTTTCGAACTCCCCGCTGAAGGGCGTCGCCGTCTGGAGTTCGACCCAGTCTTCGAGGTTCGTGGATTGCAGGATAGTCGCGGATTTCCCCGGGGTTCCCTCCAGGTGCAATCTGATCTTCCCTTCCGAGTTTTCGACGGTCAGGGCGCACGGCGCGGGTTCGTCCTGAACGCCCAACTCCCATTGAAAGCGGCCGCGGACGAGGTTCCAGAAAAGTCCGGCGGGCAGTTCGGGCAGCGTGATTGAGCTGAACCGGCCTTCGATTCCCTGGTGCCGGATCAGGGGGAAGACCGCTCCCAGAGGTGGAACGAAGCCGCTCTCCAGTTCGATTCGGAAACTGCCTTCCGGCGCGAGGATGCCGCCGACGGAGAGCATCGGATCGCCGCTTTCCGGTTCCGACAGCACCAGGGTCAGCTCGCTCGCAGAAGTGCCGACAAAACGGCCGCGTGCCACCAACCCGCCAACCGCCTGATCCAGCCGCAGGGAACTGTTGTTGGTGAGTCCGCCGCGGGTTTCGCCGGTTGCCTGGAAGACGGGCGCGTTCAGCATGATCCCTTGGCCGGCATCGAGTATGCCCCCGGCCAGTTCGAGGGCGCCGGCCTCGTGCTGGAACGCGCCGTTGAACCGCAGCGTTCGCCCGGCGGATACTCTGAAGTCACTGCGATTGGTGGCGGTTTGTCCGGCGTTGGCCACGGTGAGATCGCCGCTGAGCTGAAGCACCCCCTCATTCCGCAGATTCGCCGACAACGTGGTTGGCCCTCCACCGGTGTTGCCCACTGTGAATCGTCCGCCGGGCTGAATCCACAGGTGCCCGCCGGTCGAGCTCAGGGTGACCCGTCCGCCCGAAAGGCTGCCCACTTCGAGCTGGCCGGCCAACGCCCCGTCACCCTCCAGCGCGACCGAGGTGTCGCCTCCGAGTCCAGAAGCCCCGAGCACGCGCAGATTCAACTGGGAGGACAGGGGCCCGAGGAAACGCCCGCCGGGACCGGCTAGTTCCGGCGCGAAGGCCAGCGCCGGGTTGCCGAACGAAACCGTGCTGCGCACGAGCAGGGGGCGTCCGGAAATGGTGCCGCCGTTGAACTCAAAGCGGCCGTCACGGAACTCAAAGGTTCGCTCGCCCGCCTTCAGTTCGCCGGCCGTCTGCCGAAACGTTGCGCCCTTGCCCGTGAAGGTGGCCCGGACGCCGGGACCGAGCTCAAACTGCCCCCGGTTCTCCACCACGGCACCGGCGGCGCCGAAAGAAGTCGCCGCGTCGAGACGGACCAGACCTTCATTGAACAGGGAACCGTTGACGAAGCGGGCGCCGGTGACGCCGACCTCGGTGCGGATCTCGCCGGTGGGTGAGTTCGTGATGGCTCCCGAGCTGAGGCTGATGCCGATGTTCGCAATGTCGTCCACCGAACGCAGCAGCACCGTCCCGTCCACACGGAATCCGGCCGTGGGCGGGTTGCCGTCGAATCCTTGGAGCCAAAGCAGCGTGCCCTCCGGGACATCTTCGATTGCCCTCGCTGGTCCGGCCAATGACGCCGCGAGCAGTCCGATAGCGGCCCACGGGCGGTCCGAACCGGGACCGCGGCTGCGAGGCGAGTGAAGACCGGACCGCGGGGGCCGCTGGGGGTTGCGTTCCTTGCGTGTGGCTGTGTTCGGCATGCAGGTTCGGGGGCTGGCTGGGCCGCGTTTCCGCCCGCAGTGGAACTCTGCCACTCCGGAATCAACGGAAACACCGGCCGACGGTCCCAGCCGATGCAACTCGGATGCCAGTGACAAAACTGGTTGGATTTGTCAGCGCAGCTACGGCGCGGGGACAGATGGTATCTGAACGGAGAAGTGAGGGTGGTGGAGCCTAGGGGGTTCGAACCCCTGACCTTCTCATTGCGAACGAGACGCTCTACCAACTGAGCTAAGACCCCGACCCAAGAAGGCCGCTGGCAATCGTGAAGACTGTCAGCGGACGCGCGGAATATGCCGGCCGACATTTCGGCGGCAAGCGGATTCGCGGTCCGCGGTAAGCTGCGGTGAGAACGCGGACCGAGCCCAACCTTTCCAAGGACTTGTCGCGCCGGCATCGTCCCGCACGTGACACCGCTTGCCTCCGTCTGCATCCGCCTGCATCCCGACGACGACGTGGCCGTGGCCAAGTCGCCGCTCAAGGCCGGCACCGAGCTGGCCGACGGCGACCGCGTGCTGACGCTCTCGGCGGACGTGGGACGCGGCCACAAGCTCGCCGTGAAGGCCGTCGCCGCCGGCGCGCCGCTCCGCAAATACGGCCAGGTCGTCGGCTTCGCCCACGGCGACATCCGGCCGGGCGACCACGTCCACCTGCACAACCTCGCGGTGCGCGACTTCGCGCGCGACTACGAGTTCGGCACCGACCTGCGGCCTGTGCCGCCGCTGGCGCCCGGCGCGGAACGCACCTTCCTCGGCTTCGCCCGGCCCGGCGGGCGCGCCGGCACGCGGAACTACCTTGCGGTCATCTCCAGCGTGAACTGCTCCGCGTCCGTCTCGAAATACGTGGCCGACCGGTTCCGCGGCCCCGACTTCGCGCGCGACTTCCCCGGCGTGGACGGCGTGGTGGCCTTCACGCACAAGAGCGGCTGCGCCATGCCCGACAACGAGCCCACGCGTTTGCTCCAGCGCGTGCTCGCCGGCATCGCCCGCCACCCGAACATCACCGGCTACGTGCTCATCGGCCTCGGCTGCGAGGTGAACCAGACCGAACGCCTGGTGAAGGACTTCCGGCTCGACCAACTCGCGCCCGGCGAACAGCCGCCCGCCGTCATGAACATCCAGACGCAGGGCGGCATCGCGAAGACCATTGATGCCGCGGTCGCCGCCGTGCGCCAGTTGCTGCCCGCGTCCGCCGCGCTGCGCCGCCAGCCGATGCCGCTCAGCAAGCTCGTGCTGGCCATGAATTGCGGCGGTTCCGACGGCGCGAGCGGCATCACGGCCAATCCCGCGCTCGGCGTGGCCAGCGACGAACTCGTCCGCCACGGCGCCACCAGCGTGCTCGCCGAGACGCCCGAAATCTACGGCGCGGAACACCTGCTCACCCGTCGCGCCGTCAGCCGCGAAGTGGGCGAGAAGCTCGTCGCGCAGATCCGCTGGTGGGAGAACCACGCCCGGCTGCATGGCGCGTCCATCGACAACAACCCGAGCGTGGGCAACAAGGTGGGCGGCCTCACGACCATCTACGAAAAGAGCCTCGGTGCGCTCGCCAAGGGCGGCCAGGCGCCGCTCAGCGCCGTTTACGACTACGCCGAGACGATCCACGGGCCCGGCTTCGCCTTCATGGACACGCCCGGCTTCGATCCCGTGAGCATGACCGGCCTGGTGTGCGGCGGGTGCAACGTGGGCGTGTTCACCACCGGCCGCGGCAGCGTGTATGGCTGCAAGCCCATGCCCTGCCTCAAGGTCGCCACCAACACCACGCTCTACGACTGGATGCGCGACGACATGGACCTCAACGCCGGCACGATCCTCGACGGCACGGAAACCGTGGAACAGGTCGGCCAGCGCATCTTCGAGGAGATCGTCGCCGTGGCTAACGGCAAACGGACCAAGAGCGAACTCCAGGGACTCGGCGACGAGGAATTCGCGCCGTGGATTCTGGGGCCGGTGTTGTAGAGGATTCTGGAACTGGTGCTAGTCCCCCGCCTTGAAGTGCTCGCGATAGAGCCGTGGCAGGGCGATGAGCTCATCCACATGGGCGTGGACATACTCCCATACATCGTCGTCGGTCACCTCGGGGTCCGCTTTCATAGCCAGCACCTCCGCCGACTCTAGCCACTGGTCGCGCAGCCGTTCCCATTCGATACTCTGGAGTTCGCTGAGCCGATCGAACATAGGCAGAGGAAAAACCGTGGGTGGAGCCAGCAGTTCGTTCGGGAGCGCGATCGCTGGAGCGCTGATAATCCCTCTTGCAGCAGGTTGTTTTGCGACCTCCTGCCAGCGGTTGGCACGTAGGCACAGTTCCGGTTCTCCTCGGTGACCGAAGGCGAATGCCGGAACATCCCTTGCCACGTCTGCGGCGGAGAAGAAATGGGGAAGATTCAGATATCCCGGTGACCAAAGCTGGCTGGCCATGCCCTCACACTCTGGGCACTGCCAGGTCCAGAATTGGGCTCCAGCCTTGGCGACCGGCGGAACGGTAGTTGAGGAAACCAGCTCGAAGAATTTCCGCCTGCTCGTGCGAAAAGGGTGAACCAAACGCCACTCAAAGGCGGAACGCTCCTCGGTGGTGAGCAGGGCGAGAAACTCTTCTGAAAAAGCAGAACGGGCGACGCCGGCAAGGCCGAGCTTTATCGCATTGGTTTTCGCTGGGGGAAATGATTCTACTCCCAGCCTGACGTCGGTCCTGTCTCCGCGGATCGTGTGACACGCTGGGCACGTCCTTCCGGTAGTGATCGGAACGTTTCGATCAATGGAATAAGCGTTCTCCTCAAACGCACCCGACACTGTAACCCATTCAGCCTGGGAATCGCAGGGTTCGTCTCCAGCGCGAGGCAGGGGTGGCACGAATTCGAATCGGGGTTCGCCATCGCCGTAGCGTTCCTCAACTGAACGCCATAGCGAACGCTCTGCTGCAGCGAGTGCCATTTCGTGTGCCTGGACTCGCGGGTTCGACCGTAGCCAGAGACGATATCTGTGTCCGATTCGTTCCCAGCCGCAGAGGTAAACTTGACCTTCCATGGATTGCCTCGCGCCTGGTTACGCCTCACCCAGATCCTCAATCAGCGTTAGTGTGGCTGCAGCGTCCCGGGCGCCGTGCAGGACTCGAAGAGTCTGCACCTCGCCTTTGGCGATGCGATAGTAGGCAACGTGGCTACCCAACGAATGGGAGCGCAACCCCACCCGGATATCGGACCGGCGACGCCCTAGTTCGGGATTCTTCGCCAGCAGTTCAAAGACTTCAACCGTCCGTATCAGGAAGCGATGAGCTGCTTCTGGATTGCGAGGAAGCAGGAAGTCCTCAGCCGCCTCCAAGTCGCAGTAGGCCTGCCGCGTGAGGAAATACCCGCTCATGAAGCCGCCAAGCGTTGGCGGGCGCGCTCCACAAGTGCCACCATCGCGACCGGGCCATCGAGCAGCTCACCTCGCTCGGCCTGCCCCCAGCCCACCTCAATGTCTGCCCGCAGACTTGCCAAGTCGCGAGCCCGTTCATCGCGGGCCGCCAGCAGCTTCAGCGCCTCGGCCGCCAAGTGTTCTGGGCTGGTGTAACTGCCTTCCCGAACTTGGTCAGCAACCCAACGCTCCTGCTCTCCGGCTACCGTGATCGTCATGGCGGCAACTTACCGGCAGTCGGTGTCTCGTCGAGCCGCGATTCAGCACCACCCACCTGTGCCGCAATAAGCCAGCGGCGAGCTCCAGATCTCAGCAGGTAAAGGGGAGCGCGACAGGTCGCACCGGCGTTGTCTGGCGGGCACGCAGGCACACTGCTGGGAAGGCCTGCGTCCTCGGAACGTCGGACCGGTTCCCCTACTTCCCCTTGTCGGCGAGGACCTCCCTGGCCCAGGCCTCGTTCGCGAGATACCACTGGATGGTCTCGCGGATGCCGGTTTCGAAGGTGTGGGCGGGGGTCCAGCCGAGCTCGCGCTGGATCTTGGAGGCGTCGATGGCGTAGCGGCGGTCGTGGCCGGGGCGGTCCTTCACGAAGGTGATGAGCTTCCGCGAACCGCCGCCGAGCGCGGGGCGGAACTCGTCGATCAGGTCGCAGATCAGCTCGACGATGCGGAGGTTCGCCCATTCGTTGTGGCCGCCGATGTTGTAGGTCTCGCCGTTGGCGCCGCGGGTGGCGACCTGCCAGAGCGCCTCGCAGTGGTCGGTCACGTAGAGCCAGTCGCGCACGTTCATGCCGTCGCCATAGACGGGGATCGACTGGCGGTTGAGGACCTTCTGGATGACGACCGGGATGAGCTTCTCGGGGAACTGGAACGGGCCGTAGTTGTTCGAGCAGTTGGTGATGACCGCCGGCATCCCGTAGGTGTGGTGATACGCGCGCACGAGCAGGTCGCTGGAAGCCTTGCTCGAGGAATACGGCGAGTTGGGCGCGTAGGGCGTGGTCTCGGTGAAGTAACCGGTGTCGCCCAGGGAACCGTAAACCTCGTCGGTCGAGACGTGGTGGAAGCGCACCGGGAGGTCCGTCCCCGGCACCTTGAACCCGGAACCCGTCCACTGGTCGCGGCAGGCTTCGAGCAGGTTGAACGTGCCGACGATGTTGGTCTGGATGAAGTCGCCGGGGCCGCTGATGGAGCGGTCCACGTGGGACTCGGCGGCGAGGTGCATCACGTGGGTGATGGCGTGCTGGCGGACGACGCGGAGGACCCCGGCCTTGTCGCGGAGGTCCACCTTTTCAAAGACATACTTCGGGTGCCGCTCGACAGCGCGGAGGTTGGCGAGGTGGCCGGCGTAGGTAAGGCAGTCGAGGTTGACCAGCTTGGTGATGCCGGGCTGGCCAATGACGTGCTGGATGAGGTTGGAGCCGATGAAGCCGGCACCGCCGGTGACGAGGAGGTTCATGGGTGGGTTAACAGCGAAGGGGCGAAGGGAACAAAGAAGGCGGGGTCAGGGATGTTGACGTTCGCGCTCACAGGCGGTCGGATTCCTGGTCGTTGTTTGTATCCATGCCGCGCAGGAAACCACGCAACTGGCGGGCGGGGCGCACCGGGATGAACTTGACCCGGTCGGCGTAGGGCAGCACCTGAAACTGTTCCCCGGCGGTCAGGTGCAATGCCTCCCGGATGGCAGGAGGGATGACCACTTCAAAGCACGGTGAAAGGGTGACGGTTTCCATAGGTGCGGTAAGAACTTGAAGCGGTCCACTTACTGGCGCAAGCCAGCGGCCGTGAAATGAACTGGCTGGTCAGACGACGCGCTCATGTCTTTTGGGGAGATTCACGATAGGGAACGCTATCCCGACAAGGCACAGAAACCACGCCGAGAAAGGCATCATCCGGTAACCGGAAACGGGATCCACTGTCCGGAGGCCAATCAGGGAGGCAAACACCATTACGGCGAGGGCGAATGTGCTCAGCAGCAGACTTCGATGGCCGATCGCCAGCCACCAACTGCGAACTCGTGGCAACCGCAGGAGGAAACCCATCGCCCAAGCGATTACGACTGCGAGGCTTCCTAGGGCGAATTTCAAAATGAACGACAAGACAATGGTGAATGGCCCACCCCACGCGGTATCGCAGATCGCGGCCTCCACGAGGCAAACCAGCCAGATGATTGCCTGTGCGACCGCTGCCTGGACCAACCGGTTGCCAGTTTCCTGAGCTATCATTGGGAGAATCTACAGCATCTCGGACTTCCAGTTGCGGAGGGATTCCTCCAGCGCCTCCCCTACAGGCCGGATCTTGATCCCCGCGCCGGTGAGTTTGGCTGTGTCCAGCACGCAGTTGGAGCGAGGCGTCTTGGCCGCCACCTGGTAGAACTCGGCGTCGTTTTCCCAGAACTCGAACTTCCGGTTCGGGGCGATGTGCTGCTGCACCAGCGCGACGACCTCGCGGGTGGTGACCCAGCCGGGGTTGGTCACGTTGTAGGTCCCCCAGGGCACGCGCTGGAACCAACAGTCGAGGCACGCCCGCACGAAGTCCGCCCGGTGCGAGATCGCGTTCACGTTGTCATAGACCTTGGCGTAGCGCTGGACCTTGCTCAGGTAGTTGCGCGGGCTGTCGAATTCGTCGAACGGGATGCGCAGGCGCCACACGTAACTCCGGCCCACGCCGGCGATGGCTTCCTCGCCGAGGGCCTTGGTGCCGCTGTAGAAGCTGCACGGCGGGGAACGGAAGCTGAAGTTGGGCGGGTCGAGCTCGGTGAAGCCGTGGACGCGGTCACGCTTTTCCAGGATCAGCCGGTGCACGCCCGGTTCGGTGAGGTCGGGCTCGACGTGGCAGACGCCTTCGTCGTCGCAGACCTTGGCGCCGGTGTAGATGCAGCCCGACGAGACATGGCCCCAGGGCACACCCGCGGCGGCGCAGGCGTGGGCGAGGGTTTGGGGCAGCAGAGCGTTGCCCAGCAACGTGTCGGCCTTGGCGCTTTCGCAGGCGTCCACGTTGGGCTTGCCGGTGTAGCCGGCGCAGTTCACGAGGAACTCGGGTTTCGCTTCGCGCAACAGGGCCAGCAGCGGTTCGAAGCAGGTGTAGTCCACCTCACGGCGGGACAACGCGCGGAAGGGCGCGCCGCGGCGGGTGAGTTCGGTGGCAAAGGCCTGGCCAATGTAGCCGGTGGCGCCGAGAAGCAGGATCATGGGCAAAAGCAGGGAGCAGGGAGCGGGGGCAAATTAGCCGCGTTTGGCTTCGGCCACGGCGGCTTCAAGGTAAGTTCGGTATTCGCACTTGGGCATGGCGTTCACGATGGCCTCCAGTTGCGCGAGTGACAGGATGCCGCTGCGGTAGGCCGCCTCCTCGGGGCAGCCAATTTTGATGCCTTGGCGTCGCTCGATGGTCTGCACATAGGCGCTGGCCTCGTGCAGGCTGGTGCTGGTGCCGGCGTCTAGCCAGGCGAAGCCCCGCTCCAGCCGGAAGACATTGAGCTGGCCGCGCCGGAGGTATTCGACGTTGACGTCGGTGATCTCGAGCTCGCCGCGGGCGCTGGGCTTCAGGTCCCGCGCGATCTGCGCGATTTGCCGGTCGTAGATGTAGAGCCCGGGAACCGCGAAGTTCGACTTGGGCTGCTTCGGCTTCTCCTCGATGGAGACCGCCTTGCCCGCGGCGTCGAACTCGACCACGCCGTAGCGCTCCGGGTCGAGGACGTGATAGCCGAAGATGGTCGCCCCGCCCTTGAATTCGCCGAAGGCCCGGGTGAATACGTCGCCGCCCCAGAAGATGTTGTCGCCCAGGATCAGCGTGACCGGATCGGTGCCGATGAAACTGTCCGCGATCCGGAAGGCCTGGGCGATGCCCTCGGGCTTGGCCTGTTCGCGGTAGTCGATCCGGACGCCGAAGCGGGAGCCGTCGCCGAGCAGTTGGCGGAACCGCGGCAGGTCGTGCGGCGTCGAGATCAGGCAGATCTCCCGCACGCCCCCTTCCAGCAGGGTCGTGAACGGGTAATACACCATCGGCTTGTCATAGACCGGCTGGAGCTGTTTGGAGGCGACGAGCGTCAGCGGGTAAAGCCGCGAACCGGCTCCGCCCGCCAGGATGATGCCTTTCATGTGCGGTCAAGGCTACGGATGAAACCCGGCTAGGCAACCGGAAGCTTGAGTTGGTCCGCCCGATTCGCGTTGGGTTCGCTTGGCCGGCGACGCACCGCTGGCGGTTCAACGTGAAGTTCCTCGAGCGTCATCCCTTGGTCCGGCTCCGCACCGGGTGGTTCCCCACTTGGCGCGGGTGGCTGGTTTTGGTCCTTGGCGTCGCCGCACTTGGGCTCTGTTTGATCCTGCGGATCCATCCGTTCCTGGCGGTCACAGAGCGGGTCGAGTCAGACCTGCTGGCGGTGGAAGGCTGGGTGCCGGATTTTGTGCATGAAGCCGGCCTCGGCGAGTTCCGCCGGGGTGGCTACCGCCTGCTGTTGGTGCCCGGCGGCCCGTTGGAAAAGGGCGAGCCGCTGTCGGAATACCGGACGTTTGCGGAGTTCGGCGCGGCGGTGCTGCAGCGCTATGGCTGCCCGACCAACCTTCTCCGGGCAGTGCCGGCGCCCAAGGTCCGGCATGATCGCACCTACGCCTCGGCCTACGCCCTCCGCCTCTGGCTGGAGCGCGAACGGTTGCTGCCGAAGAAGCTCAACGTCGTCACGGCCGACACCCATGCCCGCCGGACCCGGCTGCTGTTCCAGAAAGCCTTTGGAGAGGCGACGGAGATCGGCATCATCGCCGTTCCGGATGACCGGTTCGATTCCAGCCGGTGGTGGCGATCGAGCCAGGGCTTCCGGACGGTCACGGGAGAAGCCATTGGCTACATTTACGCCCGGTTCCTGTTTTCGCCGCCGGAAGAACTGTCCGCTTACAGCCTGCCGCCAGCTCCATGAATCAGATTCCGTTTCGCCATGGTCTCCGGGTCACCTATGCCGATTGCACCGTCGGCAACCATGTCTATTACGCCCGCTATCTCGATTTCCTGGAAGCGGCCCGGGGAGAATTCTTCCGTCAGCTCGGGAAGTCGTTTCAGGCCTGGCAGGACGAGGGGTTGATCTTTCCGGTCATCGAATGCCGGCTCCAGTATCGCGGGCCGGCCCGTTACGACGACGAACTGGAGGTGGAGATCCGCGTGCTGCAGGCCGACGGCGTGCGACTGGGCTTCGCCTACCGGGTCGTCCGGCGGGACGGCACGCTGCTGGTGGAGGCGGAGACGCGGCATGTGTGCACCAGCCTGGAGGAACGGCCCAAACGACTGCCGGAGGCGCTCCGGGCCAGCCTCGAACCGCATCGCGTGGCGGCCACGGCCTGAACCGAGCGACGGTGGATTCTCGCCAGCACGCCGGTCCCGTGCTTCCTTTCCGGCGTGAAACTCCCCGCGTTGCTTCTTGGCCTCGCAGCCTCTGCCGCCGTGGTTTGGTCGGCTCCGCCGCACGTCACCAAAGTCGAACCGCCCAACTGGTGGGTCGGCCATTCGCTGAACCCGGTCCGGCTGCTGATCCGCGGGGAAAACCTTCAGGGTGCGGTGCTGGAAGGTGCTTCCGGAGTCCGCTTGGCCAACGTCGCGGTCAACGCCGCCGGCACCTATGCCTTTGCCGATGTGCGGCTTTCGTCCCGGGCGAAACCCGGAACACGCCTGCTGAGGCTCTCGACCCGCGAAGGGTCCGCCGCAGTTCCCTTCGAGGTGTTGCCCCGGCTGCGGGCCGAGGGTGGTTTCTCCGGTTTCGGCCCGGATGATTTCATCTACTTCCTGATGCCGGACCGGTTCGCCAACGGGGATGCGGCCAATGACGACCCGCCCAAAGCGCCCGGCCTGCATGACCGCAGGAAGTCCCGGCACTACCACGGCGGCGACCTGCGCGGAGTCATCCAGCGCCTGCCGTATCTTCAGGAACTGGGCGTCACGGCGCTCTGGCTCACCCCGTGGTATGACAACCACGACCGGCTCAACGAACGGGAGAAATACACGGCCGACAACCGGCTCGACCGCGACCAAGGCGAGGCCATCACCGACTACCATGGCTACGGGGCGACCGACTTTTACGCCGTGGATGAACACCTCGGCGACCTGGCGACACTCCGCGAACTGGTCGGCCGCGCCCACGCACTCGGGCTCAAAGTGATCCAGGATCAGGTGGCCAATCATGCCGGGCCCTATCATCCGTGGGTGGAAGATTCGCCCACGCCGACCTGGTTCAACGGCACCGCGACCCGGCACCTCGCGAACACGTGGCAGACGTGGACGTTGCCCGATCCCCACTCGCCTCCGGCGCACCAGCGGCAGACCTTGGAAGGCTGGTTCATCGACCTGTTGCCCGACCTCAACCAGAACGATCCCGAGGGCCGGCGGTATCTCATCCAGAATGCGCTCTGGTGGGTCGGGCAGACCGGACTCGACGGCGTCCGGCAGGACACGCTGCCCTACGTGCCGCGCACGTTCTGGCGGGATTGGTCGGCCGCGCTGAAGCGGGAGCATCCGCGGCTGAATCTTCTCGGTGAGATGTTCGACGGCGACGCGGCCAAGGTGAGCTTTTTCCAGGGCGGTCGGCCGCGTTTCGACGGTGTCGATTCCGGGGTGGATACGCTGTTCGATTTCCCGCTGTTCTACCCGGTGCGCAGCGCGTTCGGGGAAGGTAAGTCGCTCAAGCCGCTCGCGGAAACGCTGGCTCGCGACCATCTCTACGTGAACCCGGACCGCCTGGTCACATTTGCCGGCCTCCACGATGTGGACCGATTCATGAACGTCCGCGGTGCGACCACGGACGGCCTCAAGCTGGCCTTCACCTTCCTGCTGACCACCCGGGGCATCCCGTTGCTTTACTATGGTGACGAGCTGGCCCTCCCCGGTGGCGGCGATCCCGACAATCGGCGCGATTTTCCGGGCGGCTGGCCCGAGGATTCGCGCAATGCGTTCGCGGCCTCCGGACGGTTGGCCCCGGAAAACGAGGTGTGGAATCACCTCGCCCGGCTGGCACGGCTGCGCCGTGACCTTGAGCCGCTTCGACGCGGCCAGCTGCTGCACTTGGCGGTGAGCGACCAGACCTACGCTTACGCGCGGGTCACGGCGAAAGACCGGGTGGTCGTGATCATCAACAACTCAACTCAGGAACAGGGCGCGGAGGTGCCCGTGGAATCGCTCGGATTGCCGGAAGGGACGTCGCTGACGGACCTGCTGGGCGGTTCCGGCGCCCGGGTCAGGGGAGGAAAGATCGAGGTCAAGCTGCCGGCCCGCTCCGCGGTGATGCTGAAGTAGGCCGGACGACCCTCACTCGTTGACCGCACCGTTGCCCGCGGCGGCGACCGGCACGGCCCTCTCGCCGCGGCGCCATTGGAACGGGTAGCTTTTGGCCACTTCGACCACGAGTGCCGTTGCGCGGTGGTCACTCTTCGCCACCCGTTCGGCGATCTCCTTCACCGCCGGCACGTCGTAATGCTCAAGGCCGCGGCCCAGCGCGTAGGCCAGCATCTTTTCGGTGAGGTGGCGCAGGAAGAGTTGCTTGCGCTTGAGGAGTGCGGCCTTGAGTTCCACTGGCCCGTTGACCTCCTCGCCGTTGGTCAGCACCCCTCGTGCGTCCACGGACTGTCCGTCCACTTGGGTGCGCCACCGCCCGATGGCGTCGAAGTTCTCCAGGGCAAAGCCCATCGGGTCGAGCCGGTCATGGCAGGCGGCGCAGTTCTTGTTTTCACGGTGCTTCTCCAGCCGTTGCCGGAACGTGAGCCCCTCCTTGACCTTGTCGTCGGCCGGCAGGGTGGCGACGAGCGGCGGCGGTGGTGGCGGCGGTGTGCCCAGAACCTCCTCGAGGATCCAGCGGCCGCGCAGCACCGGGCTCGTCCGCAGCGGATAACTGGTCTGGGTCAGCACCGCCGCCATGCCCACGACGCCGCCCCGGTTGCGGTCTGCCAGGGACACGCGCACCAGATTGGTCGAGACCAGATTGGTCAGCCCGTAGAGCTTGCCCAACTCGGCGTTGGCAAAGGTGTAATCGGCGTCCAACAGCCGCAGCAGGCTGGCATCGTCGGCGAGCAGCGACGCGAAAAACTCGATGGGCTCGGCCGCCATGGCGTCACGCAGGGAGTCGGTGTATTGCGGAAACCGGCCGCGGTCCGGACTGACCGTGGTGTGGAGCCGCTTTGTCCCGAGCCATTGGCCGGTGAAGTTCTCCGCCAGCGCCCGGGCCTTGGGGTCGCCGAGCATGCGCCGCACCTGGCGTTCGAGTTCGGCGGGTTCGGCGAGCGTGCCGGAATCGGCGGCGCGGAACAGTTCGTCGTCCGGCATCGAGGACCAGAGGAAGTAGCTGAGCCGGGTCGCGAGTTCGTGCGGATTGATCCGCCACGGTTTGTCCCCGGATTGCTCCGTCTCGGCCCGGAACAGAAAGCTGGGCGACACCAGCACGGCCTTGTAGGCCGACTTCACCGCCACCTCGAAGGACTTCCCGCGTTGCCGGGCCTGGTCGTAAAGCCGCATCAGCCGCGCGGTCTCCGCGGCCTCCACCGGACGGCGGAAGGCGCGCCGGGCGAACCAGCCCAGATTGTCCGCGGCCACCGACCGTTCCCGGCGAAACCAGACCGGCCGGCTCACAAACAGCCGCTCCGGCCGGGCGGCCGCCAGCACCTCATCGGCCGCGGCGAGATACTTCTCCATCAGGATCGGCGGCACGAACAGCGTGTCGGCGTTGTTGTCGAAGCCGCCGCCGCCGCCGCCATCGGCCGGAAACCGGTCGGCCGGCCGGGTATCCACGCCGAGCAGGTCGCGGATGGTGTGATTGTATTCGGTGCGGTTGAGGCGATGGATGATCTTGGCGCCCGGATCGCGCACGACGAACTCCGGCGCGGGATTGTCGAGCAGGTGGGTCAGGGTCTCGGTCAGCCGGATGCGGTCGGCCTCGACGGGCTGCTCCTCGTCCTTGGGCGGCATCTGCCGGTCCTCAATCTGCCGGACCGAGGTTTCCCAGAGCTTGGGATCCCGGTAGAGCGAGGCGGTGTTGGTGAAGGCCGCGAGGTTGACCCCGCCCTTCGCCTTCGCTCCCCGGTGGCATTCGAAGCAGTGCTTCTTCAGCAGCGGCTGCACCTCCCGCACGAAGACGTCGTCCGCCTGTTGGGCAAGCCCGACGCTGCCGACCAGCCACCAAAGTGAGAATCGCCTGAACATCCAGGGCTTCATCGACGTCCAGCGTGCCCGCAGGATTCAGTCCGGCAACCCGGGACTTTCGCCGGCCCGGATGTCCGTGGGTTCCGGCCGCACCACGGGCGGGCGAAGGGTGGCAAATCTGGAAAAAATGGCCCTTGTCACCCCGGACGCCGCTGCTAGCCTCCGCGCTCCATTTTATGAAGTCAGATATTCATCCGAAGAGCTACCGGCTGATGATCTTCCGGGATTCTTCGAACGGTCAGCAGTTCCTCACCCGCTCGTGCGCCAACACGAACCTCACCGGCAAGTGGGAGGATGGGCAGGAGTATCCGCTCTATCTGATGGGCATTTCCTCGTTCAGCCATCCGTTCTACACCGGCCAGCAGAAGTTCGTGGATACGGCCGGCCGGGTGGACAAGTTCGCCCAGCGCGCGGCCAAGACCGCGGAAATGCAGGCCGCGAAGGCTGCCGCCGGTTCCAAGAAGAAGAAGGCCTAGCCGGCTGCCGCACAACCGCCCGTCGTCGGATCATTCCGCCGCCGGGCGGTTTTGTTTTGTCCGGACCCCGCCCTCGCCGCCCATGGACCTCCACCCGTTCATCACCCATTTCCGCCAGCGTTTCGCGGAGGTGGAGGCGCGCCTGAGCGCTCCAGATGCCTTCGCCAACCCGCAGAAGGGGCAGGAACTCACCCGCGAACACGCCCGCCTGCGGGAGTTGGTCGAAACCGGGGACGCCTTTCTCAAGGTCGAGGCCGAACTGGCGGACAACCGGGCGATGCTGGCCGCGGAACCGCCGGGGTCGGAGATGTCCGTGCTGGCCGGGGAGGAAATCCAGCGGTTGGAAGGCGAGATATCCCGGCTCGCCCAGAAGCTGAAGGAAGGCATCGTCCCTCCAAGCCCGACGGATTCGCGGAATTCCATCCTCGAGATCCGGGCGGCGGCCGGCGGTGCGGAGAGCGCCCTGTTCGCCGCGGACTTGTTGCGGATGTATCAGCGTTACGCCGAGGGCAAGGGGTGGAAGTTTGAGGTGATGGATGCCAGTCCGTCCGACCTCGGCGGTTACAAGGAGGTCATCGTCGGCGTCAACGGTCCCGACATCTTCAAGCGGCTTAAGTTCGAGTCCGGCGTCCATCGCGTCCAGCGGGTGCCGGCCACCGAAGCCCAGGGCCGAATCCATACGAGCACCGTCACGGTGGCCGTGATGCCGGAGGCGCAGGAGGTGGACATCGTCATCAAGCCCGAGGACCTCGAGATCAACGTCTGCCGGGCCGGCGGCCACGGCGGACAGGGGGTCAACACGACCGACTCCGCGGTGCGCATCCTCCACAAGCCGACCGGCACGGAGGTGCGCTGCCAGGACGAGCGCTCGCAGATCAAGAACAAGGCGAAGGCCATGATGGTGCTCCGTTCGCGGCTGCTGGAGCGCAAGCTGGCCGAGGAGGCCGAAAAGCTGGCCAAGGAACGCAAGGACCAGGTCGGCACCGGCGAGCGCAGCGAGAAAAGCCGGACCTACAATTTTCCGCAGAACCGGGTCACCGACCACCGCGTGGACGTCACGCTCTACAACCTGAGCGCGGTGATCGACGGCGAGTTGGACCCGCTCATCGAGCCGCTCATGGCCGACGAGATGCAGCGCAAGCTGGCGGAACTGAAGCTCTGAAACGGCCCGGGAATGCCTGAGGACCAGTCAGGCTGGAAAGTTCCGCGGCGCCGGATTTGGCATCCGGTCCGTCCTCAGACACCTTCGGGGCACGATGCCTAATCCCACCAGCGGCCACCCGGCCGCACTCGGCCCGGTCACCGCAGGTGTGCCGAAGAAAATCCGGCCGGCGAAGTTCACGACCCTTTCCAAGCCGGGGGTTGCCGCCGTGGCCGCGCCGCCGAAGCCCGAATTCAGCTTCAGCCTGAAGCCCCGCGAAATCGCCCGGCACCTCGACCGGTTTGTGATCGGACAGGCCGAGGCCAAAAAAGTCCTGAGCGTCGCCCTGTGCGATCATTTCCAGCATGTGCGGCTGACCCGCGAGGGACAGGCCGCGCCGTTTTACCAGAAGCAGAACGTCCTGCTGCTGGGACCGACGGGCGTGGGCAAGACCCACCTGATCCGTTCCGCTGCGGAACTGATCGGCGTGCCCTTCGTGAAGGCCGACGCGACGAAGTTTAGCGAGACCGGCTACGTGGGCGGCGACGTGGACGACCTGGTGCGCGACCTCTACCGCCGGTCTGGCAACGATGCCAAGAAGGCCGAGCACGGCATCATCTACCTCGACGAGGTGGACAAGCTGGCCACCCGCGAACAGGGCGCCGGCCGGGATGTCTCCGGCCGCGGGGTGCAAACCAACCTGCTCAAGCTCATGGAGGACGGCGACGTGCCGCTGACCTCGCCCAACGACATGACCGGCCAGCTTCAGGCCGCCATGGCGGCCATGCGGGGCGGCGGCGGAGCGCAGCCGGAAACGCTCAACACGCGGCACATCCTCTTCATTGTGAGCGGCGCCTTTTCCGGACTGGGCGACATCATCCGCCGGCGCCTGGTCGCGGCGCCGCTGGACCCGAAGAACCCGAAGCCGGAGAAGAATTCCGACGACGAACTGTTCCAGCGGGTGAGCACCGCGGACCTCATTCAATACGGCCTCGAGCCGGAGTTCATCGGCCGCCTGCCGGTGCGCGTGGCCTGCCACGGACTCGACACCGACGACCTGTTCGACGTGCTGCGGAAGAGCGAAAGCAGCCTGATCCACCAATACGAACGTGCCTTTGCCGCCTACGGCATCACCTGTGAATTCCGGGACGACGGCCTTCGCCGCCTCGCGGAGCGCGCGGCCGGCGAACACACCGGCGCACGTGGCCTCATGACTGTCTGCGAGCGGGTGTTCCGCGACCTCAAGTTCCGGTTGCCGTCCAGCCGGGTGAAGGAATTCGCGGTGACGGCCGAACTCGTGGACAACCCGGCCGGCGCGCTCCAGAAGCTGCTCCGTTCAACGGCGCAGTGAGGAGCGGGCCGCCCGTTCGTCCTGCTGGCGGCGGGACTCCTGCAGCTCGGCCTCGTAGTCAGTGCGGTCGTTTGGCAGCTGCCGGTCGTGGCGGCGCATCGAGCTGACGTAGGCGGATTCGCGGCTGAAAGCCTTGCCACTGCAGCCGCCCACGCCAGTGGCGATCCATGCCAGCAGAGACAGAAGGACGATTTGCCGCCGGGGATTGGATTCGCTGGCCATGTCGGTTGGATGCCCAGATTTCTTGGAATCGGCCAGCAGAATTCAGCCTTTGCCATCCGGACGCGGGCGACGAGCGCGGCGCACGGTGGCAAGCGCCCGGCGGACCTTGCGGACTGCGGTCTTGAGCGTGGAAGTGGCCACTTCCCGTTCCAGCAGCCACATCCGGTGCGGCCGGGGTGAACGGGAAAGCTCCTCCGGCGTGGTGTGCTTCACCTCCAGCCCCGGCAACAGGTCCACGCCGGCCTCGCGGAACACGTGGCGCACCAGGGCCGAGCAATAGTAGCTGTGCTCGCGGGCCAGCCGGTTCGCCTCGTCGCGCGGGCCCGCGAACTTCATCGCCAACAGGGTGCCGAGCAGTTCCCGGAGCGAGTAGCGGGCGCGGTTGGCGACGAGTTCCAGTGACACCGAGATCAGCCGCTGTTCCTCCTCCGAGCTGAGGCCGAAGTCCAGGACCGCGAGCGTCGAGTAGGCGCGGTCGTCCTCGAATTTGGCGACCCGGTTTTCCTGCACGCCGAGACGGATGTGCTTCCGGTGAACGTCGAGGTCCGACTCGATCACCCAATGGTGTCCGTCGGGTCGCTGGCCCTGGAACAGGAAGGCATGTGTCCAGCGGCTCCACTTCCGCTCTGGCACGACGTGGCGCTCTGCCCGCGCGATGACCCGGTCCACGAACGCGTTGCCCCCGACCAATCCGATGCGTCCCAGCGCGGCGTGGCGGGCGAAGAACTCGGCGTTGGTGAGGCCCCGGACTGGGATGATGTCGCTCATGGATTGCCGCGGGTGTAGGCCAAAGCGGGGCGGCTGGAAAGCTTCCCGGAGATTCCCAAAGCGCGTCCGAACCGCAAAGGTGTCGTCCGTGACCTCCTACGATGTGATCGTGCTCGGCCTGGGCGGGATGGGCAGTGCGGCGGCGGCCCACCTTGCGGCCCGCGGGCGGAAGGTGCTGGGCCTGGAGCAATTCACCGCGCCGCACGACCGCGGTTCCAGCCACGGACACACCCGCGTGATCCGCCAGGCCTATTTCGAGCACCCGGCCTACGTGCCCTTGCTGCTCCGGGCTTACGAACTATGGCGCGAGCTGGAACAGGTCACCGGCCGGCAGCTTCTGCTGTTGTCGGGGGGGCTGATGATGGGCGCTCCCGGGTCCGAGGTGGTCACGGGGAGCCTTCGCAGTGCGCGGCAACACGGGTTGCCGCACGACGAACTCGACGCCCGCGAAATCCGACGCCGGTTCCCGCAGTTCCAGATCACGGACGACACGGTCGCCCTGTTCGAGCGGGCGGCGGGGCTGGTCTTCTGTGAACGGGCGGTCAGCGCGCACCTCGAGTGGGCGGCCCGCGCGGGAGCGGAGCTGCGGTTCGAGGAACCGGTGCTCGCCTGGCGCGCCACCCCGGGCGGCGGGGGCACGGTGACCACTGCGAAGGGCTCTTACACGGCCGAGCAGCTCATCATCACGCCCGGCCCGTGGGCACCGGAACTGTTGGCCGATCTCGGCGTGCCGTTGGTCGTGGAGCGGCAGGTGCTGTTCTGGTTCCAGCCTCCCGAAGGCGTTGGCCCCTTTCTGCCGGAGCGCTTTCCCATCTACATCTGGGAACATCCTTCCGGCGAGACGCCCTACGGTTTTCCGGCGGTGGACGGCGAAGCGGGCGGCGTGAAAATCGCGTGCTATCGCAAGGCCGTTCCCGAGCCCTGCACGCCCGAGACCGTGGACCGACGCATCCGGGACGATGATGTGGCCGCGATGCGGACGGCGATGCGCGGACTGCTGCCGCGGCTCGACGGGCCGTTGCTCAAGGCGGCGACCTGCCTCTATACGCTGACACCGGACCTGAACTTCGTCATCGGCACGCATCCCGCGCATCCCCAGGTCCAGATTGCGGCCGGGTTCAGCGGACACGGATTCAAGTTCTGCAGCGTGGTGGGCGAGCTGCTCGCCGACTTGGTCATCACTGGCCGGACCCGGCACGAGTTGGGGTTGTTTGCGCCGGACCGGTTTCGGCGCGGCCGCGCCGGGCTCAACGCCCGGTGACGGCCCCAAGCTTGTCACGGAGGTCGGAGAGCTGGAGCGGCTTGGCGAGGAAATCGTCCACGCCGGATTGCCGGCAAAGCTCCCTTTCGTCCGGAGTGAGGCCGGCGGAGAAGGCAATGATGCGGGCTGACTTCGAGGCACCGGTGCCGGCGCGGAGCTGGCGGCAGACTTCCCAGCCCGGCTGATCAGGCAGTTGGCAGTCCAACAGCAGCGTGTCGTAAGTCCGCTGGGTGGCGAGGCGGAGCGCGTTGGCGGCGTTGCAGGCGAAGTCATGCGGCACACCCAGCCGGCGCAGCATGGCCCGGACGAGCTTTTCGTTCACCGGATTGTCCTCGACCACGAGCAGCCGCACGGGCAATTCGCCGGGCGGTGACGACGGCGGGGCAGGGGAAGCGGCAGCGGCCGGGATAGGGTCGGCGGTCGCTTCGGCCGCCAACAGATTGAGTGCCCGAAGCAACGCGACCGGCTTGAGCGGCAGGGTGACGACGTCGGAGATGCCGCCGGCGCGCAGGGCGTCCGGTGTCGGCCGATGGGCCATCGGCGAAAGCAGCAGGCGGCGCGGCCCGGTCGGCTCACGGCGGGCCCAGGGCAGGGCGGCATCCCAGAGCACGACCTCACAATCGGCCTCGGCGGTGGGCTGGCCCCCGGGCTCCAGCAGCGGTTGCAGGCGGGAAAACAGCCACGGGTTATCGCTGTGCAGGCGGACGGCTGGGGCCGGTGTCGGCAGCGGCGGCAGCAGCGGTTCGCCGGCATCGTTCGGAACGGGAGTGAGCGGCAGGTTCACCTCGAACGTGGTGCCGGCACCGACAGCACTCTCGATGCGAATTTCGCCGTGCATCAGCTCGATGAGCTGCCGGCAGATCACCAGTCCAAGGCCGGTGCCGCCGAACTTGCGCGTGGTCGAGGTGTCGGCCTGGGAGAAGGGCTGGAAGAGGCGTTGCTGCGTCTCCGGGCTCATGCCAATGCCGGTGTCGCGCACGAGGATCTGCAGCCGGCGGGAACCGTTGGTTCCCGGCTGGAGCCGCAGGAAAAGGTCCACGCCGCCCTCGCGGGTGAACTTCACGCCGTTGCTGACCAGGTTGACGAGCACCTGCCGCAGGCGCACCGGGTCGCCGACAAGGTAACGCGGCACCTCGGGCTCCGCCCACCACAGCAGGCCGAGCAGCCGGCTGCCGGTGACCGGGCCGAAGGTGTCCAGCACGCTGTCGAGCAGGCTGCGCAGGTCCACGGGTATCCGCTCCAACGCCAGTTGGCCCGCCTCGATCTTCGAGAAATCGAGGATGTCGTTGACGATGGTCAGCAGGCTTTCGCTGCTGCTCCGGCCGATCTCGACCAGTTCCCGCTGCTCGCGGGTGAGCGGGGTTTCGAGCAGGAGATTGGCGGTGCCGATGATGCCGTTCATCGGGGTGCGGATCTCGTGGCTCATGCTGGCGAGAAACTCGCTCTTGGCCTGGCTGGCCGCCTCGGCCGCGACCTTGGCCAGGGCCAGCTGTTCGGCCACGCGGCGCCGCTCCTCGACTTCATTCTGCAAATCCGCGGTGCGGAGGGCCACCTGGTGCTCCAGGTCATCGCGGTGACGGCGCAGCGCTCCGGTCGCGCCGCGGACCGCCGCGGACATCCGGTTGAAGGCTGCCGTGAGGTCGCCGATCTCGTCGTTGCGGCCCAGGGGAATCTCCGCGGCTGATTCGCCCGCCTCCACCACCCGGATCGCATGCCGCAGGCGGTTGAGCGGTCCCAGCACGAGGCGGCGGACGGTCAGGGGAAACACGATCCCGAAGGCGATGACGCCGGCAAAGGTCAGCCAGGTGATCCGCAGCGAAATGGGATGCAACTGCCGGCGCAACTGGAGCTGGGCATCGTGGACGATTCCGTTCGGCCCCACGGGAAATGGCCGGTCGAGCCGGCCATTGGCGAAGGCCTTCTGCGCCGGCGGCCGGTCCCGCAACCCGGGCAGCAGGCCCACAAAGTGGATGGGCAACGTGCGGGTGAGCGACACGTTCAGGTCCGGCGCCATGGATGCGTAATTGAGCCGGATGACCCCGTTGCGGTGCAGTTCCACCTGAAAACGCACCGCTTTGGCCTTGGGCCAGTCCCGGATGGAGTTGCCCTGCCAGGTTAGCCGGACCCAGTCGGGGGATTCGTCGAGGATCACTCCGTCCGTGGGGCCGGGACCGACTTCCAGATCCATCAGTGCCGGCACCAGCAGGGCGGCGCTGCCGCGCTGCCAGCGAAAGTCCGCCCAATCCGGTCTGCGGGGGCCGAAACCAATCCAGCCGTTCTTGTCCACGACCACCCGGTCCACTTCCTCCTGGAAGTAACGGAACGTAAAGGGGAGCCGGAGTTCGTGCTGCTCATGGGTGCGGTTGACGACCTGCCTGCCGGTCGGCTCCGGGAATTGCGGGGCGGATTTCGCCAGCTCATAGCCGCCATCCGCGGTCGGTGTGCACGTGAACGTCTGGCGCGAGGCGACGTAATCGCTCCGCATGCCGCCGGCATCGCCCTTCGATGACGACAGGGCTTCGAGGTAAAGCCGGGTGATGAACCAATTGGCGGCGTTGAGCAGGGCCAGCGCCGACATCATGGACAACGCCCCGAGGCGCAGCTGCAGGCTGGCGGCGGTGCAGTAGTGGGAGAAACCCAGGGTGATCAGGATGTAAGTCGCCACTGTCACTCCCAGCGCGGTCACGGTTTCCCGCGACAGGTCGGTCAGGAACGCCGGCTTGACGGCCTCCAGGGCCACCACCCCGACCAGCAGCACGCAGAGCAGGGCGAGCGTGAGCTGGGCCCGGTGGGCCGGGTCGTGCGGCTGGGCGGTCCGGCTGCGTTTCCAGGGAACACGGGCGACCCGGCGCCACAGGACGAGGCTCAGCCAGACGAAACAGGCCGCCAACGGCACATGCGCCCAGCCCGGCCGCCAACGCACCCGGTCATTGCCGATCAATTCCAGCAGGCGGTCCAGCATGATGACCGTCTCGATTCCAGGCAGGCCGAGGGCGACGATCTGGGCCGAGCGCGCCTCCGTGCGCTGGCTCTCCGGCAATTCCGGGAAACGATAGACGAATCCCACCATGAACCACAGGGCGCACCCAAGGAACCAGGTGCTCAGGATCAGCGGAATCAGGGCCTCCGAGGTCGGCAGGGAATTGACGAGGAAGCCGCACGCCGAGAAGCCGAACACGAACGCGAGGCCCCACTTCAGGAACCGGGCAGCCGGGGCGCAGCCTTCCCGCCGTTCTGCCCGGCAGAGGAACACCACGGCAAACGCCAGCGGCAGCATCACGCCAAGATGGCTGACGGCGAGGGGCGTTAACAGGAGTTCGGGCATGGTCGCAACAACGGGGAGTTAGGCCGAAAACCCGGGGCAGGTCATTCGGGAATTCACCCCACGGACACCAACCACTCCCATCGGCGGGGCGGTCCGGGACTTAATCCCACAACCCTCGAATGCCGGCCGGCCCGGTCCGTCCGACGCTGGGCCGTCCGGACGATTCCCGGAGACGGGCCGTTGAAAACGCCGCCACTCTGCACAACTCTTCGCCGCATGAACCACCGTTTACCCGCGCGTCCGTTCGGCGCCCTGCTGGCCCTGGCCATCGGCGCCGCCGCCTCGGCTGCCTGGGCGGCGCCGGTCGCCTTCAACCGCGACATCCGGCCGATCCTTTCCGACAACTGCTTTGCCTGCCATGGCTTCGACGCGAAGAAGCGCAAGGCGGGCCTGCGGCTCGACACCCCGGAAGGTGCCTTTGCCGCGAACAAGGACGGCAAGGTGGCGATCAAGCCCGGCGATCCGGCCGCCAGCGACCTATGGGTGCGCCTGAACACAGCCGACGCGGACGACGTGATGCCCCCCCCGGAAACCCACAAGCAGCTCACCGCCGGGCAGAAGGCGCTGGTAAAGCGCTGGATCGAGGAGGGGGCGACCTACCAGAAGCATTGGGCCTTTGAGCCGGTTTCGCACCCGCCGGTGCCGGGGGTGAAATCCGTGTCCAATCCCGTGGACCGCTTCATCCGGGCCCGCCTCGCCGAGGAGCAGCTGAAACCAGCCCCGGAGGCCGACCGGGCCACGGCGATCCGCCGGCTGAGCTTTGACCTGCGCGGCCTCCCGCCCACCCCGGCGGAAGTGGACCAATTCCTCGCCGACCGCCGTCCCGATGCCTATGAGCGGCTGGTGGACCGGCTGCTGGATTCGCCCCACTACGGCGAACACATGGCGAAACACTGGCTGGATGTCGCCCGCTATGCCGACACCCACGGCATGCACTTGGACAACGAGCGGCAGATGTGGGCCTATCGCGATTGGGTGGTGAAAGCCTTCAACCGCAACCTGCCGTTCGACCGCTTCACGGTCGAGCAGCTCGCCGGCGACCTGTTGCCCGAACCCACCACCGAGCAACTGGTCGCCACCGGCTTCAACCGCTGCAATGTCACCACCGGCGAAGGCGGCTCGATCGATGCCGAATGGATCTTCCGCTACGCCGTGGACCGCACCTCGACCACGGTGCAGGCGTGGCTCGGCCTCACCGCCGGCTGCGCGGTCTGCCACGACCACAAGTTCGACCCGCTGTCGCAGAAGGAATTCTATTCCCTCTACGCCTTTTTCCACAGCGCCGCCGACCCGGCCATGGACGGCAACGTCCTGCGCACCGCCCCGACCGTGCAGCTCAAGGGTGAGGAGGAGGAACGCCGCCTCGCCGAGCTGAAGGCCGAAATCCGCGCGGCCGAGGCGAAGATCGGCGAAGCCCTCAAGGCGGTGAGCTATGTCGATCCCGCGTCACTCAATCCTCCGCCCACACCGCGCGACGAGGAGATTGTCTGGCTGGAGGACGACGTGCCCGCCGGCTTTAAGGCCCAGGGCGCTCCGAACTTCGTCGGCGAGGGGCAGCCGGTGTTGTCCGGCCGGAAGGCGCTCCGCCGCAAGGCGAGCGACGGCGTTCAGGACGTGTTCGAGAGCAGCACGCCGGCGCTGACCGTGCCGCAGAACGCCAAGCTGTTCGCCCACGTTTACCTTGATCCGAAGGACCCGCCAAAGCAGGTCATGCTGCAATTCAACACCGGCGACTGGGAGCATCGCGCCGTGTGGGGTGACATCGAGGCGATTCAATGGGGCGAGAAGGGCAAGGCCAGCCGCCGGCACATGGGTGCCCTGCCCAAGTCCGGCGAATGGGTGCGGCTGGAAGTGGACGCGGCCGACGTGGGCCTGAAGGCCGGCGACCCGATCCGCGGCCTCGCCTACACCCAGTTCGAGGGCACCGTGCTGTGGGACAAGGCCGGTGTGGTCGGGCGCATTGATCCTGCCAACGATCCCACCCAGTCCTTCGTCGCCTGGACCCGGCAATTTGACGGCAAGGATGCCAATGGCCTGCCCGACAATCTGCGGAAGATCTTCAAGGACGTGCCGGCCACCAACCGGACGCCCGCGCAGGTGACGCAGTTGCGCGAGTATTACCTGTCCCGCGCCTGCGCGACCACGAAACCGATCTTTGCGCCGCTCACCGAGGCCGTCACCGCGGCGCAGAAACGTCACAACGACTACAACGAGGGCATCGTCCAGTCGTTCATCTTCCGCGATCTCGACCAGCCGCGGGAAAGCTTCGTGATGCTGCGGGGCGCCTACGACAAGCCGGGCGAACGCGTCTTCCGCAACGTGCCGGCGGTGCTGCCGCCGCTGCGCCAGACCAACAGCCCCAACCGCCTCACGCTCGCCGAATGGCTGGTGAACGACGAGAACCCGCTGACGGCCCGCGTGACGGTGAACCGCTTCTGGCAGCAGTTCTTTGGCACCGGCCTGGTGAAGACCGCCGATGATTTCGGCTCCCAGGGCGAGCCGCCCACGCACCCGGAACTGCTCGACTGGCTCGCGTCGGACTTCCGGAACTCCGGCTGGGACGTGAAAGGGCTCGTCCGTCTCCTCGTGACATCCGCGACCTATCGGCAGGACTCACGGGTGTCACCCGAACTGCTCCAGCGCGACCCGGAAAACCGCCTGCTGGCCCGTGGCCCCCGCTTCCGACTCGACGCCGAGCAACTCCGCGACAACGCGCTGTTCGTATCGGGGCTGATGGACCTCACCTTCGGCGGCAAGGGCGTGAAGACATATCAGCCGCCCAACATCTGGGAGCCGGTTGCCTACTCCGGCTCGAACACCAAGGACTACAGGCAGGACACCGGCAATGCGCTCTACCGCCGGAGCCTGTATGCCTTCTTCAAGCGCACGGCACCGCATCCGTTCATGGGCAACTTCGACGCGCCGAACCGCGAGCTGATGTGCACCCGCCGCGAGCGCAGCAACACGCCGCTCCAGGCGCTCCAGCTCATGAACGACGTCCAGCACTTCGAGGCGGCCCGCAACCTCGCCCAACGCATGCTGAAGGAAGGTGGGAAAACCGCGGCCGACCGGCTTGTATTCGGCTATCGCACGGTGCTCGGACGCAAGCCCTCGGGCAGCGAACTGAACGTCGTGACCAGCGCACTGAAACAGCACCTCGCCCGTTACGAGGCCGATGCTGAGGCGGCCAGGCAAGTGGTTGCCTTTGGTGAGTCAAAACCGGACCAGTCGCTGAAGGCACCGGAACTGGCCGCCTACACGTTGGCCGCGAATCTCCTGCTGAATCTCGACGAAACCGTGACCCGCAACTGATCGTGAAATGACCAAGGATCAATTCCCAATGTCCAAAGAGGCGGAACTGCTGGCGGAGGCGGAGCAGGACCACCGTGACTGCCTTTGGTGGGAAGTGGTGCCGGAGACTTTGGCAATTTGCGATTCAACGGACTCTGCACAGCGTTACGATTTGGCGGAACGAACCGCATTGTTCGGTGAGGCTGTCATCCGTTTTGCACAGCGGATTCCCCAGTCACCGGTCACGAATCGCCTGATTGATCAGCTGGTTGGTGCCGGAACCTCAGTGGGTGCCAACTACTGCGAGGCGGACGAAGGTGTCTCCCGGAGGGACTTCGTGCACCGCATCGGCATCTGCAAAAAGGAAGCCCGCGAAACGCAGTTCTTTCTCCGTATGATCGTTACCGCCCAACCCAACCTGAAAACTGATGCCCGCCTTGTCTGGAAAGAGGCGCGCGAACTCAAACTCATCTTCGCCGCCATTTTCCGCCAACGCTGATTCGCCGGTCATTGGTCATTGAACCTTGGTCATTCGCTTATGAACCCGCTTCTCGAATTCCACGCCCAGCAAACGCGCCGGCAGTTCTTCGGCCATACCGGTCTTCGTCTCGGTGGTCTCGCGCTCGCCCTGATGGGGGCCAAGTCCGCGGGTGGCCGGCTGCTGGGAGCCGGTGCGGTTGAGCGCGTCCATCCGCCGTTGCCGGGTTTCCCGCACTTCGCCCCGAAGGCGAAGAACCTGATCTACCTGCACATGAACGGCGCGCCGTCCCAGCTCGACCTGTGGGACTACAAGCCGAAGCTCGGCGAATACTTCGACAAGGATCTGCCCGATTCCGTCCGGCAGGGCCAGCGCATCACCACCATGACCTCGGGGCAGGCCCGGTTCCCGGTCGCGCCCTCGATGTTCAAGTTCAGCCAGGCGGGCCAGTGCGGACGGTGGATCAGCGAGCTGCTGCCGCACACCGCCGGCATCGTGGACGACATCGCGCTGCTCAAGACCGTCCACACCAACGCCATCAATCACGACCCGGCCTGCACGTTCGTGATGACCGGCAGCGAGGTGTCCGGCAAGGCGAGCCTCGGCTCCTGGCTCGCCTACGGCCTCGGCAGCGAGAACAACGACCTGCCGGCCTTCGTCGTGCTCACGCCGACGTGGTCGTCGAAGTCCGCCGCGCAGGCCCTGTTCACGCGCATGTGGAGCAGCGGCTTTCTCCCCGGGCGCTACAATGGCGTCGCGCTCCGAGCCGTCGGCGACCCGGTGCTCTACATCCAGAATCCGCCCGGGGTCAGCGGTTCCGACCGCCGGACGATGCTCGACGCGCTCAACACCCTGAACCAGCGCAGCCACGAACGCTTCCGCGATCCCGAGACGCTCACGCGCATCGCCCAATACGAGATGGCCTTCCGCATGCAAAGCAGCGTGCCCGAACTCGTCGATTTCCAGGGCGAATCCAAGGCCACGCTCGACCTCTACGGCGACGACGTGAAGAAACCCGGTTCCTACGCCGCCAGCGCGCTGCTCGCCCGCCGGCTCGTGGAACGCGGCGTCCGCTGCGTGCAGGTGCTCCACCGCGGCTGGGACCAGCACGGCAGTCTGCCCACGGAGATCCGCGCCCAGTGCAAGGACATCGACCAGGCCACCGCGGGGTTGGTGAAGGACCTCAAGCAACGCGGCCTGCTCGACGAGACACTCATCGTCTGGGGCGGCGAGTTTGGCCGCACCGTCTATTCCCAGGGCAAGCTCACCCGCGACGACTACGGCCGGGACCATCACCCGCGCAACTTCTGCATGTGGATGGCCGGCGGCGGCATCAAGGGCGGCATCAGCCACGGCGAAACCGATGACTTCAGCTACAGCCCCGTCGAGAACCCGGTCCACCTCAACGACCTGAACGCGACCATCCTCCACTGCCTCGGCATCGATCACGAGCGCTTCACGTTCAAGTTCCAGGGGCTGGATCAGCGCCTGACAGGTGTGGAGCCGGCCGGCCCGGTGAAGGCGATCTTGGCGTGAGGCCAAACGGATTTTGGCGTGGTTCGAATCGGTTCCAGCCTGCTGAACTCATGTCGGTAAATTGGGCCGCCGAAACCGCCGCTCGATCCAACAGAAGCCTGCATAACAGGCGAACGGCCACGCCAGCACCCAGAGCCAGCCGGGAATGCTGAGGCCGAAGCCGGTGCGGAAATGGTAGTAGCGCCCGGCAAGCTGACTTCCGGCGGACTTGATCACATATCCGTGATGGCGCGGAGCGCTGAGATCGCCCCGGTCGGCCGCGTGGAAGATTCCGAAGACGTCGGCAATCGCTGCCGCAACCGCAGCATTGGTTGCAACATGGCGATCATGGTTTGCCAGCCAGAGCGCCAGCGCTTCCCGGGTAAGCAGGCCGTTGGTTTGCCCGTTCTCGAAACGCATCGAATCCAGGTGCAGCCGCACGGAACCGCCTAGCGGCGTCGGCTCGTCCTCGAACCATGTCAAAGTAAGTTCAGAGTATCTCGGAGTTTCCTCTCTCCATTGCCAACGCAAAGCATTTTCGCCCGCAAACGTAAGTTCGAAGGACATTCTGTCGGCGGTCTCCATTGAAGACGCGAACCTGACAGTCCCTCGAACCATCTCGTGCCGGAAACCCCATGGCGGGCTCTCATTGCGATGGTGTCGCAGACCCCAGAGGCTCTCCGTCACGATCAACCCAGCCAACAGAAGGACCAGCGCCCCGATCACCAGGGTGAGTCCAAACACCGCAGTTCGGAGCAATCGGCTCATGCTTTGGATTTAGCAACTCCCGTGCTCAGCCGTTGCGCAGATGCTTGCGGACCACTTCCCGGGCCGCTTCGACGAGTTGCCGATCCTTGACCAGGTCGCCGAACTGGAAATCCGGTAACCCACTCTGGTTGCGACCGGTGAGTTCACCAGGCCCGCGCAGCTTGAGGTCCGCCTCGGCGAGCACGAAGCCGTCGTTGGTCTTGGCCATGACTTCGAGTCGTTCGCGGGCTTCGTCGGTCTTCTGCTCGGCCACGAGGATGCAGTGGGAATCATGCGCGCCACGGCCGATGCGCCCGCGCAACTGATGCAACTGCGCCAGCCCGAACTGCTCAGCATTCTCGATCAGCATGATGGTGGCGTTGGGCACGTCCACGCCGACCTCGATCACGCTCGTCGCGACGAGAATCCGGATTTCGCCGCGGCGGAAGGCATCCATCACCGCCTCCTTCTCTTCGCTGGGACGCCGGCCGTGCAGCAATCCGCCCCGGTGTGGCGCGAGTTCGCGGCAGATCTTCTGGAACTCCACCGTGACGGCCTTCACGTCGTCCTCCGACTCCTCGACGCGCGGATAAACCACGTAGGCCTGGCGTCCCTTCTCCAATTCGCCGCGGACAAAGGCCCAGACCTTCGGCAAGGCCTCCGGCGCCCGCACATGGGTGCGGATGCGCCCGCGCCCGGCGGGCAGTTCGTCGAGCACGCTGACATCGAGGTCGCCGTAAAGCGTCAGCCCGAGCGTGCGCGGTATCGGCGTGGCGGTCATGACCAGCAAATGCGGCGCAGCCCTGTCGCGCCGACCTTTGCGAACCAGTTTTTCCCGCTGGGAGACCCCGAACTTGTGTTGCTCGTCAATGATGGCGAGCCCCAGCCGGTCGGACTTGAACCCCTCTTCGATCAGCGCGTGGGTGCCGACGGTGAGAGTGCTGCCGGCGTCCCGCCGGC